>WNGL01019557.1_pt1 | contig 11680 bp, 9 predicted proteins | sample 5400591 | NCBI WGS metagenome assembly WNGL01 (sample SAMN13153377, study PRJNA577476) | soil metagenome | isolation source: 80 cm soil or saprolite under Garry oak tree replicate 1 | place: USA:California | collected 2016-06-15
CTTCCTCGACGGCGACGATTGGTGGGAAAGAAAAAAGCTTTGCGTAGTTATTGCGGAGTTTGCCTCCCATCCTCAAATCGGGACACTCGGCCACGGATTCCAGGAGGTAGATGAGGGCGGCAAACCATTGGCAGTGATTGCGCCCAAAAATGAGTGTGAATCCTGTCTCAGCGATCTTAGAGATGGTTCCGATTTTCTGATGTTAAGACCGTTCTTAGGCACCAGCCGTCTCGCGATCAGAAAAGAGATTCTTCGCCAAGTCGGGTCGCTGCCTGACGGCCTGGTGATTGAGGCGGACGAGTTTCTCGCGACGGTCGCGACGGCCCTGGGAGGCGCGCGTGTTCTGCGGGAACCGCTGACAAATTACCGCTATCATTCCGCGAATCTGTTTCAGTTTGAGGAATGGGACGTGGTTAAGGCGAAGCGGAAACACGATTCACTGGCCTGCATAGTGAGTGAGCTGCCATCGCGGTTGCAAAGGGTCGGTGTGCCGGAAGAGGTGATTCGGACTCTGTCCAATTGTGTGCTTCTTGATACTGAACGACTGCGCCTTGCGCTGGGGAACGGATGGCCTTGGCAAACCGTTAAGGTTGAACGTGCGGCAAACCGGCAAACCTATCGGGATGCAAGCTTCGGTTATCATCTTTTTCACGCCGCGGTGCTTGGAGCAGCGGCGGTTCTGCCGCCGTCTGCGTTTTACCGGCTACGCCGCTGGTACGCGAAAAGAGGCCTCGCGCGCACGCGACAAATCGTGGGTTCTGCGCAGGCAATTCCTTCGTTGGCAATACGGACAGCGCGGGCTCATGAGCGGAAGTAATGCTCCCTCCATTTCTCGTTGGAAGAGCTGGTTTGGTGCGTTGCCCACTTTCCCTGGCAAGGTTCGCCTCATTGATGCGGCGGACATCAGGGTACGGAGATCGACAGTAGTTAAAGTGATACTTGAGGCGGTGTAGGCTCCCCCTACCCACCCCCGGCAACGATGCAAGAATATCAAAACAAAGGAGTTGCAAGAGGGCAACTTGCAGCTCACAGAGAATAAAGAAAGAACTTACAAATGCGCTTTTGCAATTCCAACAGGGGGCAACTCGTAAGTGATTGATTCTAAGGAAAGGCAGAAGGAGAAGCTGACGGAATCAGGAGGTTTCAGCGAGACCGCAACAGGACCACGAACAGGGGGCGGGATTGAAAGCGATGAATTCCATGCGGCGGGACTGGGATGAACGCGCGCGGAAGAATGCTTTTCTGTACATCGCCAGTTGGAGAGACAACTGGAATGAAGAGAGTTTTTTCGCTTCGGGCGAGGCGGATTACCGGGGGCTGGTGGAACCGGTTGTTGCGCGGCTGGGGTTCACGCCTGGCGAAACGGCGATGGCAGAGCTGGGGTGCGGCGCCGGCCGAATGACACGCGCGTTTGCGCGGCGTTTCCCGTCGGTGACGGCGATCGACATCTCGGAAGAAATGCAGGCGCGGGCAAAGAGCTATCTGAAGGATTTCAGCAACGTACGATGGATGCTCACGGAGGGCGTTTCGCTTGCGGGTGTCGAGGATGGCTCGATGGATTTTGTGTTCAGCTACCTCGTGCTTCAGCATTATCCGTCGGCGGAGCTGGTCGCCGGGTCGATTCAGGAAATGATGCGGATTCTGCGCCCTGGGGGAGCGTTCCTGTTCCAATTCAACGGTTCGCAGCAGGCGACCATGAATTGGAAGGGGCGTTTTGTTTCGGCGGCGCTTGATGGATTATGCTCCGCCGGCCTCAAGAGCTTTGCGCAGTCCTGCGCGCGGGTGGCGGGCATCGATCCCGAAATGATTGGCAAGACCTGGCGCGGAGTTGCCCTGCGCTCCGAGGAAGTGGATACAATGGTGCGGAGCGCCGGGGGATTGCCGGCGGGACTCCAAGGGGCGGATTCTCCTCTGGCGTGGTGCTTCGGGCGCAGGCGTGCTCAGGAACAATCGTGATCACATTGGGGATCAATTATTCGCAGATGCATGATTCGTCGGCGTGCATCGTGCGCGACGGCGAACTGCTGTTCGCGGTTGCGGAAGAGCGCCTCAGCCGCGTGAAGCACGACGCGCGATTTCCGCAAAATGCGATTCGCGCGTGCCTTGAGTTCGCGAAAGTGCGCGCGGACCAATTAGATGAAGTGTGCTTTGGCTGGCAGCATGCGGGACCGCTGTACCGTCATGATTTGAAGTGTTACGCCGCGGGCCAGATGCCGTTGACGTACCTCAACGGACTGAATTCGACATTGTACTTCCTGAGCATGTGGCACCAGGAGAGCGGGGCGAAGAAATTCGCGCAGCAGTTCGGGCCGACGCACGCGAAGATGCGTTTTGTGGACCATCACCTGGCGCACGCCATCAGCGCGTATGCGTATTCAGGCTTTGACGACGCGGCCGTGGCGGTGATGGACGGGCGCGGAGCGTGGGAAGCAACTTCCCTCTGGCACGGGCGCAACGGCAAACTGGAGCATCTGCTGACGATTCCCTTCCCCGACTCGATCGGATTTTTTTACAGCGGCTTCACGGAGTTTCTGGGGTTCACGCCGAACAGTGATGAATGGAAACTGATGGGGCTCGCGCCTTACGGGCAGCCCGGCATCGATTTGTCCGCGTTTATTGAAGTGAAGGCATCGCCGTATCGCGTCCATGCGAGACAACTGGCCACGAATGGCACGTCGGCACATGCGCGCATGACGGCGCTCCTGGGACCGCCGCGCATCGCGGAAAGCGAGATTGACGACCGGCACAAAAACATCGCTTACGCGGTTCAGGACGCCTGCGAAACCGCGATGATGAACGTGGTGCGGCTGGCGATGGAAAAAACGGGCTGCCGGAACGTTTGCCTGGCCGGAGGCGTTGCGCTCAATTCCAAAGCGAACGGGAAAATCGCCGCGAGCGGCTTGGTTGAGAAACTCTTCGTGCAGCCCGCGGCTTCGGATGACGGCGTGGCGCTAGGAGCAGCGTTGGCGCCTTATTTGGATAACAACGGAAAATTGCCAAACAAACCGATGCGTCACGGCTATTGGGGGCCCGCGTTTGACAATGATTCCATCGAGGCCGCCTTGCGCATTTATAAATTGCGCTGTTCGAAGTTGGCAGATCCCGCCGGCACGGCGGCGGAACTCCTCACGCAGGGAAAAATTCTGGGCTGGTTTCAAGGGCGGATGGAGTTTGGGCCGCGGGCGCTGGGGAGCCGGTCCATTCTCGCGGATCCGCGCGATCCGGAAATGAACGCCAAGGTCAACAACGCTGTGAAATTCCGCGAATGGTGGCGCCCATTTGCTCCCTCGCTGAAGGGGGAGGCGGCGGGCGAGTACTTGGAGGGCGCGACGGACTCGCCGTTTATGATTTTGACGGCACAGGTGCGGCCGGAGAAGCGCGGTGTGATTCCGGCTGTGACTCACGTGGACGGAAGCGCGCGGCCACAGACCGTTGAGAGAGAAATTAATCCGCTCTATTGGCGGCTAATCGATGAGTTCGGAAAGCGCACCGGCGTGCCCGTGATTATGAACACTTCGTTTAATTTGCGCGGAGAAGCCATCGTGCACACGCCGACTGACGCAATTCGCACCTTCTTCAGCTCCGGAATGGACGCGCTGGTCATCGGAAGCTTCCTCGTCGAAAAATGAGCCCTCGCGAATGATCCGGCAAGGGGCGATTGCGCTTCTGGGGCGGGCCGACAAACCCACGGACGGGGTCGAAGAGTATTGCAAGCATCTTGGCGAAGCACTCCGCGAACGGGGAATCAGCCTGGCCATTGAACGAGTTGCTTGGGAAGAACGAGGATGGTCTCGCGCTTTGCAGTCCCTCCGGCGGCGCGCAAAAGCCTGGAAAGATTCCTGGGTCCTAGTGCAATACACCGCGTTGGCCTGGTCTGCGCGAGGATTTCCGCTGCGGTTTTCGCGGCTGCTGCGCATCTTGAAGAAAACGGGAGCGCGCATTGGTGTTGTCTATCACGACGTCGAGCCGTTCACCGGACCGCGTTTTATTGATCGGCTGCGCCACACCGCGCAACTGCACGCCATGCGGCAAGCCATGGAGGCCTGCGAAGTCGCGGTCTTTACTGTTCCGATGGAAAAGCTCACCTGGATGCAACCCCATTACACACATTCGGTTTTTATTCCCGTCGGAGCGAATCTTCCGGTGACTGGAGAGGCTGCTTCTCGAAAGAATATCTGGGGCGACAGTAAGCTGAACATCGCGGTTTTTAGTGTAACCGGTGGAGTGTTTCTGCAACGGGAGACCGGCGAGATCACGCAGGCGGTGCGCTTTGCTTCTACGCGCGTGAAGAATTTGAAATTGACCGTTTTCGGGCGAAATTCGAAAGACGCGGAAGGCGAATTGCGCAAACGGCTGGAAGGCGTTCCGGTGGAGCTTCAAGTGCTGGGCTTGCTTTCGAATGAAGATGTGGTGAGAACGATGTCGAATTGCGATGTGCTGCTGTTTGTGCGCGGACCGATTTCGACAAGACGAGGCAGCGCGATTGCGGGAATTGCCTGTGGCTTGCCGGTGATTGCGGCAGAGGGGCCGGAGACGTCTTCGCTCATCAAGGATGCGGGAGTGGCCTTTTACTCACCTCAAAAAAAGGGCGATTTGGGAGAGGTGCTGCTTCACGTCCTGGAGGACGAGCACTACCGCGCTTCGCTGGCGCAGCGAAGCTGGATCGCGCAGCAGCGGTATTTTTCGTGGAATGTGATTGCCGCGCGGTATACAGAGTTTTTCGAAAAAAGGGAGCAGCCTTCCGCAACCGTGGGAAAGTGAACCTGGACTGCGTCAACGGCACAGGGCTTCGATCAATACTTCTTTTTTCTTTTCGGCGAGACGCGACAACGCGTCCAGCGAAGCAAAATAGCCGCCTACTGCAGCGGCAGCAAGCAACGTGAACGCTTCCGCGGGAAGCCAGCGGTTTTCCATCAAACGGCCGCCAAAAAGAATGACCGCGGAAACGCCTCCGAACAGGAACTGCGCGCCGAAGGCGATGAGCACAGCCATGCCGGACTGCCGCTGCCCGCGCATCTGGCCAAATTCCAGCTTGCGCGGAAAGTTAAGCGAAGACCAGTTGGCCAAGCTCAACTGCCCAACGACGGCGAAGACGATTGCGGTCAACGTGGCCACGAAAACGGGCGGCGAAGGCAAGCCCAGCCGCCAGGCGAGCATGGCCAGCGACAAAGCCATTTCCACGGCGAGGACCGAAAGCAGCATCAGATTCTTGCCAAGGAAGACTTCGCGGAAACGCAGCGGCGCCATGAAGTAGGCTTGAATGCCGCGACCCTCGAAAGCAAAACAGTTGTACGCGGGCGCCATCAGGATGAGAACGAGATAGGCCATGATGCCCGGGAAGAGCATCTCCGAGGACATGTGGAATTCGGATCCGCGGGGCCGCGTTCCTCCAAGCTGGGCGCTAAAGATGAGAATCATCATGGGAGGCACAATCAAAGAAAAGAAGGAAAAGCTGTTGCGCGTGAGATAGCGGAATTCCTTGCGGACGATCGCCGCCACTTGCGGTGAGAGCGCGCTCAAATGATCTGGAGCTTCGTCTACGTTCGGAACGGCGCGCCCCGCGACAGGCGCGGGCGCGGAAGTTTCGCTCAATTCTTCACCGCGATATTGCTTTGTAAAACGCGCCCAAAGGAACCCGCTGAACGCCACCGCATAAAGGAGCAGCCCCGCGAAACCGAGAACTACTCCGCCAAGATGAGCCTGCGCGGCGGAAACAATCACTTTGCCCGCCAGGGAAGGCGGGAACCAGGAAAAATAAGGGACGATGCGCTGCGCCAGAGGCCGCAAGGTCGCGCCGTAGCGGCGCATGATGGGCTCGATGAGGTTCAGTGAGACCATCGAAAGGATGAACAGCGCGAAGAAAAGCTCGCGAGTCCTGCGCCGCGACAACAATCGCTCGAGCCACGAACCGACTAGGCGCTCTAGAGTTACATTCAATAGCAAAAATAGCATTGCCACCAGCAGCATCGCTGGAAGAACTGCCGGTTTTGCTGCCGCCGCGCCTAGCGTCATGGAGGCAAGCCAGCAGACGGACGCTAGAGCGGAGAAATCTGCCAGTCCATAGGCCAGGCTAATGATGTAAAACGACGTGAGATTCAGTGGGAAACGCAGCAAAGTCCGGAATTCGAAACCCGCTCCAAATCCCGCGGCGAATAGGGGAAATAGCTGCCAGAAAACAAAAATGGCCCAGAAAAGCAGGCTTAACCAGCCGAAGCGCCCCCCCGAAAGAAAGTTGTAGGCGCCAGCGAAAAAAGCAAAGCTCAATCCGAACACGAAGAAGGCGCCGAAAAGCCCAACAAAGATCAGGCCGATAAGATCAAAGCGATTGCTTTTCTTGCGCAGACCATTGCGGAGCATGCGCCAGCGCAGGCCGGCCACCAGGCGAATCTGCGTGAGAATCCCGACAGGGCCAGCTACATCAGCCATGAGAGCTCTTCCAGATGCGGACGTTGCGCGCCATCCTGGCCGACAATGGAGAGGAACACCTCCTCGAGCGTTGTCTTGCTGCCGGCCTCACCCGAGATGCCCGCGCGCAATTCTTCCAGCGAACCCTGGGCCACCAGCCTGCCTTTGTGAATGATGGCAACATGACTGCATAGGCGCTCGACAATTTCCAGAACATGAGAAGTCAGGAAAATGGTCGTGCCACGCTCGGTCATGCGGCCTAGAAGCGCCTTGAGCGCGCCCGCCGCGAGAGCGTCCACACCTTCGAACGGTTCGTCGAGGAACAAAATGCGGGGCCCGTGAATGACGGCGGCAGCGAGCGCCAGCTTCTTCTGCATGCCGTGCGAGTAATCCGCAATGAGAGTTTTTGGACGGTCTGCGAGCTGCATGAAATCCAGCAATTCGTTTGCACGCCGCTGCGTGGTCGCGCGATCCAGCCCATACATGCGGCCAACGAACTGCAAATACTCCGACCCTGTCAGTCTTTCGAGGAGTCCCATCCCCTCCGGCACCACGCCAATCTGGCGTTTGACTTCGACGGGATTCGCCACAAAGTCCAGACCAAGCAATTCCATGCTTCCCGACGTCGGAGCAAGCAAGCCGGTTAGCATCTTTATGGTCGTGGATTTTCCGGCGCCGTTCGGCCCAAGAAAACCGAGGAATTGTCCCGCGGCAACTTCGAGATCCATACCGTCAACGGCGGTGAGATTCCCAAATCTGCGCGACAGCTTTTGCGTGCGAATCGCAACTTCCGGCATTCGGGCTCCCCCAGCAACACGCTTCGGGATGGAAAACTCTAACACGAGTTGCGCGCAGCTTAGTGAAGCTAGATGCAGGAAGGAAGCAGAGACTTGAGACTAGCCAGGCTTGCGCGGATTCGACCCTTGCGTAGTGAGCTGTTGTAATTCCTTCGCTGGAAATGCCGCGAGGACGGCAGGCAATTCGACACGAAAAACGGCGCCGCCTTCCTGCCGGTTATAGCAGAGAATTTTTCCGTTGTGCTCCTGGACGATTCCGAAACAGATGCTCAAGCCCAGGCCTGTGCCTTTGCCGACACGTTGCCGCGGTCGCGCATGGTCTTGATCGTCAGCACGCCACCCTTATGCGATTCCATGGCATCGATGGCGTTGCTGATGAGGTTGAAAAAGACCTGCATGAGCTGGTTGCCGTCGCCGCGGACTCCGGGAAGCACGGATTCGAGTTGCAACTCAATGCGCGTGGTGGAAGACCGCAGATCGAGCGTGCGAAGCTGCACGGCATTGTTCACCACGGTGTTGATGTCGAGGAGAGTACGCTCTGGGGGAACCTGCCTGGCGAAGCTGAGCAGATTTCCAACCAGGGTTTTTGTTCGCCGCGCCTGTTCGCGGATTTTCGAAGCTGTCGAACGCGCCTTGTCGGGCAAAGCTTCGTCATCAGCGAGGAGATCCGAAAACCCGAGGATGGCCGCAAGAGGATTATTGATTTCATGAGCTGCTCCAGCGGCAAGCTGTCCCAACGAAACCAGCTTTTCCGTTTGGACAAGCTGCGCTTGAAGCCGCTTTAAATTCTCTAACGCTTGCTCTGACCGTACAAGCAACCGCGCGCGGTCTGTTTCAGCGAAGTGGCTGCGGACGAAAATCAGTCCTGCCAGCGGCAACGCCGCCACCATGGTCGTCACCAAACGGAAATCCCGAACGTCCGGCTCCGCACGGTCGGCGCGCAAGCTATACAAGGCAAGCAGGGGAAGAGAAATGACGGCGGCCATGGCCAAGCGGCTGGACCAGCCGTGAACATTTTGTGGGGGGGCCTCTCCGAAATTGGACGACTCCTCCGGTTGAGTGGCATCCAATTGGGCGCGATTCAAGTAGGCAATCAAGCCCGCGAGGGCGAACCAGAGAAATGCGGAAATAAGCGGCAGGTCGTACAAACTTCCGGTGTAGTAGATGCCGACGTCGCTCTGCACATCCACCACCAAAGAAGCCAGCATGTAGGCCACCGAAGCACCCAACAAATGGAAGTACGCTTTTTTCCACGCGCCCTCGCTTCGCAGCCACAAAAAAATGAGCCAGAAAACGATGATGCCGTTTTGCGTGTCAGTGATGACGTTGAAATTGTGATTGTATTGCGCCGACGAGGACCTGGCGTAAATCCACGGCAGGACGAAGAAAACGTAAACATAAGTCCACCACGTCAACAACAAGCCGAAGTCCATATATCCCAGGCGCGTACGCACCTCACCGCTCTTGCGGTGTGGTTGAAGCGCCAGCGCCGCCATAAGGGGGATGCCGCGCAGGAAGAACAGAATGTCACCCGGATACAAGCCAGGGAGAGGCCTATGAAGATAAACTTCGTAATAAGTCCACTGAAACTGTCCCATCATCCACAGCGTGCAGCTCAGCGCGATCAGCATCCAGAAGATGTTGCGCCGCCAATATGGCGTACCGGCATTAAGAAGCAATCCAGCGTTGGCAATCAACGGCACGATACACTGCACGACGTTTCCAAAAATGACCAGAGTGTGCGAACCACGGGTATGCGACAGGGAGACGCCTGCGTAAAGCGCCAGGACAACCAGCCATACGCCTACGGCCCAGGTGATCGTGCGGGAAGCAGTCATACGTCGACATCCCAGTATAGACTTTGAGAATACGCCCGGCGCTTCGAAATTCGGCGGATTAGCTGGAGTATTAACTATTATGGGAGAGATTGCGTTGGGAGAAGGCCCCGAACGCAGCAGTTCGTTCTGGCGGAGGAGGGGGGATTCGAACCCCCGAGACCCTTTCGAGTCTAACGGTTTTCAAGACCGCCGGTTTCAACCGCTCACCCACTCCTCCGTTTTTAATTCTAACGTATTCTGCAAGTTACGGACGGTTTTGTGACAATGGCACGATTTTTTTTGCTGCATTTTGGTGCATTGTCACCAAATTGTCACCAAAATTGTCTCGATTTTCCAGCTTCCCGACCGCAGCTCGCTTGGAATCAAGAGAACTGTGGGCATAACGCATAGTTGTGTTTACTGTTGAATGACCTAACAGCTGTTGGACTGTCACTAAATCCGCGCCCCGTTCGATCAATCGCGACGCAAACGAGTGGCGCAGCGTGTGCCAGGAAACGCCGTCGATTTTGGCCTTCCTGCAAGCTATTGCAAAACCAGCCTTTAGATCGATGAAGCGATTGCCTGTTTGGCAGTTGTAGAAGACGAGGTCATTCTTCCGGTTCATTTCCCAGGCCCTGAGCACTTTCATACCGCTTAAATTAATCGGTACGGTACGTGTCTTCCCAGTTTTCTGGGCCAGAACGTTCAGAATGCTATTCTCGAGGTCTACATCCGACCAGCAGAGAGAAAAGATCTCCCCAACCCGCAATCCCGTGTGCAGAGCGAATACGATCAAGTCTTGCAGGAACGGCGACGCGTGTTGGATAAGCCTTTTTTCCTCTTCGATGCTGAGCACTCGTGCGCGGATGGTGAACTCGCGAAAGAATTTCACCCGGCGCACGGGATTAACGGCAAAGAAGAAGTCCCAGTCGATGGCAAGATTGAACATCCGTTTCAGCAGGGCGAGCTCTCGGTTGACGGTGGAATCGGAGACCGCTTCACGGCGGGACGTTTTGTACTTTTCGATGTCCAGTGGGCGAATCTCACGCAAGTCACGCTCCGTACCGAAGAATCCCTCGAGCTGCTTCAGCATTTGTTCATCTCGCAACCAGGACCGCTTGTTGGTCTTCGCGTATTCCATGTATTTCTTGCCGAACTCGCCGAAGGTGATCTTGACGGGGCGCCGGAAAACTCCCCGAAAGACCTCTGACTGACGCACCGCCAGCAAATCCTCCGCATCGCGCCGGTTGGAACTGTACGAAGACTCCTGCATACGCTCCCGATTCTGATCGTAATAATCAATCCACCATACCTTTCCCCTTTGATAGATTCCCATTCGCGGCTCCCTTTCTACCTTTGCCAGCCGCGCCTGCATTTTAACAAGGCGCGAGCATGTGCTCTAGTGTTTCCGCGCCGGCCTCGCGTGAATGCGATTCGCTTCCACGAAGCCTTGCAGATCGGACCTATCGAAGCGGACAGCCCGACCTACTTTGATGAAAGGGATTCTTCGCTGCCACACCCAGCCGTAGAGCGTCGACACAGAAACGGCTAAGAATTGTGCCGCTTCGTGGATACCGACCAACCCTTTCGCCGTCAGTGGTGGCACAAGCAAGGATTCCTCATCTCCATATCTTTTGCGTCGCTGCCGGTTGTCGGGACTTGGCTCTTTTCCTCCTGTGGGCCCCTTTATGGACTCCGTGAGTGGGAGACGAGATGTCTCAGCAAATGCTACGGGCTGCCGCGCAGATTGCGTTTCCACTTGTTGGTTTACGGTCAGCCTCTGGGACTCCGGTAAGGACAAGCCAGATATATGGCGCGGGGCATGCTGTCGTGACGACGCTGTATTCTCGCGCGCACCGAATTGTGTTGGACGGGCCTTCATGTTGCTACGCAGTCTTTGTAAGAGCGCCTCCTTTCGTTTGTTCCTGGTTGTGATGGTTCGCGTGTTGGCCTAGCCAGCGTTTGAACTCCGAATCTTTCTTGAATAAGAGTTTCAGTGCTTCGCTGACGACATAGGACGTGTTCGCGTCGAGAAACTCAGCGTAACGGTCAAGGTTGCTTCTGACTTCTTCCTCTAAGCGGACCTGAAGGGTTGCAGTCTTCGGTTGCTTCGACGGTGCTTTCAAGAGTGCCAAGTGTTCTTTCTCCTTTCGTTATTCGAGCTGCATTACAGACCGCATTACAAACTGCCTACTCCAACTGCTCCACGCGGGCAAAACACGGTCACGATTCCTGCGTGACGGGCGGGAGCGACCCCATAAAACTTTGGGCGGCTGAAAGCCGTCAAAATGCGGGTCGCTCCCGCCCATCCCAGTGTTTTGCCCGCGTGCATATGTCACCTCCTTTCTTGCGCATCTGCCTTTCTCTGAAGACTTTGGGCTGGCCTCGTCAGTGACCCGCCGGGTGAAGCAGCCCTTGCACAACCCCGGATCTCCCAGCCGTCACCCCAGTTCTTTGTGCTGTCTCCGAAAATTGCTTCGTGACCGGGCACCGTAACTGCTCGGAACACAATGTTCTGGACTGGAGTAAAAGCGGGAGTGGCCTGCGGCTGGAAGTCCCGCGGTAACTGATTTCGCTTCCACAGGTAGTAGAGAGAAGCGATGCTCGGCCCCGTAAATCGCTTCCTCGCTTTGCTTAAGAAAAGCACATCGGCTTCCGCCA
>WNGL01008897.1_pt1 | contig 11679 bp, 15 predicted proteins | sample 5400591 | NCBI WGS metagenome assembly WNGL01 (sample SAMN13153377, study PRJNA577476) | soil metagenome | isolation source: 80 cm soil or saprolite under Garry oak tree replicate 1 | place: USA:California | collected 2016-06-15
AAAACAGGGAAGGCCCCCCAAAGAGGAAGCCCTGAACTCCGGTCATACGAGCAGCAGATGAAGTTGTATGCGTTTCTCTACCGGCGCTGCTTCAACGTTTCCCCTCAAGAAACGGCGCTGTATTTTATGCGAGAGTTGGCGAAGAGAACATCTCTCACAGCACGTCCCCCCAGGGCGCTCTATCAGGTCCCGGTGACCGACGATGACGATGAGGATATCTTAGAATGGCTGGGTGATGTGCTGACCAAAGAGTAGGCGTGCGAGGAACAGAACCGATGGGATCCACCACCGCCAGGTGAAGTTCCCCTACAGACCTGTCGAAACTGTGGAGTGCAGTGGAGTTGTCCTTCATTCAAACAACCCTTTCCCTGGGAGCCTGGAGGAGAGGTGGATGATGCGCAAGATCCGCTTGATCTCCGACCAGAAGGCAATGACCAGGTGGGCGCTCAGGTGTGTTTCTTGCGCCGGCGGATCGCGAAAAAGCCACCCATTTTGAAGCGTTCTGGCATCTCGACGGAGGTGTCCGCCAGGCTTATGGCGTAGAAACAAGCTTTATTCCCACCCCCACTACCACTGAACATCCAAACAAGGAGCACCTGAAGCAACTTCAGGCCCACAGATCCTTAGCGGAGATTTTGGGGCTCTTCCGCACTTTCCGTGCTCAGCCATTGTGTTGATCCGCCAAGAAATCATCCCTCATCCATTGAGGGGGTGTGCGCTGTCTTACCAAGCCAGTCCTCGCCGCTTTCCCTTTATTGTTGAGCACGGCAAATGCGGAAGAGCCGATTTTGAAGGGCAAAAATGTCGGGCACCGATCCCGTCTCGAGGCACCAATCACTATAGCCACCTGATCCTCCAACAATCCTGGAGGGTCCGGTTTGTCTGGCATGGCAATTCCCCTTGGCAAAGCACGCCACTACAACGCGTGATGAGAAGCAAACGGTCCTCCCCTCCCTATACATGAGGCAAGGCTATGATCATGGCGAAAATGCGCATGAGCGAAGCTTTGTTCTAAACAGGAGTGAGCGTTCCTTGAGAATAGACAGCGTTTCCACACAGCATGCCCAGGTTCGACGTGAAAAGCGGCCGGACGGACTGACACCTGGTTCCATACCATCAGAACTTGCCGTTTTGAGCAGCTAAACTCACCAACCTGCCCGAGACGCGATTTTTGAGGCCTGGCGACTATCCACACCACCACCCCATGGCCAGGCCCCTTCTCGGCCATCCTGGCGCCTCGTTTTTTCGGCGGTCAGCAACCAAATTGACAGAATCGTCATCCCGGGGCTGATTTCGCTGCCGATTAGGAATGATGGTGTGATAATGTCCCTTTTTACGAGACACCAAAGGGTGCCCTACAGCTTTTTGCAAAAGAAGCGCCCAGCTACGGAATGCCATAGACAACCTCGTAGAACCCATAGAACTTGAGGATGTGGACAATCCCGGCCCCGTTCCGGCGACGATCAATTCCTTCCATCCTGACCGTCAGCCCTCTCACTCTCTGGTCTCGCTGAAAAGCACATACGTATTGGTTGACCGATATGTTCGCTCAGCATTTCCAGCTACTTATCAATACCTCTCATGTCACGTGTGAATAATTGCCTCATTGGTAGTGGATTGAGCTCTTTCCCATTCCAGCACATCAGCCAGTTGCTCCTGAAAGAGAGCGAGGTCGTGTTTGCGCGTCGCCTCATCAGGCATCTCAGTACTTTTCCAGATCAACAAAATGTGTAGAGCCGTCAGTGACTCATCGCTTTTGACCACATAGCGGGCAATTGTTCCAGGAAAGGTATGTTCGTCGAGTTTTTGAATCATTCTCAACTTCTTCACCAATGCAGCCTGCTGGCCCACATGCACCGGGACGCGAATATCGGTCACTAATAATGTTCCCCGACTTCGATAGGTACGCCAAGAAGGAGCCTTTGTTCGCACACGTCCAGAGGGGCTTGGTTTGAACTGTCTGACAGCCTCGATAGGCAGGATCAAGATATGGCCGACTCGTTGCGCAGGCAGACGTCCTGCCCGAATGTATTGATACACGCGTTTGTCTGAGACACCTAACACGTCTGCCGCTTCTTTAATCGAAAGATAGCCAGGGAGATTTGGGATATCAACGCTTTCATTCATGCCAGCATGATAGAGGCATCTATACCTAGCTGTAAATTTAACTGATTAGATATATTTGATGAGTAATTTACTACTAGGCAATGCTTATTTATAAGAATTGAATAACCTGCTATAATCCCTATGGCTCACTGACTTGAGACGAGGAGGACACACAGGAAAAGCGACAAAGAAAAAGCTGTTCTTCTACGAACTGATTGTGTCTGAAAGCGTACTGTTAAGCTTATCCTCTCACTGTAATGTGATGAGATTGTAGTAAGAATTGTTCCTCGAGAGAACTCTCTAAAGAGCGCTTAGGTCTCAGCATTCAAACCCTAGTGTCCTTATCTTGGGACAATTGGGTATCTGCTCTTTCCGGTGAGGAAATACCATGTCATGTAGGAATGGTCTACCAGTCCTCGAATATGTTGGGTCTACGACGTAGAAAGCAGCACTGATCAGGTTTCACCCTCGCAGAACTGAGTGATATTCGGAGGCGCTCATCTTATGTGTCAGAAGAGTTGAGCATGCATCGAAAGTGCTCTCTGAGCATAGACATCGAAGGCCCCAAATGCAAGTGAGACATTAGCTGCCTAGTGTTGTTAAGATGCAAGGGCTGCTACAATCAAGTCGAGCATAGATGGAGGCAGTGGCTAATGGCAATACGGTTACGGGTAAAGGAAATTGCCAAACAGAAGGGTTTCAGCATGGGAAAACTTCAAAGAGATGCCGATGTGGCATATAACACAGTCAAGCGAATGTATAAAAATCCCTACCATGTGATCACAACGGAGACGCTTGGAAAACTGGCGAGGGCGTTAGGGGTTCCACCTGGGGAACTGATTGAAGAAGTACCGGACACTGCTGTCTAGTCTTCCTCCTATTAAATTCGTGATTGTACGGATTAGGAATCGGCACACGTTCATTGGCTTGTTGTCCCGGCACAATGCTTGTTTAACCCTTTGAGCATAAAGCTATATGAACCGAATTATCGAGCACTGGGCAGTTACGCTTCATCCGGCATTGCACTTGTGTAATGCCTCCCCTCATATGCCTATTCTGAACTCAGAGAACGAAATAGCAAGTGAACCGTATTTTATGGATGAAGAGGAAGGAAGGACCCATGAAGCAACACAAGAAAGCATCTAAACGGAAAGCCTCGAAAAGAGCGCGAGCTCGAGGGCGACCAGCCTATAGATATCCCTCTCAGCCAACCATCCATGAAGAGGAGATGATGAACCAAATAGAGAAAATTGTCAAGGCTCTCGTAGACGCAAGCCATGGCGATTTCAGGGCAGATTTGCCATCCGATGAGTTTCAGGACTGGGAGAATGACGCGGATTGGTTGGAACATCTGAAACGGTCCGTTGAGCAGCTAGAACGGCGACTGAGCGTTCTCGATACGATCTCTTCTGAAGATCTCCATGACAGCTGGAAGCAACTTCAAGAGGAGAGCCCGGAGTATGGAGCCTTTCCTGTTGAACGCTATCTCGACCAATTTCTCACATCGCTGCGAGACAAATTTCGGAAGGCACTCTTTTTCGCCCGTATTGAGAGAGATGCGCAGCAGCTAAGAATGGCGGTCCGTGAAGAAGTAGCTTCTCTGTGTGCGCAGGGCACACTCCAAGCGCATGACTTCATCAAACTTCCTCCCGCATTCCATGAAGGCGAAATCCGTGATCTGAGCGATAGAGAACAAGCCGAGATGACAGACATATATTGCCGCAGTATTTGGTGGATGATGGCGGATCATTATCCTGAAGGGTGTACCAGTCATTTCTACCTGGAGTGTCCCGAAGGGTGGTTCTCTGCTGAAGTGTATGGAGACGAAGAAGAAGCGGAGCAGGAGGCAGAACAACGAAGGCTGAGAGGAGAGGGAGATTTTGAAATACGAGAGATCAATGAAGGTGATGACTGGGTCGTGTTCACTGTCCTCTTCTCTAACCAGAGGCCAAAATTCATGGGATAGTACTTCTCAAACCGCTTACTCACCATCCTAAATGTGAGAGCGCTCGCTTACGTCGTTTCTGACGCGCGCTATATATGTTATCCCCCGTTCAGCCAAAGCCCTTGCTCCTCCAAGAAAGCTATGAGTTCCTGATACCACTGAGTCAGCTTCTCTCTATTTTCAAAGAGCTGCTCGCTACCCTCGCACGGTACGATAGGAAGCAACGGCATAGAAAATATATCAATTACCTTGCCATCCAGGTTGATAAGAAGCGCATCGACAACAGGACCCGATGATCCCAATGCTGATGACGATGCGCCGACCGGGACTGCCTCAGGGCGAGCAGACAGGGCATCACCTCGCGACCCACAAAACCTTTTTGCGCTGGATACCTTCTCGCGTACAGGTTGTCATACACAAATGTTAATTCCTCATTAACATTTGTCGTTGTAGAAACCTGTTGCCCATGCTACAGTCATTAGTGGGCTGGACAGTTCAGGTCTCAGGTACTCCAAGGAGCACCTGACGCTTTACATTGGTATTCCGTGATTGGCTCTTAGCTATGTATGCTACCGCGACCGGAAAAAGCGGGGGGAAAGCGATCGCATAGAATGAAATAGGAGGAGACTGAAGTGAAGAATGGGTCTGTGTATTCAGCCATCTTTGAACTCTACCCGAGCCACGATACAACTATTCCTGCTTGGATGGGGCACCAGACGCAGGCCTTTTTCCTCAACCTCGTCGGCCGATTCGATCCAGTGCTTGCCGCGCGTCTGCATGACGAACCCGGCTACCGTCCCTATACCGTCTCGCCGATGTGGGGTGGGAAACTCTCGGGAGACACGATTACTCTACGACGAGGACAGCCATGTCACCTAAGGGTTACCCTGCTCGATGGTGGTGCTCTCTGGAACGCTCTGCAGATCTACTTCTGGGAAGCTGGACCGATTTCCCTGCGCCTTAGCAATACGGATTTCCAGCTAACTCGGATACTCGTCACACCCACCAGCGACCCTCGGGGTTGGGCCGGTTCGACCGACTGGCAGACGCTGGCCGCCTTATCAGCCCAGTCTACCATCACTATGTATTTCCAGACTGCGACAGCTTTTAGCCTGAATGAACGTCGATTTTGCCTCTTTCCGGAACCACGCCTCGTCTGGGCGAGTCTGCTGCGTACCTGGAACAGGTATGCTCCTGAAAGCATGCGCATCGAGAAACAGATCGTTCGCGAGTCGATTGAGAAGAACATCGCGGTGACTGTGTGCGCACTCCGTCACGCGTACCTGCACTTCCCAGCCTACGTCCAGAAAGGTTTTGTGGGGCATTGCACCTATCGTCTGAGCGTGGAGCGATCCCTGACCGCCCAGCTGACACCGCTTGCAGCCTTATCTCGCTACTCCGGCGTCGGCTATAAAACGACCATGGGCATGGGGCAAGTCCGCGTCGAATTCGACCCAGCACCGGGCAAGTGAATCTGATCTGGCTGTGTCCTTTCATGCCTGATAGACCTGATACGGCGGCAATACTATTGTTCTCGAAGTAGGAAGCTTCCATCTGAAGGAGGGAGTGATGAGCATGCCAGCTGCGCAGATTGTCTACGAGATCCACTCAGCTGTATGGGATATCGAACTCGTAGACACACGTCGACGTGGGTATCGAACAGCAAAGGGGCAATTGAGGCCCTGTTTCACCTTCGTGTTCGCTCCAGCAGCCAGTCTCGCGTTGGCTTTCAGCTTGAGCGCCGATCCGCTAGAGCGGCAAACGATCGTCACGCTGCTCCATGCAGTCATGATGCAGCCAGCTGATCAACTCTGTGGAGGCATACCCAACGAAGTCTGGCTCTATGAGAGCACAGCATCATTTGCATCTTCTCTGCGACGGCTCTGCGAGGATCTAGGCATTTCCCTCCGCTGCTTGACGAGCGGCCCCGTTCGACAGAGGAAGCGGAGCGATTCCTCTTGACACTATTTGAGCGCATATGTGCTACCCTACCTGGCTACATGTGTACAAAGTCGGAGGCTGGAACCCAGTATCTTACCCTACACGAAGAAGAAGAGCAAAAATGGCAGCCACCAGATCTCACATGCGTCATGCTAGATAGCATGCCACAGGCAACGACAAAGTGGTTGCTCGACTCGATCACCCATCGTTTCAGCGACATGCCACGAAGCCGTACGTCGCACGAAGCATTTCAACAAGTCCTCACGGCGCTCGAGCAGCGTCGGGTACGGCTCTTGATGCTTGACAATGCTGACTATCTGGGTCGCCAACATCTGGAGGTGCTACAAGCACTCATAGGGAAATCGACCTGCTCCGTCCTGCTCATAGGGCTTCCCAGGCTGCTCACATCTATCAACATGCATCCACAGCTTGCTGCCCGCGTCGGCCTCTCTCTCCCCTTCCCGCCATTGCCGGATGAAGAAGTGTTCGCCACGTTTCTCCCCCAACTGCACCTGCCCGGATGGGCGTTCGACCCGCAGAACGAGACGGACCTGCAGATGGGGAAGTATCTCTGGAGGAAGTCCTGTCCATCGCTGCGCCGCCTCCGCGTGATCCTCGCTTCTGCGAGCCAAATCGCCCAGCTGCGCGGCACACCGACGATCACGCTCGAAACGATTTGCCTTGCTGTGCACATGATGGCCCTCCAGGGGCTCGCAGAGAAATCGGGCTGTATCGTTCTGCTCATAGGGCTTCCCCGCTTACTTGCTGGCAGCACCATGCCTTTCCAGGTTGCTGCCCGCGTTGAGGATCCTTCCGGCCCCCAGAGCAACAAGGAGGACGGATAAATGTCGGCACAATCCGATACTACCGCTTCGCCATCTCCTGAAGTGCAGGAGCAGAAAAAGCGGGCGGGGGCGTCTAGTAAAAAGGCTCGACAAGAGGACGATGCGCTAGAGAAGCTGTCGGTGGTCGTGAAGGTGGCGGACAGGCGCCAAATCTTTGACCTCGCCATCGCCAGACGCCGCGAGGCCGAACGGCGCCTCAGGATGCTGGGGGCATTCGCCCAGGAGGAATTCGACAAAAAACGGCTCCGGGCATTTGCCCGGGGGCGCTTCATACCCGAGCGGATATTGACTACCTGGAAGCAAGATTATCATCTGCATGGGTTCGATGGGTTACTGCCCCAGGACTGGGTTCCGCTCTCGGAGAGATCGCGGCAAAAGGTTCTGGAGCGGCTGGAAATCTTAGGAGAACTGGCAGACGCCGTCACGATCACGGGGGATGATGTCTATAAGCTATCCCAGAAATACGAGGGGGAAGGGAAATTTCGGGTAGCGGAACGCCTGGTGCGCCGCTATCAGATCGACGGCGTGTGGGGACTCGCTCCCGAACGCGACCCGGAGCGGATGCACCGCCTGCGAGACCAGAATCCGCCGGTCGATTTTGGGGCGGCGGCGCCCGCTTCTCGGGCAGAAGCCGAGCGACGGCTGACCTTGATCACCCCGTTCATCGGGAGAAGGCGCATCCCCAACGAAGAGCTCAAGACCTATGCTAAGGAGCATCAGACCTCGTTGCGCTCATTGCGAGACTACCTCTCGAAACACAAAAAATGGGGGCTGGCCGGCCTGCTGCCAAAGCAAGAGCGCTCCGACAAAGGGCACCCTCATAATACCAGCGAGCTCATGGAGGATATCATCGGCGCCATCCGGTTCTCCCAGATGGACATCCCCCTGCACGAGGTGCATACTCAGGCTTGCCAGCGAGCCCACCTGCTCGGCGAACCCGAACCCACCCTCTGGCAGGTGCGCTTCGTCTGCGACCGCATCCCGGAGGAGGAGAAGCTCGTCGCAGACAAGCGCTTCGGCGATTTTCGCAGCGAGCGTCGGCTCACGTACCGCTTTCAGTTCGACGGCAGCGTGATCATCTACCAGGTCGACTTTACAAAAGTCGATGTGCTGGTAAGGGATATCCGCAGGCGCGGCTACCGCTCGCCGAGCGAGGAGATCCGCCCCTGGCTGACCACCTGTATGGAGTGCAGTTCCCGGCTCGTCCTGGCATGGCTTCTTACCTACGACGTACCCAACAGCAACAACATCGCCGCGGTCATCCGCGACGCCCTCATCGTAACTGATGAGAAACCCTACGGGGGCATCCCCCACGCCATCTGGGTCGACCAGGGCAACCAGCTCATCTCGCACCACATACAGCGCATTGCCCGGGACCTGAAATTCGAACTGAAGGACGGCAGACCGAATTTTCCCGAGGACCGCGGTGACCCGCAGAAGCGCGGGATCGAGGAGCGCTTTTTCGGGACGTTGAAAACCGGTTTATGGTGCAAACTCCCAGGGTACGTGGACTCCAACACGAAGGAGCGCAACCCCAACGCCAGAGCTGAACTCACCATCACCGAGCTAGCCGCCAGGGTGCAGGAGTTTATCGACCAGTACCATCGCGAGGAGCATAGCGAGACGCACCTGAGCCCGCTGGAGTTCTGGGCGAAGCATTGCCAGGCCACAGGCGCCAACCCCCGCGACCTCGATGTCCTGCTGCTCGTCGCCGAGACGCGCGTCGTGGATAAAGGCAGCATTCACTACGGGACCCGCCGCTACTGGCACGATGATATGGCGGAAATTCCCAGCGGGGCCAAAGTGGAGATCCGCGCACAGCCCGAGTATATGCGCCCCGATGCGATCGAGGTCTTTCATAATGGACGTCATATCTGCACCGCATTTGCTCACGACTCCGCACAAGGCCGCGCCGTCACCGGCAAGCGCGTCCTGGCGGCGCAACGACGCCAAAGGCAGCGCATTAACGAGACCATCAAAAAAAAGAAGGCCGTTTTGCACAACGCCGACCTGCATATCAAGACCCAGGGTCACCTCATTCAGCAGAACCAGTCTGAAGAACAGAGGACGGATAGACGTCGGGAGCCAGAGGAACCGCTCCACGAAACCGCGACCGGTCAACACACGCAGATAGGGTCATCCGCAACGCACGGCAAGCAGCGCACTCCTTCTTCACCATCGAAAAAGCAGAGAAAGGCCGCGTGGGAGAAAGCGCTGGAGGCCAGAAAGCGACAGCAACAACGGCAAGGGGAAAGGAGCGGACAGTGATCAACCGCAGCGAACTGATCATGAACTTTGATGAGAATAGACTTCCACCCGGGCAGGCCCCCATTCTTACCAGGAGTATGGAGCAGTTTCAGCTCTTTACCGACATGATCATGCTCTCGAAGGAGAAAACCGGCTACAGTTCGATGGGCGTGGTGACCGGGCTACCGGGCGTCGGGAAAACGATCGCGGTCCAGACCTTCCTGAATAGCCTGGAGAGCCGTCCCCATACCGGATTACCGGCCGGTATCGAGATCAAGGTCACACCCGGATCGACGCCGAGGGCCCTCGTGGAAAAGCTCCTGACGCGCTTTGGAGAAAAGCCTCGCGGCAACAATACGAACCGCTATAAAATTGCTGACGAAGCCGCCGAGGCCATCCTAAACAACGATCTCAAAATATTATTCGTCGATGAAGCCGATTTGTTAAACGTGGATGGCTTTGAATTTCTCCGCTACATCTTTAACAAGACCGGCTGCCCTATCGTGGTGGTAGGGCTGCGCCAGATCCTGCGGGTCATCAGAGAGATCGAAAAATTTGGCAGCCGGGTCGGCCCGCATATCGAATTTCATCCGCCTGAGGAAGAAGAGGTGCTCTCTACGATTCTGCCCCATCTGGTCATTCCCCGCTGGCGGTTCGATCCTGTCTGCGAGGACGATCTTGCCATGGGAAAGGAGCTCTGGGATCGCACTCAACCCTCCTTTCGGAATCTGCGCACGGTGCTGCAGTACGCGAGCATGCTCGCTGAAATTCACGAGCAAGAGCGTATTTCTCTCGCGCTCTTGAAGCAGAGCTGCCAGATGATGGCCAGTCAGAAGTACCCAGGGGAGCTGCTAGAAGCTGAAGAGCTGGAAGAGGAACCCCAAACCGAATACGAACGAGAATCCGAACGGCGTCGGAATGCCAGGGTGAAAAAGGAGAGGGAATCGGCATGAGCAGCAATCCTTTTCTCGCGTGTGGCTCTGCAGGGACGCTCCTGGAACGCGAAGACTGCCAGCGTATCCACTACCACGCGTTACGAGAAGCCGTTCAAGGCACCCACTCGGAGGTCGTTCCTGAATCCCTTCCACTGGCCGCGCTCCGAAAGCGCGCTCGCCTCGATGGGGCCGAGGTCTACCTCTTTCACCCAACGGATATCGAGCGCCTCTTCGCCGGCGTCACCCTGGCCGTCTACCGCGCAATCCGAACGCTCTATTGTTCCCGGCTGGGGCGCAGCATCAAAATGGTCTGGCAGATCCTTCGTGCGATGGCCAGCGCCGCGGGCGCAGCTGTTTTACCCTACGAGGCCATCTGGGCCCTCTGCCTGCACCTGGAGGAGCTACGGAGGGCAAGCCTCGAGGTACATCTTGAGCGAGGACAGGGTAGCTGGTGGATCGGACAAACAACGCCGAACATGTTCATCCAGGAAGGTTCAGCCACAGGTTACCAACCAGCAGTCACTTGGTGCGTGGAGACACACGAATCGCGCGTTCTGGCCTTTCGCATTGCTCCGCAGAACGTTGCCTGTGAGAGCGCGGCGCTCACGCTCTACGACGCCATCACGGCCCATCGCCGACCTTACCCCCGTGTGGCAACGGGGCTCGTCTGGCATTTGCCAAAGGGGATCATCTCTACAGTTACCCTCTCACCCTCCTGTCACGCCGCTTGCGCACGGGGGGGAATCCAGGTCGAGGGAACAACGGCTGAACTCCCTTTCGTCCAAAACGTACGGGAGACATGGGAGCGTGGGGTGGGCGGGAGGGTTCTGCGTGGCAGCCATTGTGCTGCACTGCTGGACACCTACCTCAACAGGACACACGGACACGGTCCCCTGCGGGAACGTGAGCAGTGCGAGCGCGAGTATACGTCACTTGTCGGCTACAATCAGGACCCAGCGTGGCAATTTCCGCTTTTACGGGAGTTCCTTCCTCTCGCAGCGAGCACCATTACAGCGGAAGAAGCAGTTCCTTTTGATGGCCTGCACTACACGCACGAGTTGCTTTCCTACTGGCCGGGATACCCCGTGAACATCCGCCGCTCCGTATACGCGGAGGCAGCGGCCTGGATCTATCTCAATGGGGAGATCCTCTGCCGTGCACACGCCCGCGAGCTCCGCCGGCGCGACGGGAGCTATCGCCATTTCCGCTCAGAAAGGTAAGGCACATGTATTTTCTCGCATTCCTGCTCACACTCCAAGCACGGCAGCCCGGGCGCTTTCACCTGTCGCTCGAAGACGCTGACACATCCTTTTCTCTCTTGCAGGCCATTCGTGACAAAGATGCCAGTCTGCGCGAGGCGCATCTGAGAGCAGCGCTACTTTGGAGTAGACGAGAGCACGCATATATGCGCTTAACGTGTTTCGGCAAGCCAGGAGGCCCTTCTGGCGGCGCTGTTCTCCAGGCGCTGGCTCCTGGGTCTCTTCTTCAGTGCCCAGGGCACGAGTATGAAGTCGAGTCGATCGACATGACGGATACTGCGTGGACAGGTGTCGGCACGTGGTCAGACATGCTGGGCGAGCCTGCTGGCTCACGCATGCGCTTCACATTTGCTACGCCGCTGATCACCTCCAACCCGCGGCGCGGACAGACTGGCAATGCC
>WNGL01008898.1_pt1 | contig 11679 bp, 12 predicted proteins | sample 5400591 | NCBI WGS metagenome assembly WNGL01 (sample SAMN13153377, study PRJNA577476) | soil metagenome | isolation source: 80 cm soil or saprolite under Garry oak tree replicate 1 | place: USA:California | collected 2016-06-15
ATTGCTCTGGAACTGCTTGGGTCCGTGTTGCTGGCGGATTTGGCACGGCGGATCGCGCCAGAAAGACTCAAGGACGGTGCAGCGCATTGTGCGCTGTGGCTGGCGGCGCTTTGCCCCTTTACAGCGATTTATGCTGCGAATCCGCTGAGCGAGAGTCCCACGCTGTTTGTGCTGGTATTGGCGATTTGGTCGGCGGCGCGGTTTCAGGAGCGGCCAGGTTGGTTGCCGGCACTTGGCTTTACGGCCGCGGTGACGTATGCGGCGCTTTTGCGGCCGGATGGGGTTCTGGCGGCTCTGGCGTTTGGTCCTGCACTGCTGGTTGCCGTGGCGAGGCGCAGCCAAGACGACGCAGCGCCTCGTGCGCGAATAGTGAAAATAGTTCTGGTATGCATGCTTCTGGCCTCGACTCCGTTTGCCGCGTGGACTTGGCGTAATTGGCGGGTGTTCCATGTTATCGAGCCGTTGGCGCCGCGATATGCGACAGATCCTGGAGAAGACGTCCAAGCTGGTTGGGAAAGCTGGGTAAAGACTTGGTGCCTGGATTTTGTATCTACCTACAACATCTATTGGAGTGTTCCGGGCGACGAACTCGATGTTTCTCAGCTTCCGAGTCGAGCGTTTGATTCTCCGGCACAGTACGCGGAGACAGCTGCTTTGGCTGCCGATTACAACAAGAATGGTTTCAATTTGACGACAGAGATCGATAGGCGCTTTGCGCGGTTGGCGGAGGAGCGGAGCGCATCGCACCCGCTGCGAACGCATCTGTGGATGCCTCTAGGGCGAGTGGCAGACATGTGGTTGCGGCCGCGGGTGGAGAATCTGCCGATCGATCTCGACTGGTGGGTCTACGCGCGTCATCGCGCGGAGACGCGCTTCAGCTGGGCATATGCGGGGCTGAACGCTTTTTATCTGCTGCTCGGGTTTGGAGGATTGTGGCTGCGTCCTCGGTTGTGGCCTTGGATGCTGGCGTTCATGGCGATGCGGAGTGCGATGTTGTTGACTGTCGGGGCGCCGGAAGCGCGCTATACGCTGGAATGCTTTCCGATGCTGTTCGTTTTGGGAGGGACCGGGCTCTACCGGTTTATGAATTGGGTCTGGCTGTCTGTCTTAAAGGTGAAGGCATCGGCGGAGATCGGCTGATTGAATTTGAAATTGAAGTACACGCAGACGCGGGACAAGCCCTGACCTTCGTCGAAGACTTGTTTCAGGCTTACACCACGAGTGGTATCCATCCACACTGTCACTTTGGGAAGGTTCTTGTGAACAGCAGGGTCTTTAGCGATTAGTTCGAGCTTTTCGGTTTTCACGCCGTCCAGTGTTTCGGGACCGTCATAGGTCACTTCCCACTTATCCGAGAGGTCTTTGCCGCTCGCGCCAAAGCCGAGCATCAGGTAGCTGCCTAGCTTGTCATTCTTGTACGTCGTTACCTGGTTGGAGAGCTTCTCAAAGAGGCGAAAGATACCTCCGGAGAAGGTGTAGATTTTTGGAACAGGCTTGCCGTTGTCCTCATCGATGTGCGCCGCCATCTTAAAGTTCAAACCTTGGCGGGAGTAATAAACTGTGCCCTTTTGGACCTCTTTGTCCGGAATGGGATCCGTTTGATACGTATCGAATTCAAAGTCCGCGCTGGTTGAATGGAAGTTCGCTGCCGCAGCGTCGAGCTTGGCGAGCACAGTCTTCAGTTCGTCAGCGGCAAGAGCTGCGCGAGCAGGGAGCAGCAGCATAGCCATCGAAGCGACAAATACGAGTTTTCTTCCCAGGTGCATGAACTTCCTTTTCTTATTGGACGCTAGGATGCCCGGAATGAGGCATTCGTTGGGCTATCGGCGCGCCCAAATCTTCCAGGCGCGATTGCCCTGAGCGTCGATTGCCGTCTCCCAGCGCACCACAGAAACAGTGTCGCCGGTGACCGGCTCGATGGCCTTGCGCAACAACTTGCGAACTTCGTTGTCAGAGGCTGTCGCAGGCACGGGCAAGTCCAGCGCGTCGACCGTGACGATGATGCCTTGGCCTCCGTCGCTGACGACTTGAATCGGGTGCGAGGGGCCCGCTGCGCGAGAGGGCTTGTCGCCGTATTCCCACAGGTGGGGCGTAACGAAGATGAATAGAAGAATCAGCGTCACCATTACGTCGTAGTGGAAGTTGCCGCGCGGTTGTGTCCAGTAGAAGTAGTTCTTTAGAACCTTGTTCATTGTTGCCCTTGCCTGGTTACTGTCCTTGCTTTGTGATGCGTTCGAGGCCGCCCATGTAGGGCCGCAGGGCCTCTGGCACAACGACTGAGCCGTCGGCCTGCTGGTAGTTCTCGAGAATCGCCAGCCAGGTGCGACCAACGGCGAGGCCGCTGCCGTTGATGGTGTGAACGAATTCCGATTTGCCCCTAGCCGTCGTCTTGAAGCGGATGTTGGCTCTACGTGCCTGGAAAGCTTCGAAGTTGGAACAAGAAGAAATCTCGCGATAAAGCTGCTGACCGGGGAGCCAGACTTCTAGATCGAAAGTCTTGGCCGAGGAGAAGCCTGTGTCGCCGGTGCAGAGCAGGATACGGCGGTAGGGAAGCAGGAGGGCCTCGAGAATTTCTTCTGCGTCGCGGGTGAGGCGTTCATGCTCGGCATCGGATTCTTCGGGGCGCGTGAACTTTACGAGTTCGACTTTTTGAAACTGGTGCTGGCGAATGATGCCGCGTGTGTCCTTGCCTGCTGCGCCGGCCTCGGCGCGGAAGCACGGCGTGTAGGCGGTGAGGCGAATCGGGAGCTTGGCCTCATCGAGAATTTCATCGCGGTAAAGATTGGTGACCGGGACCTCGGCGGTTGGAATGAGCCAGTGGTCGTTGTCTTTGAATTCGCCGCGCGCTACGGCTTCCGCGTCGGCATCGGAGCAGCGGAAGAGGTCTTCTGCAAATTTGGGTAGCTGGCCGGTGCCGAAAAGGCTCTTACTGTTCACCATGAAGGGCGGGAGAACTTCGATGTAGCCGTGTTTGGTGGTGTGCAGGTCGAGCATGAAGCTGATGAGAGCACGTTCGAGCCGCGCTCCGGCGCCCATGTAGACGGCGAAACGCGCGCCGCTGAGCTTGGCGGCGCGCTCAAGGTCGAGGATGCCGAGAGACTCGCCGAGTTCCCAGTGAGGCTTGGGAACGAAATCGAAATGGGGCTTGTCGCCCCATGTTTTGACGGTGACGTTGTCGGCTTCTGAGGTGCCGGTGGGGACTTCGTCGCGGGTCAGGTTGGGGATGCTGGCCAGCGCGAGATGCATCTTCTCGTCTTGGGCGGCAGCGATCTTGTCAAGTTCGTCGAGCTTGTCTTTTAGAGCGCGGGTCTCATCCATGACGGCTGTAGCGTCCTGGCCGGCTTTCTTCAAGGCGCCCACTTGCTGGCTGAGGTCGTTGCGGCGTGCCTTAAGCTGTTCGGCGGAGGTGATGGCCTCACGTCGGCTCTGGTCGAGGGCACGAAAATCGCCCAGCAGGATGGCCGGATCAGCACCGCGGGCGCGCAGTTTTGCTTCCACAACTTCCAGGTTGCCCCGGACGAATCCCAAATCGAGCATGACTCTTATCAGTTTACCCGACGGAAGGTGGCAAGTTCCGGGGTTCTCGATCTCGGTTTGTCGAGAGTGCATGCAAAGGCTCCATCGGCAATTTGGTTGAAAATGGTACGTGTTGACGCTTACAGTTTCTGTATTCCTGTACTGACCGCTAGCGTAAGTCAATGTTGCGTCGAAGGTTAGGTGCGGCTTTACAGTTTTACAGCTGGTTTCTTGCTTTTTTTTCAAAATCGGATGATGTTCGGTTATCTCATTGATTATTTGTTATTTAGCTTCGTTGACATGGACGTTTTGTGGCAGATTTTGGCACATTTTGGCACGTTTTTTGCTGCTTAACTTCGCTTAAAAGCCGCGAATTGGTTTAGTTTGGAAAGGCCTTTCGGCTCCTCGTGATCATGGGGCAACTTGAGGGTGAAGAGCTGCAGAGTCCGCTCTTGCCTAAATGACTACTTGAGTCTTTGCGGATGTATTCAGGTTAGCGCACTGCGGGGAAATAATATGCAGAGTCCCGCTGTTTCCGACCCGCGAGGAATGAATGAGGCGCTCTCTGCTTCTCCATTTGGATTGTTCAACTTGCAGACAAGACTGAAACTTTGTTTCTTTCCAGCAATGGGGGTGGAAGTTATGTGAAGGGGAGAAGGCTGCCGCGGGCTGAAAGAGGCGCGGAAAAAGCCTGAACCGCCGCAATGAAGCGAAGGCCCGGGGCTAAACAGGCTGCGGAAAAACTGCGAATTGGGTCGGAATCCAGTGAAGAATCCCGCAGGGGCTAAACAGGCTGCGGAAAAAGGCCAGTTTCTGAGCGAAAAGCCGAAAAGAAAACGTCCCTCGGGGGCCAAAGCCCGCGTTGATTTTGCTGGACTTATGTACGGGCTAAAGCCCGTACCCTTCACCGAATCGAGTTTTTTTCGCAGCCTGTGAAGCCCGCGCTGATTTATGGCGTTTGCAGCAGTCAGGGCTGAAACAGGCTGCGGAAAAAGGCTTTCAATCTGGGCAAGATACTACGGCATTTTTCGAAATACTGTGGGTTCTTTGACACTGTGCCGGGTCGCCGCTCCTTGCGGTCGCGTCGGCTTGAGCGTGTCGGTTTCGGTCTACACCTTTTCGAAAAATGCTATAGAAAAGAACCCGCAGGGGCTAAAGACGGTGTTGATTCTATTGCGTTTACGGCACGACTGAAGTCGTGCCCTGACACAAAAACCTTCCCTCATCGCGGCTGGAGTGAGTTTTTCCGCAGCTGTTAAAACCCCGACATACCTAGTCGTGCCCTGATACGGGTTGGCTAGGCGCAGGCCCTATTTCACAGGCTCAGGAAGACACTCATTTCACTTCAACGGCTCTGGTGGCTTCATCCACGGCCGGGCCGGCGTTCACCTGGTCTTGCCAACCGGGCAGGTGCTGATCGCCGGTAATGAGGCGCGCGCCACGGGTGAAGGTGAAATATGTCCACACCCATGCGGCGAAGACCGAGATGCGGTTGCGGAAGCCGATGAGAAAGAACATGTGGACGGTGATCCAAGTGAGCCATGCGAACAGCCCGCTCATATGAGCCTTGAATGGCCACTCCACCTTGGCTACCGCTGCCATACGTCCGATTGTGGCCATGTCGCCTTTATCGAAATAACGGAACGCGGGGCGGCGCTGGCGGGCGAAGTCGGCGGTGATGATTTTGGCCACATGGTCGCCCATCTGCATGGCCGGTTGGGCAACGCCGGGGACTTGCCTTCCGTCCTGCTCAAAGTGGGCGAGATCGCCGATCACGAAGACTTCTGGCAGGCCGGGAGGGTTGAGCTGACTGTCGACGATCACGCAGCCGCGCCTGTCCATGGGCGCGCCCAGCATTTTGCCCAGGGGTGAAGCCTGAACGCCTGCTGCCCACAGAGTGACGGCGGAGTCGATGCGCTGGTTATTGGCTTCGACCCAGCCGGGACCAATTCCGGTGACCTGGCTATTGGTATGGACTTCGACGCCTAGTGTTCTCAGTTCATTCTCGGCCTTGATGGAGAGGTCCTCGGGGTACGAGGCGAGGACGCGGGGGCCGCCGTCCATGAGCACTACTCGAGCCTTGGATGGGTCAATGTGGCGGAAATCATGGCGCATGTAGAGCTTCGCAATGTCGCTGATCGCTCCTGCGAGCTCCACGCCAGTGGGGCCCCCGCCGATGACCACGAAGTTGAGTGGAGGGTGCCAGCCATGCTCCTGCATCTGGCGCTCGGCCAGTTCGAAGGCGAGCAGCACGCGGCGGCGGATTTCGGTGGCGTCTTCGATCGATTTAAGTCCCGGAGCGAGAGATGCCCATTCGTCGTGTCCGAAATAGGAGTGGGTGGCGCCGGTTGCCAGCACCAAATAATCGTAGGGCAGGTTGGCTCCGGAGCCGAGCGCGACCTGCCGCTGTTCGATGTCGATTCCGGTGACCTCGTCCATCAGGACCTGGGTGTTGGTTTGTTTGTGCAAAATGCCGCGGATGGGTTGGGCTATGTCGGCCGGAGAAAGCACGGCCAGTGCAACTTGATAAAGGAGCGGCTGAAAGGTGTGGTGGTTGCGGCGGTCGAGGACGGTGATATCGACCGGTAAATGGCGCAGTGCCTTGGCGGCGTGCAGGCCGCCAAAGCCCGCGCCAACGATGATGACGCGCGGCCGGTTGGACGGAGTTTCAAGTTGAAGCGGCCTGGTCAATTCGCTCATCGCACCTCGCTCTGCTTATGGGATGCCCGAGAGGCGGATTAGGTCACAAAGGGTTAAGTGAAGGGCACTTAAGGATGCCGGTAGACGGCGATGGACAGATGCTGGACGCAGATGAAGAGCAGGGCTGAGTTTGCCCCAGAGGTAACCATCGGCGCGCCAGTTAGGTTACCTAAGTTCACCACAGAGTTACTTTATTCGCTAGAATGTTTTAGCGAACCCCGAGTTGTAAGAGTTTCGAGCAGTATTCAGGAGGGCATCATCAGCGCACGATTGCGTTTAGGCGATTTGCTCATTCGGGCAAAGCTGGTCACCGAACAGGATGTGGCCAGGGCACTCGAGCGGTTAACCATCCACGGTGGCCGGCTTGGGGATAATCTTGTTGCGCTTGGCGCCATCCAGCAGGAGACACTGGATTCTTTTCTGCACCGGACGCCGGCGGAGCCTGCGGACATCGCGTCGACAAAGTTGGACGAGGCCGATCTTCTTGGCTTGATGCTGAAATTGATCTACACGGGACGCCTGCAGACGGTGCGGCAGTTCGGTGATGCGATCAAGCTGCCTTACCACATTGTGCTGGAACTGGTGCGGATGGCAGTTGATCGGCAATTCCTGCAGAACCTCGGTTCGCGCAACTCCGACAGTTTGATCGACCTGGCCTATACGTTTACCGAAGAAGGCCGGAGGTATGTACAGGACGCCCTGCAGCGGTTGCACTACACGGGGCCGGCGCCAGTCACGATCGAGGAGTTTACCGACCAGGTGAACCTGCAGAAGCTGACGAACGAGCTGGTGACTTACGAGAAAATAAAAGGCGCCATTGCTGGACTACAGTTCGATGAAAGGATCATGGAGCAATGCGGGCCAGCATTGAACTCCGGCCGCGCCATGCTTCTCTATGGTCCTCCGGGAAACGGCAAGACCACGGTGGCGCAGCGATTTGCATCGGTCTTCAGCGACGTAATTTATGTCCCTTACGCCGTTGAAGTAGAGGGGCAGATAATCCGCGTTCATGATCCCAGTATTCACCTGCCACTCGACGCTTCGAACTTTAACGATGACAACGAATTTTCAGTTGTGAAGGCTCAGTCGTACGATGCGCGCTGGGTTCCGTGCCAGAGACCCTTCGTGGTGACCGGCGGCGAACTGACGCTGGAGATGCTGGACCTGCGCTACGACCCGACGGGCCACTACTACGAGGCTCCCCTGCACGTGAAGGCGCTGGGCGGCACCTTGCTTATCGATGACTTTGGTCGGCAAATTGTGAGCCCAACCAATTTGCTGAATCGCTGGATCGTGCCACTGGAGAGCCGCGTTGATTATCTGAAGTTGCACACCGGCAAGACCTTCAGCATTCCGTTTGAAGAGCTAGTCATCTTCTCAACGAACCTGGAGCCGGAAGACCTGATGGATCCGGCGTTCTTGCGGCGTCTGCCTTACAAGATTGAGGTAGGAGCTCCGAGCCGCGAGCTCTACCGAAAGATTTTCGAAAAGGAATGCGAGAAGCAGTCTCTCGAGATGACAGATGATATTTTCGACATTATCGTGGACAGGGTAACGATTGGAAAAGGGATGGAGTTAGCCGCCTATCATCCGCGATTTATTGTCGACCAGGTGGTTGCAACCTGCCGGTTCATGCGGGAAGCGCCGCATTTCGAACCTCGATTTATTGAATACGCGATCGATAACCTGCGGGTGCGGCACAGCTCGGGAGCGAAAGCTCCTACGGGAACCGCCGCGCAAAAGGCGGATGCTCGGGAGTTGGTGAGCGTCTGAGACCGCTTGGCGTTTTGCATTCCAAAGAAGACCATCTTCAAATCTCCGGATAGAAGTCGAAGAAGGCGTCGAGGCTGCGCTTGAGCTGCCTCTCAATCTCCTGGCGCGAGCCCTCGATGGTGTGCATGGTGACGTGCGCCTCGTGGCCATTGGCCAACTTCAGAGTCGCATCCTTAATCTCGGTGACCTCGCCCTCGGGGAGCAGCCTGAGTCCGTAGATAAGAGTCAGATTTGCCATGAGGTTCATCTTACCTATTGTTCCCGGAGCGGCGCAGTTCGCTGCAGCGGGAGGAAGGGTAGGAGACGATCACGGCTGGGCCGGGCGGCCCATGCCGTCTACAATCTATTGGGAAACCTCATGACAGAAATTCGCGATACCGTCATCCTTGGATCCGGCTGTGCCGGGCTCACTGCCGCCATCTATAGTGCGCGCGCCAACATGAAACCTTTGGTGCTGGAGGGACATGAACCCGGCGGCCAACTCTCCATTACTTCGATGGTTGAGAACTTTCCGGGCTTTCCTGAGGGCATCCAGGGGCCGGAACTGATCGACAACATGAAGAAGCAGGCGGCGCGTTTTGGCGCGACGTTTCAACTGGCTCATCTCGATAGGGTCGAGCTCGGGGTGCATCCGTTTCGGCTACACACTTCTGCGGAAGAGATTTTTGCGCGGACGCTGATTATCGCGTCGGGTGCGAGCGCGCGCTGGCTGGGGCTCCCGAGCGAGCAGGCGCTGATCGGGCATGGTGTTTCCAGTTGCGCGACGTGCGATGGTTTTTTCTTCCGCGGCAGATCGATCGCAGTGGTGGGCGGCGGCGATTCCGCAATGGAGGAGGCGCTTTTTCTGACGCGCTTTGCGTCGAAGGTGACGCTACTGCATCGGCGACCCCAGTTTCGCGCGTCGAAGATCATGCTGGAACGCGTGATGGCGCATCCGAACATCGAGCTACGCACCAACACGGTTGTGGATGAGGTGCTGGGCGTGGAGGAGAAGGAAGTGAAGGGGCTGCGCCTGCGCGAAGTGACTAGCGGCGATACCAGTACTCTTGCGGTGGACGGGCTGTTTCTCGGGATCGGCCACGAGCCCAACGCGAAGATGTTTGCGGGGCAGATGGATCTGGACGAGGAAGGCTACATCATTACGACCGGCAACGTGCTGACGACGCGGCATGGGGTTGTGATTCCGGGTGTGTATGCGTGTGGGGACGTGCAGGACAGGCGTTATCGGCAGGCGGTAACTGCGGCGGGGTCTGGCTGTATGGCGGCGCTGGAGGCGGAGAAATACCTCGAGGGGCACGGGCACTGACAAGGCGCCGGTGCTCGGACGTCGGTTGTGCGATCAGAATTTGTAGAAAGCGAAAAACACGGCGCCAATGAGGAACATCGCTGAGACGGCATGGTTCCACCGCAGATGCTCGCCGAAGTAGTAGGTGACGAAGACGCCGAAGACGACGAGCGTGACGACCTCTTGGATGACTTTGAGCTGTACGGGGCTGAAGTGGTTTCCGGCGCCGATGCGGTTAGCTGGGACCTGGAAACAGTACTCGAAAAAGGCAATCAGCCAGCTGACCAAGATCACCTTCCACAGAGCTTCGCTGCGGAAGCGAAGGTGTCCGTACCAGGCAAACGTCATGAAGATGTTGGAGATGATGAGAAGAACGATCGTCCACATTAATAAATTGGACGCGGAGTGGGTGGGTCGAGTTGCAGGAACTTGCTGTGGATTGCTGGACTTAGCAAGGAAATGGAATTGCGATGACAACATTAGCCGAGAATTTTGAACGCCTAGAGGAGGCGATTGCGCTGGCATGCCGTGGTGCGGGACGGGCGCGCAGAGACATTGAGTTGATGGCGGTCTCGAAGACTTATCCGGCGACGACGATCGCGGAGGCATCGGCGCTGGGGATGAGGCTGTTTGGAGAAAATCGGGTACAGGAGTTCGCAGCGAAAGCGGGCGAGATAGTGCGGTTACGATCGGAAAGTGAAGAGCCGGGCGCCGGGCAGGGCGCAATTCGCGTGCATCTCATCGGACATTTGCAGTCGAACAAGGCGGCGAAGGCGGTTGAGTTGTTTGATGGCGTGGATTCGGTGGATTCAGTGCGGCTGGCGGAGCGATTGAATGATGCGGCGGGGAAGTTAGGGAAACGGCTGTCAGTGTTGATTGAGGTGAAGCTCAGCAACGAGGAGACGAAAGCTGGACTGGAGCCTGGGTCGGAGGAAGCTTCGCGGTTGCTTGAACGATTACCGGATTTGGCGCATCTCGAAACTCGCGGCCTCATGACCATTGCCCCTTGGGGTGTGGCGGAAGACGTGACGCGCGTATGCTTTCGCAGTTTGCGGGAGTGGCGGGACCGATGGGCGGCTGCTCATTCGCAATTGAAGTTGGACGTTTTGTCGATGGGGATGAGTGGAGATTTCGGAATAGCGATTGAAGAGGGTGCGACTCGGATTCGCGTGGGGACGGCATTGTTTGGAAAGCGTGCGCCATACACAGGGCTGGCCTGATGCTGCGCGAGGTTACGGGCGGCGTCACGCTAGCGGTGCGTGCGCAACCCGGCGCGAAGAAGACGGCGATTGTCGGCGTTTATGGAGAGGGTACCGACACACAGTTGAAGGTCACAGTGCAGGCGCCGCCCGTGGAAGGACGGGCGAATGCAGCGGTGATTGCATTTCTTGCGGAGATGTTTTCCTTGTCGAAGAGCAGCGTCGAGCTGGTCCAAGGTGAGTTGTCTCGGAGCAAGATGTTTTTGATTCGGGGAATCAATTTGGCGAAGGCTGAAGCCGAGGTGCAGGCAGCTCAGCGCAAAAGCTCTTCCTCAGGGGCTAAAGCCCGCTCGTGAACCTGGTTGTTGTATGTACGGGCTGAAGCCCGTACCCTCCGGTAGCTGGACACGCGAGAGTACCTTTGGTCCCATGGGGTTCTGCGATGAAAGGATGCAGGATATGCTGACCGGACTACTGATTCTTGGTTGTTGGATTTTTCTTGTGGTGTATTGGAACATTAGCGCGCGTGCCGTCAAGCCCACGGCGGAGGGCCAGGACTGGAGCGGCAGGCTGGCCCGGATGCCAATCTGGCTGGGGTACATCCTGTTAATCGTCATCTGGGTGTATCCGTTTGGAATGGTGGTAATAAGACGGACGGTCGTTTCGGACTCACTTGCGGTTGCGATCTGCGCGCTGGGGATGCTGGTGTCCATATGGTCACGCAAGGCGCTCGGCAACGAGTGGAGCAGAGACGTGGAATTGAAGCAGGGGCACAAGTTGGTGGAACGTGGCCCGTATGCTCTCGTACGGCATCCGATCTACACCGGGCATCTGCTAATGGGGCTGGGGACGGCCATTGGCTCCGGCCTGCTGGTTGCGTTCGCGGGACTGGCGCTCTTCTTCGTGGGCTTCTGGATCAAGCTGAGGCAGGAGGAGAGGCTTCTGGTGAGGAGCTTTCCGGAGGAATACCCTGCTTACCGGGCTCGCGTCCGGGCGCTGGTTCCGTATGTGCTGTGACGCGCTTTCGCGGAGTGGCGGGTGTGGATGGCCAAGTTGATGAGGCAGGTGGCGAGCTTACCGAAAGGACACGGAACGGCTTTAGCGGCTGTGGGTGGCGAACGCGGTGGAGAGCGCTTCTTCAGGCTCGGGGCGGACGCGGAAGTCTGCGTGGGCCTCGGCGAAGAGGACCTTCCGCTCTCTTGAGAT
>WNGL01016336.1_pt1 | contig 11678 bp, 9 predicted proteins | sample 5400591 | NCBI WGS metagenome assembly WNGL01 (sample SAMN13153377, study PRJNA577476) | soil metagenome | isolation source: 80 cm soil or saprolite under Garry oak tree replicate 1 | place: USA:California | collected 2016-06-15
TCAGCGCGGCCCGCTCGGCCGCTAGGTACAGGTGGTCGGCGGCCATCAGGTGCCCATACAGCCGGTCAGAGTCCAACGCCGTCCAGCGCCCGTCCGGTCCCTTGGCGGCGTTTTGGACCAGGACATGGGTGTGGTACTGCGGGTCGCCCGCCCGGCTGACACGGTGCTCGAACGCGATCCCCAACAGCCCACCCTGGGCCAGGTGGCGGTCGGTGCCGTTGTGGTCGCGGCGCACCCCGATCCCATGCTGCTCCAGATAGTGGATGGCGACCTGGAGCGCCGCGCCGCGGGCCTCCTGAACCTGCCGGCGGACCTGCTCACCACCGCCGCCGGCCAACAGCGACACGCTCTTGGGGCTCGAGAAGCAGTGGTCCAGGGCAGACACGCGCGCATCCACCCGCTTGCCGCGGTGCCGCCACGCCCCCTCGAACGCCTCGCCGTACAACTCCCGCGGATCGGTGCCGAGCACCTTGCGGCAGACCCGCTCGACCGTCTCGACCTTGACCCGCCTGGAGGCGCCGAGCTTGCAGGCCGCCTGCACCGACCGAACATCATTGGCGAGCGCCTTGGAGCCGGCGAGCTGCTCCAGCTCAGCAATGCGCTGCTCGGCAGCGCGGCCCTGGAGTGCGGCCAGCAGCGGCGCGGCCGGGAGCTTGGAGCGAGGGTCGGCACGCAACAGCGGCTTGCAACGCTGGGCGCGGCGTGGACCTGCTCAGGGGCGGCCTCGCCGACCAGCCCGCTTGAGGCGGCGGCCTCGCCCACGAACCGGCCCGGGGATTCCCCTTTGCCGGAGAAGTACTCTTCGCGGTTCTTGGCGATCTGGTCCAGCCAGTACGTCTCCTGGCCGGCCTTGAGCGCCTTCACCGGCAGCGCCACGCGGTGTCCTTTCCCCGCCCCGGGTCGTTGGGCGGCATCGCAGATGCGGATGTGTAGTGCCTTGGAATTGGCTTGAGGATAGCACGAGGGTGTGTGGCGATAGGGCACGAGAAGAGAGCTGTCATTAGAGTCGATGGGGCTTGAAATGTCTCAGGGTTTAGAGTGGACGGGATAGCGCATTGGAGGCGGGATTGCTGGACTCAGGCGGAGTAAGTAGGCTCTGAGCAGGCAAAATGTGGCGATTCCGGGAAGGCGAAGAGCCCTGCGGCTTCTAAGCCACAGGGCTCTTCACGTTAGGCTAGATAGAGCACGTTATCTGGCCATCTATGCTCCACCATTACCTGGGAAAATAGCCGCTTAGCAGAGCGCTCTAGCCTTGAATATTGGACATCACGTGCTTGATGCGCGTGTAGTCCTCGAAGCCGTACATGGACAGGTCCTTGCCGTAGCCGGAGTGCTTGAAGCCGCCGTGCGGCATCTCGGCGACCAGCGGGATGTGCGTGTTGATCCACACGCAGCCGAAGTCCAGCCGCCTGGCCATGCGCATGGCCCTGCCGTGGTCACAGGTCCAGACGCTGGAGGCCAGCCCGTACTCGACGTCGTTGGCCCAGGCCAGCGCCTTCTCCTCGTCGTCGAAGCGCTGCACCGTGATGACCGGGCCGAAGACCTCCTGCTGGATCATCTCGTCGCTCTGCTCCAGGCCGGCAACCACGGTCGGCTCGTGGAAGTAGCCGCTCCTGGAGACGACGGCATGCCCGCCGGCGAGCACCTCCGCACGGTCGGGAGCGCGCTCCAGAAAGCTCCGCACACGGGTGAACTGGTTGGCGTTGTTCAGCGGCCCGTAGTCGGCGTCCTCGTCTGGCCCGCCGGTGGTGGTGCCCTTGGCCTGCTCGACCAGAGCGGCCACGAAGTCGTCGTAGACGCGCCCGCCCGCGAGCACGCGGCTGGCGGCGGTGCAGTCCTGCCCGGCGTTGAAGTAGCCGGCGCCAGCGACGGCCGCGGCCGCGGCCGTCGCGTCCGCGTCGTCGAAGACGATCACCGGCGCCTTGCCGCCGAGCTCGAGGTGCACCCGCTTGAGGTCGTCAGCGGCCGACCTGGCGACCTCCATGCCCGCGCGCACGCTGCCGGTGATGCTCGCCATCGCCGGGACCCGGTGGCGCACCAGCGCGGCGCCGGTGTCGCGGTCGCCGCAGATCACGTTCATGACGCCCGCCGGCAGGAACTCGCTCATCAGCTCGGCCATCCACACGGTGGTCACCGGCGTGGTGTCCGAAGGCTTGAGCACCACCGCGTTGCCGGCGGCGATCGCCGGCGCCCACTTCCAGATCGCCATCATGAACGGGTAATTCCACGGAGTGACCTGAGCGCAGACGCCGACCGGCTCGCGCCGGATCATCGAGGTATGGCCGGCCATGTACTCGCCGGTCGACAGCCCGCTCAGCACGCGCGCGGCGCCGGCGAAGAAGCGGATCTGGTCGAGGGCGGGCGGCACCTCCTCGTCCATGGTGAGCTGGAAGGGCTTGCCGGTGTTCTGGCACTCCAGCCGGACCAGCTCCTCGGCGCGCTCCTCGATGGCGTCGGCGATCCGCAGCAGCGCCCGGCTCCGCTCGGACGGCGTGGCGTCCCGCCAGGTCTCGAAGCCGCGAGCGGCCGCCTGGCAGGCGGCGTCCACGTCGGCCTCGCGGGAAACCGGGGCCTCGGCGAAGGGCTGCTCGGTGGTCGGGTCGACCAGCGTGGCGGTGCGCCCTTCGGCCGCGTCCCGGTGCTCGCCGGCGATGAAGTTCTGCAGCTTGAGCATGGCCGTCCTCTCTCCTAGTCGAGCTTGCGCCGGCGGGCGGCCAGGACCTGGATCACCGCCAGGGTCACTCCGCCGAGGAAGATCAGCGTGCCCATGACGTTCACCTGCGGCGGCACGCCCACCCGGGTGGCCCCGAAGACCCAGATCGGGAAGGTCTGGGTCTGGCCGGAGTTGAAGTTGGTGATCACGAAGTCGTCGATCGACAGCGCGAACGACAGCAGCGCGCCGGCCAGGATCCCCGGGAAGATCAGCGGGAGGGTCACCTTGCGGAAAGTCGCCCACGGGTCGGCGCCGAGGTCCTGGGCGGCCTCCTCCAGGGTCCGGTCGAAGCCTGCCAGGCGAGCCCGTACGGTGACCGCGACGTAGGCGATGGTGAACATCACGTGGGCCAGCAGGATGGTGAGGAAGCCGCGCTGGAACTGGACGCTGATGAACAATGTCAGCAGCGAGGCGCCGAGCACCAGCTCCGGCGCGGCGATGTTGGCGAACATCAGCAGGTCGGTTGCGCCCTGCCCGCGGAAGCGGTAGCGGCCCAGCGCCAGCCCCATCATGGTTCCGAGCACCGTCGAGATGATCGTGGTGAACAGCGCGATCAGCAGCGAGTTCCGCAGCGCCTGGGACAGGTCGGGGATGTCGAACAGCTTCCCGTACCACTTGAAGGTGAAGCCCTGCCAGCGCAGGTTGACCCGGGAGTGGGTGTCGTTGAAGCCGAACGCGATCATCACCAGGATCGGCGCGGTCAGGTAGAAGATCATGAACCACGTGAAGGCGCCCAGCAGGCGGGCGATCAGCCGGCTCTGCCCCCGGCGCCGCGGCCCCGGGCCCGCCCGCTCACCGGCCGCCGGCTGCCCGACCGGCCGCTGCGCCGCGGTGGTCGTCATCCGCCCGCCACCTCGTAGACCCGCTCGGTCCCGAGCACTCTCGCGTAGACGATCACGCCGACGATCAGCACCGCCATGAGGATGAACGACAGCGCCGAGGCCAGCGGGTAGTCGTTGTTGGTCAGATAGAGCGTCTGGATGACGTTGCCGATCATGGTCGTCCTGGTCCCGCCCAGGATGCTCGCGCTGACGTAGTCGGCCGCAGCCGGCACGAAGGTGAGCAGCACGCCGGCGAACACGCCCGGGATCGACAGCGGGAACACCACCCGCAGGAACGCCCGCACGCGGCTGGCGTACAGGTCGTTGGCCGCCTCGACCAGCTCGGGGTCGATGCGCTCCAGCGAGACGAACAGCGGTAGCACCATGAAGGGCAGGAAGTTGTAGGTGAGCCCGCCGATCACCGCCAGCGAGGTGGCCAGCACGTGGAAGTTGGAGGGCAGCAGGTGCAGGTCCTTCAGCGGCCCCAGCAGGATGCCATTGTCGGAGAGGATGAACTGCCAGGCCACGGTCCGGATCACGAACGACACGAAGAACGGCAGCAGCAGCAGGAACAGGTAGAACGACTTGCGCCGCCCGCCGTGGAAGGCGATCCAGTAGGCCATCGGGTAGCCGAGCACGAAGGTCGCGCCGGTCACGATGAGCCCGTAGAAGAGCGAGCGCACGAACTGCACGTGGTACAGGCGCATGGCGTCCGAGTAGTTGGCGAAATGCCAGGTGAACTGGAAGCCCCGCTCGACGTCGCCGGTCTGCAGCGAGACCGACAGGGTCATCACGATCGGCACGACGAAGAACACGGCCAGCCAGACAATCCCCGGCAGCGCCAGCAGGTACGGGGCAAGCCGGAACCGCCGCCGTGCGCTCACCGCGCTCATCAGGCCACCGCTACGACTGGACGATCGGCTCGAAGATGCTGTTCCACACCTTCTCCTCGTCGACCGTCAGCACCCGGTAGCGGTGGGTGTTGGAGAGGTCCTGAGCGGTCGGGAAGATCAGGGGGTCCTTGACCGCCGCCTCCAGCGTCGACTTCTCGTCCCCCTTCGCGGTGGGGATCTGCGACTGCATGGCCGCCTTGGCGCCGTCCTGCGCGGGCGTGATGTACTCGATGAAGGCGGCGAGCTGCGCCGCGATGTCCGGCTTGTAGACGAAGTCCATGTAGGTGAGCGCGTCGAGCGGGTGCTTGGCCTTCAAGGGGATGCACATGTTGTCGGTCCACAGCATCCCGCCCTGCTCGGGGATCACGAACTTGATCGCCCCGGCCTTGCCGGCCTTCTCCAGCTCGGCGTTGATCTGGAAGATGTCGCCGGAGTAGGCCATCGAGAGCCACAGATCGCCGGACTCGAGCCCCTGGATCTCCCCGGCGTTGTCGATGTACTTGCGCAGGATCCCGCTGTCGCGCTGTTGCTTGAGCTTGTCCGCGGCGCGCCGCCAGTCGGCCTCCGTGGAGGTCTCCGGCTTGATGCCCAGCCCCACCATGGTGAAGTTCGGCAGGTCGACGTTGTCGCCGAACATGCCCACCCTGCCCTTGAACTTGGGGTCGAACAGGTCGTCGAAGCTGGTGATCTCCCGGCCGGTCAGCTTGGGGTTGTAGCCGATCGCGGTGATGCCCGACTGCCAGGCGACGCTGTGCTTATTGCCCGGGTCGTAGCTCGGGTTCTTGAACTGCGCGGAGGCGTACTGGTTGAAGTTCGGCATCCGGGCGGTGTCCAGCTCCTGCAGGAAGTTCTGGCGGATGAGCTTCTCGATGGAGCCCCCGTTGGTGATCACCATCAGGTCCCAGCCGGTGTCCTGGCCGGCCCGCAGCGACGGGGTGATCTTGCCGAGGAACGAGTCGTTGTCCTGGATCACCTCTTTGTAGTTCACCTTGATGCCAGTCGAGTCGGTGAACCGCTGGAGCGTGGTCTTGCCGTTGACCGGGTCGGTGTCGATGTAGGCGGGCCAGTTCGCGAAGTTCAGCACGTTGGCCTTGGTCTGCTTGTCCCAGAAGGCCTTGACCTCGTCGGCCGGGGGGGCGGCCTTGGAAGTGCCCTTCACGCCGCAGGCGGCCAGCGCCGCGGCCATTCCCGCCAGTCCGGCGCCGCGCAGCGCCGCGCGCCGGGTCATCCGAGGCATGGTCAGTCCGCGCAGCAGCGCCGGGTCCACCATCGGGCGTTGGTTCTCACTCATGATCGCGCTTCCTCCTTGGCGGTCGCCGTGCCGAGCACGTAGGAGTGCTCCGACGGCCACGAGAGCCATCCCATCTGGCCGACGGCGACCTCTTCGCCTGGCACGGTGGCGGCGTTCTGCCGGTAGACCGAAACCTGGGCGCCGCCGTCGGTAACGACGCTGTAGCTGGTCGAGGTACCGAGGTAGACGACCTCGGCGACGGTGCAGCGCAGCGCGGACTGCCCGTCTGGCGGGGGGTCGCCCGCCGCGTGCAGGGCCATCTTCTCCGGTCGCACCACGATCTCGACCTCCTGGCCCGCCTGGAGGCCGTCGGTGCCGCGCACCAGCACGCGCTCGCCGCTACCGAGCCCGGCCAGCGCCCAGCCGTCGCCGGCCCGCTCCAGCCGGCCGCCGAGGATGTTCGAGGTCCCCAGGAAGTCCGCCACGAAGCGGGTCGCCGGCCGCTCGTACAGGTCCCGGGGGGTGCCGAGCTGCTCGATCCGGCCGGCGTTCATCACCGCCAGCCGGTCCGACATGGTGAGCGCCTCCTCCTGGTCGTGGGTGACGTAGACGAAGGTGATGCCGACCTCGCGCTGGATGCGCTTGAGCTCGAGCTGCATGGCGCGGCGCAGCTTGAGGTCGAGCGCGCCGAGCGGCTCGTCCAGCAGCAGCGCGCGCGGCCGGTTCACCAGCGCCCTGGCGAGCGCGACCCGCTGCTGCTGGCCGCCGGAGAGCTGCCGTGGCCGCCGCTGCTCCCTGCCCTCCAGCTCGACCAGGCGCAGCGCATCGGCGACCCGCCGCCGGATCTCGTCCTTGGCGACCTTCTTGTGGCGCAGGCCGAAGGCGATGTTGTCGTACACGTTCATGTGGGGGAACAGGGCGTAGTGCTGGAAGACCATGTTGACGTCGCGCCGGTAGGGCGGCACGCCGACCATGTCGTTGCCGTACAGCAGGATGCTGCCGCTGCTCGGCTCCTCGAAGCCGGCCAGCATCCGCAGGGTGGTGGTCTTGCCGCACCCGGAGGGACCCAGCAGCGAGAAGAACTCCCCCGCGCCGACCTGGAGGTCCACGTCCTCGACGGCCACCACGCTGGTGGTCGGCGAGGGGAACTCCTTGTTCACGCCGATCAGCTCGATCGCGGCGAGCTCCCCTGAGGCCGGCGGGCTCGTCGGGACGCTCGGCGCCAGCTCGGTCTGCCCCATGTGTCCCTCCCTGCCGCGACCGCCACACAGGCGCACGCTACTACGACGGATTCAGAAGTCAAAGATACGATTTCACTGACGAAAGGATTGGGATTCGCCGCTTGGGCGACCCAGATGTGATCTCTTCCGCTTCCGTGCATTTGTCAGCACACCGCCGTCCGGTTGGGGACCATGACGACGATCGGCTACACCCCGGCGGCATCGGCATCGGCAGAGGTCACGGCCCCCACCTCTTCTCGGAACCAAGTGGCCTCACTCTACACAGCGCCGGCCGGGGCGCCACCCCGGCTGGAGCATACCCTGCTGGGGAAACTGGCCTAGGCCACTTGCCCGGCGTGCGCCTCTGCGGGTTTTCGACGTCCGAAGCGATAGAGTGGTATTCCGTTGCGGGGCCCGTCCCCCGTATTGAGCGCGGGCTCGCGACATCGGATGGAGGAGGCATGACCACGGGCTGGAGCCTGCGACCTTGAACGCTGGTGATCGGGTCCAGCCGACCCGGATGCAGCGCTACCACGGCCGGCATGCCCGCCGCCGGCAGGCGCGGCTGTCCGCCGAGCTGCCGGTGCTGGTGCTGACGGCGTTCGTGCTCGCCGTGCTGGTCAAGGGCTTCCTGGTGCAGGCGTTCTTCATCCCCTCACGGTCGATGGAGCCGACGCTCGACGTCGGCGACCGGGTGGTGGTCAACCGCATGGCCTACCGGCTCGGCGAGCCGCGGCATGGCCAGGTGGTGGTGTTCGTTCGCGAGACGGCCGACAAGCGGCCCGCCGACCAGGGCCCGATGTCCTGGGTCCGGCGCGCGGTCGCCCAGAGCCTGGGCGGGACGCCTCCCGGCAGCGAGGACCTGATCAAGCGCGTGGTCGGGCTGCCCGGCGACATCGTCGAGGGCCGCAACGGCAAGCTGTGGCGCAACGGCCGCCCGGTGGTGGAGGCCTACCTTCCCCCCCGCACCTTCACGTCGGACTTCGGCCCCGTCAGGGTCCAGCCCGGCCACTACTGGATGATGGGTGACAACCGGGAGGACTCCGCCGACTCCCGATATTTCGGTCAGGTCCCCCGCTCGGCGCTGGTCGGCCGAGCGTTCGTGAAGGTCTGGCCAATCCCCCACGTCGGCGGCCTGTAGCGCTCGATTCAAGCTCCCCCGCGAGGCCGTCCCTCCGGCCGGCCCGGCGGGGGTGTCTCAGGCTTGGGGGAAGATCGGTGGGATGCTGCCGCCGATACCCAACCAGCGAGCGCCCGGCAACCCGATCGCGGGGTGGGACTATCCGCGGAGCTGGGAGGAGTTCCTCGCGTTCTTCCCGGACGAGCCGGCCTGCATCCGCTATCTCGAGCGCCTGAGCTGGCCCGACGGCTTCGTCTGCGCGCGCTGCGGCCGCGGCGGAGCGCCGTGGCGAGGGTCGCGGCGGCGGCTGGTCTGCCGCTCCTGCGGCCAGGGGACGACCATCACCGCAGGCACGCTCTTCCAGGGCACGCGCACGCCCCTGACCACGTGGTTCGCGGCCGCGTGGCACCTGAGCACAGCCGACGAGGGGATCTCCGCGCGCCGGCTGCAGCGCGAGCTCGGGCTGGGAAGCTACGAGACGGCCTGGGCGATGCTCCACCGGCTGCGGCGCGCGATGGTCCGCTCCGGCAGGCCCCGGCTGGAGGGCGTGGTCGAGGTCGGGCGGACGTTCCTGCCGGCCGGCGCCGACCGGACGGTGATCGCCATCGCGGTCGAGGACCGCGGCGAGGAACCCGGGCGCGTACGGATGCAGCCGCTCGCCTCGGCGGCCGACGCCAGCCTGATGCGCTTCGTCGCCTGGGCGGTCGAGCCAGGCACGGTCGTGGTGCCGGACCGCCTGCGCAGCCCCGCCGCGCTGGCGCGTCTCGGCTGCCGACCCGCCAACGCTCAGGGCACCGTTTCCGCCTGGATCGGCTCGCGGCCGTTCGCCCACCTCGGGACGGTGGAGCGGCGGCTGGGCGACTGGCTGCAGCGCACCCATCAGGGCTCCACCGGTCGCGACCTGCTGGACTGGTACCTGGACGAGTTCACCTTCCCGAGCCTAGCCGAACGCCAGCCCGCCGCTGTGCCGCGGTCCTGGCCGGGCGCCAGCCTGCCCCGGTCCCCGGGCCCGCGCGGCGGGCCCGTCCCCTCCGCGCTCGATCCGAGCGCTCAGAGCGGGCGAACTACAGCCTTCGCGTTCTGTCGCCGTATTCGCCAGGGTCCTGCCGCTTCGCGCATTTCACTGGCGCAAGGGGGATAGGCCCGGCTCCGACGTGGATCTTCGCCGGGAACTTGACTGCGCATCGCGATTAGTCGAACATATGTTTGGATCGAACAAATGTTCGAGTAGAGTCCAGCCGGTAGCCGAGTTCACGTGAAGGGGAAGCCGTGAACAGCACCACCGACCGCCGCACCGGGCTTCCGGCAGCGGCGTCCAGGATCTGGGCCCGCCCGGCGCGCGAGCGAACCGCCGCCGGTCAGGTCCGTACGATCCTGCTCCGCTACCTGGTGCTGGCGGTCGTGCTGCTCGGGGTCGTCGCGATCGCGAACCCCCACCGGCCAGACGACCCGGCGGGCCCGACGTCCACCCCCTGGGAATACCAGCGGGAGTCGATCGACGTGCAGGGTCACGGCATCCTGAACCTCTACTCGCGCCAGCTCATGCACGGCACGGCCTGGCTGGCCAAGGCCTCGATCGAGCGGCAGCGGGACGTCTACCGCCTGAACCTGTTCGACTTCCTGGTGGGCACGCGGACCGCCGCCTCGGTCGCCGCATGGCGCGCCGGCCACCGGCTCGTGCTCGAGGGCATGACCGAGGCCGTGGTCGTGGCGCTGATCGCCTACGGGGTGATGCTGCGGCCCTCCCGCCGCACCTGGGCGCTGGCCCTGCTGCTCGTCCTGGCCAGCACCGTGCTGATCACCAAGCCGCAGGCGACCGCGCGGGTTGCGGCCGTACCCGGGGTGGCGATCCCCAACCTGATGCTCGACGTGGTCGCCACGGCCGCGCCGAGTGCGCGCCTGAAGGCGACCTCCTCGCCGCAGCAGGCGCTCCAGGAGCTGTCCACGCAGTACTGGACCTCGTTCGTCGCCAACCCGCTGTCGCGGGTGCAGACCGGCAGCGGCGTGCTCACCGACGCGGCGCCGGGCAAGAAGGCGGGCGTGCTCGACGTCATGCGTCGCGGTGTCAGCAGCGTCAACGACTGGACGATCGGCCGTCACGGCCCCGAGCGAGCCTTCATCACGACGTCCGCGCTCGGCTACGTGCTGCCGTTCGCGGTGGCGCTCGGGGTGCTGGCGATGCTGGCGACCTGCGCCCAGGCGCTGCTGTTCGTCCTCTGCCTGGCCGGGCTGCTCACGCTGCCGTTCGCGGTCGAGGGGCCACGGCGCCGGGGCACGCTGGTGCGCTACTGGCTGCTCCCCGTGCTCGCCTGCGTGGTGGTCCTGGGGCTGACCTCGCTCGGGTCGTTCGCGGTCATGCGGCTGGCCGAGGCGCTCCACCGCAGCGATGAGTACGTCGGGCTGCTGCTCGCCGGCTCGACCTGGCCTGTCGTCACAGCGGCGCTGCTGGCGCGGCGCGCCATCCGACGCCGGCGCGCCTGACCGGCGCCCAGCGGGTTAGACACCGAGGAGCTGATCGAATGAACGCCGAGGCAACCGCTGTTCGCAACGCCGAACGCATGGCCACCCGCGTCCCGGGTCGCTGGTCCGCACCGCCGTCGGACGTCGCCGTCCGTGCGGCCGCGAAGCTGATGCTCGCGCCGCTGCGGCTGCTGGCCACGCCGATGGGCCGGCGGCTCGGACAGCCCCGCCTCCCCGCCCCGGCCGCTGGACACCGCCGTGCGGGCCGCCGCGTCCAAGCCCGGGACCAGCGGCAAGGCGGGCACGGCGGGGGGCCAGGCGGCGGGCGCGGCCAAGAGCGCCGGCGGCTCCCGTGTGACCTCCCTGGCCTCGATGGCCGCGACCCGCCCGGCCAAGGACGCGCAGAGCGCGGCGGTCGCCTGGTACGCCAACCGGGTGCACGTCTCGCCGGATCGCGTCCAGGCGCTCCAGCAGCAGCGCGTCAACGGGACCACCACGAAGGTCCTGGTGATGGCGCAGGTCAGCGAAACGAACGTGCCCACAGCCTTCGTGACCGTCAGGCGTGCCGGCGGGGGCTGGAAGGTGTCGTGACCCCAAGCGTCAAGCGCAAGCTCACCGGTGCGATCGTCGCGTTCCTCATGCTCGCCCTGCTGACCGATCGCGCCTCCCCAGGCTTTCCCCTGGCCAGGGTCGGGACGGTCGTGAGCCGCGCGATCCACCAGACGCTACGCCCGGCACCCGCGAAACCCGCCTCGCGCGTGGTGCCGGGCGTAGCCAAGGCGAGTGGGTTTGCGCTGGCGGATATCCCCTCGGGGTACCTGGCCCTGTACATCCAGGCCGCCCACACCTGCCCGGCGCTGACCTGGCAGCTGCTGGCCGGGATCGGCAAGGTCGAAACCAACCACGGCCGCAGCCTGCGCCGGCCCGATGCAGTTCAACATCCGCAACGGCCCCCCCTCCACCTGGGACACCTACGGCGACGGCACCCCCGCCCACGTCTACCAACCCCAACACGCCATCCCCGCCGCCGCCCACAAACTCTGCAGCGACGGGCTGGCCACCCCCACCCCCACCACCACCGACCCCTGCCCCACCGTGACCGGCACCCCCGCCCAACACCACGCCATCCTGGCCTACAACCACGCCTGCTGGTACGCCCACCAGGTCCTCACCCTGGCCGCCCGCTACACCACCCCCACCCCCATCCCCCCCGACCCGTT
>WNGL01017092.1_pt1 | contig 11677 bp, 9 predicted proteins | sample 5400591 | NCBI WGS metagenome assembly WNGL01 (sample SAMN13153377, study PRJNA577476) | soil metagenome | isolation source: 80 cm soil or saprolite under Garry oak tree replicate 1 | place: USA:California | collected 2016-06-15
AGAGGGCCGTAAAGTCACGTACTGCCCGCACTGCGGACAGAATCTCGCAGCGAAACACTGCGCCGGCTGCGGGGCGGAGCTCGATCCCGCGTGGAAGTTTTGCGTCAGCTGTGGAAAACGGGCGTAGCTGGTTTCTATTGAAACGCTTAGAGCAAAGGCAACTGAACAAGAGGTCAGCTTGAGCCTGGCAGCTCATAGCTCCCAAGCTCACTGCGTCGGGACGTCACTCAGACGAATGTGGGAAGGTGCGCGATTCGACACACTCTTGATCAGACCGTACAGCATTCTTCTGACTTCGATTACCTGATCGAGAAGCGACTTGGCGTCGTTGAAGCCGATAGCCTCATCTGCTTGCGAAGAGACGCGTGATCAGACTTGCGAATGCCAGTCGCAACACGGTAAACGTTGAGAGCTAACGCGTGTGCCTTCCGTCAGACATGAAGCTTGCTAAACTCCGACATGCCTCACGATGAAACGGCGGGGGCCACGCACGATCATCATTCCGGCGCTTATCATACCACTCGGCCTGCCTGTGCCGTCATGCCAAAGGGAGCGTCCCGACGTCGTAAGGCTGACAGCCGTGACCTGCAAGGCTCAGGCTGACGTCTTGTTCAGTTAACTTTCCTATCGGGAGACGCACAGTCGGGGGCCAGCACCAATCAGCCAACTATGGAGTTATGCGCAAGACGTCAGACCACCCAGATGTAGTTTTCCTCTCGGCAGTCCGAACCCCGTTCGGCACTTTCGGCGGCAAGCTTAAAGGAATCTCGCCCGTCGACCTCGCTGTCCACGCCTCAAAAGCCGCGATCGACCGCGCAGGAATCACTGCGACAGACATCGATCAGACCATTTTCGGCAACGTTCTCTATACGACCAGCGACTCGATTTACTTTGCGCGCCACGTCGCGCCACAGGTCTGCCTCGTTGGTGGTGCGGAGTCGATGTCACAGGCGCCGCACGTGACTCGCGGATTGAGGTGGGGCACACCACTCGGCAGCGCGCCAGTAATGGAGGACGTGCTGTGGGAGGGTCTCACCGACTCATACGTTGGACTGGGGATGGCCGAGACGGCGGAGAATCTTGCGGACCGGTACAAGCTCGATCGCGGATGCGTCGACGAGTTCGCGCTGAGATCGCAGCAGCTTGCGAAAGCCGCGTGGGATGAAGGGGTTTTCCAGGACGAGGTCGTTCCGGTTCCGGTGCCCAATCCGAAGACTGGGAAAATGGACGAGCTGTCGAGCGACGAGCACATGCGACCCGACACCACGGCGGAAAAACTTAGCGCGCTCAAACCGGTATTCCGCAAAGGTGGTGTGGTGACAGCGGGAAATGCGTCGGGTATCGGCGATGGCGCCGCTGCAATGGTGATCGCGAGCGAAAAATTCGCGCGCGAACGCAAGCTCGAGCCGCTCGGCCGGCTGGTATCGTGGGCGGTTGCAGGTGTTGATCCATCGGTGATGGGAATCGGACCAGTCCCGTCTTCGAAGGCTGCGCTGGCCAGGGCGGGATTGTCGATAGACGACATGGATCTGATCGAAGTGAACGAGGCCTTCGCCGCCCAGACCTGCGCCGTCGAGCGTGAGCTGTCCCTACCCCGCGAGCGTCTCAACGTGCATGGCGGCGCAATCGCGCTTAGCCATCCGCTTGCCGCGTCGGGAGCGAGGATAACGGCCCATCTACTGCATGCGTTACGTGCTCAGGGTTTACGGTACGGCCTCGGCACTGCGTGCATTGGCGGAGGCCAGGGCATCGCGCTCGTAGTTGAATCCATTCGATAGACTGCGGTCGTCGCGGCGAACGAGGAAACCATGAAGGCACTGGTCAGAGTATTCGGATTGGCGTCGGCCGCTGCATTCGCTGTCGCGTGCGCGTCGGTTGGCGGCGGACCCGGCGGAACAGTTACAAACGGAGGCGCGGGTCCGGCCGGGCAAACCACACAGCCGGGCATCATCTGGCCGATCAAAACGCGCGAGCACGTTGATCTATGGTTGCACGGATTCGCAATGCTGCAGGAAGACACCACGTTCGTGCCGTTCTTCAAGCGCGGATACAGCACCAACATGACTGTTCTCAAGAACAGGGCAAATGTGGTCACGCAGCTCGATGCGAATCGGGACAAGCTACGCGCTCGGCTCGCAGTCAATCCTAGGCTGATCAATGCCCAGTTCGTACCGCTCGCCTTCACCTCGTGGAACGATCTCACTCAGGCTGTGGATCTCTTCATTCGCGCCGGCGGTGATCCTCGTGCCGCATCTTCTCAGGTGCAGGCGAATGCAATTGCTTTTCTTGCGGCGTATTTCCCATCTGGAGCGGACAGAGACTGGCTCCGCCTCTTTGTGCAGGCGCTCAATGACGAGAGCAGCCGCTTCTACCACTCCTACTGGCTCCAGCAGCAACGCGAGAGAAGCAACGTCCTCGATCTCGCGGACACGCTTTGGCAACGCACCTACCGTCCGCGCATTCAGAGATTTCTCAACAACACCCAGCAGGCGCAGGGCGAGATCTTGCTCTCCCTGCCACTCGACGGCGAAGGTCGGTCGGTGACACAAGGCAAACAGTCGAACGTCATCACCGTCACGTTCCCGGACAGGCCAAACGATGCAGTGGAAGCGATCTATGTGATCGCGCACGAAGCAGTCTCGGGGATCGCAAGCACTGCGGTCAACGACAACATTACGCCCGAGCAACAACGCAGCGGACTGGGCGAGCGTTATCAGAGCGCGGCAGCGGTGCGCGGCGGCGCGCTGCTCATTCAGCGTACCTCGCCGGAAATTCTCGACGGCTACATGCGTTACTATCTGAGATCGGTGAACCGGCCAGCGGGAACGAACGTGCAGGCGACGTTCAACGCGACATTTTCAATCCCGGACACAATTCGTGATGCACTGGTCCGCCAGCTAGACGTAGTACTCGGGGGGATTTGAATCCGCGCATTTTCCGCTGCGTAAGGTTCTTCAACACTAACCGACACGCCGGCTTTCTGGCCTGACACTGCTTACGCCGGCTTTTCGACGCGGTGAGCGCAGATATAATTCTGCATGGCCTCTCCCCCTCCTTCTCCCCCTCCCCCGAAAGACGAGAAATCTCCACCGGCGGTGCCGGTTCCGGCTCGCCCTTCCCAGGCGCTGCTTGATCGCCAGGCACTCGAGCGCGTGCTCGCCCGTGCGGCGGAGCTTCAAGGCGCGAGCGCTCTCCCCGAATCCAGCGATCTGATCAGCGAGAGCCAGCTCCTCGACATTGGAAACGAAGTCGGGCTTAGCCCGGCGACGCTCAATCAGGCACTCGCCGAAGAACGAACACGTATCAACGTCCCGGAGGAGCGCGGCCTGGTCGCGCAAATCGCAGGAGCCGGATTCGCGACCGCCACCAGAACGGTTCCGGGAGTTCCGCGTGACGTGCTCGCCACGATCGACGCCTGGATGCAGCGCGAAGAATGTCTTCAAGTGCAGCGTCGGTTCGCCGACCGAATTACCTGGGAGCCACAACGAGGACTTTTTGGAAAGCTGAGACGCACAGTCAACGTCAGCGGTCGCGGCTACTATTTGATGGACGCGAGCCAGGTGTCCGCCACAGTGCTGCCCGTTGACTCCTCGCGCGTGGTCGTCAGACTCGACGCCGACATTCACGCCAGCAGAGCGCGTCGCGTAGGAATGGGAGGATTCCTCGCTGCGATGGGAGCCGCCGCGAGCGGAATCATCGGACTCGGTCTCGTGGTAGCACACATTCCATTGTTCATCGCCGCCGGCTCGGCGGTGCTTCCCTTCGCGGGGAGCACATTCGCTGCATACAAGCTCGCCCGGACGCATCGAGGAGTACTCGCCAGCGTTCAACTTGCGCTGGAACAGATCCTCGACCGACTGGAGCACGGCGAATTCGACCGATCCGGCGGATTGCTCGGAGCGATATCTTCGCGAGCGCGGTTGCCGAGTCGATAGATTAGAGCGGAATCGCTCGAGGGGTTGACCCGCCGATGGAAAAGATCAAAAAAGTCGCCGTCCTTGGCGGTGGCTTGATGGGAAGCGGAATCGCCCAGGTCTCGGCCGCGGCCGGATTTCCCACTACCGTGCGTGAAATTTCGGAACCGCTTTGTGCGAAATCCAGACAGTCGATCGAGAAGACTCTTACGAAGGGAATGGAGCGCGGCAAGGTAACCGAAGCCGAGCGCGACAGCACTCTACGTAACCTGCGGTTCGTGACCGAGCTCAAGGCGCTGGCAGACTCCAACCTGTTCATCGAGGCAGTCGTCGAAGATCTCGACGTCAAGAACCGCCTGTGGTCCGAGCTAAATCAGATCGCGCGGCCAGATACAATCTTTGCTTCGAACACCTCGAGCCTCACGATTATCGCGATGGCGGCAGCGAGTGGGCGTCCGGACCGGATGCTCGGTCTCCACTTCTTCAACCCGGTGCCGCTAATGAAGCTGGTGGAAGTCGTTCGCACGATAACCACCAGCGAGGAGACAGAGCGGTCTGCCCTCGACTTCGTGCGAGCATTGGGTAAGGAGCCAATTCGCGCGAAGGACAGCTCTGGCTTCGTCGTTAATCTGCTGCTCATCCCGTATATGCTCGACGCAATCAACGCGCTGGAATCGAACGTCGCGTCGGTCGAAGACATTGACAAAGGAATGCAGCTGGGTGCCGGCCACCCCATGGGACCTTTTACCCTGCTCGACTTTGTCGGCCTCGATACCGTTTATAAGATCTCGGAGATCATGTTCGCCGAGTATAGGGAACCGCGGTACGCTCCTCCACCCTTGCTCAAGCGAATGGTGTTGGCGGGAATGCTCGGCAAGAAGTCGGGGCAAGGGTTCTATGACTACTCCTCTACTCCACCGCGAGTGAGTAGCCTCGGATTATGAGATCGAGCTTCTCCGGCGATGACTCTTAGTCTCCGCGGCACCTTCGGCTCATGAGCCTGCCAAACTTCCGCGGATATTTTCGCGAAGACGCGCTTGCTCGCGCGGTTTATTCCGAGGCGGCAGGAATCGGTCGCGCGATTCCAGCAGCCGTCGCTGTTCCCGTTGATGCGGAGGACGTGGTTGTCCTGGTTAAGTGGGCGGCCGAGACGAAGACGAGTCTCATTCCACGCGGATCGGGAAGCAGCATGTCTGGCGCCGCGATTGGCACTGGAGTCGTAGTCGATCTCTCTCGCATCAATCATCTCGGCAGGATCGACGAGAGGGACCGCACTGTATGGGTGGAACCGGGAGTTCTCTGGTCGACGCTCGATGTGGCTGCGAGAAGAAAGGGGTTGCGCTTTCCCGTCGATCCCTCCAGCGGGGATTTTTGTACGCTCGGCGGCATGGTGGCGACCAACGCCGCGGGCGCCCACTCTCTTCGCTACGGCGCCACGCGCACATGGGTAAACGCGATCGACTGCGTTTTCAGCGATGGCGATCGCGCCGTGATCACGCGTGGAGAGCCGCCACCGAAGCGCATCGACGCCATCAGTCGGTTCATGCGGGACGTGCATGGGGAGATCGTTGCGAGCGACAAGAGACGGCCAATACTCCACCTTGGAGTCCGCAAGGAATCATCGGGGTACGCGATCCACGACTATGCAACAAAGGCCGATCTCGTTGATATCCTGGTCGGAAGCGAGGGAACGCTAGCAATCATCGTCGGCATTCAGCTGACGCTATCTCCACTTCCCGGCGCGACGAGCAGTGTTCTTGGATCGTTTCCCTCGCTCGAGGAGGCGACTGCCGCAGCGACCAAAGCACTCGAGGTGGGGGCAAGTGCCTGCGAGCTGCTCGACAGAACTTTTCTCGCGTATGCCGCCGAGAGTCGAAGCGGCGACGAGAGGTTCCACGAGAGAATCGAGGGAGCCGCGGCAATTCTTTTGGCAGAAGTGGAGGCCGACACCGCCGACGCCGCTGCGGCTCACGCGCAGAATCTTGCGACAGCGTTCACCGGTTCCGGAGCAAAGGAGGTCGACGTCGCGCTGACGCCGGAGTCTGAGCACGATCTCTGGGAGCTGCGACACGCGGCGAGTCCGATCCTCTCAGCGCTCGAGCATGTGACATCGATGCAGTTCATCGAGGATGGCGCCGTTCCATTGCCCAAGCTTCCAGACTACGTCCAGGGGGTGAGGAAGGCGCTGGCGGAGCGTGAGGTGAGCGGAGTGATGTTCGGCCACGCCGGCGATGCTCACGTGCACGTGAATCCGCTGATTGATGTCAGTCAGCCCGATTGGCGGGACAAGGTCGCGCGTCTGCTCGAGGATGTCGTCGCGCTCACGGCCCGTCTCGGCGGCACTCTCGCCGGTGAGCATGGTGACGGAAGAATCAGAACACCTCTGCTCAACCGTGTCTGGCACAAGGAGGCAATCCGGACCTTCGGTCTGGTAAAGAAAGCGTTCGATCCGGCGAACATCTTCAATCCTGGAGTGAAGGTTCCGGTCAAGGATCAGAAGGCGATTGGTGATATCAAGTATGACCCTGCGCTTCCGCCACTACCTGAAAAGGCGAGAGCGGCGCTCGACGACGTGGTGCGAGCGCGAGCATACGATCGTTTCCGCCTGTCGCTGATCGGCGGACCCTCTTAGCTTTCTGCCGCTCGCAGGTTCATTCGGAAGCAGAAAAGCCCGCAGCCCACAGCCGGCCAGCCGTCAGCCCTCAGCAGGTAGTCTTCAGTTGCAGTTCCCTTTACCGAAGAAAAATCTTTGAACTACGCAGAGCCCGTAGTAACCCTGATCGCGCGCCCGGTTTTCCTTGAGCCGGATCATCTCAGGGTTCGCTGGCTCGGCGAGAGCACCGATGGCGAGAGGCTGGCCGAGTTTGCCGGACGCCTCTGCTACATGAGCCAGAAGAACCCGGCCAACCGCGTGACGCGCGAGTATCTCGAGAACATCAAGAAGCAAGGACACGGCAGCGTTCTCGAGCACGCGAACTATTCTCTCCTGCTCGAGGGCGTGAGCCGCTCACTCACCCACGAGTTGGTCCGGCATCGCGCCGGGTTCGCGTACAGCCAACTCAGTCAACGCTACGTCGATGAGTCGGAGGCCAACTTCGTCATTCCACCGGCGATCGTTGGAGACGAGGCTCTCGAGCAGGAGTGGCGGGAGCAGATTGAAGGGGCTCAGAAAAGCTACGTCCGACTCGTCGAGCACTTGATGGAGCGCTATGGCTGGGTGGGCGACAAGGTCCACCGTCGGAAAATGGCGAGAGAGGCGGCGAGGGGAGTTCTTCCCAACTCCACCGAGACCAAGATCGTGGTGACAGCCAACGCGCGAGCCTGGAGAACGATGCTGGAGCTACGGTCGAGCGAGGGAGCGGAGCTCGAGATCCGCCGCTGCGCGGTGGCGATGCTCAAGCTGCTTCAGAAGGAGAGTCCCGCGTTCTTCTCGGACTTCGAGATTTACCAGGCCGACGATCGCCTCGAAGCGGCGAGGATCGTCTACCACAAGGTCTGAAGAAAAACTGGAAGGGGGAAGTCCGGGCACTGCAACTGACGGGGCGGGAGGCGTCAGTGGCGAAGGTGCCAGCTACGAGTTCACAACGCCCTGACTTCCCTCAGTGGCATTCAGGGCACAGGCAGTTGCTTGTGCCGCGACTCACGCAGAAAAGTCAGGGCGTAGTGAACTGGAAACCTGGCGCCTTGTGCCGCTGACGCCTCCCGCCCGGTCAGTTGCAGTTCCGAAGTTTCGCACCCGCTCTGTGCTTTCCTTCGCTCCGATCATCCTGAAAATTTTTCACTCCTCTAAAATTTTTTCTGCCAGAAAAATTTTTCAGGACTTCGGAATAATTATTGCGCAGCATCGTCGAGGTTTATATACTCGTCCGATGAATCGATCGCGCAGTTTTCTGTAGGTATCGATGACCCTGATCGGTCTCGCCTACAACCAAAAGCCCGAGCCGACAGAGCTCGCCAGCCCTCTCCCGGAGGGCGGCCGTCAGGAAGACGGGGAGCTTGCGCGTCCCGATGAAGAACCTCCCAGTAAAATCTTTGACCTCACGATCGCGGAGCTAATTGCCCGCGACGAATTCGCTGAGTGGGACACGCCCGCCACGATCGCGGCGGTGGAGTCTGCCCTTTCTCCTCTTGGAAAAGTCGTCCGCCTCGAAGCGAACGAGGATTTTCCGGAGAGGCTCCGCCAGGCGAGACCCGACATCGTCTTCAACATCGCCGAAGGATTTCGCGGCGTGAATCGCGAGGGGCACATCCCGGCGATTTGTGAGTTTTACGGAATCCCTTACACCGGCAGCGATCCCTTCACTCTTACTCTCTGCCTCGATAAAGCGAGAGCGAAGGAGACGCTGGCCTTCCACGGAATTCCAACTCCGCGGTTCGCGGTCGTTGAGAATCTCACGGATCTCCAGATACGGACTGCGGAACAGCTGCTTCCTCTCTTTGTAAAGCCTCTACACGAAGGATCATCGAAGGGGATAACCGACAGGAATTTGTGTTGGGATCGCTCCCAGCTTCTCGCGCAGGCGAAGCTTCTCCTCGAGCATTACAGGCAGCCCGTACTAGTCGAGGAGTACCTGCCCGGCGAGGAGTTCACTTGCGCCGTGCTTGGTAATGGTGACGAAGCGACGGTGCTTCCAATCGTCGGAATGAATTTCGAGGCGCTTCCGGAAGGAGCGCTCCCCATCTACGGCTTCGATGCGAAGTTCGTATGGGATCGTCCTGAGAATCCGCTCGATATTTTCCAGTGTCCGGCGCGTATCACCAGTAAGCTTCGGGCGTCTATTGAGCGAGTTACGCTCGACGCTTTCCGCGTGCTTGGCTGCAGAGACTGGGCGAGAATCGATGTCCGTCTCGATGCCGCCGGAACGCCGACAATTCGTGCATGCCGAAAGCCGCCCGAGCGGCGGGAATCGGTTATGAAGAGCTCATACAGAGTTGTTTGAAGGCCGGTGCCGCGCGTCAGGGTGTGATTCTCGATCGCACTCCCGTGCCGACGCGGGCCGCTGCCAACGAGCCAGCGCTCGCCACCGGATTGACGTGACCGACAGCAGAGGGAGGAGGAGGCCCCCGCGATGAAAATTGCCTTGTTGTTCGACGGTCTCTCGGCGCTCGGAAAAGCTCCAGAAGTTCAACTGCTCGACTCCATCGAAGCAGTGGAGAGCGCACTACTGGAGTTGGCGACGGAGGTCGTTCGCGTTCCCGTCAGCAACGACGGCCGCTGGGTCGAGCGCGTCCGCAAGGGAAAGTTCGACCTCGTCTTCAATCTCTGCGAGGGAATCGACGGAGAAGCTGTCTACGAAGCGATGGTGATCTCCGTGCTGGAGCTCATTGGCGTTCCATTCACTGGTAGCTCCAGCTGGACGACTGCGCTCACCCTCCGGAAGAACGTCGTGAACGGAGTGCTCGACCGCGCTGGACTGCCGGTCCCGCGTTGGAGCCACGTCCGCCGCGGTGACGAGATCACAAGCGTCGGTTTTCCGGCGATCTGCAAGCCGGTCGCCGAAGATGCTTCGGTCGGAATCGAGCAAAGATCGGTCGTCAGAAGCATGCGCGCACTCTCGACGAGAGTGGAAGCAATGTTCGAGGGTTGGGACGAGGTGCTGATTCAGCGCTTCATCGATGGCCGTGAGGTCAATGTCGGCATCCTCGGCGATGAGACACTGCCAATCGCGGAGATCGACTTCGGTGAGATGCCGCAGGGAATGTGGCACATCGTCTCCTATCGCTCCAAATGGGAAACGGGGAGCGACGAGGATCTCGGCGCCAAGCCAAATTGTCCCGCCGATCTTTCGGAGGACCTTGCCAGCGAGATTATCGGCGTTGCTCGCACTGCATGGAATGTGGTCGGTGGCGAGGGATACGGTCGTTGCGACTTCCGCATCGACCAGTCGGGGCGGCCATGGCTGCTCGAGGTGAACGTGAATCCCGACATCTCGCCGACCGCGGGCCTCGCCCGCATGGCGGGAGTCGCGACACTGAGCTACGGCGACCTGATTCAAAAGATCTGCGATCACGCGCTCGCCAAGCGCGGATCGAACTACACGGAGCGGTTTGTGAAGACGTTGCGGTTGTCCGGGCTGGGTTGATGGAAGGTCCAATCATCTACAACGCCCCTCACGGGGCCGGAGTGGTGCACGCATGAGCGATTGGCAGCAAATCATCAAGGATGGCAGCATCGCGACCCTCGAGAAGCTGGCGGACAAGTTCGGCCATGACGTCATTGACGTCGAAGCGTTGAAGCCGGCGTTCGACAATTTCCAGATGCGAATCACTCCTGCTGCCCTCGAGCAGATCAAGGAAGTAGGCGATCCGATGTGGAATCAATACATCCCGTCTGTGGAGGAGCTCGAGGTGGTCGACGGCGTCATCGACTCACTCGATGAGGACGGCGACTCGCCGGTGCCGAACATCACACATAGGTATCCGGATCGGGCGCTGTTTCTCGTGAGTCCGGTCTGCGCCACGTATTGCCGGTTCTGCACACGGCGTCGCAAGGTCGGCGATCCGGAGAAGATTCCGCTCAATCAGTACGAGTCGGCTTTTCAGTATCTGCGCGAGCACACCGAGATCCGCGACGTAATCATGAGCGGCGGGGACCCGATGATGTTGAGCGATCGACGACTGGAGTATCTCTTCCAGCAGCTTCGCGCGATTCCCCACATCGAGATCATCCGCATCGGAAGCCGCATTACCTCGCATCTGCCGGAACGGATCACGCCGGAGTTCTGCGAGATGGTACAGAAATATCATCCGATATTCATGAACACCCACTTCAATCACCCGAGTGAGCTGACGCCGGCAGCGGTCGCGTCACTCGATCGCTTGTCGCGCGCCGGAGTGTCGCTTGGCTGTCAGACGGTGCTGCTCAAAGGCGTCAATGACGATCCGAAGGTGATGATGAAGCTGATGCACGAGCTGCTGAAAGCTCGCGTCCGGCCGTACTACCTTTTTATGGCGGACCAGGTAGCGGGCGGCGAACATTTCCGGACGACAGTGCAGAAGGGGCTGGAGATCATGCAGGCGCTGCGCGGCTGGACGTCGGGGCTGGCGGTTCCGCAATTCGTGATCGATTCTCCCGGCGGAGGGGGAAAAGTGCCGCTCCTCCCCGAATACCTCGAGCAGATCACCGACGACGAAGTAATCTTCCGGAATTACGAGGGCAAGCGGTTCGTTTACAAGCAGCCGCGCGCAGTACCCGCGGCTCCGGCCGAACTCGAGCCGGCTGCGGAACTCGGCGTTGTGCCGATAAGTCGCAAGAAATCCGCGTCGCCGCGACGCGCCAAGCGTCGGCGCGCCGCCGGAGAGTAGGCCCACCCGACAAGAACGCCGCGCTCTCTCATGGCACGGCGTTTTTGTTTGCGCTCCGATTCGAGGACCATCACCGGTCAGTCGGGTGAGGGCATCCTCTCCAGCAGCTAACTCGCTTACACGCGGCGAGCCTCGCTCACGCCGCTAGGCGTGACGGTCCGGCGCTCAATTCTCGCGAGTCTCTTGCTACGCGAGGCGCTGCTTACGAGGACGCCCTCACCCTCCTTCCCACTGATATCACGAAGCCGGCAGCCGTAGCGCGCAGCTTCGCTGCGCGCGGGGCGAGGACAAGCGGCCGAAGAGGACACCCCGCGCCGACCCCGCGCGATGGACTCAAAGGAGTCAGCTACGGGAGAAAACTCCGCGAAGCGGGCTTCTGCTCCACGCGGAGCGCATCATTGAGCGCCTCGAGCTCGGCCTGGACCTCCGCGCCTTCGAGATCATCCCTGATGCGGGCG
>WNGL01024545.1_pt1 | contig 11677 bp, 14 predicted proteins | sample 5400591 | NCBI WGS metagenome assembly WNGL01 (sample SAMN13153377, study PRJNA577476) | soil metagenome | isolation source: 80 cm soil or saprolite under Garry oak tree replicate 1 | place: USA:California | collected 2016-06-15
TCGCCATGAGGACATCGACGCCGCATCCCGGGTGCTGCGGATCGAGCCGCGCACCAACAGCAACGGTGCCCGGGTCAAGAACCACTCGGAGCGGTCGGTGCCGATCAGCGGCCAGCTGGTCCGGTTGTGGGGCGACTACCTGCATGAGGAGTACGGCGACCTCGACTGCGACTGCGCCTTATGCCGATGTCGGCATAACACGTATTGTCCCGACCTCGCCGTTATCCCGGGCCCCGGGTTGATCCGCTGGTCAGCTCGGCGACCGGTTCACCGAGCCGACCCCCGCGAGCGATGCGTTTTACGCGGGCCTACAACGAGACGGTCGCCGCCTGCGAGGCGGGGTCGGCTGCAACCACGGCCGTGGCCTGCGGGCTGGCAGCCGCCTGGGCTTCGCCCAGGCGGAACCAGAGCGCGAGCTGGTGGTGGCCAGCCTCGTGCGTCAGCTGGCTGGGTCCCGCGGGTGCCACGGACTCGGCGGCACGCTCGGCCGGGACATCGACCGCATCGAGGAACGCCGGCTGAAGGACAACGCGGGGAACAGGCCCTGGCCCAGCCAGCCGGCATCGTCGATCACTGACTGCAGGGCTGCGCTGGTGGGAGGAGGCTGGCCATAGTCTCGCCAAGGCGGGACGGGTCGGGTGCCACGGTGACCCCGGCGGCGGCCAGGATCTCCGTCTTCTCCCGCGCTGACTCACCGGCCGCGGACACGACCGCCCCGGCGTGCCCCATGGTGCGCCCGGCAGGCGCGGCGAGCCCCGCGACGTACCCGACGACCGGCTTACTCATATGGTCGCGGGCGAACGCTGCGCCCTCGGCCTCCTGGGGGCCGCCGATCTCCCCGATCATGATCACCGCGTCGGTGTCCTCGTCGGTCTCGAACAGGGCCAGGATGTCGGCGAAGGAGGAGCCGTTGACGGGGTCGCCGCCGATGCCGACCGAGGTTGAGATACCGATCCCGAGCTCGCTGAGCTGGGCCGCGGCTTCGTAGCCGAGGGTGCCGCTGCGGGAGACGACGCCGACCCGCCCGGGACGGTAGATGTGCCCGGGCATTATGCCGAGCATGGCCCGTCCTGGGCTGATGGTTCCGGCGCAGTTCGGGTGAGCGTCATCCGGTCTGCGGCGCGGAAACAGCGCATGTACCGCTTGACGCGCATCATGTCCTGCACCGGGATGCCCTCGGTGATGCACACGCAGTACCGGATGCCCGTGTTGGCGGCCTCCATGATCGCGTCGGCCGCGTACGGCGGGGGCACGAACACGACCGACGCCCGGGCGCCGGTGGCGGCGACGGCCTCCTCCACGGTGTCGAAGACGGGCTGGCCGAGGACGGTCTCGCCGCCGCGGCCGGGCGTGACGCCGCCGACCACGTTGGTTCCGTAGGCGGCCATTTCCTCGGTGTGGAACCGGGCGATGCGGCCGTTTATCCCCTGGACCAGGACGGGGACCTCTTCGGTGATCAGGATTGCCATGCGATGTCCTCTCAGGCGGTCGTGGCCGCGGGCGTGCCCGCCGTCACCGCCTTGGCGGCCGCGTCGGCGAGCGAGTCGGCGGTGATGATCGGCAGACTGGATTCGCGCAAGATGGCCAGGCCCTCGTCAAGGTTGGTGCCGGCCAGCCGGACGACGACCGGAACGCGGACGTCGAGTTCGCGGAATGTGTCGACGATGCCGCGCGCTACCCAGTCGCAGCGGTTGATGCCGGCGAAGATGTTGATGAGCACGGTGGAGACGTTCGCGTCCTGCAGCACGGTCCGGAAGGCGGTCAGCACTCGTTCCGGTGACGCGCCGCCGCCGATGTCGAGGAAGTTGGCTGGCCGACCGCCGGCCAGCTGGATCATGTCGAGCGTGGCCATGGCTAGCCCGGCCCCGTTGATGATGCAGCCGATGGTGCCGTCAAGGCCGACGTAGGCGAGTCCGAAGTCCGCCGCGCGGCTTTCCCGCGGGTCCTCCTGGCTGCGGTCTCGGAGCTCGGCGAGCTCCCGGTGCCGGTACAGCGCGTTCGCGTCGAAGGAGGCCTTCGCATCTAGTGCGAGCAGGTCGCCGTCTGTGGTGATCGCCAGCGGGTTGATCTCCAGCATGCTCGCGTCAAGGTCGCAGGCCGCCCGGTAGGCGGCAAGGAACAGCTGGCTGGCCTGGGCGACCAACGAGGCCGGGATGCCGATGGCGAAGGCCAGGCCGCGCGCCTGGAAATCGAGGAAACCGACCGCCTGCTCGATGCGCACCTGCTTGATGGCTCCCGGCCGGTGCGCGGCCAGTTCCTCGATCTCCATGCCGCCCTCGCCGGACGCGATGACCCGGAACCGCTCGGCCGCCCGGTCCAGGACGACGCCGAAGTAGAGCTCGCGCGCGATGTCGGTCGCCTCTTCGATATAGAGCCGGCCGACCAGCTTGCCAGCCGCGCCTGACTGGCCGGTGACGAGCTTGTGCCCGAACGCGCGGCGGCGTAGTCGTGGACCTCGCGGTCGCTGCGGCACAGCCGGACGCCGCCGGCCTTGCTCCGGCCGCCCGCGTGCACCTGGGCTTTGACCATCCAGGCGGTCCCGCCGATTTCGTGTGTCCGGTAGGACGCCTGCTCCGGGCTGTAGGCGAGCGCCCCCCGGGGAACCGGCACTCCGTAGCGGGTCAGGATCTCCTTCGCGATGTCATCGGGTCAGCTCCTGCCCGCCGGTCCCGCGCCGATGGCCTCAGCCAGCGTGATCACGGTGTGCGCCATGCGGGCCGAGGCGGCGTCGATCATCTTTCCGTCAAGTGCGGCGGCGCCGCGTCCGTCGGATTCGGCTTTGCGGAGCTCTTCGATGATGCGGTAGGCGCGGGTTACCCCGGCTTCGGGCGGGCTGAAGACGTCGTTGGCCAGGCTGACCTGCCCAGGATGGATGGCCCACTTTCCCTCGGCGCCCAGTGCCGCGGCCCGGCGAGCGCTGGCCGGGTAGCCCCGTTCATCGGAGAAGTCACCGAACGGCCCGTCGATCGCCCGCAGGCCGAACGCCCGGGCCGCCACGATCATCCGGGACAGCGCGAAGTGCCACTCGTCACCGGGGTAGTCGGGGGTTGAGCCCGCCGATGCTGACGGTGCGGGCCCGGTTGCTGGCCGCGTAGTCGGCGACGCCGAAATGCAGCGCCTCCAGGCGACCGCCGGCCGCCGCGATCGCCTCGACGTTGGCCATGCCCAGAGCGGTCTCGATGAGAGCTTCCGTTGCGGCCCGCGCCGGGTAGCCGCGCGCATGCTCTACCTGGTCCATGATCGTCTCGACGCAGTACAGGTCGGCCGGCGTGCCGACCTTGGGCACCAAGATGATGTCGACCCGGTCCCCCGCCTGCTCCATGACGTCGATCACGTCCCGGTACATGTAGGGCGTGTCGAGGCCGTTGATCCGCACCGAGACGGTGATGCCGCGGGCGGCCCAGTCGATCTCGCGCAGCGCCTCGATGACGTTCTTACGGGCCCGGTCTTTCTCGGGCGGCGCGACGGCATCCTCGAGGTCGAGGAAAACGTAGTCGGCCGAACTCACCGCGGCCTTCTCAATGAATGCCGGGTTGGACCCGGGCACCGCGAGCTCGCTGCGCTGCAGGCGGGGCTGGCGGACCGGGTGGAAGGTATGACTCATCGCTGCTCCTGGCTAGCGCGCAAAGCGCGGGAGATCTACGGGTAGCGGCCGTCAGGCGACGGCGGCCGGAGTCGGCACAGGCGCGGGATCCGCGCGGTAGCGGGCCTGCGCGGCCGCCACCCCGGAACCGAGCGTGACAACAGCGCCCGCGTCGGCCAGTGCCATCTCCGCACACGCGAGGGCGGTCAGGCAGCTGACCTCGTTGAGGTCGCCGAGATGGCCGATGCGGAATACTTTTCCGGCCACCTGCCCGAGCTCACCGCCGAAGGACGTGCGGTACCGCTGGTAGGCGATCCGGCAGAACTCGGCCCCGTCCACGCCTTCAGGTACCCGGATCGCCGAGACGGTGTCGGAGTGCCAGCGGGGCGCGGCTGCGCACAGGTCGAGGCCGAGCGCGGCCACGCCCTGGCGGACCCCTTCCGCCAGCCGGTGGTGGCGGGCGAACACATTGGCCAGTCCTTCGGAAAACAGCAGGTCAAGCGACGCGCGCAGCCCGTGCAGCAGCTGCGTGGGCGGAGTGTAGGGGAAGTAGCCGTTGTCGTTGGCCTTGACCTGGTCGGCGAAGCTGAAGCAGCGCTCCATGGTCGGCCGCTGCGCGGCGTCAAGCGCCTTGCGACTGACGCCGAGCATCGACAGGCCAGCCGGCAGCATCAGCCCCTTCTGCGAGCCGGTGACGGCCAGGTCCACGCCCCACACCTCCTGCCGGAAATCGATGGAGGCGATCGAGGAGACGCCGTCGACGAACAGCAGCGCGTCCGAGCCGGCCGAGTCCATCGCGCGCCGGACGCCCGCGATGTCCGACGTGACGCCGGTGGCGGTTTCGTTGTGCGTCGTGAAGACGGCCTTGATGGACGGGTCATGTTCCAGGCGCTGCTGGTAACGGTCGACCGGCACGCCCTCGCCCCAGGTGACGTCGATGCAGGCGACGTCGAGCCCCAGGCGCTGCGCCATGTCCACCCACAGGTGCGAGAACTGGCCGAACCGGGACATCAGGACGCGGTCGCCGCGGTTCAGGGTGTTGCTGATAGCCGCTTCCCAGGCCCCAGTGCCCGATGAGGGGTAGACGAAGACCCGGCCGGACTCGTTGCCGAAAATGGTCTTCAGATCGGCGAACAGGGGAAGCGTGAGCGCCGGGAAGTCGGCCGAGCGCTGGTCCTCCATGGGCACGTTCATCGCGCGGCGAACAGGGTCGGGTACGTTGGTGGGACCGGGGATGAACAGGTGGGTCATGCCGTTGCGGGTCATCGTGGCCACGCGCCTTCTCGTGACACCGCGACCCGGTCCTGCCGGCCGTCGACGCGGAAGCTGCCCGCGCCGAACTCCCGCAGCCATCCGGCGGTCAGCTGAAGCGCGCCGAACGGAAAGAAATGGAGCCGTCGGATGAGGCTTTCCGGATCATCCTGGATCGAGCGGGTGGGCGTCACCTCGACGGTGAACTCGATCGTCAGCGATTTGATGACATCCGTCAGGCTAGATTGCGTGCGTAGCAGATCGTCACGAGCGCTCCAGTCACGAAAGGCAGTGTCCCAGCCGGTGTCGGTAGAACTCGAGATATTCCGGTGCGGCCGGCGTGCTGCCCAGGATCAGGTCAGCGGCCTTCTCGGCCACCATCATCACCGGTGCGTAGATGTTGCCGTTGGTGATGTAGGGCATCGCGGAGGCATCTACCACTCGCAGCCCGTCCAGCCCGTGCACTCGCATCGAGGCGGGGTCCAGGACCGCGTCCGGGCCGGTTCCCATCTTCGCGGTGCACGACGGGATGCGGCGGGCGACGCGGATCGCCTCTACCCATTCGCGCCGGTCCTGGTCGGTGGATAGGTAGTTGAACCGCAGGGCCGGGTGCGTCCGCGGGTCGGTTGAGGTGATCTTCACGGTGCCCCGGGCGTCAGAGTACATCGGCCCGACGTGCACCTGGTAGCCGTGCCCGCCCGCCGGCGATGAACCGTCGTAGCGGATCGCGACCGGCAGGAAGTGGAACATCAGGTTCGGGTAGGCCACCTCGTCGTTGCCGCGGATGAACCCGCCGCCCTCGAAGTGGTTGGTTGCCCCGGGCCCGGAGCGCAGGAACAGCCACTGCGCCCCGATGATCGGCCGCCTCCAGGCGGCCAGCGCCGGCTGCAGGGACACCGGCTTCTTGCACGCGTACTGCACGTACACCTCCAGGTGATCCTGCAGGTTGGCGCCCACGCCGGGCAGGTCGGCGACCACGTCGATGCCCAGTGCCCGCAGTTCGGCGGCGTTGCCCACGCCGGACAGCTGCAGCAGCTGCGGGGTGTTGATCGCCCCGCCGCACAGCACGATCTCCTTGCCGTAGACCGCCTGCGGCGCGCTGCGGCCGCGGCCGCACTCCACTGCGACCGCGCGCTTGCCGTCGAACAGGATCCGGCTGACGAAGGCCCGGGTCCGCACGGTGAGGTTCGGGCGGTCCATGACCGGGTGCAGGTAGGCCCGGGCCGCGGACAGGCGCCGACCGCGGCGCACGTTGCGGTCGAACGCCGCGACTCCCTCCTGCCGGTAGCCGTTGACGTCGTCGGTGCGCGGGTAGCCGGCCTGCTCGGCGGCCGTGAAGAAGGCCTGGAACAGCGGATTGGTCGCCGGGCCCCGCTCGAGCACCAGCGGGCCGCCCGTGCCGCGGAACTCATCCCCGCCGGCCAGGCAGTTCTCCATCCGCTTGAAGTACGGCAGGCAGTGCGCGTAGTCCCACTCCCGCATGCCGGGGTCGGCGGCCCACCGCTCGTAATCCAGGGGGTTGCCGCGCTGGAAGATCATCCCGTTGATGCTGCTCGACCCGCCGAGGACCTTGCCACGGGCATGGTAGACGCGCCGATCGTGCAAGTGCCGCTCGGGCTCGGATCGGTAGCCCCAGTCGTAGAACCGGCTGCCGATCGGGAAGGTCAGCGCCGCGGGCATGTGAATGAACACGTCCCAGCGGTAGTCCGGCCGGCCGGCCTCCAGCACCAGGACCCGGTTGGCCGGGTCGGCCGACAGCCGGCTGGCTAGCGAACTGCCCGCTGAGCCCCCGCCGATGATGATGAAGTCGTAGGTCTCCCCGCTCATCGGCCTTCGTCCGTAGGCGTGACGGGAACGGGGCGGGCAAAGAACGAGCCGAGAGATCGTTCCAGCTCCTGCCGGTAGCCGAATCTGGCCAGCTCGGTGCTATCGGCGCCGCCGCTGGCCGCGGTCGCCGCTGTCGTGTCGCGGGTTGCCATTGGATGCTCCTTCGAGCCGGGCGGTTGAGCTGGGCGGTGGCTCCTAGCCGCGGAACCACCGGACCGGCCGGGGCCGGATGTTGTGGTAGATGTGCTTCTTCTCCTGGTACTCCTCCAGGCCGGATGGGCCGAGCTCGCGGCCGATCCCGGATTTCCCGAACCCGCCCCACTCGGCCTGCGGGAGGTACGGGTGGAAGTCGTTGATCCAGACAGTCCCGTGCCGCAGCGCGCGAGCTACCCGCTCGGCGCGGCCGGCCTCGGCCGTGAACACGGCACCGGCGAGCCCGTAGTCGGTGTCGTTGCCGAGCCGCACGGCCTCGTCTTCGGTGGCGAACCGCTCGACGGTGACGACCGGGGCGAACACCTCCTCGCGGACCACGGTCGTCGCGCAGGTGCAGCCGCCGAGCACGGTGGGGCGCAGGAAGAACCCGGCGGCGAGCTCCGGCCCGGCCGGGCGCCTGCCGCCGGCGAGCAGGGTCGCGCCCTCGGCGAGCGCGCCGGAGATGTGCCGTTCGACCTTCGCCCGGTGCGCGGCGGACACCAGCGGGCCTGCCTCGGCCTCCGGGTCGAGCCCGTCGCCGAGCCGGATCGCCCCGGCCCGCTCGGCCAGGTCGGCGACGAACTCGTCGTGGATCGCGTCCTGGAGGATGAGCCGGGACCCGGCCGAGCAGACCTGCCCGCAATGCAGGAACGCCGCGGTGAGCGCGAAATCGACGGCGGTGTCGAGGTCCGCGTCGGCGAATACGATGTTGGGGTTCTTGCCGCCGAGCTCCAGGGCCACCCGGCGCACCCCGCGGGCCGCGGCGGACATGATCTTCTCGCCAGTGGCCAGGCCGCCGGTGAACGAGATGAGGTCCACGCCCGGGTGCGCGACGAGCGCCTGCCCGACGGTGTGGCCGCGGCCGAGCAGCAGGTTCACGACGCCGGGCGGCACCCCCGCCTCCTCGGCCAGACGCACCAGCGCGATCGTGGTCAGCGGGGTGAGCTCGCTGGGCTTGAGCACCGTGGTGTTCCCGGCGGCGAGCGCGGGCGCGAGCTTCCAGGACATCTGTAGCAGCGGGTAGTTCCATGGCGCGATCAGCGCGCAGACCCCGACCGGCTCGTGCACGATCCGGCTCACCGCATCCGGGTTGCCGGTGTCAGCGACCCGGCCGGCATGACCGTCAGCCAGTCCCGCGTAGTAGCGGAGCACCGCGGTGACGTCATCGACGTCGATCCGGCTCTCCCGCAGCGTCTTGCCGGTGTCCAGGGTCTCGGTGCGGGCCAGTGCCTCGCGATCGCGCTGCAGCAGGCCGGCGATCGCGGTCAGCAGCGCGGCGCGGCCGGCCGCCGTAGTGCGCGGCCACGGCCCGGTGTCGAACGCCGCCCGGGCCGCGGCAACCGCCCGGTCCACATCGGCCGGGCCGGCCTCGGAAACCGTCTCCAGCACACTCGCGTCGGCCGGGTTGAGCGTCTCGTAACTGGCCCCGGACGCTGCCTCCGTCCGGTTACCCGCGATGTACAGCTCCTTCATGCCGCTGTCCTCGTCATTCCGATAGCCGCTATGTGTACGTTTGTACACATAGTTTGTACGTACGTCCATACCTGGCTCGGATAAATTGTCTGGAGCAGACCGAGGGCGGGACGGTGACGACGGACAGGACCAATGGCGGCCGGCGGCCGCGCGGCGCAGGAGATCAGGACCGGCGCGCGCGCATCGCCCGCGCCGCGATCACCGTGGTCGCCGAGCACGGCGTGGAGGCGCTGACCCACCGGGCGGTGGCCGCCGTCGCGGGGGTTCCGCTCGGCTCGACCACCTACCACTTCGCCACCCTCGACGACCTGATCGAGGTGGCGTTGCATGCGGCCGCGCTGGACAACGTCCGGCGGCTGCGGGACTGGGGGGCCGGGCTGCCCGGCGGCGCTGACATCGCCGCGGCACTGGCCGACCTCGTGGTGCGCAGCCTGACCGGGGACGAGCGGTTGCAGACCGTAGTGGAGTACGAGCTCTACATCGCCGCCCTGCACCGGCCGCGACTGCGGGCCGCGAGTTCCGCCTGGGATGCCGCCCTTGCCGAGCTGTTCGCCTCCCGCACCGACCCGGTGACCGGCCGGCTGCTCGCCGCGACGTTCTGCGGCCTGGTCATGCAAGGCCTGCTCGCCGACCCGCCGCCGGACCGGGCCGAGATCGAGGCGCTGTTCCGGCGGGCCGTGGCAGGCTCCCGGCCGGCCAGCAGCCCGGCGCGCGCCCGGTCCGATGGCTGATTCCAGCCGCCGGGCGCTCGTGTCAGCACTCGATGACATTGAGGGCTAGCCCGCCGCGGGCGGTTTCCTTGTACTTGTCCTTCATGTCCGCGCCGGTCTCCCGCATGGTCTTGATCGCCTTGTCCAGGGTGACGTGGTGGCGCCCGTCGCCGCGCACGGCCATCCGGGCCGCGGTGATGGCCTGGATCGCTGCCATGGCGTTGCGCTCGATGCACGGGATCTGCACTAGGCCGCCGACCGGGTCGCAGGTGAGCCCGAGGTTGTGCTCGATGCCGATCTCGGCGGCGTTCTCCACCTGCTCGGGGGTGCCGCCGAGGACAGCGGCAAGCCCGGCCGCGGCCATTGAGCAGGCCGCGCCCACCTCGCCCTGGCAGCCGACCTCGGCCCCGGAGATGGAGGCGTTCTCCTTGAACAGTAGCCCGATCGCGGCGGCGGTGAGCAGGAACCTGACCACGCCGCCTGGGGAGGATGAGTCGATGAAATTCTGTAGTAGTGCAGGACCGCCGGCACGATCCCGGCGGCACCGTTGGTGGGTGGCCTTTTCTGGAGTCAGAACTGTACGTTGTGGGCACTGAGCTGGGCGAGTATGTCACGCACAGCTGTGCGCCAGAAAAATCGGCAGCGAAGGAAGAGCGCTGACCAGGCCGGATCACAGTCCGCCATTGTGAACGGTAAGCAGAAACGCCTCTGCCGGAACTCGGATAACCGGTTCAGGCGCGCACTCCGAAACGGATTCGGATCCCCTGAAAAGCGCGGTAACCACGCGGCCTCCTGCCGCGTTCTCCTCGTTGACCGCCAGGGCGTAGAGGGTGACCCATTCCATCGCGCGCAGCGCGTCGCGGGAGTCGCTGTTCGCCTCCAGGCTCTCCCGGAGCGCCGCGGCACGGCGGCGCACCTTGAGCCCTCCCGGCAGCACTCCGGTGGCGTGCGAGCCGCGCCGCACTTCACCGACCAGATGTGCAGCAGCCCGCTGTGCACCTGCTCGGCGCTGCGCCAGGCCAGTTCGTTGGCCAGCATGATCTCGCTGATGCTCAGGCCGGTCTCGCGGGTGCGCGCCAGCAGCTCCGCACCGGTACGGAACGGGTAGCGGACCGGGGTCGGGTCCTCGGCCAGGGCGGGATTCCCCGCCTCGTCCTGGCTGAGCACGAACCCGCCCCCGACTGAGTAGTAGGTCCGGGTGAGCAGCGCGGAACCGTCCACGCCGGCCGCGCGGAACAGCATCCCGTTAGGGTGGAGCGGCAGCCGCTTGCGGCGGTGCAGCACGATGTCGTCGTCGATGCGGAATGTGATGCGCTGCTTGCCCATGAGCAGGAGCGCATCCTCGTCGCGGATGGCAAGGACCCGCGCCTGCCCCGCCGCGGGATCCACCACGTCGGGCTGCTCGCCTTCCAGGCCGAGCGCGACCGCGCCCACGCTGCCGTGCCCGTGCCCGGTGGCGCCGAGCGACCCGAACAGCTCGGCCCGCACCCGGGTGGTGCTCGCGAGCAGCCCCTCCTGCTCAAGGCGGGCCGCGAACGAGCGCGCGGCGCGCATCGGCGCGACCGTGTGCGAGCTCGACGGGCCGATGCCGACCTTGAACAGGTCGAAGGCGCTGATCGTCATGGCCGCTCCTGCCAGGGCGATCCGGCCCCGGCCTGACCGCGGATCCGGGTCATGCCCGGGTCGACGATGCCGGCGCAAATGATCACGACGCGTGGGGTGACGGCCATGGTGTCTCTCCTCGGCTTCAGGTGTCAGTGCGGAACTCGGTGGCGGCGTCCACGAGCCAGGCGGCGAGGTAGCCGGCGAACGAGGCGCGCACGAGGATGCGGTAGTCGGTGGCGGTGCCGTCGAGGGCCAGCAAGAGCACCTGCGCAGGCCCGAGCATGGTCGCCACGGCCGAGCCGGCGCGGAACGCCCGCGGGTGCAAGTCGATCGCGCAGCCCGTCTCAAGCAGGTCGCGGGCATGCCGGCCGCGCAGCCGCAGGGCGGTGCGCTGCGCCGAGACGTCCACGACCGTGCCGTCGGGGCCGGCTGCCGCACGCAGCTGTGACTCGAGTTCGCCGGGCGTGGGGGACGGGGTGGTGACCAGCCACTCGTCCGGCCCGAGCCAGATCACCGTCGCGGTTGGCCCGGTGGCCGAGCGCGACGGCCCGGGCAGCCCGGTGACGCCCAGCCCGGCGGCGACGCGCGCGGCGGCGGGACCAAAGGGCGTAGCCCGGAGGCAGGCCTGGGCGAGGAACGGCTCGGCGGCGAGCCGCACCCCGTCTGGCAGCGCGGCGAACCGGCCCGACCAGGACCGCAACGGATGGGCACGGTCGAGCGTCTCAGCCGTCACGGCGGGTTCCCTCCGGGTGGACAGAAATCTGGGTGCTCAGGGAGGTTCACGCTCATCGGAGCTCGCCGGTGAGGTTCGGGTAGAGCGGGTAGGCGGCGGCGAGCGCCGCCACCCGGCCTCGCAGCCGGGCGAGGTCAGCGTCGTTGGCCGCGGGCCGCAGTGCGCCCGCGATCACGTCGGCGGCCTCGGCGAACGCGGCGGCGCCGAAGCCGCGGGTGGCTAGGGCAGGGGTGCCGATCCGGAGTCCGGAGCTGACTATCGGCGGGCGGGGGTCGAACGGCACTGCGTTTCGGTTGACCGTGA
>WNGL01013041.1_pt1 | contig 11676 bp, 11 predicted proteins | sample 5400591 | NCBI WGS metagenome assembly WNGL01 (sample SAMN13153377, study PRJNA577476) | soil metagenome | isolation source: 80 cm soil or saprolite under Garry oak tree replicate 1 | place: USA:California | collected 2016-06-15
GCATGCGGTTCATGCATCGGGTGCTCGCGAAACCGTTCCGAGCTCCAAAAAGTCATGACCATCAGGCGAGTCATATAAATCGCGGTCAATAGCGCCGTCACCGCGCCGATAAACCAAAGCGCTTTGCCGGCACCCCCGGGAAGACTGAATTGTCCGGCCGTCCAGGTCTTCCAGAGAATCTCATCCTTGGAAAAGAATCCGGCGAAGATCGGCACTCCACAAAGCGCCAGCCAGCCCGCGCACATCGTCAGCCAAGTAATTGGCATGTACTTTCGCAAGCCGCCCATGCGACGCATATCCTGCTCGTGATGCATCCCCGTAATCACCGAGCCTGATCCGAGGAAGAGTTGCGCTTTGAAAAACGCGTGAGTCATTACGTGAAAAATCGCGGCCACGAACGCGCCGACCCCGCAAGCCAGGAACATGTAACCGAGCTGCGAGATTGTCGAGTAAGCCAGAACTTTCTTGATATCGTTTTGCGCGATTCCGATGGTCGCGGCAAACAAGGCCGTCGCTGCGCCGATGACGGCCATGATGCCCATTGCCGTTGGCGCATGTGTGTAAATGGCCGAGCAGCGCACGACCATATAGACGCCGGCAGTCACCATTGTCGCGGCATGAATCAATGCGGAGACCGGTGTCGGGCCAGCCATTGCGTCCGGCAGCCAAACGAATAAGGGAATCTGCGCGCTCTTGCCGGTAGCGCCGATGAAAAGCAGAACTGCTATCGAGGTAATGCCCCCGGCAAAGATCGCGTGCCAAGAAAACGGATCGGCCGACGGGATCGCGGCGATAGTATTCAAGGCGCTAGCTACACCGTATGCCGGCTTGTCAAAGAAACTGATCGATGCCTTACCGAGCGATGAGGTAAAAAAGAACACCAGCATGATGCCCAGCACAAAACCCCAATCGCCGATCCGGTTAGCAATAAATGCTTTTTTCGCGGCCGGCGCAGCTTCGTCGCGATCCAGGTAATAACCAATCAGCAGATAGGAACAGAGCCCGACACCTTCCCAACCGACGAACATCAACAGGAAGTTGTCGGCCAGCACGAGCGTCAGCATCGCGAACATGAACAGATTCAGGTAGGCGAAGAAGCGATAGTAGCCATCGTCGCCGCGCATGTAGCCGGTCGCGAAGATGTGAAGCGAAGATGTGAATCAAAAGACCCACGAAAGTAACGAACAGCGCGTAGATGCCGCTCAGACGATCCATCGCCAAGCCGAAGTCGGCGCGGAATGCCCCAACCTGAATCCAAGTCCACAAGTGATCCATGACGGGCTGCATCGTTCGCAGCGCGCCATCTGATTTGAAGGCCAGATAGAAAGCGATGATGGTGGATAGACCTACCGAGGCGCAGGCGACGATTCCGATAAAGCGCTCGCTGCGCAGACGCCGACCAACGAACCAATTGATCGCCGCGCCCAGAAGTGGAGCGAAGATAATTAAACTGAGGAGATGATTCGACATCGATTAGCGGCTTCCGGTACGCACGCCTCTGGCGTGCAAGTCATGGCAATCGGCCTGATTATCTTTATCATTCCGATCTCGCAGAGAAGGAGGCACGCCGGAGGCGTGCGTACCTTCACAACTTCAAAACACTCGCATCATCGACATCCAGCGATTCACGATTGCGAAAGATGGCGATGATGATTCCTAAGCCGACTGCCGCTTCCGCAGCCGCTACGGTCATCACGATGAAGACGAATAACTGGCCCGACACGTCGCGGAAGAAACTCGAGAACGCCACGAATGTCAGGTTGACCGCGTTGAGCATCAGCTCGATGCACATGAACATCGAGATCACGTTGCGTTTGATCAGCACGCCGACCGCGCCAATCGTGAACAGCACGGCCGAAAGCGCCAGGTACCATGAAAGCTGTGGAATCATAAAACGTACTTTGTGCTTGGTGCTTTGTACTTTGCTCTTGTTGCATACTGAGCACGTCAGTCAAAGAACAAAGCACCAAGTACAAAGTTCTCCTGCTCAGTCTTCATTTGACGTCTCTGTTTCCCTTGTTACGCCGAGTAAACGCGCCGCCTCCGCCGTCGAATGCGTCGCGACAGCGCTCAGGTCGCCAATGTCGCGGCGGTCCAACAGCTCTTTCGAGAAAACCTGATCCCCTGGCACGATGCCCGCGCCCGGTGGAACCAGGCCGCCGCGCCGCGCCAAACTCATGGCGCCGACGATCGCCATCAATAAAAGCACCGACGTGATCTCGAATGGCAAAAGGTAACTGGTAAATAGTCCGGCGCCGATCGATGACGTCAAACCAACATTGGAAATATTGTCGGTAGGCGTCGAAGGCGATGCCTGGACAAAGAAGATGATGAAGATCGCCTCGGCAAAAAGAACCGCCGCCAGCCCGACAGCGATCGGGATCAAAGAGCGCAGACGCATCGGCCGCTCTTCCGCTTCGACGTTTAGCAACATGATCACGAACACCACCAGGACCATGATCGCACCCGCATAAACAATTACCTGCACGGCAGCGATGAATGGCGCCGCCAGCGTCACGTACAAACAAGCCAACGAAATGAAGACGCCAATCAGCGAAATCGCGCTGTAAAGCGGATTGCGCTGCGCCACCATCGAGATGGCGCAGCCAACCGCCATACCGGCGAACAGAATGAAAAGTAGAGACATCATTCTCTTGCTGAACAAACCAAGCTAAAGCTTGAACTCTCAACACTCGCAACCAGAGTTCAGAGTTCAACCTTCAGGTTGTAGCCTCGCGTTTCTATCCCCAAAACCCAGCGGACGTTTTTAGAAACTTGCTTACGTAATCAAATACCGGCAACCACTGCAAAGTCGCCGTCAATACAATGTTGAAAATCGCGGCCGGCATCAGATATTTCCAACCAAGCGCCATCAACTGATCGAAGCGAAAGCGCGGCAGCGTGCCGCGCAGCCAGATATAGAGCAACAAGAAAAGAATCACTTTGCCCAAGAAGTAAAAAACTCCCAGCCACGGTAGCTGATGAACAAACGGTCCGTTCCAACCACCAAGAAACAGCGTCGTCGCCAACATCGAAACTGTAAACATGTTCAGATATTCGGCGACAAAAAACAGGCCGAACTTCATCGCGCTGTATTCGGTATGGAATCCGGCCACGAGTTCAGTCTCAGCCTCGGGAAGGTCGAAAGGTACGCGGTTCGTCTCGGCTATTGCGGCGATCAAGTAAATAAGAAATCCCAGCGGTTGCACCCAAATCACGTTCCAACCCGTCACGCCCAGGTGTCCGCTTTGCTGCTCGACAATTCGATAAAGATCTAGAGTTCCTGATTGCAGAATTACGCCGATCAACGCGAGGCCCAGCGCCAGTTCATACGAAATCATTTGCGCCGAAGAACGAAGACCTCCCATCAAGCTGTACTTGTTGTTTGAAGACCACCCGGCCAGCGCAATTCCATAAACGCCGACAGACGTGACTCCAAGCACGTATAGGAGGGCCACATCGAACCGCGCGATGACCAGTTGAATAGTCCCTATAATCGGCAAATGAATTTCCGGTCCAAAGGGATAAACGATGACCGACATCAACGCCGTCGTTGTGACGATGACAGGTGCGAGGAAGTAAACAAAACGAGTCGATTTGTCGGGAATGATATCTTCTTTACAGACTAACTTGATCAAATCGGCGAGCGGTTGGAGCAGACCTTGAGGGCCGACGCGATTTGGACCTAAACGACCTTGGATGAAACCGAGCACACGACGCTCGGTCAAGGTCGTGTAAGCGAACATCGTCATCACTACCGTAAAGGCGATGAGGATGGCGACAAACACCAGGACAAGATGTATGAGCTCTTCCATTCAGTCCCGAATCTTTGCTTCCATTCACACCCGGCTTTTAGCTGGGGGCGCGCTAAGGTATTCAACTGCTGAACTGTTTCAACGGTTTCCTTTCGCACGGGAAAACCTTGAAACGGTTAATAAGTGCGAACTGTTATCTTCGCCACCCAGCTAAAGCAGGGTGTGAATGAGAGTTGAATCCAGCTCCGTTTGCTATAACATAGCTTCACGCGGCCGCAGGCTCACGCTTGAGATTCCCATCGATCGTGATCTGATAAAGCGGCGAAATCCGAAACGTCTCTGGCTTGGGATTACCGGCCGCCAGCAGATGAAACTGGGGCACCTTGTCGGTCAGCGTTCCTAACTTGAATAGTTCGTGTCCGACTAACGGCGTTTCCTCAATTTTCCTGCTGCTCTCATCCATGCCCTCAACGACGCTACGAATCGCATCGATTTCGTTCGACAGATCACGCTGCGGCGCAATCGCGTGCTTCACCTGAACCGGTTTGCTTTCATCTTTCAGCTGCGGATACCGCAAGTTTGCATAAAACGGAATTCGCTCGGCAATTTCGCGGAATACGGCGCTGGCGGACATCTCGAATTCGAAATCTATGTCTAATTCCCTTGCCAGTTGCGCCGTAATCATCCAGTCCGGCTTCGATTGATGCACCGGCTCGATCGACTTGCGGACGCGTTGGACAAAGGCGTCATTGTTGGTGAATGTACCGTCAACTTCCGCGAAGGAAGCGGCGGGAAAGACGACATCGGCAAACGCAACGGTCTCCGTCTCGAACAGTTCTTGCACGACGAGCAAGTCGAGTCTACGCAACGCATCTTCGTTCTGTCGCATGTGCATGGGCAGAAAACTTCCCGCAACATACATTGCGCGAATCGACTCGCCGGCGCCGTCCAGTAATTCAAAGATGCTTTTGTCACCGTCCATCAGATCGTGCGCGCCGACGCTGTTATTGAAAAGTGGCAGCGGATGCAGTAATAGGCGGCGACCTTCACCGGCAAAAACATAAGGCAGTTGCGCGACGACCGCTTGGGCTTTGCTGCTCAGCTCGGCGCCAAACATGATTACGACCTCTCCCTGGGTCTCGTTGATTGTCTTACGTGCAGTTTCGAGTTCGTTTGTATCAATGCCCAGCTTTTGGGCGGCGAGCGAATCGTCATCGCCATTAAAGAGCGCGAGCACCGCGGCATCTTCGGTTCCCGGCCGGAGGTGGATAAATTGCGAAGCCTGCTCGCGCAGGCGAATGCGGACGCTGTTGATTAAGATGAATTTCGCCCCGCCATTGCGCACGGCCTGGCGTATCTGCTTTCCGGTAAGCGGCTGCAACTCTTCCGGCTCGCCACCAATCAGCACAATCGTCTTCGCATGACGAATGTCTCGATGCGTCGCCAGCGGCCCACCAAGATTGTCGAAGAATGCTGTCAGACTGAAAGCGTCCGCGATCGCGTAGTTCTCTGTGCCGACAACTTCAGTCGCGAACTTCTTCAGCGAGTAAAGCGCTTCATTGGTGATGCGCGGACTGCCAATGACCGCAATTGAGTCACGGCCGTTAGCTTCGGCAATAGCGTCAAGCCTCTGGGCCGCGAAGCGAATCGCTTCGTCCCAGGTCGCGGGAATCAGCTTGCCGCCTTTCTGATAACGAATCAGTGGCGTGCGAAGGCGCTTTTCGTGATTGACGAAAGGATGCCCAAAGCGGCCTTTAATGCAGAGGAACTCGCCGTTCAATCCGTTGACGTAACGATCGCGGGCAACGATGCGCATCAGCTCGTCGGCTCGCGAACCAAGCGACATCTGGCAACCATCGGAACAATACGTGCACGTGGAAATGGTCTGCGTTAATTCCCACGGCCGCGCCTGATGACGATAAGTTCCATCCAACAACGTTCCCGTAGGACAAACTTCAATGCAGTTGCCACACTCCGAGCAATTCAGCCAGCCGCCATAAGTTCCGATTACCGTGTTCGAGCCCCGATTGCCGGCTTCGATAGCGTCTTCGCCCATCCATTCGTCGCAGACGCGCGTGCATCGTTTACACAGTATGCAGCGCTGCGGATCGTTGGCGACCATCGGCGAAAGATATTTTTCGGGATGATAATTCTTCTTTTCCGTGAAGCGCTCTTCGAGATTGCCCCAATCAAACGTCAGCTCCTGCAACTCGCATTCGCCGCCTCGATCGCACACCGGACAATCAAGTGGATGATTGGCGAGCAGAAACTCGAGCATAGAGCGCTGCGCCTTCTCGATCTCTTCGCTCTGCGTCGTCACCACCATGCCATCAGTGCAAATGATCGTGCAGGAAGTTTGCAGCTTCGGCATCTTCTCAATGCGCACCAAACACATCCGACACGAGGCTTGCAGCGCGAGATCGGCGTAATAACAGAATGAAGGAATGTCGAAAGCGTTTTCGCGACACACGTCGATCAGACGCGCGCCTTTTGGCACGTGAAAATCCTTTTCGTTGATAGTGACTTTGATTAGTTCGGTTGACATTAGTTACTTGGCCTTAACGAACTGATCAACCGTGGCTGCTGCTTGGCGCGCCACCATCCAGCCAAATCGTTCAAACACTCTAACAACTTCCTTTCCGCTTAGAACCGGCAGCGCAGCCATTACGCCGCCACCTCGACTTGCCTGGTTTCAATTGTGAGCGGCAAACTCTTCTCTCGTCTCCAAATCAGCGTCGATTGAAATCCCATTAGTAATACCCGATCATGGTTCTTTGCTTACGTATCGCTCAACGACATTGATCAGCGTACCGAGACGCTCGTTCGTATCAGCTAGCTCCCTTTCATGCAGTTCGGCGATCGCTAGCAGTGAGGCAATAGAGTTCTCATGTCGAGTCATTCGCGCATCAGCCTTTGTCTGGTTCTCTGCGAATGTAGCCTGCTGTTCAATCACTGTGCTCAATAGATTCTCAAAGCGCTGGTACTCTTGATCTGTCATCGCAACACTCCTTTCGGCTCAAATTGATTAGTGCGTGCTAGCTTCGGCTTTCGACAAATGCTTTTCGAAATCCTCAGGAAATCTCTTAATCGCCGATTGAATCGGCCACGCCGCGGCATCGCCGAGTGGACAAAACGACTTGCCCTCGATGTTGTCGCAGAGATCGAGCAGCAACTTCGCATCTTCCGTTCGCCCGCCACCGTTGTCGATGCGTTTGAAGATTTTCACGAGCCAATCAGTGCCTTCGCGACATGGCGTGCACCAGCCGCAGGATTCGTGTTTGTAAAACTCGGTTAGGTTCTTCGTCGATTCAAAGATATCGACCGTTTCGTCCATCACGATGAAACCGCCCGAGCCAACCATCGAACCGGCCGCGACCAGACCTTCGTAATCCATGCGCACGTCTTGGCCGATGATCTGGTCGGCGCGCATGATGTAAACAGACGAACCGCCGGGAATGACCGCCTTCAATTGCTTGCCGTTCGCAATCCCTTCGCAGTCTTCCATGATGAACTTTTCCATGTCGTCATAGCCCATCGGCAATTCGTAAACGCCCGGACGATTGACGTGACCCGATACTGACCAAAGCTTCGTGCCGCCGCTCTTCTCAGTGCCGAGTTTCTGATAAGCCTCACCGCCCATCTTGATAATATCGGGCACTGCGGTAAGCGTCTCGACGTTGTTGACGACGGTCGGCGCGGCATAGAGACCGGAGACGGCAGGAAACGGAGGCTTCATACGTGGATGGCCACGCATGCCTTCCAGCGAACTCAAGAGGGCGGTTTCTTCGCCGCAGATGTAAGCGCCTGCGCCCGTGTGCGTGTAAATCTCGCAGGAGAAATCTGTGCCTAAGATATTGTCACCCAGCAAACCCTCAGCGCGCGCTTCGTCCAGCGCAACGTCCATGATGTCGATCAGATACTTGTATTCGCCGCGCGTGTAGATGTAATTCGTCTTTGCGCCCAACGCGTAAGCCGCAATCAGTATTCCTTCAACCAGCATGTGCGGGTCGCGTTCCATTAAATAGCGATCCTTGAAGGTGCCCGGCTCGGACTCGTCGGCGTTGCAGACGACGTACTTCGGCTTGGGCGAATCTTTCGGCACGAAACTCCACTTCATTCCGGTCGGAAAACCGGCGCCGCCACGGCCACGCAAAGACGACTTCTTTACTTCGTTGATGACGTCATCCGGCGACATTGAATCGAGGACTTTCTTAATCGCTTCATAGCCACCGTTGGCGCGATACACATCGAGCGAGCGCGAGTTTTCGAGATGAACTCGGCGCAGCTGAAGTGGTTCACATCCGATGGCTGTTATTCTCATACTTAGTCGGGCTTTCTGTCAGTCGTTCTCTCCGAAGTCGTCACCGTGGTATGGCTGTTGACGAAGTACTTCATCCGCAAATAGAAGGTGCATTGCACCGCCGGCCCCAGACCGATCGGAGTCAGCACCAGGTCGAATTTGCCTGGCGCCAGCGGCTCGAAATAAAACGTGCTGTTCTTACGCCGTTCAACCACACGATAATTGTCGTCTGCATTTCCCGCCTCGAAGGCTTTGTATGAGTTGTAAGCTTCAAACGGCTGAAAAGTGTCGAAGTTTTCGACGGCGACAGACACCGGGTTTAGTTTGAGACCGAATTTCGCGTAGGTGTCTTCCTTCTGTTTCAGGATCTTCTGCGCTTCAGCAATCATCTGGGCCCGCACGGGACCCAGATCGCCGGTTAGGTAGTCGACTTTGATCAGATCAAAGATCCCGCCCTGGGCAGCCAGCGGGACAATCTGGTCGAGCAGACCGCGATCCTTGTAGCGAATCGCGAGGGTTTCCTTGATTTGAAAGCCGGAGATCTTTTCGCGCGCCGTCGAGCCCTTGACTACGTAATCGTAGACGCGATTCTGAGTAATGAAGTCAACGAAAGTGTCCTCGGCGCGAATTCCCAGCGCGTTCAAGCCACGCTGAAAGGCGGCAACTTGATCCTGAAGTTTCTTATTTGCCGCTTGCACCGTTTCGGCTTCCTGGGCCAATCCGAAAACGGCAACGTACTCTCGGGTGTCGACGCTGGTCAGAATTTTGGCGTCGAGGAACTGATACGTCGTTACGAGCATGTTCGGTTGTTCGGCAACCACCATTTCGGTGACTGTATCGGGGTACGCAGGGCGACGTCGCACTACGTCACCGGGTTGCTGGCCCTGATTGGCATACACGCGGTTCCCAGTCTCCTGGGCCGGACAAGTCAGCGCGCAGAATAAAATGAGCAGCGAGATGCAGAGTGTCTTTTTCATCATTGTTCTCCTTTTGAGATAAGCAGTCGATTCAACTGCTCTGATGCTTCCTCTGTTTCATCTCGTTGGTCTTCGGTTCAGAACAAAGTGTCAATTATTTGATCGACCTTCTCCGGCGTCAGATTCTCGTGATAGTCAAAATTGATCTGAAACATCGGCGCCGTTCCGCACGAGCCGAGACATTCGACTTCGGATAGTGAAAACTTGCCGTCGGGGGTTGTCTCGCCGACCTTGATTCCAAGTTTCTCGGAACAATGCTTCGTAATCTTTTCCGAGCCGAGCAGCTTGCATGAAAGCGTCTTGCAAACTTGAATGTGGTACTTGCCGACTGGCTGCGTGTAAATCATCGAGTAGAACGTCGCGACTTCCCAGATGTCAGTCGTTCGCAAGTCGAGTCGCTCAGCCAGATAAGCAACGGCAGGCGCGTCCAGGTAGCCGCGCTCACGCTGCACGATGAACATCAGCGGCAGAATCGCCGAGCGCTTGACCGGATACTTTGCGAGGTGCCGATCCATTTCCGCCTCAACTTGAGGCGAAAACGTCGCGACTTCCGGCGGCATCGCGACCGGTTGCGACAGCGGCTTAATCTGAGTCAGTTCGGCTCTCACAATGTCCGACAAACTTCAGTTTGTCGTGGTTAGGCAATTCCAACATGCGAAACGTGTGAACTTAGTCGCTAGTCATCGACAAACTGAAGTCTGTCGGACATCAGCGGTCAATTTCCCCAAGCACGATATCGATCGATCCGATTATCGCGACGATATCCGCGATCATCGCCCCGCGCGACATGTGTGGCAGCGCCGAGAGATTTACAAAACTCGGACCGCGGAAATGAACGCGCGCCGGTTTTGGCCCGCCGGTCGATTTGATGTAAACACCCAACTCGCCTTTCGAAGATTCAATCGGTTGGTATACTTCGCCCGCCGGAACATCCATTCCTTCGGCCACCAGAAGAAAGTGATGAATCAGCGCATCCATATGCGTCTTCATCGCCTCCCGATCGGGTAACACAACTTTCGGCGCATCGGCTTTGACCGGACCCGGCTGCAGTCGGGACAGCGCTTGCTTGACGATCTTGTGCGACTCTCGCATCTCGCGCATGCGAACGAGATAACGGGCCCAAACGTCGCAGTCCGGCTCAACCGCAATTTCGAAATCGTATTTTTCATAGCCCGTGTATGGATTCGCACGACGAATATCCAGCCTGACGCCGCTGCCGCGCAAAGATGGCCCGGATAATCCCCAGTCGATTGCGTCTTCTGCGGAAATGTAGCCGACACCTTGCGTGCGCTTTTGAAAGATCCGGTTTCCGGTTAGCAGTTTATCGAATTCGTCAACGGCTTTCTGAAAATGATCCTCAAACTGCTGGACGCGCCGCTCGAATCCCGCGGGTATATCCATCATCAATCCGCCGATGCGAACGGAAGCAATAAAAGAAAACTGTCATGGCGCCGATATCGAGCGCATGCGTGCCTAACCAAACCAGATGCGAAGCGATGCGTTGTAGTTCGCAGGTCAGCACCCGAATAACCTGAGCGCGCTCGGGTATTTCTATTTGCAGCAGCTTCTCTACCGCCATCACGTACGCCAGATTGTTGCCCAGCGGATTGAGGTAATCCATGCGGTCGGTGATGACGATGCCCTGCTGATATTTTCGGTACTCAAAGAGTTTCTCCATGCCGGTGTGGAGATAGCCAATGTCGGGCGTGCACTTCACCACCATCTCGCCGTCGAGCACGAGTTCCAGACGCAACACGCCATGGGTCGAAGGATGCTGCGGCCCCATCGAGATCGTCATCTGCGTGTCGAGCGGGCGATCGACGACCTCGAATTGCGTTGGACTATCTACTGCAGCACTCATACGGAATAGGTCCTATAGGTCTCATACGTCGCAATCACTCAAGGCTATACGGCTCATACCCTCGCAACGGAAAATCTTTGCGCAGAGCGTGACCCTGCCAGTCGTCCGGCAAAAGAATGCGGCGCAAATCCGGATGAGCGTCAAAGATCACGCCAAAGAGATCGTACGTCTCGCGCTCGTGCCAGTTCGCGGTACGCCAAACTTCGGTGACTGTCGGCACGTGCGCGTCGTCTTCGTTGAGCAGGACCTTGAGCCGGAGCCTTTGATAACTCTTCGTCGAAAACAGGTGATAGTTGACTTCAAAACGTGGCTCTTCTTCAGGCCCACGATCGAATCCGCACAGGTCGGCGAGGAAATCAAACTGGAAACCCGGAGTTACTTTCATGAACCCGCACGCGGACACTAAGTGCTCGCGTGCAACCGTTATCGTCGTCTCGCCCAGGGCTTCGACAATATCGGTGATCCACTCCGGATGTTCACGCTGAAACGCCGCCGCGATCAGCGACGGCGTGCCTGTCTTCTCGGCGTTACTGGGTTGATTGTTATGGGCTGCCTCTTGTCGGTTCTCTTCGTCCATTTAACCCTTCGGTTTCCGGGAAACGCTTCAGAACGATCGTCGCTTCTCATGCCGCGACGCGATCGTATACGGCTTGGGTTCCACCGTTTCCGGCTCGCGCAGAGTAGATCCGTCTGTGACCGGCAGGGTGCCTGGGGTCACAGCTTCGCGCGCTTCAGCTTCGAGAACGTCCCGCCGATCGCGCACGGATTCTTTCATTATCTTTT
>WNGL01008904.1_pt1 | contig 11675 bp, 11 predicted proteins | sample 5400591 | NCBI WGS metagenome assembly WNGL01 (sample SAMN13153377, study PRJNA577476) | soil metagenome | isolation source: 80 cm soil or saprolite under Garry oak tree replicate 1 | place: USA:California | collected 2016-06-15
CGCCGTCGAGGTTCTTCCCCCAGTTCGAGAAGAGGACGGTCGGATCCTTGGGCGAGAGCACGCGGAGCCGCTCCCAGACCGTCATGCGGCCCTTGGCGTGCTGCTTCTCGATCTGCTCGAGCGGGACGGAGCGGATGGGGCGCTGGACGAGATCCCAGCCCTCCTTCATCGCCTCCTCGTAGCCGCCCGTCGTGCGCGCGATCTCGCCGGGAATGTTGAACTCCACCTTCTCCGGCGGATCGAGCGGGTTCTGCAGGATCGGCTTCACCGTCTTCGTGGACATGCGGGAGCGCTCCTCGGTTTCGGAAAAAAGCGCCAGATTTTGACAAGTTCCAGTAGACGCGGCAAGGGCTTCTGGCGTGCAGAGGAATCGGACCGGACCTGTCCGCTACGCGCGCGCGAAGGACGCGGTGCGTCGATCCCGGAGGATCACGGGAGATCGTCCGCGGAGGCTCCGCGGACGGCTACCGGCGCCGCCCGGAGCGCAGCGCCCGGCGGGAGAGATCCGCGACCGTCTCCTCGGCGAGCGCGGTGAGGAGCCCTTCCTCTGCCGCCTCCGCGGTCCGCTCGAACGCCCGCCGCATCCCCGCGCCGATCGGGCAGCGCGCGTTCGGCTCCGCAGGGCTCGCCGCGAGAGGCCCTTCGCGCTCCACCGCGCGGTAGACCTCGGCGAGGGTGATCCGCTCGGGCGGGCGGGCGAGGCGGTAGCCGCCGGCGCGGCCCTCCCTCACCTCCACGAGGCCCGCCGAGACGAGCTCCCCGAGGACCCGGCGCAGGAAGACGGCGTGGGTGTTGATGCTCGAGGCGACGTAGGCGGACGGGTAGCCGGCGCGCGACTGCGCCAGCACGGCCAGGGCGTGCGTCGCCATGGCGAATCTCCCCGAGCCCACCCGACAGTCCTAGTGGCCGCCGATTCCCGCGTCAACGGACCTCGGCAGCCGGACCGTGACGACCATCTCGGGCGCGTCGATCCGCGCCGCGATCTCGCCCCCGTGCCCGCGGACGATCTCGCGCGCGATGAACAGCCCGAGCCCGAGCCCGGAGGCCTTGCGGCTCTGCTCGTCGGGCGGGCGCGAGAACGGCTCGAAGAGGTGCGCGAGCACCTCCGGCGGCGGCGTGTCCCCCCGGTTCCGGACCGTGAGCGTCGCCCACGCCGCGTCCGCCTCGAGCTCGACCTGGACCGGCGTGCCGGGCTCGCCGTGGTCCACCGCGTTCGAGACGAGGTTCGACGCGACCTGCTCGAGCCGGTCGGGGTCCCACGGACCGGAGAGATCGGCCGCCCGCGCGACCACCGTGATCTCGCGGCCCGGGTTGCCGGCGCGCAGCTCGTCCACCACCCGCCCCACGACCTGGGCGAGGTCCGCGCCGCTCCGCCGGATCGGGATCCCGGCGCCGAGCCGCGTCCGCGTGTAGCTGAGGAGGTCCGCGATGATCCGCGCCATGCGCCCCGCGGACGAGCGCATCCGCTCGATCGTCCGCGCCTGCCAGCCCTCGAGCGCGCCGCGCTTCTGGAGGAGCGCGGCGGACATGTGGATCGCGCCGAGGGGGTTGCGGAGGTCGTGGCCGACGACGCCGAGGATCGTGTCGACCGCGTGGCGCCGCCGCTCGGACTCCTCGTCCACGCGGCGCGCGCGCTCGGAGGCCTCGCGCCCGAGCCGCAGGAGCCGCTCGCGCTCGGCGAGGAGGCCGGCCCGGTCCGCGGCGGCGCGCAGGACGAGGAGGGCGCGCGCGTCGAGCCCCTCCTCCCTGGTGCCGGCGAGGAACGCGCCGCGCGTCTCCCCCACGGCGATGCGGGCGGCGGCGCCCGCCCGGGTGCCTTCGGGGAAGGGCGGGCCGGGATCGGGGGCGAGGCGGACGCCTTCGGCCCGGAGCGCCTCCTCCGCGAGCGCTCCGCCCGCCGCGCCCGCACCGTCGTCGAGCCCGACGCCCGCGATGATCTCGAGCTTCCCGCCCTCGCCCTCGAGCACGAGGGCCGCGCAGGACAGCGCCGGGAGCGCGTCGGCGAGCGCGCCCACGAGCCGGTGCGCGGCGCGCTCCCCGGGCTCCACCGCGAGCAGCCGCGCGAGCGCTGCGGCGAGCGGGTCCCGGGAGTCGCCGGCGGAGCGGCCCGTCTCGAGGTTCTCCCAGGGCACCACGCCACCGTGGGGACGGACGCTGCGATCTTGAACCCCCCAGTTTCCACGGGGGGACACTCGCCTCGCCTTCGCTCGGCTCGCGCCCCCCCGATCCCCCCGCTCGCTCCGGGGCAGCCTCCTTCGGCTGCTCCTCCGCTCGAGTCGCGCGTACGCGCCGTGTTCGGACTCTGGACGCGCTACGTGCCGCACGGGTATCGTCCCGGCTCCGCGCAGCGCCTACCCGGCAAGATCTCGCACCGATCCTGGGAGACGACCATGGCGAACAAGAAGAGCTGGCTCGAGGGGACGTACGGAAAGTCCGTGAAGAAGGCGCCCGAGCGGCGCGCCAGGTTCGAGACGACGTCCGGCGTCCCGGTCCACCCGGTCTACGACGCCAGCGACGTGAAGCCCGGCCTCGAGGACCGGCTCGGGCTCCCCGGCGAGTACCCCTTCACCCGCGGCGTGCAGCCGACGATGTACCGCGGCCGCTTCTGGACGATGCGCCAGTACGCCGGGTTCGGGACCGCGGAGGAGTCGAACAAGCGCTACCACTACCTCCTCAAGTCGGGGCAGACCGGCCTCTCGGTCGCGTTCGACCTCCCCACGCAGATGGGGCGCGACTCCGATCACCCGCGCGCGCGCGGCGAGGTCGGCAAGGTCGGCGTCGCGATCGACTCGCTCGAGGACATGTCGACCCTCCTCGACGGGATCCCGCTCGCCACGGTCTCGACGTCGATGACGATCAACGCGACCGCGGCGATCCTGCTCGCGCTCTACCAGGCGGTCGGCGAGAAGCAGGGCGTCGCGCCCGCGGATCTGCAGGGCACGATCCAGAACGACATCCTGAAGGAGTACGCGGCGCGCGGGACCTATATCTACCCGCCCGAGCCGTCGCTCCGGCTCATCACCGACATCTTCGCGTACACCGCGAAGGTGATGCCGAAGTGGAACCCGATCTCGATCTCCGGCTACCACATCCGCGAGGCGGGCTCGACGGCGGTGCAGGAGGTCGCGTTCACGCTCGCCGACGGCATCGCCTACGTGGACGCCGCGGTGAAGGCCGGGCTCGACGTGGACGTCTTCGCGGGCCGCCTGTCCTTCTTCTTCAACGCGCACAACGACCTCCTCGAGGAGGTCGCGAAGTTCCGCGCCGCGCGGCGCCTCTGGGCGCGCATCATGAAGGACCGGTTCAAGGCGAAGGACCCGCGCTCGACGATGCTGCGCTTCCACACCCAGACCGCGGGCTCGATGCTCACCGCGCAGCAGCCCGACAACAACATCGTCCGCGTCACGCTCCAGGCGCTCGCGGCGGTGCTCGGCGGCACGCAGTCCCTCCACACGAACTCCCGCGACGAGGCGCTCGGGCTCCCGACCGAGGAGTCGGCGCGCATCGCGCTCCGCACCCAGCAGATCATCGCGAACGAGTCCGGCGCCGCCGACGTGATCGACCCGCTCGGCGGCAGCTACTTCGTCGAGGCGGCGACCGACGAGATCGAGGGGCGCGCGGAGCAGTACATCCGGAAGATCGACGAGATGGGCGGCATGGTGCAGGCGATCTCGAAGGGGTACGTGCAGCGCGAGATCCAGGAGGCCGCCTACGCCTGGCAGAAGCGCGTCGAGTCGAAGGAGCAGGTCGTCGTCGGCGTGAACGCGTTCAAGGCCGACGATCCGCCCGTCACCGTGATGAAGGTGGACCCGGCGCTGGAAGAGCAGCAGACGAAGCGGCTCGCGGCCGTCCGCGCGGCGCGCGACCAGGGCGCGACCACGCGGGCGCTCGAGGCGGTTCGCGCCGGGGCGAAGGGCAAGGAGAACCTGATGCTCCCGATCCTCGCCGCCGTGAAGGCGCAGGCGACGCTCGGGGAGATCTCGGACGCGCTCCGCGAGGTCTTCGGCGAGTACCGCGAGACGGTGGTACTCTGACCGACCGGTGAGCGAGGAGAAGAAGCGCGCGCCGCCCCCGGGGGGGCCGCCGAAGCTCGATCGCGTTCCGGACGGCTACCGCCCTCCGTCCGTCCGGCCCCCGGCCCCGCAGGCGCCCGCTCTGCCCACCGCGCCGCCTCAACGGCCGCCCGGCGGGACGAGCTACGGAATGGGCGCGCTCGAGGTCGGCGCCGACGCCGCCATCGCGGCGGGGCTCGCCCACCAGGGGTCGCTCGCGAAGGAGACCGCGCTCGCGGTGTTCGGCCTCGCCGCCGCGATGAAGGCGACCGGCCGCCTCACCGTCACCGGCGAGGAGCACACCTACGCGCTCTCGTTCCGGCGCGGCACGGTCGAGCACGCGTCGTCCACCGCTCCCGAGGACGACCTCGGCCGCTTCCTCGTCGAGCGCGGCGCGATCGCCCCCCCGGCGCTCGCCTCGGCCGAGGCCGCGAAGGCCGGCGCCGGCGGCGACCTCGTCGCCGTGCTCCTCGCCGCGCGGTTCGTGAACCCCGCCGACATCGCCGGCTTCCTGCAGGAGCACGGGACGCGCGTCGTCGTGCGCGCGCTCGCGGTCGAGACGGGCGGGTGGTCGTGGAACCCGCAGGCGCCGCCGCCGCCCGGCGCGTTCCCGCTCGGCTCCTCGTTCCAGATGCTCTGCACCGCGGTGCGCGGCCTCGACTCGAGCGCGCTCCTGCGCCGGCTCGGCGACAAGGAGCATCGCGTCGCCTCCCGCATCGGCGGGCGGTTCGGGCTCGAGGACCTCCGGCTCACCGCGCAGGAGGCCCGCGCCGCGGCGCAGCTCGACGGCGTGCGCAGCCCGGCCGAGCTCGCGATCGCAAACCCCGCCGACGCGCTCGCGGTGCTGCGGGTCGCGGTGCTGCTCGGCGACCTGCAGCTCCTCGCATTCGGCGCCTCGCGCAAGGGCGCCCCGCCCCCACCCGCGCCGCCGCCCGCCGCGGCGGTGCCCGCCAAGCCGGGCGCGACCCCCGTGCCGGCGAAGCCGGTGGCGACCCCCGTGCCCGGCGCGAAGCCGACCGCGCCCGCCGCGGGGAAGCCCGGCGCGCCGTCCGCGGCGCCGAAGCCGGCGCTCACCCCGAAGCCGGCGATGACGCCGCCCCCGCAGCCCAAGCCCGCCCTCGACCCGGCGTCGCTCGAGAAGCTCCGGGCAAAGCTCGAGGACGCGGACCACTTCGCCGTGCTCGGCGTGAAGCAGGACGCGACCGGCGCGCAGATCAAGCTCGCGTACTTCCAGCTCGCGAAGGCGTACCACCCGGACGCGGTGCCGCAGGGAGCCGAGCCCGAGGTGCGGAAGCTCTGCGCCGAGGTGTTCGGGAAGGTGAGCGCGGCCTGGTCCGTGCTCGCCGAGGACGGGTCGCGCGCTTCGTACCTTGAGAAGCTCCGGACCGGCGGGACCGCCGAGGTGGACGTCGCGCGCATCTTCGAGGCGGAGAAGGTCTTCGAGCAGGGGACGTTGCTCGTGAAGGCCCGGCGCTACGACGAGGCGCTGAAGAAGTTCGACGAGGCGATCGAGCTCAACACCGACGAGGCCGAGTTCGGGATGTGGAAGGCCTGGTGCGAGTTCTTGCTCGCCGCCGACAAGAAGCAGAAGGTCGGCCCGGCGACCGTCGCGATCGAGCAGGGGCTCAAGAGGAACCCGCGCTGCGCCCAGGGCTATCTCTTCCTCGGCCAGATGGCGAAGCTCGCCGGCAACCTCGCGCTCGCCGAGAAGCAGCTGAAGCGCGGGCTCGACGTCGCGCCCGAGCACTCCGACTTGCAGCAGGAGCTCCGGTTCCTGCGGAAATAGCGAATGCCCACCCCGACCAGCCCGAAGAAGCGCGCCCTCATGCCGTCCTCGAAGCTCCGCAAGACGCTCCGCGCCGCGGGGCACCACCTCTCCGCGGTGGTGCAGGTCGGGAAGGAGGGGGTGACCGACGCGCTCCTCCGGGAGCTCGACCAGCAGCTCGCGGTCCACGAGCTCGTGAAGGTCAAGGTCGGGACGGAGAGCCCGGAGGACCGGTTCGAGGCGGCGGGCCGGCTCGGCGCCGCGGCCGGCGCCCAGGTCGCGCAGATCCTCGGGCGGACGGTGCTCGTCTACCGCAGGCACCCCGAGAAGCCGAAGTACGAGAAGTAGAGGCGGGCTCCGCGGGCTAGTTCAGCTCGCCGTCGTGGCGCTCGCCCGCGGCGGCACCCTCGGGCCGGCTGCGCGCCGCCTCGAGGTCTTCCTCGTCGGCGAGCCCCTTCTCGAGGAGCACCGTCTCCGCGACCTCGGCCCGCTCCGCCGCGAACGCCACGCCGTCCTCGGCCGCGGCGAGCCGCGTCGCGAGCCCGTCCACGCGGGCGGAGAGGTCCGCGACCTCGCCGAGCAGCACGCGGACACGGCGCGCGAGCAGGAGCGCGGCGACCGATAGACTTGCGAGCGCGAGGGCGAGGAGCGGCACCATGGTGCGCGCATGGTAGCGGCCCGATCGCCGCCCGACAAGGAAGCCTACGAAGCGTGAGGAGCCCGCGGCTCTGCGCGGCGAGCGCAGGGGCAGCCGGATGAGGCTGCACCGTAGCGAGCGGGGGGATCGGGGGGGCGCGAGCCGAGCGGAGGCGAGGCGAGTGTCACCCCGCGGAGAAGTTCGGGCTATCCTCACCGGGGTGTTCCGGCTGAACGTGACGCTCGCGGTGAAGCGGCTCGTCCGCGACGTGGCCGCGCGCGTGCCGGAGCTCTCGCACGTCCGCGCGAACCGGGTCCTGGTGGTCGCGGGCGAGGCCCGCCGCGCGTCGCGCGCGACGATCCGCCCCGCCCACTTCAAGGAGACGCGCGCCCGCACCGGGCTCGGCGCCCGCGAGAAGCCGCTCATCCGCGTGAAGGGGCGGAAGATCCTCTACGTCATCACGCTCCGCCCGCTCTGGTTCCTCGAGTCCAGCGCGCGGGAGCGGATCGAGACCATCCTCCACGAGCTCTACCACGCGTCGCTCCGCTTCGACGGCACGCTCCACCGCGGCCGCCGCCACTCCCGCCTCCCGCGGGGCCGGTACAACCGGCGCGTCCGCACCCTCCTCGAGCGCTACCTCGCGATCGCGCCCGAGGAGATCCTCGCGCCGTTCTCGGCGAACGGCACGGTCCGCGCGCGGATGTGGCTCGAGCGGCCGGCGGCGTCGCGCCCCGACGACTGGCGCGGGCGGAGGGTCTACACCGAGCGCCAGCTCTTCTACGGCCCGGTGCGGATGGTCACGCGCCGGCGCCAGCGGGATCGGTAGCGATCCCGCCCAGCGCGCCGTGGAGGGTTTCGCCGTGGGCGTCCATCGAGACCACGGCGGGGAAGTCCTCCACCTCGACCTCCCAGATCGCGTCGGTCACGCCGAGCTCGTCGAGCAGGTGCACGCCGTGCACGTGCACCACCCGGCGCGCGAGCGTCACCGCGAGCGAGCCCGCGACGTGGAGGTAGGCCGCGCCGTGCAGGGCGAGCGCGGCGAGCGTGCGCGGGCCCATGCCACCCTTCCCGAGCACGCCGCGCACGCCGTAGCTCGCGATCACCTCCGCCTGCCAGGGCTCCGCCGGCAGCGAGGGGGAGGGGCCAGCCGCGACGAAGCGCCAGCCGCGCCGCGTGGGGTCCGGAGCCACCACCGGCCCGCAGTGGTAGACGAACCGCCCCTCGAGCACGGAGCGCGCCACCGCGGCGGGCCGGCCGGCGAGCCGGCGGAGGGCCGACTCCCGGGCGGTCACGACCCGGCCCGAGACGAGGACCTCCTCCCCCACCCGCAGCGCGCGGATCCGGTCGGCGGTCACGGGAAGCTCGAGTCGAGTCGTCATCGATGACCTCTGCGATCGCCTCCCCCGCCGGGGAGAGGGCAGGGCAGAGGGGGGCCGCCCGAGCGAGCGCGTGCCGCGACCTCTCCTGCGCACCCCGGCCGCGGCGCGTTGCGCCCGGAGGGGGCAGCGGCCAACGTCAGACGGGGCAATGGCGGAGGTCCGATCCAGATGAAGGTTGCGATCCTGACGGGCGGCGGCGACTGCCCGGGCCTGAACGCGGTCATCCGCGCGACGGTCCGGCGGGGTGAGCAGCACGGGTTCGAGCTCGTCGGCGTCCGGGACGGGTGGCGCGGGCTCGTGGACGGGCACCACTTCCGGCTCGATCGGGAGGCGGTCTCGGGGATCATCCACCTCGGCGGCACCATCCTCGGGACCTCGCGCACGAACCCCTTCCGGCGCGAGGGCGGGGTCGAGGCGGTCTTCCGGACCGTGGAGCGGACGAGCCTCGACGCCGTCGTCGCGATCGGCGGCGAGGACACGCTCGGCGTCGCGAAGAAGCTGCACGAGATCGGGCTGCACGTCGTCGGCGTTCCGAAGACGATCGACAACGACCTCTCCGGGACCGACTACACCTTCGGGTTCGACACGGCGGTCACCATCGCGACCGAGGCGATCGACCGGCTTCACTCCACCGCCGAGGCGCACAGCCGGATCATCGTGTGCGAGGTGATGGGCCGGCACGCCGGGCACATCGCGCTCCATAGCGGGATCGCCGGCGGCGCCGACGTGATCCTCGTGCCCGAGCGCCCGATCGACCTCGCGCAGGTCTGCGCCTGGGTGATGCAGCGGCAGGCGCGCGGGATCCGCTTCTCGATCGTGGTCGTGGCGGAGGGGGCGCAGGTGGAGCGGGGAAAGGACGAGACCCTCGCGGCGGAGCTCGACGAGTTCGGCCACGTCCGGCTCGGCGGGATCGGGGCGTTCCTCGCGAAGGAGATCGAGCGGCGGACCGGGATCGAGTCGCGCGTCACCGTGCTCGGCCACACCCAGCGGGGCGGCTCGCCCACCGCGCGCGACCGGGTGCTCGCGACGCGCTACGGCGTGTTCGCGGCGGACCTCGTGCGCGATCGCCGCTGGGGCACGATGGCCGCGCTCCACGGCGACGAGATCGTCGCGGTGTCGCTCGAGGAGGCGACCCGGCAGCTGCACCTCGTCGATCCGAGACTCTACGATGTCGCCGAGGTCTTCTTCGGGTAGCCTCTCGCGCGTGAAGCGCGAGCTCCGACTCCCCGACTCCGCCGAAGGCCGGCTCGACCGCGCCGTCGCCGACGCGCTCGGCGCCGGGCGCGCCGCCGTGAAGCGCGCGTTCCAGCTCGGCGACGTGCGGGTGGAGGGACGCCGCGCGCGCGCGAGCGACGCGGCGGTGCCCGGGGCGCGCGTCGAGATCGAGCTCGAGGAGGTCGCGGGACCGCCCGCGCCCGAGCCGGACGCGCCGCTGCGCGTGCTCGCCCTGCACCCGCGGCTCGTCGTCGTGGACAAGCCCGCCGGCGTCCCCGTCCACCCGCTCACGGCGGGCGAGCGCGGCACGCTCGCGAGCGCGGTGGTCGCGCGCTACCCCGAGTGCGTCCAGGCGTCGCCGGATCCGCGGGAGGGCGGTGCGGTGCAGCGGCTCGACCAGGAGACGAGCGGGTGCGTCGTGTTCGCGCGCGACCGCGCCGCCTGGGACGAGCTCCACGCGGCGCTCCGCGCGCGCCGCGTCGAGAAGATCTACCTCGCCCTCGTCCTCGGCCGCGTCGCCGCGGGCGGCGTCGTCTCCGTGCCGCTCGCGCAGCGCGGCGCGCGCGTCGTGCCGGCCCCCGACGCGGTGGCGGAGGAGCGGCTCACCGCGAAGGGTGCGACCCCCCGCCCCGCCGAGACGCACTACGACGTGGAGCGCGCCTTCGACCGGTTCACGCTCCTGCGCGTCCGGATCGTCACGGGCGTGATGCACCAGATCCGGGCGCACTTCGCCCACCTCGGCCATCCGGTCGCAGGGGATGCGCTCTACGGCGGCGAGGCCGCGGCGCGCGCCCTGCCGGGGCTCGAACGACAGTTCCTTCACGCAGCGAGAATCGCTCTCGACGCGCCCGGCGGGGGCCGGGTGGAGGCGGAGAGTCCGCTTCCGGCGGAGCTCTCGCGCGTGCTCTCGACGCTCGGTTGAGGTCCCGCGTCGTCGCCTCAGTGACGGGAGCGGGAGCTGATAGGGTCGGGACGCATGCGACCGCTCCTCGTGGTGCTCCTCGTCTCCGCCGGCTGCGCGCCGAACGTCCTCACGCTGCGGACCCGATACGCGGCCGCGCTCTCGGTCGAGTCGGCCTCGCCGTCGCTGACCTGCGAGCTGCCGCCGCAGCACGCCTACGGGAACGTGCAGGTGGTCACCGAGAAGCGGGACGGCACGTTCTCCGCGCCCGAGTGGCGGGAGGCCTGGGCGCCGCTGCCGATCCGGATCCGGAACCGCACCGACGAGGTGGTGGCGATCGACTGGGAGCGGTCGGCGTTCGTGGACGCGTCCGGCCTCTCCCGCCGCGTGCAGGTGTTCCAGATCGGCGGCTCCCCGGGCGCGCCCGCTGCGCCGACACGCCTCGACCGGCCTCCGAGCTCGGTCGTCGCCCCGCGCTCCCGCGTCGAGGCGCTCGTCCTGCCGGAGCCGACGCCCCCGGCGCCGGCGATGTTCTTCCTCCCGCCCTACGCGGAGGAGCGCGCACCGCTGAAGCTCGTCGTCTCGACGTCGGGAGCGGCTGCCCGCGTCGCCGAGTGCGTCGTCACCGCTCGCCTGCAGGAGACGACGGTCGAGCGGAGCGCCGCTCCACCGTGGCCCGGTCACGGCCAGGCCTGCGTTCCGAAGCTCGGCTGCGCGGAGGGGCTCGCGTGCACGGCCGACGTCTGCGTCGACCCGAAGGCGCCGCCGCTCCCCGCGGGCTACACGCCCGGGCCGGCGAAGAAGCGGCTCTTCGGCGAGAGCTGCGGCAGGGACGACGACTGCGTCCAGGGGTTCCGCTGCGACGTCCGGCTCGGGACGTGCGTCGGGGGTTAGCGGCAATGCCGGTCTCTTAGCGGCCGGCCGCTAACGGCGAACGCTCCCGTCGGGCCTCGGGCATGGCCCCCGTCCTCCTGCGCCGCCGCCAGGGTCGCAACCGGCACCGGACGGTCGAGCGGGTCCAGAAACGTGGACGCCGGCGCACGCCCGGGCGCGCCAGCTCCGCGCGAGAGCGTTCCCGTACGGTGGCGGGCATGGCGAGCGCCATGGGCGCGGCCTCGAACGGTCACCGGAGCTGACGCGCGAAGCTGTCACGCCGCGTGCACGCCGGCTCGCGTACGGACACCGTATCCGAACGCAGCGACGGCGGCGTGCTCGTCGGAGGGGGCCAGCCCGGGCCCGGGCGCGCCGCCGATGGGGCTTCGGCCGAACCACGGGCGGCATGGTGCGGATGCTCCGCGGTGATCGGAGTTCGCCGCAGCCACTTCGGTAGCCGCCACCAAGGGCTGGGGAGGCGTCTCCGACGAGCACGCCGCCGTCGCTGCGGTCGGACCGCTCCGATCGACGGAGCCGGCGTGCACGCGGCGTGACAGCGGCACACGCCGGACCCGCTCTTCCTCGGTGGCGCCCGCACTGGCTCCGCCGTGCCGGTCGCAGTCCGGTTCCGGTGCCGTGTGCCGCTGGCGCGCCCGGGCGTGCGCCGGCGTCTGCGCTTCAGGGCCCTCTCGTCAGGCCGGCGCCGGTCGCGACTCTGGCGGCGGCGCAGGAGGACGGCGCCTTCCCCGGCCCGCCACGGCGGCGTTCGGTCCGGGCGACGAGATCGTCCGAGATGGAGCCGCACCACCGTGCGCGACCTCGAGAGGCCGGCACCGCGAAGTGACCGGCATTG
>WNGL01016494.1_pt1 | contig 11675 bp, 9 predicted proteins | sample 5400591 | NCBI WGS metagenome assembly WNGL01 (sample SAMN13153377, study PRJNA577476) | soil metagenome | isolation source: 80 cm soil or saprolite under Garry oak tree replicate 1 | place: USA:California | collected 2016-06-15
AACGCCAATGCGCGCGGTCAATTCCAACTGCTCAATGTGGATCCGGTCGAAAAATTGTTTGGTTTCACTGGGCATGGCGCAAATGAAAAATCGCTGCGACGTCGATCAGGGCAAGGTTCGGTTATGCAGCGCCGTTTTGATTCTATTTCGGCGCGAGGGAAGCGACGACCTTCTCGAAGCGGGGGTCGCCGCGCAATGGGTCCCAGTCGGGATGCAGACGCAGCTGCCCATAGCTCAAATAGCCAGGGATGCGTGCCGCAGCGGCTAACTGTTCCAACGCGCGATCCTTCTCGCCCGTCCACGCATAAATAAGCGCCAAATTTTGCACCAACAGCGGACCGACGATCGCATCTTTCGTCGCTGGCAATAACTCGACTGCGCGGCGGCCTTCACGAATTGCGTCCTCCTTGTGACCCAGGGCCGCGTCAGCCATCCCGAGCGCGCAGAGGGCCTCTGCGTAGGCTGGTTGCTCGCGCACCAGCTTAGCCATTTCGTTACGCGCGCTGCTAAATGCGGCGCGCGCCGACGCTGTATCGCCACGCATCCGAGCGACTATGCCTTCGCACCATACCTGCGGAAACAGAATGGTTTCCTGGTGACACGCATCGATCGGCAGCGCAGCCAGGGCGCGAAGCGCTCCATCGAAATCGCGCTCACACAGCGATCCGAGAAGCGAAAACTCGGCCATGTTTTTGGCTTCGTGCGAATCTTTGGCAATGATCGCTTGGATCGTCGACATCAGTGGGCGCGCGTCGGCATGCCAGGCGAGCTCGATCTCCGCACGCGAAGCTCGCAACGATACGTCTTTTGGAACGAGCGCGATTGCGCGGTCCAAGGCACGCTCGGCATCAGCGTAACGGCGCAGACAGTTATAGCTCCTAGCGATTTGTTCGAGAAAAGTAGAGTTTTGTGGATCAAGCTCGATAGCGCGCTCAAGATTTTTGATCGATTCGGGCCATCGCCCTTGGCGTCGATCGATATAGCCGAGTATTTGAAACGGCACCGGATCATTAGGCAAACTCTTCTGTGCCAGGGTAAGCTCATTCCGGGCGCGGTCGTAATCGTGATAACCCCAGTACAGGTGCTTGGCGAGAGCGAGATGCGCTTCGCCCGAGTTTGGGCGCAGGCGAGCGAGCGATTGGATTGCCCCGTCGGCCATAGCCAAGCGCGCAGGAGTGTGGTCGATACCCTGGAGGTAGAGCGAATCGTGAGCCTCGGCAAGTTGGTAATATGCACGCGCGAAGGCGGGATCGCGTTCAATTGCCTGATTCAAAAGGCGAACAGCCTCCAACAGGCTCTCCGCTAGAGGCGTACTTAAAGCTGAACTCGCGATGAGTGTTTTGGCCCGAATGTACAGATCGTGAGCAGCAAGATCAGCCGTTGGTTTTTCCTCGATGGCTGCTTTCTCTTGGGGCGAGAGCTTGGCTTTAAGTTGGGACACGATTTGTTCGGCGAGCTCACTTTGAATCGCAAACACGTCGGCAAGATCGCGGTCGTAATGTTCCGCCCAAATGTGCGCATCTCTTTTGGCATCGATTAGCTGGGCGCTCACGCGTACGCGACCACCCGAACGCTGGACACTTCCCTCCACCACGTGTGACACACCAAGCGCCTTAGCGATCTCGCGCACGTTCCGCTCCGCGCCACTCTTGTACTGCATCACCGACGTGCGGCTGATGACCTTGAGGTCGGCGACTTTGGCCAGATCGGTCAATATTTCATCCTGAACGCCATCGGTGAAATGAGCATTCTGCTTGTCTTCGCTCAAATTTTCGAAGGGGAGAACCGCGATGCTCTTCCCGGGAACGGGAGTAACAGCCTCGGAAAAGTTTCCTGGCATCGGCGGCGCTCGATGAAAAAAGGTGGAAAAACTGACAGTCAGAGCGACTGCGGACAAAAGTATCGCGACTAATAGCACGGATTTCGGCCAACGGGGTGCGCTAATCGGACGAACCGAAATGGCCTGCTTCCATCTTTTTCGGCGCTTGAGTTTTTCGGGTAGCGCAGGATTCCCAAGACCTTCCTTGTACAGATTAACGATATGCAACCTCACGCCATGCTTCACCTCGCACTCACCCAAATCGTGCAAATAAGGTTGCCGCTCTTTCAATGCTCGCTGGATTTCCAGCGCGCACCGGACCGGCTCTTCCGGACTGCGAAAGAAAAGCAGTGCCATCCCATCTCCGGTTGGCACTCGCACGAGCTTGCCGCTTTTTTCGGCCACACGAAAACAATCCGTACTTCGCACGATCCGATTCAGCTCCTGCAATTGCTCGATCTGCTCGTTGACCAACAGCCTTGAATAACCGACGACGTCGATGAGCAAGAGGTAGGCGATCTCAAGCGCGAGCTCCACGGGCGTCTTGCCAGCAGGCGGCGATTTGTCGTCGCCCGCGATTCCATTGACCTCATCCTGCCCAGGCTTTGGATCGGCGGACATGTTTTGGTAGCAGCTCCTTGCCCGAATTGCCGACCATGACAATACGGCGCGGCAAAGTCGAGAGCAAAGCCTTTGGTGCGACCTACTACCTGTCCTGATTTTGCGTCGCCAAACCGACCGTTCTCCGTTGCGCCCAAACCAGGCCCGGGCCGAAAGCGGCAATGTTGAGGATAATCATGACTAACGCAAAAAGATACATCCCCATTGTCATGCCAATCGCTACGTGCATCCCGCAAATGCACGCCAACCAGATTCCGCGCGTCCTCCTATGCCAAATAAAAAACGGATATCCGATTTCAAGAAGACAAATGAACACTCCGGCGATTGGGAACAGATATTTCCATCTCGCGAGCACCTCAGGAGCAATAATGTCGAATGGTGGGCGAATGAGAGCGCGCCACAAATTCGAACCGTTCCACCATCCGCTGCCGAGGGCTTTGGTTAGGCCGCTGAAAAAATAGATGAGACACAAGTGAAGCTGAAGAACCCGACGCCAAAAACCGAGTAGTTGACTTGCTCGCTCCCGCTCGCTCGGCCTCGCGGCCCGCCCGTCCATGTCGCTCGGCGCCCGCCGGTTCCATTGTCGATCTTTCCGCAGCGATTTGCGCCATCGCGGCTCGAGCGCGTAGCGATCCGGCAGCGGCGATAACATCAGATAAAAGAGTGCGATAGTCATAAAGTTATCCACGCCATACGACACAAACCATCCGCTCTTGGCTGCGCATAGGTGCAGAAACCAGGCGAGAACCGCAGACATGCGACAGGCAAATCCCAGAAGAAGGCCGCAGCCGGCAGCAAGTAAACAAATCCACGCAACGGAGAGGATGGTCTCTTCACGCAAGCCAACGTGTGCTCCGAGAGCGACGAGCCATCCAAGTTTCGGGATGAAGTGGCTTTCCACGGAAAGGAGCGCTTCCGCCAGGTCGCGGCTGATTAGTCCATTGCCAGTTCCGGCAAGCAGATAATTCCAATCGTTTCGTAAAGATAAGGAATAAAGCGTTACTTGAAGACCGAGACCGAGCCGTAGGATACTCAGCCACATATCAGATTCGGCTGGAAAGAGGAATTCTAATAGCCGTTTTCTCAACGGTTGCATGCTGTTTAGCGGTCGTCCGGTGTGACAGGCTCCTCCCGCAGACTGTTACGCTGGGCAACCTGATCGATCCAAACACGGCGCGAATCGTCTTCACCTCGGGATGCTCGCGCCAGATCGATTGGGCTACCATCTTCACGAGATGTTCGCGCAGAGCGTCGTAAGGAGTGCGCCCGATCTTATCGAGCAAACCGGCTAGACGTAAGCCGGCTGCGGCGCTGCTGACCCGCGGCAGCTCATACTCCATCCGTCCGTCGGGATAGTGTAACTCGAAAACAAGCTTGTAACTACCTGGCACATTTGGCGCAAAGTAGCCGTAACCTGTCTCGATTCCAGCGATGTGGAGATACGTTGCGATGGCTTGCCGGACCGGATTTGACGCCGCCAAGCGCTGGCCTAAGGCAGCGGAAACGATCGTCTCCGCTTTCTGTGAAAAGCTCTTAAACGGAGGAGGGAAAATCGTCGGTCCCTGCGCGATCAACCCCAGCGTGTCGCGACAGGAAAACGTAATGATCAGCAGAAAGTGCAGGCCGAACCACGCCAAACAAACACGCGTTTGGCGCAAGAGCCGTCCAGCTTTCAGAAGCGTAGCAGGGAGTGACGCTACTATTTGAACGTATCCAGGACGCTCTTTATGTCCGTTGCGCTATCAGAGCTAAGGTGGGTCGTGACGCTAGGATCATTAGCGGCAGACTCTCCAGCCGGTGCCCTTTGCGCGAGTTCGGACCTTGTAACCTTATCAGTCTTAATACTTATCTTAGGGCGAGGTGGATAGTGCTCGACAGGGGCACCAGGATGATCGAGAAAATTGATTTCGAACTGGTCATCCCCGAAGGGCGTCAACGCCTTTATAAAGGCCTCTTTGCTCGTGACGTCAACATAGTCGGTCGTAGTTCGTCCAATATTTAGAGTGAACTTTTTAGCGGCGACGTGCTGAGGCTGAGCAAACGCGCGGAAGGTAAAAACCGCGACGATCGCGATAACCGCTAATACAAAAAATACGAACGTTCTTGATAGGGTTTTCATAATGCCCGCTGGTTTGACTGATCCCGTGTCAATTATCAAGCCCAAAGTTTCGGAATGGCGCGTCTGGCAGAGTCCTGGCATTAGAGTGGAAAAACGGAGGCCGGCGCGCCCCTTCAATCTTTTCGAAGATTTTTTCAGATTTTCGAAAACTTCGACTCACGGATTCCGTAGAGGTTAATATGAAATCATGGAAATTTTCCGCACTGCCTCCCTTACTCGAAAGATTTTTTCAGATTTTCGAGAACTCCGACTCACGGATCCCGTAGAGGCTGGTAAACACGTTAATGTCGATGAAAGCGTATTTCGAAACCGGCCGACGCCGACCTTTGCGCTTGTGTGCGTATCACGTAAATAAGATGATCGCCGTTTGTGAAAGCCGACGCCGCCACAGCAGGCGCAAGCGATCCAAATCGCTTCGCGACAACGCGCTGGAGTGTGGTCTTGTCCTGCGCGAACTCGGTAACTACAGGGGACACAGCTCGCCAAGCACTCGCCGAACTGTGCCGTATCTATTGGCGCCCTATTTTTGCGTTTATTTGCCGCCGCGGCTACACCGTGCCGGACGCGCAGGATTTAACTCAGGATTTCTTTCTTATGGTGCTTGAAGGCAATTTGCTTTTACTCGCGGACCCGCGTCGTGGCCGCTTCCGCTCGCTTCTGCTCAAAGCATTGCAGAATTTTCTAAATGACAACCACGAGCGGTGCCAAACCCAAAAGCGTGGAGGCAACGTGCAATTTATTCAGTGGAACGATTGGATGGCCGAAAGACCGTCGCAGTTGTCGATCCCGGACCGCGAATTGCAAAGCTGGCCGCCGGAAAAGATTTTTGATCTGCGATGGGCGGCGACTTTGGCCGAGCAAGCGCTTCACCGTCTCGCGGACGAATGTGAGAACCGTGGCCGTCGCCGGATGTTCAACGTCCTGAGTAAATATTTAACGACTGAGCGCCCGGAAATTTCGTACGCGAATATCTCTAATTTATTAGGAGTATCGCAGGATGCGGTAAAACGGCTGTTGCATCATTTGCGTGAGCGCTACCGCGCCATTCTGCGTGATGAAGTGGCCCAAACCGTCGAGAGCGCGGCTGAAGTGGACGACGAGATCCGTTACTTGTGTGCCGCGCTCGCTGCGGGCATGTCGTGACGTAAATGAATTTTGGCGGCTTAACTGACTCACCCGCAAGCTTCGGGAATGATGCGGTGCGTTGTCGCTGCGGCTCAGTCGCACGGGTAGGCTGCGGACTATGTGTAAGTTGTCTATTGCAACACGGGCTTCACCGCGAAGAACCGCAAATGGACAGTTTCGATGCCGCGCTCGCTGAGATTGTCATCCGCGACAGCGACTGGCGGCTCGGTAATTACCAAATTCTCGAAGAAATCGGGCGCGGCGGCATGGGCGTGATTTATCGTGCACGGCAACGGTATTCCGGCCGCATTGTCGCTCTCAAACGCGTCCTCAGTTATCATCGCGAGTCACCCGAGACGCTGGCGCGTTTCCATCGTGAGGCCAAGGCAGCAGCCAGCCTTGATCACCCGCACATTTTACCCGTCTACGAAGTGGGATTGAGTGAGGAAGACTTGCCGTTTTTCAGTATGAAGTTTGCGTCCGGTGGCAGTCTCTTACATGCGAGAACAGTCTTTCGAAATGAACCGCGGCTGGCCGTGCATTTACTGGTAAAGGTCGCACGCGGTGTCGAGGCGGCACACAGCCAGGGCATTGTTCATCGAGATCTCAAGCCCGGAAACATTCTGCTCGATGGACGCGGCGAGCCACTGGTAAGCGACTTTGGCTTGGCGAAATGGCTCGACACAACAAGCGATCTCACCCGCACCCTGACTATTTTCGGCACGCCCGGATACATCGCGCCGGAGCAAGCAGAAAGCCCGGCCAGAAACCCTGCCCCAGCTGTCGATGTTTACAGTCTCGGCGCGATTTTGTTTGAACTGCTCAGCGGGCGGCCACCTTTTCTCGGTGAACACGCCATTGCTGTAATACGACAGGCAGCCGAGCTTCCCGCACCAAAATTGCGCTCAATTGCGCCTGCGCTCGACCGCGATCTGGAAACGATTTGCGCACGATGCCTGGAGCGCGACCCTGTGAGGCGATATCGTTCTGCCGGCGATCTTGCTAACGACCTGGAACGCTGGTTGGAAGGCCGACCGATCATCGCCCGTCCTGTTTTACCGCCGGCTCGGTTGTGGCGTTGGTCGCGCCGGAATCCACGCCTGGCTGCAAGTTTGAGTGCGTGCCTGGTTCTCGGGAGCGCGGTAGTAGCGCGGCAAAGCCAGACGCACCGGTTAGAGGACGCTCTTCGATCAAATTCAGCTGCTGCTCACTCTGTAGCCGTTCTTCCTTTTCTCGATTTGGATGAAATTCAACCCAATCGCGAGCTGGCGTCGCAGGCCGCAGCATTGTTGCGACAGAAGATGTCGATCTACGGCCCTTCCAGGGTTTTGACGGTGAAAGAGCCGCCCGCTCGCTGGACCGGAGCGGCGTTGCAAGACGAAATCGAGGAGACTGCTCGCTCGACCAAAAGCCGCGCGGTGTTCAGCGGGACGTGCCGACGCGCCAATGGGAAAATTCGGATTTCGTTGCATCTCGTCAGTGAAAACGCCGTTCTCGGCGACTGGCTTATAGAGAGCGAACCCGGTGTCGCTACGCAGGCGATTCAAGGATTTGGCACCCCGATTTACAAGTTGCTTGACCAAAGCACAGCTGCGGCATTTCCGGGTGAAGACCCAGCCATGTTGAACGATCGTGCCCGCGCGTTTTTTACAGCAGGTCGCGACTTGATGAACCGCCGCACCATCTCCGAGATGGATCGAGCCATCGCCTGCTTTGAAGGCGCAATTCGCGAAGAACCGCGGTCGATCAGCGCACGATCGTTTCTTGCCATGGCGTGCATGGGCAGGGACCTTCTTTCGGCCAAGCCTGAATTGGCTCAAAGAGCTTCAGAAGTGGGTCGCGAGGCGGTCCGGCTGGCGCCGCGCAATCCCACCGCCCAACGCGCGTTATGCGCCGTTCTCGTGAGTTACGGAAGCTACCGCGAGGCGCTTGAGCACGGATTTCAATCGATTGAATTCGGCGATCGCAGCGAGAGAGCGTTTGGACAAATTGCCTACACATGGAAAGCGCTCGGTCGCCCCGACCGTGCGATCCTCTGGTACAAAAAAGCCAAACTTAGTCAGCATCAACCAGCAGATTACGACGCTCTTTTAGGCGATTGTTTGGCCGATTTGGGTGCTGATCAGGAAGCAGAGCAAGCATACAAGTCCGCTACGACATTTCGGCCCGATCAACCCGAAGGTTGGCTGGGGTTGGCTCGCCTCAGACTGCTTGCCGGAGACGCCGATGGGGCGCGTGACATTTGCCGGGCCCAACTTCTGCACTATCCCGATGCTCCCATCGCGAAACAGTTCGCCGCGTTAGTGGAATTCTTCGCCCGCAACTATGGCGAGGCCCAACGACTTTACACCGAGCTTGAGCGCAACGATCCCCTCGGCGGTGGAAGAGATGGTGCCTACGGCAGCGCGGTCGATTTTCGCTCCGCGAAGGCACGTATTAAAATTGAGTCTGGCGACCAAGTCGAAGCGCGGGCACTGTTGCTCGACGTTTTAACCACAACGAAGCAAAAGCTGATTTCGGCCCCGAGCGATGCGGAAACGCTGTATCGCCTTTCGGCGGTAGAAGCGATGCTCGCTAAACCGGCGGATTCTTTAAAAGACTTCAGGACTGCGATTGATGCAGGATGGATCGATTACCGATCGACTCGACTCGATCCGCGCTTTGATGGCGTCTCCGCGATCCCGGAATTTCAAACCATTCTCTCCGAGTTGGCCGCGCATGTGGCTAAGCTCGGACGGCAATCGCCGGCCGTACTTACAGCGGCGACCCATAATTAAACTGAGGACAAATAAAAATGGAAAGAACCTGGAAATCCAAAAAAGACAGGAGAGACGCTGCTGTCGCGTTTCTTCAAAAAACAATAACTGACCCAGATGTGCGCTCTGCCGTGCTCAAGGATCGGAAAGCGGCACACAGGCACTTTGAAAAGGCGGGTGGCATAAACATTCCCGACGACATCGAAGTGATATGTGTCGGACCAAGCACGCAAGAAAGAGACAGGCTGGTAGTATTCGTCCTGCCGCCCGAAGGCACGTCGCCGGAACACCTCGATGCGTTCAAGTATTGGATTGGCACATGGGTGCCGTACAACGAGCCGATAACTTCTCTCCTGTCGCACAGGCAAAGGGAATCCGAAATCGCCGTGCCGAGCTTAAATTAGCGGAGCCAGCCGAAAAAGTTCGGAAAGTCCGTAAATTCGCATATTCCCATCTGGAAATTTCCAGATCGGCGGGGAGTTGTTTGCGCTCGGCTGGTTGAGATAGGAACTCGGGTCGGAGCGCAGGGCAGCGTGGATCGTTTCAGCAACGAGATGACTTCCAATCGGTCCGACCCGGTTCCCGTTTTCTATCAACTCTGATTCCTTCAGAATGTAGTACCAGAGCGGAGTTTCTTGAAGAAAACCCGCTTCACGAAGGATACGCCCTTTTTCGGTTTCTTCGCCATCACAGTTTTGGCTCAGCTCGCGCGCGCTCATGACCCGTTCGCCGAACGCGCGTGCTACGGTTTGACCTGAGGCCAATCGCAAGCCCGCCCCACGGAGCAAGGTACGCACGGCCAGCTGAGCCGGATTCTTCGCGATGCGAAAATGGGGACATGCAACCTCGGGAGTGCCGATCAAATCCGCCGGCAATTCATGAAACGGTTCCGATAGTCGCGTATCAATCGGCCGGCTCGTCAGCGCGCCCTCCGGACTGGCGCCTTGAAAAAAAAATCCCCATTTGATTTCCAGTTTATCGTCGAGCGCCCCGCGGTCCGGCGTCCGTCCGAAAATTTGCGGCAAGCGCATCTCCTGCCCAAAGGAAAAAAGATAATTGGGGCGCACCATCGCGTGTCCGAAACGCATGGCTGCCGCGGAGAACTCGATCGGAATAGAAAAAGTGTCCCAGCGTATCGTCGATCGACTCTCTCCAAACACTTTTTTGTAAACTTTCAGGTCGAGAAGGGTCTGGAGATAATCTCTGCACACGAGCCATTGAAACTGCCATTGTGTTTGCAGCCGGGCGCGGTCGAAAAGCGCCTTTTCCTCAGCGATCTCACCCCGGAATTGCTCGACCGCAAAATTGTGGAGCCGGGCAAAGACTGCCGTCATCTGCCGCAGAATCAAGTTTTCCGCGCCTCGATCGTCGGCTAAAACTCTCCCTCCATCTGCGCCAACGCAAATGTCGAAGGACCTTCCACCAGGCCGCGACAATCCAACCTTAAGCCGCACCCGGTCCTCTTCGTAGAGCTCGCCCGAACTTTCGGGGCCGTCGCCGTACAACACGCCAAGGTCGAGCTTCGGTGTTTGTAAATTCTCCAACTCCTCCGGCTCTTTTCGCCACGCCTCATCGACGGAACTAACGTCTTTGGTTAAATCGTGCGCGACGAATTGACCAAAATATGTGTAACCGCAATCCACTAGGATCTCTGGGCGGTCGTCGAAAACGCGTGAACCGTCATCGATCATCGCGCTGCCGAGTGCCATAAGCGCCTCGCGATAGCGATCCTGATCGGCCGGAAGTCGCGACGGCGCGAAAACACGGCAGTAATGATTGGCCGCCGATTCGCGAAACGGTTTTAGACAATAACCCACTTCACCGGCGTCTACGGGATCTGCGCGGTGAAGTTTTCGAAAAAGTCTAAAAAATTATCGATTTGGCCAGACGCCGATGGCGAGGCCCGGAGCTTCCAACGTCAGATCAGCCGACGCGAAAGCGAACGTCGCGAATTACTTTTGCGCCGAAACGCCGTTTCAACTTTCGCAAGATGTCGATCTTCGAAACCTGCTCGAGTTCGTAATGCAAGGCCGGCTGGAGCACACGGACATAAAGAATGCCTTCTCGCAAGACGACCGGCGACGAATGGGCCGCGATAAAATCGCCGACAATCTTGCTCCAGGCATCGATAACTTCCGTTTCGTGCAGACGTTCCTTCAGGCCGAGCCGTTGCATCACCTTTGGAAGCAACTCGGCAGTCGCCTGCCAGCGATCCGGACGAGATTTGTTTTCCGGAAGACCGCGCCATTCGGCAATTGTGGAGGCTCGAAGTGCGGCGTTCATTTTGACTCTAGCGGCGCTCTGTGAGCGTCGCACCATTGTGGGTAATTTCCGTCAAACGGCGGTCATAGACCGCCACTACAAAGAATGATCCTAGTACTTCCGCCGCATGTTGCTGGGAAGAATATTCAATTCAGTGCGATATTTCGCGACTGTGCGGCGTGCGATCGGGATTCCGCGCTGGCTCAAAATCTCGACAATCTCCTTGTCGCTCAACGGTGAATTGCCGTCTTCGCTTTTCACCAGGTCCAGGATCGCTTCTTTGACGCTGGTATTGCTCATCGATTCACCGGTGGCAGTCTGATAACCAGGCGTGAAGAAATATTTCATCTCAAACACGCCCTGCGGCGTGGAGATGTATTTCCCCGAGATCGCGCGGCTGACCGTGGTCTCGTGCACGCCCACCGCGTCGGCGATTTGCACCATGGTCATCGGCTTCAAATGGGCCGATCCGTGCTCGAAAAAATCGCGCTGCCGCTTCACGATCTGGTGCGCGATATTGGAAATCGTTTGCTGGCGCTGGTGGATCGACTTGATCAAAAATTTTCCGCTCCGGATTTTATCGCGAATGTAATCTTTGACTTCGTTGCCGTTGCCATCCTGCGCCATGATGTCTTTGTACGTGTTGCTGATGCGCAAGTGTGGGATTTGCTCGCCGTTTAATATGACCTGGTAATCTCCGTTCACCTTTTCGACGGTCACGTCCGGTAAAACATAATTTTGCGGCAAGGCGGCGAAAATCTGGCCCGGCCGCGGGTCGAGCTGCGCGATGTTGTTGGCGCATTTTTGGACTTGCTCGACGCTGATCCCCATTCGCCGCGCAATCTCGGGGAAGCGCCGTTTGCCGAGATCCTGCATGTGCTCGGAAATGATTTTGTACTCGAGGCTGTTTTGTTTTCCCTCGCGCTTTAACTGAATGAGCAAACATTCGCGCAGATCTCGCGCGCCCACGCCC
>WNGL01008906.1_pt1 | contig 11673 bp, 9 predicted proteins | sample 5400591 | NCBI WGS metagenome assembly WNGL01 (sample SAMN13153377, study PRJNA577476) | soil metagenome | isolation source: 80 cm soil or saprolite under Garry oak tree replicate 1 | place: USA:California | collected 2016-06-15
AAATCTCGTAGGCTTTCACCAAAACATCGGCGCATTTCTCAGGAATGAGCCTCCCGACAAACAGGAAGGAGCGCGGAACAGATCGATCTTCCTTCACTCGCGCGATGTGCACTCCATCCATTGCCGTCTGATCGCATGAATAAAGGCCACGCAGAATCCTCTGCTGCGTGAAGCCCATCTTCCGCGCAAAGGTCGCTTGCCGTTCTCCCGGCAGCCACACTGCATCCGCAATCGGGAATAGAAAGTACGGGGCAATCCAGGTTCCTGCAATTTGTTTCGCGGTGGCACGCCAGCAATTATCCATGGTCATCACGCGCCACGCATTATTCGCGAGCCCCCTTGCTATCTGGCGATGGGCGGGTACATGCCAACCGGCAAACACCAAAATGGATGGCGCGAAATCGCGCACTCTACTTGCGAGCGAATCAAGTTCGGCCGGCGTGCGCCAAACAAAGCGGTGCGACATCCAGGTGAATTGAGTTTCCTCGAACGGCGCATCCCCCCCGGGCCCCTGGTGGCTTACAAATAGCTCTACACCTTCCCGGCTGGCCAATTCCTTAAGGCAGGAGTTGAAATATCCCGAAAGCTGTGTCCAGAGAATTGCGATTCTCAATCGAAACCTTTCACGGAAAGCATTGGAGCCGCGAACCCGTTCAGATCGGGAGGGCCTGGGATCCTGTACAGAATTCACAGCATGTCATTCATCGTTCCCCATGCGTGCCCGCGAATCGCGCGAAGGAGTCTCCGCCAGTCTTCCCTACATTGCTGAGAGGCCAAATCAACTTTTCAAAATTCGATCGAACCATCGACATCTCAGCTCTGACCTAGCAGCTTTACCGCAAGGTGTAGAGCAGCGACGGAGTAATCCCGATCGCGAATGACAGAGCACCTTTAAGCACAGCCTTCAGTGGGCTCGGCGAAATATAGATGATGTCGTCCTCCTGCACAACCGGATCCGCAACGCGGGAAGTTAGAACTTTGTGAACATCGATTTGCTGAACGGTTCTGGTCCCATCCGGCTGAGTTCGGACCAGATAAGTGTGGCTTTGCGACGATAGCGGCGCTACACTGCCCGCTAGGGAAATCACCTCAGAGAGCGTCATCTTCTGTGATCCGCAGAGAGAGTACGCTCCCGGCTTCGTCACATTGCCCCCAACATAGGCGATACCGCACGCTCGCACAAACACCCGATCTCCCGGAGAAACTGGGCGGTCGAAGTTTTCAGTGTTGTGCATCGTCGGGTCCCATGAAATGTATGTCTTCTTGTCCGGCGTGCGGTTATTTGATATCTCGATAAGCCGGCCTGTGTTCGCCGTCAGTCCGCCTGCAGTCGCCAGCAAGTCCGAAAGAAGATGCTTTCCGGGCGGAGGATACACCCCTGGAACACGAACTTCGCCTAGAATCGTGATCCCGGTAGATCCAGAGTCGACTGTGACAGTGACCTCCGGATCCAACATCAGATTACGATCCTTCAACTGCTTGGCAAGCAATTCGGAGGCGCTGGCACTTGTCAGACCACCAATATGAATCGAACCTAGTATTGGATATGGGACATCTCCGCTTTCCGAGACCCTGGTGATAACCGAGAAATCGGGAGCGTCAAATACGACGATGTGAACTGTCTCGCCGGGAGAGATCGGCCCATCGGACAGTCCGCCGATACTGCCGGCCAGGCCCGCAGAGGAACCAGCGCTTGCCGTTCCGCCTCCTTGCTGAGACGGGATGAGAGCAGGGCGTTGCTCCTGGCCGAGGCAGAGAGCAGGCGACACGAGTGCAAGCGATGCGAAGATGAGCGAATAAATTTTGAGAGACATTGCGATTGTGAGTTTCGTTGACACGATGTTAGAGAGACGCATTCGGGGCATGATAGAGAGCGCTCAAGATTTGAAAGCCCGCCGCCGCACGTTCGGTCAAGAACCTACGTGGCGAGGATGCCGCATAGGCCCTCAAAGACAGCATCCAAATACGCGAGCAAGATGTAAGACCTATGCAAGTTCTGGAGAGGACACGTACAGGCTAGCATAACCATTCGTCCTTGCTGCACTCCGAGCACCACACATCCATCTGCAACGGATTTGCGCCTGGCGAATCTCTCCCGCTCTCTTGGCCTCATCTTAAGGCCCCAGTTGCACAAGAGGCGGCGCTGCCGTTCATCTCAGTGTTGGCTCCAGCTGAGACCGAACCGATTCGAACGTACGCCGGATACCTTCTTTGAGACTGACTTTTGCTTTCCAGCCAAGGGCATTGATTCGGCTAACATCGAGAAGCTTTTGCGGCGTACCGTCTTGGCGCGATGTATCGAAGACCAGTTCGCAATCGAACTCCAGCACTTCTGATATCAGTTCCGCGAGTTCACGAATCGTCAAGTCTTCGCCGGTACCGATATTGATCAAGGGCGCTTCATTCGCCGTCAGTAAACTATCGTAAACATCCTCGGGAAGGTTCAATAGGTGGATACAGGCTTCCGCAAGGTCATCGCTGTAAAGAAATTCCCGACGAGGCCGGCCACTGCCCCAAACCACCAGCGCCTTTTGCCCAGACAGCTTCGCCTCTACAACTTTGCGCATGAGTGCGGGAAGAACATGAGAGCCTTGCAGATCGAAGTTATCCCCCGGTCCGTAAAGATTAGTTGGCATTGCAGCCAGATAGCGCGTCCCGTATTGCCGGTTATAGGACCAGCACATCTCGATGCCCGCAATCTTCGCCAGCGCATATGCGCGATTAGTCGGCTCTAGCGGGCCAGTCAACAGGTACTCTTCTTTGATCGGTTGCGGCGCAAGCTTGGGATAAATGCAGCTTGATCCAAGAAATAGCAGGCGCTTCACACCGCATCGGTAGCTCGCGTCGATTACCGTGGTCTGTATCTGAAGGTTATCGCGAATAAAGTCTGCCGGGTAAGTGTCGTTCGCTAAGATGCCGCCTACTTTGGCCGCAGCAAGAAATACATATTCCGGTTGTTCCTGCCGAAAGAAGGACTCCACGGCAATCCGATCACTTAGATCGAGCTCAGCGTGTGTGCGAAGAAGCAGGTTCGAGTATCCCCTCTCTTCCAGCGCCCGTCTAATTGCGGACCCCACCAGTCCTCGATGCCCCGCGACAAATATTCGGCTCTTCTTTTCCATAATCGGCTGATCCATCCCTTTAGTTTTCGTGAAAATTGAAGACGGAATAGCCGTGCTTCCTCACCAGAGCATCCCGTTCGGCTGCTTTCAGGTCTTCCTCGACCATCTCTTTCACGAGTTCGCGGAACGTAATCCGCGCCTTCCAGCCAAGTTCTCTTTGTGCCTTGCTCGCATCACCAAGAAGCGTCTCTACCTCGGTCGGGCGGTAGTAGCGTGGATCGACGGCAACGATCACGTTTCCGTGCTTGTCAATTCCCTTCTCTTCTGCAGCTGCACCATCCCAGGAAATATCCATATCGAGGAAGCTAGCCGCAAGCTCTACAAACTCGCGAACACTGTGCTGCTCTCCGGTCGCAATTACGTAGTCTTTCGCCTCCAACTGCTGAAGCATCCGCCATTGCATCTCAACATAGTCGCGCGCATGCCCCCAATCGCGAAATGCGTCCATGTTGCCGAGATACAGTCGGTCCTGGAGTCCCACCTTGATACGAGCCAAACCTCGAGTGATCTTTCGAGTTACAAACGTTTCGCCACGCGTAGGCGACTCATGGTTGAACAGTATCCCGTTACATGCATAGATCCCGTAGGCTTCGCGATAGTTTACCGTAATCCAATACGCATAGAGCTTGGCTACGGCATAGGGAGAACGCGGATAGAAAGGAGTCGTTTCTTTCTGCGGGATCTCCTGCACTAAGCCGTACATCTCAGAAGTTGAAGCCTGGTAAAAACGCGCTGTCTTTTCGAGCCCGGCGATTCTGATCGCCTCCAGCAGGCGCAGTGCCCCAAGCGCATCGGAGTTGGCTGTATATTCCGGCTCCTCGAACGAGACCTTAACATGGCTTTGCGCCGCGAGGTTGTAGATTTCATCCGGCTTCACATTTTGCACAATCTGGATTAGGCTGCTGGAATCCGTCAGGTCGCCGTAGTGGAGCATGAAATGACGCCCCAGTTGATGCGGATCTTCGTAAAGATGATCGATACGATTCGTATTGAAAAGAGAGGTGCGTCGCTTAATTCCGTGTACCTCATATCCCTTCGACAACAGCAACTCGGCCAGATAGGCCCCGTCCTGCCCCGTCACACCGGTGATGAGAGCTCGCTTCATGCCTATGCTCCTTTGCCCGTGCCCCAGTTTAATCCGAATACAGGCAACCGCGGGACTTTCTGAAAACAAGTTAGTTGAATCGGATCATTTCAGCGCTCGTGCCAATCAGGCAGCTTCGATGCAGGTCCTGAAATAGTTCAAACTCAGCTTCAATCCTGTCTCTAAATCAATCCTGGGCTCCCACCCGAAAAGGCGCTTCGCCTTGCCGATATCCGGCTGACGCTGGGTTGGGTCGTCTTGTGGAAGCGGGCGATAAACAATCTTGCTTGTGGAACCTGTAACTCGCAGCACCGTTTTGGCGCACTCCAGAATAGTCCATTCGTGAGGATTGCCGACGTTCACTGGCAAATGCTCATCCGTCCGCGAAAGTCCGAGTATGCCCTCGATCTCGTCAGAAACATAGCAGAAGCTCCTCGTTTGATCGCCCTCGCCATAGACTGTCAGATCTTCGCCCTTGAGTGCCTGCATCAGAAAATTCGAAATGACTCTCCCGTCATTCCCCTGAAGCCTTGGACCGTATGTATTGAAAATGCGCACCAGCCTCGTATCGACCCCGTGATGACGGTGATAAGCCATCACCAGCGCTTCTGAAAAGCGCTTGGCCTCGTCATATACCGAACGAGGACCTACTGGATTCACATAGCCCCAATATTCCTCGGTTTGAGGATGCTGGTCAGGGTCGCCATAGCACTCAGATGTTGAGGCGTGCAGAAACTTCGCGTCGTATTTCCTTGCAATTTCCAAAGCGTTTCGGGTCCCGGCAGAACCCACCATAAGTGTCTCGATGCCCAGCCTCAGATAATCTACAGGGCTCGCCGGTGAAGCAAAGTTAAACACATATTCCACCCGCTTCGGATCGAACGCCTGGCAGATATCATGCTCCAGAAGTTCGAACTTTGATTCGCGCGCAAGATGTCGCAGATTATTGAGCGAACCGGTGCAAAGATTATCTACCCCAAGTACTTCATGACCGTCCGCGATAAGTGCATCCGTTAAATGTGAACCTAGAAAACCCGCAGCGCCAGTTACTAGTACGCGCATCGTTCATTTGTCCTTCCTAACCCACGCTTTCGTCACTCCCAACGCAATCAGTTCCGTTACAGAATGCAATAATCGTACACGACCAATCGGTGACGGCACTTTGATTATGAGTGCCGTATACGGGACAAGGGTTGCGCGTTTTGGCTATCTATATTTTTGAGCCGTCTCTGCGACGAGGCAGAAAAAATGCCGCCACTGGGTCCAGCGGCTGCGACAGACCGGGTCGGCCAACGCTCAAGTAAGTGAACCCGCTCTCGGTCATCACTGCCGGATCGTACAGATTTCGCCCGTCAATAACAATCGGATAGCGGAGCGTATAGTGCAACTTTGCCAGATCGAGTTCGGCAAATTCTTGCCAATCGTTGAGTATCAGCAGCGCGTCCGCATCTTGTGCCGCTGCATATGGATCATCGACGTAACGCATACAGGGACCCGGGGGAACCAGTTCCTTCATGCGAGGCGCGGCGGCAGGATCGTATGCGCTAATCGAGCAACCTTCAATCAACAACTTCTTGACGATCTCCAGAGCGGGTGATTCTCTAACATCGTCGGTCCCACCTTTGAAGGCCAGCCCCAGCACACCGATCTTCTTCCCACGAAATGTCCACAGTGCCGAGCGGATCTTCTGAAAAAAGCGCTGCTTCTGCTCCTCGTTGATCTTTTCCACTTCGTGCAGTAGTCCGAAGTCCACTCCCACCTGTTCTGCAACATGCCGGAACGCCGCTACATCCTTGGGGAAACATGAGCCGCCATATCCAACTCCGGCCCGCAGAAATTTTGGGCCGATGCGGGAATCCATTCCAATTCCACGAGCAACTTCCTCAACATCCGCCCCTGCGGCCTCGCATACGTTGGCAACCACGTTGATAAACGATATCTTGGTCGCTAAAAGGGCATTCGACGCATGCTTGATAATCTCCGCTGCCTTCGTCGAGGTCAGCAGGATAGGCGGCGGCTCAATCGCCGTGCGGGGGCCTGGCACAGCGCCCGGGATGTTGTAATAGTCTCCGCTCGTCAGGGGAACGTAAATCTTCTTCAACAGGTTCGCGGCGGCCTCGGTTGCCGCGCCGATTACGATCCGGTCCGCATGCAGAAAGTCCACTACCGCTGTACCCTCGCGAAGGAACTCCGGATTCGAAGTCACGTCGAAAAGATCCTTCGGCACGCCGTTGCGTTCAATTACCCTGCGTATCCATTCGTTCGTGTACACCGGGACCGTGCTCTTCTCAACAATCACCTTGTAAGAGTCGATCGAGCGGGCAATCTCACTGGCTACGGCGTCAACGTAGGAAAGGTCAGCGCTTCCTGTCTGGCTTTGGGGTGTCCCAACTGCAATGAAAATTGCTTGGGCCGCCTGCGTCGCCGCGCGCAAATCCGTGGTAAATTCCAACAGATTCCCGCGGTGACGATCCAAAAGTTCGGTCAGGTGTTCCTCATGGATGGGAACTCCGCCCTCTCGGAGAGTTCGTACCTTGGATTCGTCGTTGTCTACGCAGATGACACGATGCCCGATCTCCGCAAAGCAGGCGGATGCGACCAGGCCAACGTATCCTGAACCGACAACGGCAATTGATATTGGAAGAGTCTTCGAGTTCATTCAGTAGTTTCTCCAATCTACAAGCTTACAGCTTCAATGCTGAGCGGTTCCTTCAATCTGGGCCAGCGCCTGCTGGCCGTCTTGCTCCACTGGCAGCCGGTCTCTGTAGCGCCACATCAATGGTATGAGTTGAGGCGCCGACCAGTATCTTGGGATAAAACGCCGTGGCGAGGATATGCAACGAAAGAGCCATCCGATGTAGAGCGTGTCAGCCCAGTCCGGAATTCGCACCTGGTCTCCACTCAGAAAGGCAATCGCGGCCCCTATGCAATGAATGGCAGGAAGATAATCCAGATGGCGCTTGATGTAGAGGCCGAGGCGCTCCTGCGTTCCTCCGCCCACCGTTATCACCACATGCTTGGGTCGCAGATGATGTAGGATCTGGATAAGTTCCTTGTCCTCCAACTTCGCTCCGTACATCGGGGCTTCGTAAACACAATCCGGCGGGACCGAGATTCCCTTTGAATGCAGCCACTCCAAATTCTTGCTTGCGCTGGCGCTGCCCGCCATCACCCACAATGTGTTCCCAGAGACGCATACTTCTGGGTATCTCAGCAACTCGCGCAGATATTTCAGCCCCGACAGTCGTGGAATTGAATCGCGCTGCAACAAATTCCAAATCAAAACCATAAATGCCGAATCAGCGATTGCCAGATCGGCGTTGACGAGCGCCTCTCGATACATATCGTTGGAGGCGATGTCCTTTAATGCCGGGGCGGCGGGCACCACCAGCAATCCGCCTCCCGCAATGCGCTCGATAGCTCCCTGCGCATCCCCAACGAAAAAGTTGACGCCTAGTATCTGCCGTTCATCTACAGGTCGGTTCATGTCTATTCTCCGGTTCAGATGGTCCCGGCTTGCTTACGAATACCTGCCCTTGGTGTGGACTACGCATGCGCAAGAGTTAGCATTTCCCTTTCGATCCACTCATACGTCTTGCGCAGGCCCTCTTTGAGGCGAATTGAGGGTTCCCAACCCATCAGTTCAAGAATCTTGCTATTGTCGCTATTCCGGCCGTTCACACCCTTCGGCGCACTGAGGTTATAGCGGCGTTTCAGCTTCACTCCGGCAATCTCTTCGACAATATCCACGAGTTGGTTGATCGTCACCAGTTCATTCGAACCGAGGTTGAGCGGCTCATGAATTTCACTTGCCATAATTGCCATCGTTCCCTTTGTGCAATCGTCGATGTACATGAAGCTGCGAGTCTGTTTGCCATCTCCCCAAATCTCGATCTCGTGCTTGCCCGATAGCTTTGCTTCAATTACCTTCCGGCAGATCGCGGCAGGGGCCTTCTCGCGTCCTCCCGCCCATGTTCCATGCGGTCCATATACATTGTGGTAACGCGCCACGCGGCATTGGATGCCGAAGTCCTCTTCAAAATGCCGGCACATACGTTCAGTGAAGAGCTTTTCCCAGCCGTACCCATCTTCGGGAAGAGCCGGGTAGGCATCGTCTTCTTTTAACGGAACGACTTCTGCAAACTTTTGCTTTTCGCCGTTATAAACGCAAGCCGAAGATGAATAGAAGAACCGCTCCACTCCCGAATCCCGCGCCGCAAGCAACATGTGCGTGCTGGTCAGTACGCTCAACATGCAGAGGGCCTTGTTGTTCTCAATAAATCCCATTCCGCCCATATCTGCCGCAAGTTGAAATACGAAATTCACGCCATCTGCCGACCGGTAGCAGCTCTCTTTGTCCTTGAGATCGAGTGCCAGATTCTCGACTTCAGCTGAAACCTGATACCACTCCTCCAACGGCTTGATGTCGACAGCCCTGACGACTTTCACCCCATTGGCAAGTAGGGACTTGACGAGATGTCCTCCGATGAAACCGCCACCCCCGCAGACCACTGCCGATTTACCTTTGAGGTCCATATAAGTTCGTTTGCTCCTTTGCCATCGCTAAAGAGGTAGTTGCCCAAATCTGCTACCGGTAACTCAAAAATTGCCTTCTGCTAAATGAACGCACGTTTCAAAACAATTACTCAAGAGCGGCTTAACTTCGAACCATCTGGATTGAACAAAAATGCGGAGCAATTTCGCTCTCATGCAAGACAAAACTCCGAGTACGTTTCAAAAAGAGAATTCAGGCTGTCGGCATCACCCAGAAATACACGGCGCAGTGGGCCACGGCTGAGAACAATTGCAATTAAGGTAAGAACCAGCGTCTTCGCATTCGAGCACCGCAGTTCACCGCGCTGAATCCACGGCTCCAGATAGCGAGCCACCACCTCCACCAGCTCCCCTAGATGCCTGCGCAGAAGTGGATCGAGATCATCGCTAAGTTCCAGCGCACTGTACTGCAGCAAGCGAAGCAATTGCGGCTGCTGTTGAAGTGTTGTGGCAATCAAGTCGAACGTGCAGGCCAGCGCGGTGCGTCCGTTCGGAGCCTCCGCTAGGCGCGTCAGCAATTCCCCCCGCAGTTGCACGCGCTGCAGTTCCGCGCCAAGCACGGCAAGATACAAATCTCGCTTGCGAGGATAGTGCCTGTAAATCGTAACTTCGTTAACTTCCGCCGCTGATGCGATTTCGCGCGTGCTAACCCCGTTGTACCCGAATTGGGCAAACAGAGTCGCAGATGTTGTCAAGATGCGCTCTTCCGTGCTGCCCCGCGCCGAGCTTGATGGTCCCGCCATGTCTATTCCTGCCCCCTGTCCACGGCATGATCGGTTCGTGTTCGCGTCAGAACATTCGCCCCATTGCACTCTGACGGAGGTAGACCTCGAGTTTCGTTGCCTTCACTGCCGGATCGACAATCATCCGCACAGCGAGGGAGACGAACGTCAAGGCTCAGATCACTTTTCTGAATGAATGGAAAACAATACCGTCAAGAGTGGATTCCAATCTGATTGGTGAATTACTTTTTCCGATTCGCCTGAGAAATGGTTTGTGGCTTGATTGATTTCTGATTGTTTGATCGATCTCCGATTTATTCGTCGGACTTCCGCCGTATTTCCGCGCTTGGTTTCCGCGAAGACTGCAGCAGAATTCGACCTGGGCAGTGACACAATAAATAGCTACTTCGTATTCGGCGTGTTCACATCCCGTTCAAGCAAGGGCGCAAGCCACAAAAGCTTTCGTAGAGACTGCTTTCCATCTCTAAAGAATCTAGATCCTCTTCGCCCACTTCAACAGCGACGCTTTGCATGATCAGATCGAGCGTTAGCACTACCCTGAAGCCGCTCTTCTTTCGGACCACCACGCCTTGCATTCCTGCAAAGGCGCCGGACCGAATTCGAACTTGCTGTCCGACCCTCACCACGGCGTGAGGCTCAACCCTTTGCTCTGTCAGCCCAATTTTGAGACCTTCGATCGCAGCATCCGGTAGCGAGGCCGGCTCCCCGCCCGTTCCCCCGACTAGGGCCAATGCTCCTGGCACACTCAGAACGCTCGAACGCTCAGAACGCTTGATATGAACGAATATGTAACTGGGGAACAAAGGCAGCTCAAGCGCGACTTTCGATCCGTCGCGCCATTTACGCTCAGAACGGTAAAGCGGTAAATAAAAGTCGATGTCTCTATGACCGAAATGCTGAGCTACACGCTTCTCATGACGGCAGGTCGTATAAACCGCAAACCATCGCGACGCTGCTGACGCGTCAGAAACCACATCAAACGTGGAACCGCGCTCACTCGGGGAAACAGAAAGTGCATTGCTTCGCAAGGCTTCGCCATCCTCACTTGGGTGAAGTCTTCCACAAGGCAACAACAACAAGCTGAAATGGAGCAGTTTAAGAGTGGCTACCGGGATCGAATGAAAGCAAGTGCTTCCATCCATTGCGATGTTCAATGACCCCGTCGGGGTTGCCAGTTCCTCCAATAATATCAATAATTTCATCTATCCAAGGCAAAAACAGCGCGGCACCAAAGTATCGGCTCCTTTTTGTCTAGCGTCATCTGCAAGCACATGCAAACATTTCAAAAGCCAGACAACCTTTTTACCGGCGCTCTCTTGGCATCGTCTCGGGTATGCGAATTTCCGGATCTTTCACGCGTTCCGGAAGTCGATTCCATTTGTGGTAACCTCGAAAATAGAGGCCTCGCCGATGCTCAAAGTGAACAATCCCGGCGCCCGCATCTATATGGACGCCAATGCCACCACTCCTCTGCTGCCAGAGGTTATGGAGGCCATGCGCCCATTTTGGATGGAGCACTTCGGCAACGCTTCCTCAATTCACTTGGACGGACAGCAGGCACGAACCGCTCTGGACCGTGCCCGTGAAACGATGGCCGAGTTTTTCAACTGCCACGATGCCGAGGTTGTGTTCAATTCCGGCGGCACAGAGGGTGACAACACCGCGCTGTTTGGCCTTCTGCACCCTGGCGATCATCTCATCACCACATCGATTGAGCACTCCGCAATCCTCCAGGCAGCCCAGCGGCTTGCCCATCACGGCGTGAAGACGACGTTTGTTGCGCCCCAGCCAAGCGGTCTCATCGACCCGATGGACATTCTCCGCGCGATTCGCCCCGAGACCCGTCTGATCAGCGTCATGCTGGCCAATAATGAGACCGGCGTGCTGCAGCCCGTCGAAGAAATCGGCAAGATTGCTTCCGACACCGGCGTCTTCTTTCACATCGATGCCGTACAGGGCGCAGGCAAAGTAAAGTTCGACGTCCGCCGTTTCGGCTGCCATCTGCTCTCGATTAGTGCCCATAAGATGCACGGTCCAAAGGGAGTTGGCGCAATGTTCGTTCGCCGCGGCACCCCCGTCGAGTCACTTCTGGTAGGCGGCAGTCATGAACGTCGCCGCCGCGCAGGAACCGAAAACGTGGCGGGCGCAGTGGGCCTCGCAAAAGCAGCCG
>WNGL01009293.1_pt1 | contig 11673 bp, 10 predicted proteins | sample 5400591 | NCBI WGS metagenome assembly WNGL01 (sample SAMN13153377, study PRJNA577476) | soil metagenome | isolation source: 80 cm soil or saprolite under Garry oak tree replicate 1 | place: USA:California | collected 2016-06-15
GCGCCTTGCCGGAATCCTTCGCAACCTCCTTGAGCGAGAAAGAAGGCGCAGCCACAAACTGACGATCGATCCAGGCGATACGGGCGCGGATCCACTCCTTCATCCAGCGGACCTCCTCGTCGTAAGTTTGGCCGACAAAATAGTTCGGATTGACCGACCGGCCCAGGATCGGCCAGCGGCGGAAATTCCGCTCCTGGGCTACGTTGAGCAAGCCGGCCCAGTCGTCCACGCGGGCCAGAATGTTGGAGGCGGCAAAGATGTTGGTTCGGAGCGCGCCCCAGCGATCGATGTATTTTTGTTCGAAGTCCGGGTCCTGGAAGAGCCGTCGGAACCACAAATATTCCGAATCGCCCAACTGGGACGCATACCAATTCTGGGGCAGCCAGCCTTGCTTTCCATTGGCGTTGCCGAAGCTTAGGTTCCAGTCCCAAATCGGTTCCATTTTGATTTTTCCGCCGCGGTCCTTCTGCAAATAGTTGCTGAAACGAATCCCGTCCACGTTCTTCGTCAACTCCACGATCCAGTGGTTATCGATGAACGAAGCCGTGTCGATGTAAGCGGCGTAGCCCCGGACCGGGTCCCTGAAATTGGGGCCATAAAGGACGTTTTCAAATTGGTTCAGGTAAGCGATGAGCCATGACTTCTGGGCGGGAGTAATCTCATTCGCCTTGGGTTCGACATAGAAAAAGTGGTTCCCGTGCCTCGTTCTGAACGATGGGTCGCCTTTGTCCGAATGATCTTTTTTGAAGATATAACCGCCGGTAATCTCCGGCTCGCGGTTGTCCTCCGGTCCCAGCTTTTCGATGTTCACCCGATCCTTGCCGCGCTTGATTTTCTCGGCGAGGACATACACGCCCGCATAGCTCTTTCTGGAGAGCTTGGCGCCGGACCGGCTGGCGAAGAGTTCCACAAATCGGGTGCGCGGCGCGTAATGGCCCATTTCATTGCTCAGCTCATAGGCCAACGCGTCGCGCATCAAGGTTTTATCGGGATACGGCGCGTACAAGACCCAGGCCGAATCTTTCGGCAACCCCAGGAGGGGAACCTTGCGCGGATCGCCGCTGTCGTCTTTGGTATGGAACGTGAAGGAATGTTTGGGATACTCCAGGGAACTGCGGCCTCGGATTTTGAGCGTCCCGCGGCCGACAAAATCGGCGGGGCCGGTCAGAGAACTGCGCCCCTGCGCGGGGCTTATGAAGCAGGCGGAAACGGCGGTCCGGTCGCGCGAGGAGACCCGCTCGCCAAAAGTGTGGATGACCACGAGCGGCAGATTGGAGGAGAACGTGAACAGGCTCTCATCCAGCAGAGTATAGGTCTGAACAACCGTGGGACTGGGCTTTAAGTCCGGCGCGAAGGCTTTGGCTTTGATCAGCGTCGAGGTGGTGACGCTCAGCGGTTTTGAATACGTGGCTGAGTTCTCGTCAGGCTCGGAACCATCCAGGGTGTAGCGAATCACCGCGGCGGAAGATTTTGCACTGAGCCGAACCGTGAGATCATTCGTATAAATCCCGCCCGCCTGTGAGAAATGGGGCGAAGAACAAACTCCCGTCGCCGGTCTGTTCTCGGCCGCCGCGGAAAAAACGGCCGCGAGGAGCGCTACGCACCCGACTGTTCGCAACCACCGCGCGATGAGCCGCCGGACAGACCTCATGATTCAGGTTGGTTGACGGCCAGGCCCCCAGCCGTATTCGGAGGAAATTGAGGCTCATACCCACCGTCATCAGCGGCGCACCCTGTTCGATGGCCGCCATCATGCCGATCAGGACTTTGTCTCATTGCTCAGCCAGCAACCTTCAGGACTGCGCTGTTCACGGTCCGGCGGAGGCGATGAACTCCAGGAGGTCGGCCATCTCCTGGGGCCGCAGCCCGGCTTCCAACCCTTCGGGCATCGCGGATTGGCCCTGGCTCTGGATGCGCGCCAGGTTGGAGCGAAGGACCACGGTCTCAATCCCGTTGGCCTGACGGACGCTGACGCTGGCGGCAGTCTCATTGACGATGATGCCGGTCAAGGCCTCGCCGGTTTTGGTCTCGACCAAGTAGCTCAGATATTGCGGCGCGACTTCACGATTGGGGTCCAGAATGTTCACCAGCAACTTCTCCTTCCCGCTGGTCTTGACCGTCACCAGGTCCGGTCCCAGCGGATGACCCTGGCCGGCGGCGCGATGACACGAGGCGCAGCGTTCAATATAGATTTTCAACCCGCCCGCCGCGTCGCCCGCGAGGTTCAGCGCGGAAGTAAAGGAATCGATGATCTGCTGCCGCGAAGTTTTCGCTCCTTCGCCGAAAATGCGGACGGCGCGTTCGCGCAAATCCCGGTCGCGGTGCGAACGGAGGAAATTGATTTGGCTGGCCGATAATTCCGCCGCGCGGACCTGGCCGCTTTCGATGGCTTGCAAGAGTGCGGGCGTCCGGTCAGGGCGGCGGAGCAAAATGGCCAGGACCTCGGTGCGCAGCCGCGGAGTCCACTCCGCCCAGCGCTTTACCAATTCCCCGGCCAGGCCCGGCTCGGTAAAGCGGGCCAAGGAGGCCAGGGCCGCCAGTTGAACTGCCTGCGGCGGCTTGGGGTCCAGCAGCGGGAACAGATTGGACGACGCGTCCGCGTAACGGCCCAGGCCGAGCAGTTGAGCGGCTTTGACGCGCAGGCGCTCCGGCTGCAGATCGTCCGCCGCCAGGCGGCTGGCTTGTTGAAAGAATGGTTGTAAAGCTTCCCGCGGCGTGGCGCTTGCCAGCGAGCCGCCGGCGCGCTGCACACCTTCGCCGAGCGCCGTCAGATACGAAAATGCTTTTTCCGGTTCGCTGGCCGGATTTAGGCGCTGGAGGACGGAAACGATTTCCTCCCGATGATTTTGCGCTCCGATCAAGCGAACGAGTTCGCTTGTGAAATCCCGGCCAGCTTGGCCGCGAACGCGAGCGTCCCCGCTCACGATCTCAAACAACCGCGCCGCTGGACTCGGAGAGCGCGCGTCCTGCGCACCACCCAGGGAGCTCAACACCGCGGCCTGCATCCACGGGCTTTCAACATCGCGCCCGACAAGTTCCGCGAGCGCGTTAAGTTTCCCGGGGCCATTAACCTCACCGAGCGTCCAAGCGAGTTGGTATCGCACCAACGGCGAGGGATCGGCCGCCAGCGCGAGAAGTTTCTCTTGCACGGGACCCACCGCGGATGATCGCGCCATCAGGATCGTCTCCGACAATCGAACGGCGTGCTGGCGAACGTGTTCATCCACGTCGGTCAAAGCCAGCGTGAGGTGGTCCGGCTTGAGAGCGGATTGACCCTCCAGGGCATAGAGCGCGTGCAGCCTGCCCAGCGGCGATTTGGAATTCTTGAGCAGCTTGGCCAGCCGCGGGACGGCGGACGAGTCGGCCCGCTGATAGAGCAGACGCGCGGCGGTGTCGCGATGCCAGCCGTTGGGATGTTCGAGCGTCTTCACCAATTCCGCGACGGTGGCTTGGCCGAGCCGCGGCGGTTTCGGCTGCCTGAAATTCTCCGGCACGATGCGGTAAATGCGGCCGCGGTCGTTGCCGCTGGTCAGGTCGAGATGCTTTTTGATCGATTCGGGCAGCGACCAGGGATGTTCGATCACTTCGCGATACATGTCGGCGACGTAAAGGGCGCCATCGGGACCGTTGGCAAGCTGGACGGGGCGAAACCAGTTGTCCGTGCTCGCCAGAAATTCCACTTTCTCTTCGCCGGCGGGCCGCTCGGCCTTCAACCCCGGGCCGTCGGGATGGAGCTTTTTGCGATGCACCAGGTTGCTGCCGCAGTCGGCTACGAACACGTCGCCGACAAAATCCTCCGGCCAGGCGTTCCCGCGATAAATAGTGATTCCGGTGGCGGCGGTGAAATAACCGCTGGGCCGGCCGCCGCCTTCGATGGGGCCGGGCACCTGGCCGGCGACCCGCCATTTGGTGCGGATCACGCGCCACGGTTCGTCGGGGCTGATGCGATAGACTTCCGCCGCAGGGCCATCCACGGCGATCTCCACCAGCGGCCGCGGCATCGCGTAAAAGGGATTTCGCGCCGCGTAGCCTTCCGCATACATGAGGGTTTGAATGTGACTGCTGTTGCTGCAGACGAATTTTCGGCCGTGGTTGTCGAAGCTTAATCCGTACTGCCCGCCGCCGCTTTCGGCGCGCAGGTCGAGCGCGCGCGGATCGAAGGAAAAATCGCGTCCCCGCAGTTCCAGCGGTTTGGCCGCGGGCGCGCGGGGCGAAGCAATGGCGCCGCCATTGCCGCCGGCGGCGCCGTGGATGCGGTTGTCGAGGCCCCAGGTGAAACCGTTGAGTAATTGCTGGACGTTCAGTTTGTCCAGCCCTTGGCCGAACCCGGTGAAGACCACTTTGCGTTCGTCCGCGACGCCGTCGCCGTCAGTGTCTTTGAAGTAAAGGATGTCGGGGGTCGCGCCGACGAAGACGCCGCCGTCATAGCAGATCACCGCGGTGGGCCACGGCAGGTGGTCGGCAAAGACGGTGCTTTTATCGAATCGCCCATCGCCGTCGGTGTCTTCGAGCAAGCGGATGCGGCCGAGTTTGGCGTCGCGCTGTTCGGGGTAGTCCCGAATTTCGACCACGAAGAGCCGCCCATTTTCGTCGAAGGCCATGGCGATGGGATCGACGACCAGCGGTTCGGCGGCAACCAATTCGAGGCGGAAACCCGGCTTAATGCGGAAGGTGGCCAGGGCTTTATCGGGTTCAACCGGAGGAATGCGCGGCAGGTCTTTGGGATCAACTTCAGGCTCGGCCGCCAACGCGCTCGCGCCGAGGCAACCGAGGCACAGGGCCAGTCCCAGGCGCCGGGCGACCATGACCGCGGGGTGAACCGAACGCGAGGTTCCCGCTGGCAGGCTTGGTAAAAGGCCGAGGAGTGGCGCGCGCCGGTTCATACGGTTCAATCAAGACACCAGGAAGGCTTGCGGCGGGCGAGGTTTATTTTGGATTGTGGCCCGGACGGGAAAGGAGCAACGTTTGGGCGCACCGTCCATGCCCCATCATCGTTCCGTCTCGCGAAGAGAATTTTTGATCTCGTCCTCCCGCGCGCTGGCCGGCGCCGCGCTGGGAGCCGGCGAAAACGACACCGCGGCGGCCGGGCCGGTCATCGACATTCATCAGCACACGAATTACGCGGGGCGGACCGATGAACAGCTCATCGAACATCAGAAGCGGATGGGTGTGACGAGAACGGTGCTGCTGCCGGCCGGAAAATTCTACGGTTTGGACGCCCAGTGCGGCGGCAACCTCTCGGTGGTTTCACTGGCTCGGCAGCATCCGGAGTCATTCCTCTTTTTTGCGAACGAAGTGGCGGACCTCCCGGAGGCCCGCCGCGAAATCCGCTGGTTCCTGCGGCGCGGGGCGATCGGGATTGGCGAGCAGAAATTCAAGGTGGCTTGCGATTCGCCCTCGATTGAACGGCTCGCCGGGCTGGCGGCCGATTTTGGCGTCCCGATGCTGCTGCATTTCCAGCATGGCGTCTATAATACGGGCATCGAAAATTTCCACAAAACGCTCGCGAAATTTCCCAAAACCCATTTCATCGGCCACGCCCAGACCTGGTGGGCCAATGTCGATAAAAATCATTCCCAGGCCGTGCTCTATCCGAAGACCAAAGTCACCCCGGGCGGGATCACCGACCGGCTGTTGAGCGATTACCCGAACATGCACGGCGACATGTCGGCGGGATCGGGCCTGAATTTTCTGACGCGGGATGAAGACCATGCGCGGGCTTTCATTGAGTGCCACCAGGACAAATTGATGTTCGGCAGCGACTGCGACGACCGCGTCGGAAGCGGTCCAGCGTGCGATGGCGCGCAAATCCTGGCCGGCATCCGGCGGCTGGCGCCGAACCCGGCCGCGGCGCGCAAGATCCTCTCTGAGAATGCCAAACGTTTGCTGCGGCTGTCGGCGGCTAATTCGTTGAGCAAAAGCTTTACGTCCGGGACGGCTGGGTTATGATCCGGCGCGATGACAACAACGAACTTACAGGTGCGCCGGGCCACCGTGGAGGACTTGCCACGATTAGGGCCGCTGTGGCAGCAGGAGCATCTTTCTGTTTCCGATCTGGAAAAACGATTCAAGGAATTCCAGGTGGTCGAGGCTGTCGGCGGCGAGATGCTCGGGGCGATCGGTCTTCAGGTCGCCGGCCCGGACGGCCGGCTGCACAGCGAAGTGTTCGCGCACGCCGACCAGTCGAATGCGCTTCGCGAGAAGCTTTGGGAGCGGGCGCAAGTGCTCGCCAGCAATCACGGCCTGGTTCGCCTCTGGTCCCAGCTCCCGGCGCCGTTCTGGCAACAGAACGGGTTCCGCTCGCCTTCAGCCGAAGCGGAGGCGAAGAAGCCGGCTGGTTTCACCGGCGATGCGCGGCCATGGCTTTATTTGCAACTGAAGGACGAATCCGCGCCCGTGGCCTCACTGGACAAGGAGTTTGCCTTGTTCAAGGAATCGGAGAAGGAGACGACCAACCGATTGTTCCGCCAGGCCAAGGTCATGAAAGTGATCGCGGCGGTGGTTGCGTTCGTGGTCTTTTTCATGGTCGTCGTCTGGGCGTTTTACTTTTTCAAACTCCAGAAACGGCCGCCTGGACCGTGAGGCAAGGGCGCGGCGGGGTTTGGCAGGCGGGCAGAAGCCGGTTGGTTTCAGAAATGGGTGGGTTGTAACCGACGCGGCTTTACGATTGCACGAAGCATACCCGGAACGGCCCCTCACCCCGGCCCTCTCCCACGGGGAGAGGGAGAATCGTCCGCCGCTGAGTGGCAGGTCGAACGCGCTGGGTCGTGCGAGTGTCTCGGCCAGGAATCGCGGAGCGCACGGAACCAGCGGGAGCGACGTCCGACTTAAGCAAGATGCGGGATGCAAGTTTCCCTCTCCCTGCGGGAGAGTAGCACTGTTGGCTTTTGCACACCGGAGAATTCAGGCATCACGCAGCCATATTCCTGCATCTCGTAAGCCGAGAAAGGCATTCCCGGCAAGCCTGAAAACGCTCGGTGACTGCATTTACGCAGCACGATTCGAAAAGGGACTTAACCAGACCGAACTGGCTGAATTGATGGGAGTTACGGTTTCGATGATCCGCCTTTGGGAAAAAAACGGCTCCCGGCCGGATGAGCACCAATACAGAACGCTGGAGAGCCTCCTCAATCTCCGAGCAGGAAGTGAAATGCGGAAACCCAACAGTTGACCGACTGTTGGGTATTGCACGTTCAGACCGAGATGTGGGACGAAATCCCCACCCTTTCGAGTCCAGCGCAACGCTGGGCCCCCTGGCACGGTTGCGGTTTTCGGTGCGCCACGGACGGAAACTATCCCGTCCGAAAGCAACGGTTCGATTCCGACCTCCGCCGCCAATTCCAACTGCGGGTGCAGCAAGGAGTCTGGAGCCGCAGGGTCCGCAACGGACACCAAAACGGACACCATTTCCCGTATCCGTAGGAAAACAGCATAAGCGGTTTTTAGCCGCCGCCGATCTGCTAACCCTTCGGACTCGGCTTCATTTATCTTCGCGGTTGCGTGAAAGATCGCATGAAAACACGCTACCGTTTGATTCGTCGCGGCGTTCGTGGCGGGGCCTTCTACTGTGTGGACAACAACACCGGCAAACGCACCAGCCTGCGCACTGGCAGCGAGGACGAGGCGCGCCAGATCGTCGAAGCCAAAAACCAGGTCGAACGTCAGCCGGTGCTCAATCTGCAAATCGCCAAAGCCTATCTCGCCGGCATCGACAACGGCATTGCCACGCGCGCCTGGCAACACGCCATTGAGGCACTGACCGGCACCAAACCGGGAGCCAACCGCGAACGCTGGCTGCGGGTGGTCAGGGACCGGGCATTGGCTCCACTGCAGCCACGAGTCATCATTGAAACGCGGCCGAAGTGTTGCTGCGCGTGCTGCAAACCGGGACCGTTTCCACCAACGTCTATCTGCGGCGGCTGCACAATTTTTGCGTGGACATGAACTGGCTGCCGTGGTCCGTGATCCCCAAACGTCAATGGCCCGTCGTACGTTTCAAGGACAAGCGGGCATGCGCGGTGTCGTCTCGCTGGCCGCCGCACTGGCGCCGCCGCTCACGATTCGTGACGGCTCGCCTTTTCCGGCCCGCGATTTGATTTTGTTCCTTACCTTCATCGTGATTCTGGCGACGCTCGTAGTGCAAGGTTTGAGTCTCCCTCCGCTCATTCGCCGGCTCGGCATCAAGGACGACGGCTCAATGGAAAAAGAAGAACGCGAAGCAAGGCTCGAAGCGAATCAAGCGGCGCTCGCTCGCCTCCATGAAATCGCTGAACACGAGCGTGCAAAAGCCGACGCCTTGGCACGACTAAAGGTCGAGTACAAAGACCACATCCGTCAAGTGGAAGGCGCCGAGCCACAAAATGCCGGCACACCACTGCGCCTTTTTTCTTCGGAATACGAACGCCTGTCGCATGAAGCGCTTCAAGCCGAGCGCAGCACGATCATCAAACTCCGCAATCAGGATGTGATCAGCGATGAAGTCCTGCGTCGCATCCAGCGGGACATTGATCTGGCGGAAGCGCGCCTCACGGGCTGGGCTTCTCGGATTCACGAATTGATTGCGCCAGTTCGCGACTGAATTCAGCGGTCAGATCGCTCAGAGTCGTGGCAACCATTTCTGGGTGGCCATGTGGAGAAGCACCTGTGCGAGACAATCGGGCGTGGCCAGTTTTTAATGGTTGGTCGCTGTCGGAAGGGGTCATCCGCCAGTGTGCATTCAGAATCCCTTGCCCACTGGAATCGACATCGAATTGCTGGATGTCGATGAAGACCCTGATCACTTCCTGGTCTCGTGGCCAATCGGTCAGATAAATATTCGCCGAAGGCAACCAGTGGGAGAGGTTGGCCGCCAGTGTTCGCTGGAAGGACTGGTCCAGGCGCTCGGCCCACTGCGCGTCCTCGAGGTATCCTATTTCATTCGCGCCATTGCGGAGCGCGATGGTCTTTCGGAGAAGATAAGAGGGCATTTTCACGAACCCAATTCCCACTGACAAATGTTTCGCCGCCGCGGGAGCCGATTCGTTTGTGGAAATCGGCGCGAGAACAAAGTGTCGGGCATTGATCGTTGGCGGCCGTGACAAACATCCGGTGAGGAGCACGCCGGCGATGGCAGCAAAGGCGAGAAGCACAACCCTTGATTTCATGGCTGTTCCTTTGGTCGCCTTTTTCCCGTCAACAAGGCCGTGGGGTTGCGTTCGAGGAATTCGGCAAGATCGGCGACGGCGCGGCCCGCGTTGCTCAATTCCTCCAGGGCCTGTTTCAGATCGGGACGAAGAGAGGAATCCGGTCCTAGCAGATCGTTCACGTTGCGGATGCCCATTCGAAGATCGACGAGGGTCTTTCGTGCGTCAGACAACGTGTTGGTGACGCTGTCCACGAGCGGGTCCACGCGACCGTCAACGCGCTTCAGCAGGACCCCAGTTTGATCCAAAGTTTGCCGCAGAGAGGTAATGGCGTTCGTGAGGTCCGGCGTCGTGACAAGGCGATTCGCCGCGCCGAGCAAGTTGGTCACGCCCGCATTGATGTCTGCGACGTTCAATTGGCTGAAGCTGGTGTCGAGTTGAGTCAACAGCTTGTTCAGCTTTTCTGAGACTCCAGCGATATCGAGATGGGCCAGGTTTGCCAACAGTTGCTGGATGTTGCTGGGGAGAGTCGGGATCTCGTGGTACTCGGGAGTGACTTGATGAAACACTGGAGGCGGCGCATCGGGTACGATGTCCAACCCGATGTAAAGGACACCGGTAACCAGGCTCTCGGTATCCAGTCGGGCGCGGAAACCCTCGCTGATGAGTTGGTCGAGCTTTGACTTGTTGCCGATATCGAGTAGTTCATCCGAGATCGATTGGGCCAGCTTCTTGTCGATGGAAATCACCACCGGCATGGTGAAGTCGTTGCTGGCTTGGTTGTGACGAATCAGTATCCGTTCGACGGAGCCGATCGTCACGCCCCGGAATTTCACGGGTGCTCCAACATTCAATCCCTTAAGCGACGCGTTGAAGTAGAGGATGTCCTTGTGTTGCGAATGAAACAGTGCGCGCGAGCTGAACAGGATCAGCCCCGCAACTCCCAGCGCCAGGCCGATGGCGAAAAACAGACCGATCGCGGTGGGATTTGCCTTCTTGCTCATAATGTGGATCGCGTTGCGGTTTCTCCGGAAAATTCGCCGCGAGTGAGAAAGGCTTTCAGCTTCGCGTCCGTTGAGTGCTTCAATAATTCAGCCGGATTTCCTCGCGCTCGCATGGTTTTCGTTTCGGCATCGAGGAAGATGGAGTCGTCAGCGATCATGAAGATGCTGGCCAATTCATGCGTCACCACGACGACGGTGGCGCCCAGGCTGTCGCGCAGCTCCAGAATCAATTTGTCCAGGTTCCGCGAGGTGAGCGGATCCAATCCCGCGGATGGCTCGTCGAAGAAAAGGATTTCGGGATCGAGCGCCATTGCGCGCGCGAGACCTGCCCGTTTGCGCATTCCACCGGAAAGCTCTGCCGGATAGTAATCCTCGAAGCCACTCAACCCCACCAGCGCCAGCTTGAGCCGGACGATGTCTTTCAGATCAGTGGGGGACCAATCGGCGTATTCAACCAACGGGAGCGCGACGTTCTCCGCCAGCGTCATGGAACTCCAGAGCGCGCTGCTCTGGAAGAGCACCCCGCATTTGCGCAACTGGGTCCGGCGCGCTTCATCGTCTGTATTCCAAAAACTCTGGCCGTCGTAGAGAACGTCACCGTGCGCGGGGCGTTGCAAGCCGATCATGTGCCGCAACAGCGTGCTCTTGCCGGACCCGCTGTTGCCCATGATGACGAACACCGAGCCGCGTTTGACTTCGGCGTTGATGTCGCGCATGACGACGTAAGAACCGTAGGCCATCGTCAGGTTCTGAATTTGGATTTTGGTTTCGTTGGCATTCATGCGCGGCTTTCAGATGCCCAACGCGTTGCAGAGCACGGCGAAGATGCCGTCCGATGCGATGATAGCAGTAATTCCCGTCACGACCGCCCTGGTTGTGGCTTCACCGACGGCGGCGGCACTGGAACCGGATTGCATACCACGGAAACATCCGGCGTAGGCCACAAGAAATCCGAAGAAGCATCCCTTGCCGATGCCGAACAGAAAGCTCTTGAGTTGGATGGCCTGAATTGTGCGTGTCAGATACTCCGTGGCGGTAACGTCCAGCATGCTGATGGAGACGAGAAAACCGCCGGCCATGCTGATCAGGTCCGCGAAGGCGCAGAGAAACGGCATCACCAACAGAAGCGCGACCATTCGCGGCAGCACAAGAAACTCGATGGGCGAGATTCCGAAGGTTTGCAAAGCATTGATCTCCTCGTTGACCGTCATCGTCCCGAGTTGAGCAGCGAACGCGGCGCCGGTGCGGCCGCACAGGATGATGCCGGTCATGATGCAGCCCATCTCTGATCATCGCCACGATTCCCAGCGCCTGCGGGCCACATTCCTGCATGACGAGAAGCGCGTCCGACCAACGAAACTGCGCGCGACCACGCAGCAGATTGCCCAGTGCCGCGAGGTTTTCACCCAGGAACGTGAACATCTCCAGAGCGCCGGCCCAGCCCTTGAGTGCGTGCTCACCCATCGTTTGGAGCAACCGACTTTTGACCGCCGCGTGATGCGCATCCTTTTTTTCCGGCACGGCTTCGGCCAGCCGCAACAACCGGC
>WNGL01021629.1_pt1 | contig 11671 bp, 9 predicted proteins | sample 5400591 | NCBI WGS metagenome assembly WNGL01 (sample SAMN13153377, study PRJNA577476) | soil metagenome | isolation source: 80 cm soil or saprolite under Garry oak tree replicate 1 | place: USA:California | collected 2016-06-15
TGCCGCCATGGTGCAACTGACCGGTGACATCGAAGGACGAATCATTTTCGACCTCGCGCCGAAGACGGCTGCCCAAATCGCAAGCCGCCTCTCAGGCACAGAATTACCTGAGTCCGACGACTTGGTGCGTGAAGCGGTCAGCGAACTGGCCAACCAGGTCATTGGCAATGCGGTCGCCACGCTCAACGACCAAGGGTTTCATTTTCGCGTGCATCCGCCGGAGGCGCACACATCGGAACACGGGCCGAAAAGCACCGAAGATACGGAAGCGCTGGTGCTTTGCTTCGAGACCTCAAGCGGGAGCGTCTTCATGAATATTGCGCTGCGCTATAACCGGTCTATGTCTACCGAAGAAGCTGTGAAAAAGGCCGGGGCATGAAATCTGCTGATTACCCTCGTTGCTAATCCACACGAATCATCCCTCACAGCGAGTTTTACGGTCCGGCAACCAGGAACACGGGATTCTGTGGAGGAACGACAATCCCGCTCCCGTTCTGCGACGCGCTGGTGACGCCGGATGCATTGGCAACCGTGAAGGTCCCCGATCCTAGAGAAGAGATCAAGAAAATCCCATTGTTAGTGCTATCGGCCATTCCAGTGATGAAAATTGTCATGCCCATCTGAAGGCCCGAACCGCTAACGGGAGTGTAGGCAAAAGTGGTGGCGGTGTGTGCAGCATCTTCAGATGCGCCGGTGATGCTTACCCGCTGCGGAGCAAATGAACCGGCAGGCGCGGGCAATGTCGCATTCAAAGAATCTGGCGGGTGGGAATTTGCGGCAAACGTATCAACGACGGCGATACTTCCGGCATCGCACTGCGAAACATAGACTTTAAAATTGGAAGTGCTCCCGCCTCCGGAAGAAGTTGTAAACACCCGAAATCCCGCTGAGCCGCATCCGGTTTGAGGGGAAAGATCGGCGGACGCAGACAGCGGAATCGTCTTGGTCACCGCTCCGGCAGCCGTGTCAATCACTGAAGATTGGGTGCAAACCAGGCCTGAACTCACCTGATAACTGGCGACATAGGCCCGGCCGTCCGGCAGCATTGTGACTGCCGAGGGGACAACCGGCGCCGACTGGCAGGGATAATTCGCGATGGCCGGCGCGGGAATGGTGATGGCAACCCCTTGATGAAGGGTGGGCGGGTCAGTAGAGGCGCTGAGGATACCCAATGACCTGGAGCCGGAATTCGTGACCAAAAGCGAATTCGATGTACTGTCGTACAGCATGAAATTCGCTCCCGTGCCCCCGCTTGACCCGGTCATCGGCAGAGCGGTGTCCGAGAGCGTGTCAATGTCATAAATCGTTCCGTTGCTGTCGAGGACATAAATCCTGGCGCTGTCCGGTCGGGCCACGGCCCACACCGGAGACGAGCCGACGGGAATCGTCGCAATGACAGTATCGTCAATCGTGCTGATGACCGTGACTGTGCCGCTACTCTGGTTGGCGACATAGAGTTTTTGCCCATTCGGGGTCTCGGCCAGCGCAACCGGGTGAGTGCCCACCGCGACGGTTGCAGTGACCACGTTTAAGGTGGTGTTTATCACCGAAACAGTGTTGTCTCCGAAGTTGGCGGTATAGACGTTGTTATTTTCCGCTGTGTGCACGAACACCGGTTTTGATCCTGCCGGCAAGCTGATGGTGGTCGGCACAGTCGGAGTCGAAGTGACGTTTTCAGTCACAGTACCCTCAGCGCTGTTGACTACGTATAAGCGGCTGGCATTGGGCAACAAAACCGCATGAACGGGAACGACACCGGTCTTAAGAATGCCAACGTTCGTGTCTCCCGAGACGTCGAGGCGGCTGGCTGCGCCCGAATCCGCGACACACGGCGCCGGAGTGCCCGAAGGCTGACAGAGATTGGTCGTGGGATCGAAAACATCCAACCCGTTCATGCTGAGCGAGACCACAAAATGGAAGGCGCCGGGATTCGGCGATGGCTGCGGAATGACTTGCGCAACCGGCCGGTAAACGTCACCGCAACTTGTAGTTAGTATGCAGACGCACAACAGCGATCCAACCGCGATTGGATGGAAGAGCCGGGAGGCACGCCTGACCTGCCTCTTGGTCTGAAGGGGAAGTCTCATTCAGGGAAGTTGCTATTCTAAAGGCTGAATCGAATCCGCGCCAGAGCCGCTGGCCAGATAAGCAGTAGGAAGCAAGGGAGAAACACAAGGTTGTAAGCTGCTGGAGCTCTACTTGCGTTTGCGTGCTGGCGCTGCCGACGCGGCAATAGTTGCCGCTGGCTTCTTCTTCCCTTCCATTTGCGCCAGGCTTTCTTTAAGCGCCGCCATGAGGTCCACAACCGGGGCCATTTTCTTTGGTTTTTCGACTTCGGCGATCTTGCCGCCTTCCAGCTTGGTTTGGATCAGATTTTTCAGGTTTTCCTGGAACTCGTCTTTATATTTCTCCGGCTCCCAGTCTGCTGCCAGCGCTTCAATCAATTGGTGCGCGACTTTAACTTCTGACTCTTTTAGCTCGACATCGGGCGCGCCGAAACCTTCCACTTTGCGCACTTCCTCCTCGTAATACATGGTGTGCAGCATCATGCCGCCCTCGTGCGGACGCAGGAAGACCGTGTACTCGCGGTTGTGCATGGTCAGCTTGGCAATGGCGACGAATTCGCTTTCTTCGAGGGCTTTGGTGAGCAGAGCATAAGGCCGGCGGCCGGCTTCTTCCGGCATCATGTAATAAGAAGATTCGAAGTAAACCGGGTCCACTTCACTGGTTTTAACGAATTCGAGGATTTCCATGGTCTTGGCGGTCTTGGGCTCGATCTTCTTGATCTCTTCGGGCTCGACAACTACGTATTCATTTTTGCGGTATTCGTAGCCTTTGACGATTTCGCTGCGTTCAATCACGCGATTGTCATTGGGGCAGAACAATTGCTGCTTGACGCGGGTGAGATCGTCGCGATGCAGCATGTTGAACGAAATGCCCGAGCTGCGAGCGCCGGAGAACAGCCGCACCGGCATTGAGATCAAGCCGAAGGTAAGATATCCAGACCATACGGAGGCCGCCATAGTGTTGTCCCTTTAACCCGAAATCCACCGGTGCCAGAGCCGGGATCCCCGGCATGCCCGCTTTTGGCATGTTGGGGTGGAGAGCGCACCGGGTAGCAGTTTAGACTACGTCGAGCATTTTAATGCACTGGAATTGTATGGGTAATCGAATCTGAAAGCTGGATGGCTTGTGCCTATGGCGGGAGGCAACTATATCTGGTGTTGACCGCTGTGGTGCCACGTGTCACCGGCATTCGAAGAGAGTGAGATCGAGCGTTCATCTTGAAAATACAAGGGTTATCTGGCCTTGGGTCGTTCTGACGTTCCCACAAGCTCCGAAAATCTGGGTTTTAGCGGTTCTAACGCTCACTTTTGCGATATTCGGGCGGTTAGTGCGGGGCGTGACGACCGGCGGGGCAGTAGCTGGTGCCGTGGTGTGTTTCTGCCTTTTGCAGGGTGCAGGGCTAGGTGGACTCGCTGCGTTAGTGACGGTATTCGCGCTCACCTGGATCGCGACCCGCATCGCGTACTCACGAAAACAGTGCCTAGGAACGGCCGAGTCTCGACAGGGTAGGAGCGCGGCCCAAGTGTTCGCAAACCTCGGTCTTGCCGCGCTATGTGCCTTGTTTTACGCCTTCGGCGTGGCTGACCGGCGGTTGCTGCTTGCCATGGGCGCAGCATTGGCAGAGGCTGCCGCGGACACAGTTTCAAGCGAAATCGGGCAGGCGGTGGGCGGCATTCCACGGCTGGTGACGAACTGGAGCAAAGTCCCTGCCGGCACCGATGGAGCAATTACGCTGGCTGGCGTCACAAGCGCAATTACGGTGGGCCTGGTTTGTCTTCTGGCGGGCATTTTCCGATGGCGAGCTCTGGTAGTTTGTGCCGGGGCCGGGTCGGCGGGCATGTTAGCTGACAGCCTGTTGGGAGCAACACTCGAGAGACGCGGGCTCGTTGGGAACAACAGGGTTAATTTTCTTTCGACGGCGGTGTCGGCTGTGGTTGCATTTGTGGTTGCACTGGTCCTTTGAGGAGCACCCCACGAGCTGATGTCATCCCGAACCTGCCTGCTGGAGGCGGGCGGGAGAGGGACCTCACGTCGGCTCGCGCTAACGATGCATTTTGGCAACGCCGATGCCGATGCAGCAGGCGGCATATCAGAGACTCGATACGTCCGTGGTGATGCACGCGTATCGTAAGGTTCCCTCTCCCGCCCGCTTTCAGCGAGCGCGCTCGGGATGACATCGCAAATTATCTTGAGGCTATGATGTTTACAAATTCATCTGATGTGTTATTCCACGGCAACAGGGGAGACAAGGTGAGCGATCCGCGATATCCGATCGGCAAATTCCATTTTGACGGCCCACTCTCAGAAGCTCAGCGGTCAAGTTTCATCCATGACATTGAACAAGCACCCGCCGCGATGCGTGCGGCACTAAAGGATCTATCCCCCGAGCAACTGGATACTCCATACCGCGAAGGAGGGTGGACGATCAAACAGGTCGTCCATCATGTGCCCGACAGCCACATGAATGCGTATGTGCGTTTCAAACTGGCGCTCACCGAGGACGAACCAACCATCAAGCCGTACGCCGAGGACCGCTGGGCTGAGCTCGCGGACACGAAATCTACACCTATCGAAGTCTCGCTTGTGTTGCTTGAATCTTTGCACGAACGTTGGGTGCAACTGCTGGGCTCACTTTGTTCAGAAGACTGGAAACGAACCTTTCGCCATCCGGAGCTGGGTGTAGTTGCTTTGGAAAAGAATGTCGCGTTGTACGCCTGGCACGGAAAGCACCATGTGGCGCATATCTCCGAGCTCAGGAAAAGAATGGGTTGGTGAAAGCCGTCAGCTTCGGATTCCCGCGCGCCATAACAGATAGCTGGCGCTTTCTCGCATGACTGCAACTCCACGCTGCAATACCGATTTCGGCCGGGAATCAGGGCGCGGCGCCAGATAAACCTGCATGCCTTGGTGCTCCAGCAGTTTGCGGATACGAAAAACATGATATGCGTCGCTGACCGCGATGCAGCTTCGCATGTGATTGGTTCGCATGATTACGCCCACCCGCTCGGCCGACTGCGCGGTATCGGCAGCCTGGGTTTCGGCGATCAGGGCGGACTCAGGTATCCCGCGGCGCATCAGGTAATTTTGGCCCACTCCGCCCTCACTAAAGTTGGGATCGGCGGCGTGGCCCCCGGTCGTGACGATGACTGGAGCCAAGCCCCGGCGGAAAAGGTTGCTGGCGTGGTCGAGACGCGCGCGGAAGACTGGCGAAGGGCGCCCATCATACTGGGCAGCTCCGAAGACCACAATGGCGTCGGCAGGCAGAAGTTCCTGCTGGCTGGAATCGTGAACGACGTTGCGTGCGATCCAAGCGAACACACTCACAAGAAGCACGATCGCAATCAGTGTTGTCCAGAAAAGCCAAGTGTGAGCTCGCTTGGCAGTGGACGTCTGCATCACCCCTTCGCGAAGAATTCCGAAATCTCCTGCGACGAGATTGCGCCCTCGCGCAGAATTTTCCAACGCGCTTCCTCATCAGTAAGATCGACGATAGTGGAGGCGATTTCGCGCGGTGAAGTGCCACCGTCCACAATGATGGGTATCCGCATGCCGAGCTGATCGCGTACCGCGACCGCAGTTGTGCATTCGTTTTCACCACTCAGGTTGGCGGAAGTCGCCGTAATCGGAATCTGCGCAGCTTGCACTACCGCAATCGGAATGCTGGCGTTAGGCACGCGCAACGCCACGTTCCCGGTGTTGGCAGTAACTTTAAGCGGAAGACGAGAAGCGGCTCTCACAATAATTGTCAGCGGTCCAGGCCAGTATTTCTTTGCCAGAGCATGGAATTCTTCGGGCAGCGGTTTCGCCAGCTCTTCCGCCTGGTCCACGTCTTCAATCAACAGCGATAGAGGTTTATGCCGTGAGCGCGATTTGATTTCGTAAACTCGTTCGACCGCCCGCAAATTAAACGGATCGGCAGCGAGTCCGTAGAACGTATCGGTCGGCATGCCCAGTACCTGGCCGGCGCGAATCTGGTCGGCGGCGTACCGGATCAGTGACGGTTCCGGCTTTTCGCTGTTGATCTTGACCATTTCCACGCGCACGTCGGTCTCCAGGATTGTGGGTTTGAGACAGTAAAGATACCACAGCACACGCGTACCGCCGATAGGCGCGTATGATTTCTTGCGGAGGAGTCGCCGATTGCCCCAGTCCACCCAGGTAGAAGCCGGCCGTTTGCGGCGTATTGAAGGCCGCCACAATGCTCTAGTCAAGGAGTTGCGCCAGGCATTCAGCCGCAGCGAGCTGACTTCCTCGGGCGAGTGTGCGATTGAAGGCTTTCGCATCATCGAAGAGGCAGTGCGTAGCGGACTGAAGTTCCAGGCGGTATTTTTTAGCGAATCCGCACAGCCCCGCGCTGCGCGTCTGTTGCCGCAGATTGGTTCTCACGTGGAAACGCTGCTGCTTCCCGATAAATTGTTCGGTGCCACCGTCCCTAGCGAGACTCCTCAGGGTGTAGCAGCATTGATTCATGTAAAGAAATTCTCGTTGTCCGAGATCCTTGAGCACCCATCGTCCGGACCGCTTCTGGTGATTGCCGGCATTCAGGATCCCGGCAATCTGGGCACGATCCTGCGCTCGGCGGAGGCATTTGGAGCAAAGGGCATACTCCTGGGTGAAGGTACTGTGAGCGTTTACAACAGCAAGGTGGTGCGCGCCTCGGCGGGGTCGGCGTTCCGAGTGATGTTGGCAAAGGTCGAATTAGCAGATGCGATCAGCCAATTGCGTGCACGTGGTATCCGGCTGCTGGCGACCTCTTCCCACAAGGGAGCTCCTCTTTCACAGGCCGATTTGCAGGGGGAAGTGGCAGTCTTTGTCGGCAACGAGGGCGCGGGCTTGGACAAGAAGCTGCTGGCTCAGATGGATGAACTAATCACGATTCCACACTCGCAGCGGGTAGAGTCCCTCAATGCGGGGATAGCCTCGAGCATTATTCTTTACGAAGTGGCACGACAAAAAACCTGACTCACTCCGGAGACACGGAGGAAAAGCCGTCGTTCGTCGTTTTGAGAATCTCGTTTGGAGTTTCCAGGAATTGGTGGGATTATTAGCCGAGTCCTCGGATGCCCCTGCCGCTTAAACGCTGGCTGTTCCTCTTTGCGGGAACGATTGCTTGGGTTGCAATACTAGCGGCTTTTCGATTCTCATACCTTTCCTTCCTCGCTGTTTCTCTTGTCATCGCAGTTTTGGCCGCGCTCTACCTGCTGACTAGATTTCAAAACGGCGCGCTACTGAATTGCGGCCTGGGTTGTTGCACGTCTTGCGAACGACCAACGACGAACGACCAACGACGAACGACCAACGACGGCTTTCCTCTGTGTCCATGTGGTGAAAGGTTTTTATGAGTTTGTTTCAAACCATTCCGAGCGGCGAGAACTCTGGCGACAAATCGCGGCCTCTCGCTGACCGCATGCGTCCACGGACGTTCGACGAATTCGTTGGGCAGGAGCACTTGATTGCGCCCGGCAAGCCGCTACGCGTGCAGATCGAACGCGATGACCTTGGATCGCTGATTTTCTGGGGGCCTCCGGGTACTGGAAAAACGACTCTAGCGCAAATCATGGCCCGCATGAGCCGAGCGGAGTTCATCGAGTTCAGCGCCGTTCTCGCCGGGATTAAAGAGATCAAGCAGGTCATGGCCGAAGCTGAACGCGCTCGCCAATACGGCACGCGAACCATTGTGTTTGTCGACGAGATTCATCGCTTCAACAAGGCCCAGCAAGATGCGTTTCTCCCTCACGTGGAGAAGGGGAATATCCGCCTGATTGGCGCCACTACTGAGAATCCCTCATTTGAAATTATTTCTGCTCTGCTCTCCCGCAGTCGCGTGTACGTGCTCAAACCACTCACTGAAGAGCAGATCGTCCTCTTGCTGGGGCGTGCGTTGGAGGACAACGAACGAGGATTAGGAACGATGAAGTTGTCAGCCCGTGACGATGTGCTGAAGCAAATCGCAGCCTATTCCAGCGGGGACGCCCGTAGCGCTTACAACGTGCTGGAGGTGGCCGCTGCGCTGGCACTGCAAGAGGCTAGAGTAGAGTCCGAGTCAGGCCCCCCCCACCCTTTGAAAGGCGCAAAGGGTGGGGCAGCCTCAACTGGAGAAGGTCAAATTCCCCACCCTCCCCAAAGAACGGGGAAGGGTGGGGCACCCTCGGAGAGGGACCCCGCGAGAGGCGAGATCACGATTGCGATTGTGCAGGACGCATTGCAGAAACGCGTGCTGCTCTACGACAAGGCCGGCGAAGAGCACTACAACCTGATTTCGGCATTGCACAAATCGGTGCGCAACAGCGATCCCGATGCAGCCTTATATTGGCTGGGACGCATGCTCGAGGCTGGCGAGGATCCGCTATACGTCGCCCGTCGGGTGGTTCGCATGGCGGTTGAAGACATCGGGCTTGCAGAGCCCAACGCGCTTTCGCTGTGCATGGCCGCTCGAGATGCAGTGGACTTTATTGGCATGCCGGAAGGCAATCTCGCACTCGCCCAGGCAGTGGTTTATCTCGCCATCGCACCGAAATCAAATGCACTGTACACCGCATATTCCGATGTCCAACAGGACGTCGAACGCACGGCTGCCGAACCCGTCCCTTTGCATCTGCGTAATGCGCCCACGGGATTGATGAAGAACCTCGGCTACGGGCAAGGCTATCAATACGCGCACGACCTGGAAGGGAAAGTCGCCGACATGCAGTGCCTGCCTGACAACCTGAAGGATCGCAGCTATTACCGTCCGACCAACGAAGGCGTGGAGAAACGGATTCGCGAACGGATGGAAGAGATCAAGCGAAAGCGGCGCGCTGCGACTGATGTTGAATCAGAGAATAAATAACGATTCACCACGGAGGTACAGAGAAACCAACCAAGAAACTCCTTCGACTTACTTGGTCCCAGCCCGCATCTCGACAGTGGCGCGGGCGTGTTTCAGTTCGGAGCGTTCGGAGACCGATCCTGCGCAATTCTTCACAAGCTGCGAGTAATAGTCAGAGGCTTTGTCGTTCCCTGCTTTTTCTGACGCCTGCGCGGCGCCATACAGCGAGTTGAAGCGCCCCGGATTGGTCTTCAGCGTAGTGTCATACTCGGCCAACGCTTCCTGGGGATGATTGGTTTCAAGCAGCATGTCCCCGAGCATCTCGTGCCCAGGAATTCCTTGGCTGGCCTCAGCCTCGCCTTCTTCTTTATCAGCAACAGTGCGTAGGGCGCGGATGCCCTCATCGTGCTTGCCTTCGGCGTGGGCGAGCCAGGCCTTTGCGATTGTCAGATCATCGGTGACGCCCTGGTACTCTCCCTGGTCTTTTTTCCGCTCAGGCGCGAATGTTTTTTGGATCGCTTCCAGTTGCGCAATGTCTGAGCGGGCCTGCTCGAGATTCGCGCTTCTGGCCGCGCCAACGGCCTTCGCCAGGTAAGTCATCGCGTGGGCCCCCTCCGGCGCGCCGGTTACTGGCGAAAGTTGCGCCGCTGCCGGCCAATCATGCAATTCGAGCGTATATGCGGCTGAAAAAGTGGACAGGGCGGAGAGGTGCGGATCGAAACCCATGCCGTACATGTCGTGCATCGCTGGCATGGCTTGCACTTCATCAATGATCTTTTGCGCGTCGGCTTCGCGGCCGGTCTGCAGATAGGCATAAACCAGAAAATCCATAGCGTGAAACTGATGGCCCTCGCCGCCCCTATGCATGGCGGCTTCCTTTCGAGTTGCGGCGATCGAGCGTACGTTGGAATCAATGTCGTCCTGCCACAACCCCAGCCGGGCAAAGATGTGCGCCGGCATATGCAAAGCATGTGGGGAGGCTGGTGCGATCTCCGCATATCTCCGCGCCGACGCCAGGCCTTGCTGCGCCATCTCTGGTTTGTCATAGGTGTGGATCAGATAGTGCGCCACTCCGGGGTGGTCCGGCTCCGCCGCAAATAACTTTTCTAAAACCGCGGCAGCTCTCTTGCGATATTCGTTGCTCTTGTCATGGTCAGGCTCGGCGGCGAGCAGGCTCAGCGCGTAGAACGCCGCCGCTTCGTGATCATCCGGATTGCGCTGCGCAACTTTCTCCATCGCTTTGGCATAAGCCGTAACTCGCTTTTGATAAGGTCGGCGAGGATGCGCATAGAACGCGCCCAACGCAGAAATGTAGTCCCGTTCGCGCGGTGTAGCGGCATGAAGGGCCTTGGCCTTCTTTAACTCCTTGTCACCGAGTTCGAGGGTATCTCGGTCTGGCCGGTTCCACAGTTGGTGCCACACGCTCATAGCAACACCCCAATGCGCGATCGCACATTGAGGGTCATCTTTTATGATCTGCTTGAATTCCTTTTCCGCTTCCTCGTACCAAAACGAGTGCAGCAGGGCCACGCCACGCTCGACTGGCTTCTGCATCGCGGGTGTGCACGAAGATGGAAAGTGCACTTTGCCTAGTTGTGCTTCCGTCAGGTCTTCGTGATGCCCTTCATCGGCAGTTAGCAGACAGGGACTGCAAAACAGAATGACAACCAGAAAAGAGCGTACCTGCATAGGAATACCCGATTGGAAAGGCTACCGGAATTCGAGTCTAGTACCGAAGTATTGTGCAGGTCAAAGAACCGAGTCTCTTATCAGGCGAGATTGACGTACTGGTTCGCTGGCTCGGAGCGTGGCGTATTCCTGTCTCGCTCCGCAACCACCATCACGAACAGGAAAAAGAATATCGGCAGAGAAACCAGATAGAAGTACGATCCGAAAAACCACATAGCCGCAGGCGCAAGCAGCAAAGCCAAGCACACCACAATCATTACTTTCCGATGGGGAACTGATTGGGTGCCAGCGCAGCGATCCAGGGCGATGACAAGCGGGGCAAGCAACAGCGACAAATCCGGCAGTAGCGAGTAATAACTCAATCCGACCGCAGCGGTGATTGCCAACATCAGCTTGTGTTCGGACGTGGCAGAACGAGCGGAGATCCAAACCCACAGAAAAATGACTATGGAGAGGATCGCCGTAAGGATGGCAACGTGAGACGATCCGCCGGTGAGCCCGTGCACCAACCCGTGGAGGTTGGGCATCATGTGCACCGGCAATCGATACAATTGCCCCCCGCTCCCCAAGATCCCAGCGCTCATGGAAAATATCGAACGGAGATAAAGCCTTGTCTGCGCCATACCCGTAAGCCAGACCGATATCGCGGCCAAAGTCAGCGCGGTCAGTGAAAAGCCGGCTGCGAACCGCCATTTCTTCCAGAGAATAAAGAGGAGCAGTACTGGGATCGTCAGTTGAAACTTGAATGAGCCAAGCGCAGCCAAGATGCCGGCGGCCGAATCGCGACGGCGATGCAGCATCACTAACGCCAGAGAGAACAAGGTTAGCAGCAGGATCGAGTCCTGCCCCATGGTTAACGCATTCGCCAGCGGGGTGAACGAGACGAAAACCGTTAGCGGATGCCACTTCGAGTTGGCGCTAAGATTCTGCATCCACGGACGCAGAAGGAAAAAACACAGCGCGAGGAGCCCGACATTGATAGCTACGAAGATCCAGTACGCCGCGCGGTATGAGAACCGGGTCAAAGGAACAAACAATGCTGCCTGAAAAGCTGGTCGTATAAACGGGAGCGCCCTATCTCCCGGCGAGACCATCTGGTCCTGAAAA
>WNGL01014770.1_pt1 | contig 11670 bp, 9 predicted proteins | sample 5400591 | NCBI WGS metagenome assembly WNGL01 (sample SAMN13153377, study PRJNA577476) | soil metagenome | isolation source: 80 cm soil or saprolite under Garry oak tree replicate 1 | place: USA:California | collected 2016-06-15
AAGGCGCCTCTTTGGTACCGGGACCAACTGCATCGCCCCTTCGGGGCTTCCCTTGTTACTGTGCTTGTTCCCAGGGCTTGCGCCCTGGGCTTTCCTGAGTCGCCCCTGCGGGGCTAGTTTCGCGCCAGAAACTAGCTAGACTATAGAATAGCGAGTGACCGTCATACCACCCAGTCAGTCACGGGCGAGACGCCCGTGCCACGACGGCTTCGGGGCATAGGTCGAGCGGACGCCGGGTTCCCTTCGGAACAGAGAAAGCGGAGAATTGTTCTTTTAATCCGCTCCGAGCCTACGGGGTGGAGTTCATTTCAACCTGAGCATAAACGGAGAAAAGATGTTTCAAGGTTTTTCAAGCACTAAGTCAAGAGGCCGAAGTCTGACGGCGGGAAGCGAGCCGTTCATCTTGACTGCAATGGCCTCGCTGCTCGGAGGGACAGTGTGGATGTTCCGAGAGCGCGAGTTGATGCTCGCCCACTTCTACCGCCGCGAGCTCCTGTCCATCACGCATACGATCACGCTGGGCTGGATCTCGATGCTCATGATGGGCGTCCTTGTGCGCCTTTCTCCGAGGGCACTGGGCGTCTCCGTTCGATCGCGGCTCTGGCTGTTCGTGCAATTCCTGCTCATGTTGATTGGCTACACCGGAATGGTCTTTCACTTCTGGATCTCAGGGTGGATTGCGATGGCTTCCGCCGCGGTGCTTATCGTTCTGGCGGCAGCGATACAGATTTACAACTTCTCCGGAGTTTTCGCCCGGCTGCGCGGCGGAGACTGGTTGCACCGGTATGTGGCCGCGGCCCTGATCCACTTTGTGCTTGCGGCGATCCTGGGCGTTCTGCTGGGCTTTAACAAGGTCTACGACGTTCTGGGAGGAGAATTCTTTCCGAACATCTTTGCCCATGCGCATCTCGCTGCCTTGGGTTGGGTCAGCATGATGATCGTTGGCTTGGAACACCGCTTGCTGCCTCTTACCCGACCCAATGCGTCCTCCTGGAGCCGATGGCCGGCGATTCGTTTCTGGACGCTGGAGATCGGCATTCTCGGTCTTGTGTCAAGCCTGCTCGCAGTCTCCCGCTGGGCGCCGTTTTTCGCGGCACTGATCGTCATTGCCTTTGGCCTGCACTCCTGGCGTCCATTGTGGCACTTGCTGCGCGGAAAAATCCAGGATCGCGCCAGCCTGTGGGCCGCTGTGGCGCTCGTGGCTGGGTTACGATGACCATCACCGCGCAGGTCTACAAACTCTTCCCGATGTTCGTTTGGGAAGAGCGTTTTGGTCCCCTGTGGGGGCAGGAGCCGGTGCCGGCGATGCGGGATTTGTACAACGCCGAATTACAGACACTGTCCAACAGCCTCCTGACTGTGGGCGTGGCAGGTACTGCCGGGGGAATCGTCGCCGGTTATCTTCCTGTGATCACCTTCTTTCACGGGATGGTGATCTTGGGCGTCGTTGCGTTCCTGGTCAATTTCATCCTGATGGCACGCTGGGCGCTGCTCAAGAAGCGCTTTCACCCGACAAAGGAAGACTGGGAAAAGTTTCGACTCGGTTTCCCCATGGCGCAGGGGGCCGCAATCAAGAGTGTGAATGAAACCACAGATGAACACGGATGAACACTGATCTGTACTGGTAACCTTGAACCCTTCCCTTTTTTAGCCAGAATCTTGGTGTCTTTTGGTGTTGAATGCGGCGAATCCGTACTCACCACTAAGACACCCGAAGTCTGCAAAACTCAACCTCAATATTTTCACGCGGCTTCTAGCAATTGCCACGGGCGAATTTCTTCTTTGTCACTGCGGGAAACAACCCACTCTGGGGGAATCCGCGCGGCTGGTCGGAATTCTCTGGAGTCAACCGATAGTAGCATATTGGCATTGATATCAACTAAATGGACTGATTTCTGTTCTCTATTCCCCAAGATGGATTCGTAATTGCTCCCGTACATCCCAGCCGAGTAAGAACTCTGCAAATTGCATGGGGACCCAGAGCCCATCGAATTGCAATTCAGCAAGAGAGCTAACCGGCCCTCTCCGGCGGCGGGAAGCGATGTCGGGATTTTAATCCCGATAACCACGGACGAAGTGCCGCAAAGGAGGTTTTGTGTGCATTGGACTGGACAGGATTGTTTCGAGCGTGGTGGACCCGGTACAGGCTCATGCTCATAGCCGGTACGCTCTCTCGGTACTGCCGAACCGAAGACCTGCCAAGAATGAAGACAAAGACCACTCCTTCACAATTACCGCTTTGAAACAACTTCGATACCAAGGCCGAGCCCCTAAACCAGCGCCTAAGCCAGCCGCAACCAGACTTTGTTCTCAGATTCGGAGACATTGCAGACACCGTTTCTGTGAGCCCTCAACCACTAGGTGAAGGAAGGAGATTGCTCCTCATGTCGAACCATCAAAGACTCAGTGGCAGCCGGTTTTTCAAACTTCTCAACCTGTTCATAGGACTGTTTCTCTTTCTAGGAGTTGCTCTGGTTGGAAGCGCTTTGGCAATTCCCGCGTTTGCGCGCAAATACCAAACTTCGTGTGCCACATGTCACAACAATTTCCCCGAGCTTAACGATTTTGGAGAAGCTTTTAAAAAGAATGGTTTCAAATTTCCTAAAGACGACGAGACCTACGTGAAAGAGCCTCCTGTGCTTCTCGGTGCCGCGGCGCAGCGTCAGGCGTTTCCCAAGGCCATCTACCCCGCAGAAATTCCGGGGGCCATACCGATCGGCTTCCGCTATTCGGGGTCTGCCACTTTCAACAGCAAGCAGCCCCTGGCTCTCGGGTTTCTGCCGCGCTCAGACCTTTTCACCCCCAATACATTCACGATGATCGCGGCCGGAAGCTTTGGACACAGCCTGTCTTTCTGGATAGATGACGATCTCTCGGTGGGTGGCATTACATCGGCCTCCCGAAGGATGCGCTCAATCTCAGGTTCGGCCAGTTCGAGCTGGATTTGCCCTTCAGTCAGGCGCGCACCATCAATCCTAGCGACTACGACATCTATGACCAGGCCAGTGTCGCCGGCTCCCTGGGCACCACAAACAACCCGTTTGTTTTTGCAGAGCCGCAGCGTGGAATCGAAATCGGCGGCTATCCCAACGATGGCAATTTCTCCTGGTCCGTCTCCGCTCTGAACGGCTCGAACACAGACCCGGCCAGCCGCAACACGAAGGACGTCTATGCGCGCATCTCCCAACGCTTCAATCTGGAGAGGGACGCGAGCGTCCGAAAAGAGGTGCAGGCCGCCGGCCCCACCGGACCGCGCGATCACACCTCGATGCGGTTTGGCGGCTTTTACTATTATGGCCGCAACGCGCTGAATGTCGACAGGACGCTTTTTCCGACGGTCGGTACGATCCACGAGCCATTCTACCGCGCAGGGGGCGATTTCCGGTTCAAGTACCGCAACATCGAACTCTATGGCCTCGGAATGTACGGTCGCGATCAGAACCTGATTCCTAACACCGACACTGCTGTTCTACTCCACGCGACCCCGGTAACCTTCTCGGGAGGATTTGCCGAGGCGCAATACTGGGTGTACCCGTGGTTCATCTGCCTCATGCGCTATGACGTGGTGAACTCGCCCACCGATTTCCTTAACGAAGCCTCGCGGCACAACACCCGCAACCGCTTTTCGCCCGGCCTCCAGATTTTGGTGCGCGGCAACATCAAGACCATTTTCGAATACCAGCGGCGTTGGGAGAGGTCGGCGGGAACGAGTGAGCTCTTCTTCCGGCCTAATAGTTTCGTCTTGGGGATTGATTATAGCTTTTAACCTGACTTTACAGCCGCGCGGCACTGCCCGCCATGGTTCCGCCGGTAGAGGGTTGAAATTATGTCCGTGTCTTTTCGAAAACTCTTGGCAATCCTTGTTTGTTTCGGATCGAGCGCCGGCGTGAGCATGGCCGGCGAGATTCAGGGCAAAATCACGGCCCAGGGAATGAAGTCGGCCGCGTCTATAGTCGTGTACGTTGACGCCCTACCGGGCAAGAACTTCGACCCACCCGCGCAACATCAAGTCGTGGATCAGAAGAAGATGACATTCATTCCTCATGTCATTGCTGTCCTGAAGGGAACCACCGTCGATTTTCTGAACAGCGATTCTGTGGGTCACAACGTGTACTGGCCTTCGATCGGAGGCAACAAGAAACTGGCCCACAACCTGGGAACCTGGCCTCAGGGAGTGAAGAAATCGTTTACCTTCGACGAATTGGGTCCTGCGCCTCTCCTCTGCAATGTTCATCAGGAAATGTCGGGTTACGTCGTCGTTGTGCCGACGCCCTACTTCGCCGTTTCGGACAAAGACGGGAATTATGCGATCAAGGATGTCCCGCCGGGGAGTTATACGCTGAAAACCTGGAGCGAAGAGGCAAAACCTCTTTCCCAACCGGTTCAGGTCACCGGCGCGAGTGCAACGGTCAACCTCACGGTTCATCGTTAGCATTCTCATGGATACCTGCGGTCTCCCCATACTCGCCGGAGCTGTACGACGCGGAGAAGAGCGAGGTTTGTCGTGGTTCAACAACGGACAAAGCTTGTCAATCTGGAATGGCTTGAATCCAACTTCCCCTGCATGACGGCCTGTCCTGTCCATACGGAGGCGGGGCGTTATGTGTCATTGATTGCAGAAGGACGATACGAGGAAGCCTATCGCTATGCGCGCAGGCCCAACCCGATGGCCTCCATCTGTGGCCGCGTGTGCGGCCACCCTTGCGAGACGGCCTGCCGGCGGAAAGAACTGGACGCTCCGATATCCATTCGTGCCCTGAAGCGTTTTGTCACTGAACGTTATGGACCGGAGTCTCGAAACCGAATTGATGTCTTCCCTGACAAACCCAAGGTCACCCATGCGGAGCGGGTGGCCGTCATCGGCTCCGGCCCTGCGGGTCTCTCCGCGGCCCACGACCTCGCGTTGCTTGGCTACCCGGTTACGATTTTCGAGGCCGCACCTGCTCCAGGAGGAATGCTGCTCCTGGGTATTCCTGAGTATCGTTTGCCGCGCGACGTGGTCCAAGCACAAGTTCGCGAGATTCTCGACCTCGGTCCTGAGCTTCGTTTGAATGCGCGTCTGGGCAAGGACTTTACGCTGACCGACCTCCGCGCTCAGGGTTTCAAAGCAATCGTGCTAGCTCTGGGCTTGCACCGCAGCCGCGATCTGGCGGTGCCGGGCCATGATATGGATGGCGTCATCAAGGGCGTTGACTTCCTGTTGAACGTCAACCTCGGCTATCGCTTCTCGATAGGGAAGAGGGTCGTAGTGGTTGGTGGCGGCAACGTTGCAATTGACGTTGCGCGCTCTGCTCTGCGCCAACAGCAGCAGCAAACGATCGAGACCCTCAGCTCCTCATTTCTGCCCGACAAGTTGACGGACAGCGAGCTGGCAGTGGCCATGAAGGAGCTCATGGATGTGACCCGGTCGGCGCTGCGTCTGGGCGCGCAGGAAGTACACCTGGTCTGTCTGGAGTCGCGCGAAGAGATGCCGGCCTTCGAGGAAGAGATCGAGGAGGCCTTGCGCGAAGGGTTAAAAGTGCATCCTTCTCTGGGTCCCAAACGATTCACCGGCCAGGACGGCCGAGTCACAGGCCTGGAGACCATCCGCTGCGCTTCGGTTTTCAACGCCCAGCATCGCTTCGATCCCACCTTCGAGCCAGGAACAGAAAAAATCATCCCTTGCGACACCGTCATCCTGGCAATAGGCCAAGCTTCGGACCTTTCGTTTCTTCGGCCGGAAGACGGAATCGAGACGACGCGGCAAGGAACGGTGAAGATCGATCCGGAATCGCTGATGAGCACGGCGCCGGGGGTTTTTGCCGCCGGGGACATAGCCTTTGGGCCGCGCCTGATTATCAGCGCCGCCGCCGACGGGAAAAAGGCCGCTGAGCAGGTCGATCGGTATCTGCAGGGGCCGGCGTGGAAACCGAAGCAGCGCTATGTGCAGATCAAGGTCCTTGACCATCACCGGATGGCCGAGCACTACGACGAATATTCGCGTCTTCCCGTCCCCACGATTCCACTCGAGCGCCGGACAGGAATCAACGAGATCGAGACGGGATACACAGAGGAACAGGCGCGGCGCGAGGCGTCACGTTGCCTTCGCTGCTGGATCAACACGATCTTTGAGGGGAACGAGGCCGAAGGCACGGAATGCATCCTATGCGGAGGCTGCGTGGACGTATGTCCGGAGAACTGTTTGCAGCTTGTTCCCATCAGCCGGCTAAATGTGTCTGAAGAAGTGAGGGCGCAGCTTGCCGCTGAGATTCCCTGGCACCAGACTAGCCTCCAACACTTCGAGGCTCGGGATTTGCCAGCCAATGAGGGTTCGATGATGTTGAAGGACGAAACGATCTGCATCCGTTGCGGCCTGTGTGCCGAACGCTGCCCGGCGCACACGATCACTATGGAGGCCTTCGAAGTCTTAGACCGGGATCCGGACCTGGTACTGGCGCAAGTGGAGGCATGATACGTATGAGCGAACTGGACGCCGCATCGACAGCGGGACTCCAAGCAGCATCGCAGGTCGAAGGAGAAATCGACCGCCGGGACTTCTTAAACGAGATCGCGGCAACTGCGCTGGGCATTGCGGGATTGGGGGCGATGGTTGTGACCTACAGATACCTTTCGCCGAATGCGCTGTTCGAGCCCTCCATGAGTTTTCGCGCGGGAAATCCTGATCTTTATCCGGTCAACTCCGTGTCCTACCTCCAGGATCAGCAGGTATACATCGTCCGGACGTCGGAAGGCTTCTATGCCGTTTCAGCGGTGTGCACCCACCTGGGTTGCATCACTCAATGGAAACCAGAATCGGGCCGGATTGCCTGCCCATGTCATGGGAGCAAGTTTCAGAGCGACGGAACTAAGGTCGAAGGACCGGCGCCGCGTTCTCTTCCGCACTTTGCAATCGTCCTTACGGCTGACGGCGAACTCAAGGTGGACAAAATGGAGACCATCAACTTGAAGCAGGTGCTGAAAGTTTAGGAGGGAGCTATGGCCACGACGACGTTCCAGCAGGCGCTGGCTTGGTTGCGGGCCACGCGGGTGTGGAAATCCATTTTCCGTCGAGGGCCGGCGCGCACCAACAGGACGCGCAGCCTGGCGGTTTTCGGCAACCTCTTCTTACACCTTGCGCCGGTCAAAGTGCGCGAGCAGTCGCTGCGCGTTCGGGCTACATACTACCTTGGTTCGTTCTCTTTCTTTCTTTTTGCTTTGCTGACAGCGACAGGCATCCTGCTGATGCTCTATTACCATCCGGCGGTTCCGCGAGCGTATCTCGACATGAAAGACCTTCGTTTCGTTGTTTCGAACGGAGTCTTCTTACGCAACCTGCACAGGCTCGCGGCACACCTGATGGTGATCGCCGTGTTCTGGCATATGTTCCATGTGTTCTATCGTGGCGGATACAGGCCCCCGCACGAATTCAACTGGGTTGTAGGAGTTGTGTTGCTCCTCCTAACGCTATTTCTGAGCTACACCGGGTACCTGCTGCCGTGGGATCAGCTTGCTTTCTGGGCCGTCACCGTGGGAACCAACATCATTTCTGCGGAGCCGCTCCTCGGTCATAGGATCCGCTTTCTGCTGCTGGGTGGAAACGTGGTAGGAGAAAACGCTCTCTTGAGGTTCTATGTTCTCCACTGCGTCATCCTGCCGCTTGCGGCAGGGATCCTCATCGCCATCCACTTCTGGCGCATTCAAAAGGACGGCGGCCTTACGGTTCAGGAGAATCCCGAGCGGAAAGACCATGAATGATGGGACGAAGTACGAAGCGGGGGTTGCATCGGACGCGCAAAAGAATCCGGTCCGCGTGGTCTTTGTATCGAAAAAGACCACCGCCAAGGTCAAGGGTGACCTCGGCAGGCAGTTGATGTCCTATCCCAACCTCATTCTCCGGGAGGTGGTCGCCTTCCAGGTGGTCACGATCGTACTTGTGGTTCTCGCTCTCTTTTGGGATGCGCCGCTGGAGCAACTTGCCAACCCTTTGCTGACGCCGAACCCGGCCAAGGCGCCCTGGTACTTCCTCGGGTTGCAGGAACTCCTGCATTATTTTCCGCCGATTGTAGCGGGCATTATCATCCCCGGCCTGGTGGTTCTTGCCTTGGTGGTCGTCCCCTATTTCAACGTCAACATCCGGGGTGAGCCGCTTTGGGCGACAAATAGCCGACGGCGTTTTCTGATCTTCGTGCTGCTCTTCACAGGGGCCCTTGCGTTCCTCGGATTCTTCGAGGCGTGGACAGTCCTCGTGCCGACTCTTGCTGTCGGCGCACTGATTCTCATCTTCTACTTCATCCCGCAGGAACGTCCGAAGAGCGTGAAGTCTCTACGAGAGCGGCCAGTCTCGTGGTGGGTAATGACCTGGTTCCTCGCCGTTTCGCTGGTGTTGACTGTGGTCGGAACTTTTTTTCGGGGTCCAGGCTGGTCCTGGGTCTGGCCGTGGAGATGACATGAGTGCGGAGGTAATGGGAAAAGCCTCGAGACGGCTGCGTGCCACCTTCGCGCTCGCGAGTGTCGCATTCGTGGCGGTTCTGGCCGTTTCCCCCGTGAAGGACTATTTCCGCGAATGGAAACAGTACGAGAAGGAATACGTGCGCTTTGCACAAACCCGGCCTGACACTAAGCATCTGCTGTCAGACTTCCATCTCGGGATCGATCAGATATGGCTCCCAGACATGAATGTCGTGGACCGCTGCACGACATGCCACCAGGGGATCACGGAGGTCAGCTTGCGTGGACCGTCAGTATCTCAGCCGTTTCGGGCGCATCCTTTAATTCCCCATGGGGTCAAGGATTGGGGATGCGTGATTTGTCATCGCGGACAAGGTCCCGCTACGGAAGTCGCGGAGGCCCACGAAACCACGCTGGCATGGGAGCAACCGCTTCTCCGTGGGAGTTACATCCAGGCTTCCTGTGGAGTGTGTCATCGCGAGGACATACCGGAGACTCCGAAACTGAACCGCGGCCGGCGCCTCCTGTCTGAGTTGAACTGCATCGGATGTCACCGCATGGAAGGGATCGAACGTCCGGCGATGCTCGGTCCGGACTTGGGTTCAGTGGGGAACAAGGTTAGCCGGGCGTGGCTGTACAAGTGGCTGAAAGAGCCTCACACCGTGGTCGACAAGGACGGTAATACCGTTGTGAATGGATACGAGACCGGAGTGGAGCCGCGCATGCCGCAGTTCCGCTTGAGCGAGCAGGAGATCGTGTGGCTTTCCGCATATCTCGCCACGCTCAGAAGACAGCCGGTCGAGACGTACAACTTCGATGCGCGTGTCGTTGCAGCGATGAAAAACAAGCCCGATCTCGCAGATCAGGGTGAGGTCCGATTCCGCCAGATGTTTTGTACCACCTGTCACTCCCTGGCGGTCACACGCGCCGGGGAGACCAGGCTGATTGGCGGAGACATCGGGCCCGAGTTGACGAAAGTTGGAAGCAAGGTCAACGGGGAATGGTTGGTCGCCTGGCTGCACAACCCTCAGGGCTATCTGTCGCATGCTCTCATGCCGCGCTATCAGTGGTCCGACGCTGATTTATACGAAGTGAGTCAGTACATGCTCACCAGACTGACCGATCCGGATCTTCTGAAAGACGTTCCTCCCCTCAAAGACCCTGACGCCGGCGATATGCGGCGGGGCCAACAGCAGTTCCTGGAAAAGGGTTGTGGAAGTTGCCACCAGGTCCAGGCCGTGAGCCCGCAGAAAGACTTCGGCCCCGATCTCTCAAACATCGGGGGAAAGAACGTGTCGCAGTTGGAGTTCGGCAATTCGAGGATTCCAAGGAGCCTGGTCTCCTACATACGGGCAAAGATTACCGAACCCCTCTCTGTAAACACGGCGGCCCGCATGCCCCAGTACCACCTGAACCCGGGCGATCTCGACGCAATCACGACGGCCTTGCTGAGCATGACAGGGAGTCCGTCCAGCCGCGGGCTCGAGCGGCTGATCATCCCTCAAAGGCACGCGGACTTTCACCCGGCCGGAGCCTTCGGAAAGATCTACGAGCGTTACAAATGCTATGTGTGCCACCGGTTCAGTGGTTATGGCGGGACTCTGGCTCCGGACCTCTCCTTCGAGGGGAGCCGGGCGCAGCGCCGCTGGACGATCGACTTCCTCAAGAATCCGCAGACGCTGCGTCCGACCCTTACTTTTCGGATGCCTCAGTTCAACATGACCAACGAGGAGGCGAGCATCGCCGCCGATTATCTCGTGATGGTAACTCAGAGCCCGTCGGTTGATTTGAATGCCGTGGACACAAAGCAGCTCACGCCTGAGAAGGCTGCGCTCGGCAAACAACTTTATGAGGTCAAATACCAGTGCCATTCCTGCCACACTATCGGTGCTTCAGGCGGTTATGTGGGGCCGAACCTAAGCAATGCAGGGAACTGGTTGAACGCCGCCTGGATTGAAGAGTGGTTGAAAAACCCGCAGGCGCTGGTCCCCGGATGCATCGAGCCGCGGCGCGCATTCACGCAAGACGAAATAGACGCCCTGACCGCCTACCTCTCGACGCTCAGAATGAGCAATACTCCGCAGGAGACTGCGGCCGGAGGGGCGCGATGAAGCAGCGGGTCTTCCTTTGCCTCGTGGTATTGGCCATGTTCACCGCTTGCGGGCGAGAGCCGCGGAACGTCGCGATCACTACGCTCGAAAAAGCTTATGACGTAGAGCAAGACTGGAATGATCAGCAACGTGCCATTCCGCTTGATTACCAGCAGGCACAGGGCAAGCGCATATTTTATGAGAAGTGCATCTGGTGCCACGCGGATTCTACACCGGCCGGGCCATCCAATCGATCCAATCTGAATCCTAATCCACCTCTTATCAACGACGGGACCGCGCTCAACCCCCTGAGCGATGAGTTCCTGCAAAACATCATCGCGCTCGGCGGCAGCGCGATGGGGAAATCGGCAATGATGCCACCATGGGGCAAGACTCTAACCCAGGATGAGGTTCTGGCGGTCATAGCTTTCATCCGCGCGGCCGCTCAGCCGCCGTATCAGCCTTCCGCTCGAACCAAGTCACAACACCCCGAGAAATGACTATGAATACGCTACAGAAATCGCTTCGTGCTGTTACCATCATTGGAACTCTGGCGCTCTTGTTGGGGGTGCAGGGATATTCCCAGGTCGGTCCAGCCGAAATTGCCAACCCCCGTCTCAAAGCGAGTGAGCAGGCCTACCTAAACCAGCTCATCGAGGTTAATCGCGCCATTGCCAGGCTGAGCTTTCCATTTGGCTTCAGGCTCAGCCGCTATGCCGGACTCGATCCCAAGGATCAAGTCGGAGCCGACACGCGCGGGCTGGAGTTCGTGAATTTTCATGACCGCCTCGTTTTGAAGCTGACCGGCAACTACAACGCTGCCTATGACGCCGACCTGCTCACACCCAACCAGCGCGCCAACCGCGTTTTCGATGATGTTGTTGTCCCCGCGCTCCGGCTGCTCCAGAGTCATTTCTCTCCAAGCGCGGGCTTCGACGCTTTCGGATTTGAGATTGCCTATCATGCTCGGAGACGTACCCATGGCTACGGGTACGAAGGCAAGGAGATCCTCGTCGCGGTTTTGGACAAAGCCGATGCGTTAAGGTATTCGGGCGAGAAGAATGACCCAAAGGAGCAGGGAATCTTGAACCGCTCTGAAATCTATCTGAACGGAGAACCTTTTGGTCTGGCTTTGGGAGTGCGCGACCCGTTT
>WNGL01008909.1_pt1 | contig 11665 bp, 10 predicted proteins | sample 5400591 | NCBI WGS metagenome assembly WNGL01 (sample SAMN13153377, study PRJNA577476) | soil metagenome | isolation source: 80 cm soil or saprolite under Garry oak tree replicate 1 | place: USA:California | collected 2016-06-15
TTGGCGGCCAGCTTGACCAGTTCCCTGGATTCAACCGTGGTCATGGCCAAGGGTTTTTCGGAGATGATATGTTTTCCCGCCGCAATGATTTGTTTGCTAATGTTGAAATGCAGATGGTTGGGGGTGCAGTTGTGGACGACCTCGATTTCTTTATTGGCCAGGAATTCCGCCACGCTGCTGTAGGCCCTTGGGATGTACAGTTTGGCCGCTTTGGCCCTTGCCAATTCCTCGTTGGCCTCGCACAACCCGGTCATCTCGACAAAACCCAGCCGGCGCGCCGCCTCGACGTGCGCCGGCCCGATGAACCCGGTGCCGATGATCCCTGCTTTGATGGTTTTCATATTCATTTCACCGTGGCCACCTTGACCCATCCGTTTTCCTTCTTGGACGCCAGGACCGATTCGAGCACCGCCACGCACCTGGCGCCGTCCAGAAAGTCGGGATGCACTTCGGAATCGGTGGCCACGGCGTTGACGAATTCATAAACCGTGTGGATGAAAGTATGCTCGTAACCGATGACGTGGCCGGGGGGCCACCAGGCGCCAATATACGGATGGACTGACTGGGTGCAAAGGATGGTCTTGAAGCCGGGTTTGTCCGCCGGGTCACGGCGGTCGCAGTAATCCAACTCGTTCATGCGCTCGAAACAAAAATTGACGCTCCCCTCGGTGCCGTTGATTTCCCAGCGATTGTAATTCTTGTGTCCAGGCGCAAGGCGCGTTGCTTCAAAGGTGCCATAAGCGCCTCCGGCTACATTTTTGCCTCCATCAAACTTAGCCAGAAATGCGGTGGCATCGTCCACGGTAACTTTTTCAGTCCCTTTTCCGGCTGCGGCTTCCAGGCCGAGGGCCTGCGCCTCGCGTGGGCGCTCTTTGATGAATGTTTCCTGCAATCCGACGGTCTCGGCAATTTCGCCGACCAGGAAGCGGGCCGTGTCCACCATGTGCGCGTTGAGGTCGCCATGCGAGCCGGAGCCGGCCACCTCTTTGCGCAGCCGCCAGTTCATAGGAAATTTCGGGTCGGAAATCCAATCCTGGAGATAAGTGCCTCGGAAATGCCGAATCTGGCCGAGCTGGCCCGATTCAATTATCTGTTTGGCTAAAGCAATGGCCGGCACGCGCCGATAATTGAAGACGACCATGTTCCTGACGCGGGATTTGCGCACAGCCGCCAGCATTTTCTCCGCGTCGGCAGTATTGAGCGCCAGAGGCTTTTCGCACAGGATATGTTTGCCGGCGCGGGCGGCGGCCAGCGCAATTTCGGTGTGCGTTGCATTGGAGGTGCAGATGTCAACCGCGTCGATCAGTGGCGATTCGACCACTTCCCGCCAGTCGGTCGCGGCGTATTGCCAGCCCAGTTGGCCACGGGCAGATTCCACCCGGGCACGATCGCGTCCGCAGACGGTGTGCATCTCGATTTTGGCCTTTAGGGGGAAGAAGTAAGGCGCCTGGCGCCAAGCGTTGGAATGGGCCTTGCCCATAAACCCGTAACCGACCATTCCGATGCGCAGTGTCTTGGCCATATTCAAAGTTGGGGTTGAATTAGGTTCAGCCGCCTTTATAGTGACCAGCGTTTTCCAAGTCAACGGCTGACTTGCAATCACGATGCCTTTCACCGCTGAGCAAATAGCCAAACATCTCGGAGGCGAGGTGGTCGGGGACGCTGCTGTGGTCCTGACCGGCTTTGCCCCCGCCGACCGCGCCCAGCCGGGCGATCTGACGTTCGCCGAAAACGAAAACTATTTCGCGCGCGCCGATCAGAGCGCTGCCTGCGCCATTATCGTTGACGGACCGTTCACTTCCAGCGGGAAGGTTTTGATTCGGGTGCCCAACTCCCGCATCGCCTTTGCCAAAGTTCTTGCGCTGTTTTTCCCCGAACCGACCTTTGCGCCCGGCATCCATGCGACGGCGATTCTGTCTGCTACAGCCCAGATTGATCCCACTGCCCACGTTGGGCCCTACTGCGTCCTGGGCGAAAAGGTGAGAATCGGCCCAAGGTCAGTATTACAAGGCGCCAATCACCTCGGCGCAGATTGCCTGCTCGGCGAGGAAGTGAACCTCTTTCCCAACGTGACTCTCTATCCGCGCACTGAGATCGGCAATCGCATCCGCATCCACTCCGGCTCGGTCATCGGCTCCGATGGCTTCGGTTACGTGCTCGACGGCGGGATCCATCGCAAAGTGCCGCAAATTGGCAACGTTATCATTCGCGACGACGTGGAGATTGGCGCCAACGTGACGATTGATCGCGGCGCGCTCGGCCCGACTATCATCGGCAAAGGCGCCAAGATCGATAACCTGGTCCAGATCGCCCACAACGTGACGCTGGGCGACCATTGCCTGATCGTGTCCCAGGCAGGGATCGCCGGCAGCACCAAACTGGGCAACTATGTCATCTTAGGTGGGCAAGTGGGCCTGGCCGGGCATCTGAAAATCGGCAATCGGGTTTCGATTGCCGCCCAATCCGGCGTGATGCACAACATCCCCGACGGCGAGAAATGGTTCGGTTATCCGGCCCAGCCGGATCGCCAAACCAAACGGGAGATCATCGCTCTTCACCAACTGCCCGAGCTGCTCAAACGGCTTAGCGAACTGGAGAAGAAACTCGGCCTGAAGCCAGAGCCGCCGTCGTCGTAAGCGAGGCGGGATTCGAGCGCGCGGAAGGAGATATTGCCTGACAGAGCGGAAGCGACTATATTGCTAACCACGCGAGGAGCGTCGTCTTCGCCGATGCGTTCTACTGTGTGGCGCGGTTAAACCGGCTTTCAAGAAGAGCTTGCGGGCAGGCAGCGACAACGGTAGTCTGCCCGCATGAGCATTGAGGCGATTCAGAGCGAGTTGCGGGCGCTTCCGGTCGAGGAACGGCGCAAACTAATGGCGTTCCTGGTCGTGCTTGAGGACGAGGGACGCGCCGATTACGCGGCCAAGCTCGCGCAGAGGATTGACGACCGATCTCCAGCCCGCTGGTTAACCCCCGAACAATGTGAGCGTGAGTTGGGGCTGTCCGACGAGCCTAAATGAGCGACTCCCGTCCGCTCATTGCCATTGAAGTTTTGGATTTTCCTCGGACGCTCCGTCGGCGAGAACAGCAAGACTTGCTCCGGCGGTGTCGTGAGATCGCCGCGTTCCCGTCCAACTTCTCTGATTTCGTCGAGTACGATTCCACAGGCGGGCGCTTGGGCGTACACGTTTTCGGCAGGTTCGCCATCAAGTTCTGGGACGACTTCGCTGATCAGCACGTGAAGATTCTTGACCTGCACTTGGCGGATCGTTCGCGGTGAAACACTCTTCTCAACCTTGCCAGGACGCCATCAAAGCGTTTCAGCATTTGTGGGTGTCGGCGCGATGGAACTGCCGACAGGGCAGTGCCCAGCCCCCGTCCACCAGACATTATGTTCACCAACCCTGCTTCTGTTCGACTGCGGGACTCCATCAGTGCGTCCCGCACCGGTTCTCGAATCCGCCCTGCGACGATCGCAAGTTTTTCCGTGCAGTCGCGCCACGCCCATTGTAAACCCTCAACTGCGAACCTGTTACAAAGGTGACCCTGTGAAAGCAGCAGACCTGAAACCCAACAAGATTCTGCGCGGCCTGCTCTTTCCCGAGCCGGTGCAGGTCATCGTTGCCATGCCCATGGGCGCCGCCGTCAAGCTCATCGGAAAGGGGCAAAACACCAAAACGGTTTACGAGCCCTCTGTGCTAGAGCCTTCTCAGTTCGGGAGCACCAGGATTTATCTACTCCCCGCCCCACACGCCGAAAGGGCTCGGGCGGGGTTGCTTTTTGCCTAACCAACGCGCGCAGCCATTCATTATAACCTTCAAACTGTATGACAGATCAGGAACTTGAGGAACTGCTGCGCCGCGGCGAAGCGGACCGCGTAGAGCGGAAGTAGGCGATGAGCGACACTGGTGATATCAGGCAGGCTATCTGTGCGTTTGCCAATGATATGCCTGACCATAAGCAACCCGGAGTAATCTTCGTTGGGGTTAGAGATGATGGAGCTTGTGCTAATCTGCCCATAACCGATCAAATGCTTCGCAACCTCGCAGACATGCGCAGCGATGGCAACATCCTGCCTTTTGCTTCCATGGTGGTGCAGAAAAGGACCATCAACGGATGCGAGATGGCGGTCGTCATAGTGCAGCCATCCGACGATCCTCCAGTCCGTTTCAATGGCCGATGCTGGATCCGCGTAGGGACCCGCCGCGCAACTGCAACCCCGGCCGAAGAAACTCGCCTCGCGGAGAAACGGCGCCACCGTGATCTTCCTTTCGATGTCCGACCAGTCCATAGCGCATCCATCGCTGATCTTGACGTCGAACTGTTTCGTCGGCGCTACCTTCCGGCTGCGGTCGCCCCGGAGGTAGTCGAACGGAATGAGCGCACAATCGAGGAGCAACTCAAGACCCTCCGCTTTTTGACCTCCGGGCAGAATCCAGAGCCAACGGTGACGTCATGCTTGGTCATTGGCAAAGACCCAACCTCCTTTTTGCCTGGCGCCTACATACAATTCCTTCGAATTGATGGTGTGGGATTGACCGATCCAATTAAGGACCAAGAGCGCATCTCGGGACCCCTGCTCGACCTGTTGCGAGAATTGGATACGAAATTGGAAGCCCATCTGAGTGTTTCGGCTGATATCACCAGCCAGCCAACGGAAGTGCTGCGGCCTGATTACCCGCTCCCCGCGTTACAACAGATCACTCGTAACGCTCTGCTGCACCGGACCTACGAGTCCACCAACTCGCCCACTCGCATCACCTGGTTCAGCGACCGCATTGAAGTTCTGAGCCCCGGGGGACCGTTTGGCCACGTCACCGCTCAAAACTTCGGACAGCCTGGGATAGCAGATTACAGAAATCCTCATCTCGCTGAGGCAATGAGCAATCTGGGCTATGTTCAGAAGTTCGGAATTGGAATTCAGATTGCCCGAGCCGAGTTGCAAAAGAACGGCAATCCTGAGTTGCAATTCGATATCCAAATGAACTTTATCGGATGTACAATCCGCAAGCGGCTATGAGCACAACCGTGGTTTCCTTCTTCAACAACAAGGGCGGAGTGGGTAAGACCTCTCTTGTTTACCATCTCTCCTGGATGTTCGCTGACTTGGGTGTCCAGACTTTGGCTGTGGATCTCGATCCTCAGGCCAACCTCAGTTCAGCTTTTCTTGAGGAGGAGGATCTTGAAGCTCTATTTGAAAGGGGCACGGCCGCCCCTCCAGGGACAATTTACGAGGCGCTACGTCCGCTGATCGAAGGCTTTGGCGACGTACAAACGCCAGAACTCCACCAGGCCACCGATTCGCTTAGGCTCATCCCAGGTGATCTCCTCCTGTCCACTTTTGAGGATCACCTTTCAGAAACCTGGCCGAAGTGCTCAAATGGGGATGTTCGCGCGTTCCGCGTGACCAGCGCGTTTTGGCGCGTCATGCAATCATCCGCTGAGAGCATCGGAGCCCAGATCATCCTGGTGGACCTCGGTCCAAACCTGGGTGCCATCAATCGTGCCTCACTGATCTCTTCTGACTTCGTGGTCATTCCACTTGCGCCGGACTTGTTCTCGCTGCAAGGCTTGAAAAATCTAGGGCCTCGGCTGCGGGCCTGGCGTGAGGATTGGCAGGAAAAGCTGCGCAAATTCCCCGACGGGAATTTCAACCTGCCCGCCGGGGCAACCAAACCAGCAGGCTACATCGTTCAGCAACACGCCGTCAGGCTGGACCGTCCGGTGAAAGCCTATCGCCGGTGGATGGACCGCATCCCAGATGAGTACCGCCAGTCGGTTCTGAATACCCCGCCGGAAGCATTATTGCGCGTTGCCAATGATCCCCATTGCCTGGCGACGCTAAAAAACTACCGCAGCTTGATGCCTCTTGCGCAGGAGGCGCACAAGCCGATGTTCCGCCTTCGCGCAGCCGATGGAGCCTTGGGTGGGCACGCGACGGCGGCGCTGGATGTTTACAAAGACTATAAACGTCTGGCGGCAAAGATCGCCGAGAGCTGCGCTATCCAGCTTCCGCCATCCATGCAGGAATCTTTGTCCGCCCAGCGGTCTCTTTTTGCGTCCTGACTGGACTACCCGACCCCGGGTGTTCCATCGAAGCCGGGTCGCTTCCTCGCTCCGTTCGCCCTCGTCAGCTTCGTTAAAATCTGTGTTCATCCGCATCCATCCGTGGTTAAATAACCCAGCTCTTATGATCCCATTCAAACGCGTTCACCAGGTCGCCAAACAGCTCCACCTCTGGCCCGACAAATCTCTCGGCGCCGACTGGGTCGTCCAATCCATGCCGAAGCGGGCGGCCTGTGAGAAATGGCTCCAACGCATCTGGAGCAGCATCAGCGAGTGGCCAAGATAGAAATCTATGCCAGGAAAAGTTTTCATTAGTTGCGGGCAAGACACGGATGCGGAGCGCTTGGCCGCCCGAGAAGCCGCCACGTGGTTGAACTCGGAGGGCTACGGAGCCTACGTTGCAATCAAAGTCCAAAGCATTCCCGACCTCAACAAGGGGATCATCGACGAGTTGAAGCGATCCGACTATTTCCTTTTTGTCAACTTCCGTCGCGAAATGATCTCACAGGGGAGCGGCGACCCGGTCTTTCGCGGGTCGCTTTATACCAACCAGGAGCTCGCTATCGCTTACGCCCTGGGCTTTCAGGACATGATCTTCCTGAATCAGCGGTTCACAGAGCGCCGGGGCATGTTTGGCACCATAGTGTCCAACTCACCGGAGTTTGATCGATACACCGAGCTCTTGCCTGGTCTGCAAACCGCAATCCGAGATGCTGGTTGGAAACCAAGCTTCAGCAGAAACCTCGTCCCCGCCTTAGTAAGCTGGAGCGCCCCGGTGAATTACAGCGACCACACAATATGGCAGGGCCACAGCTCACCCCAGAGACCAATGAAGACGCTGATTTTATCTCTCGCTAACAAAAGGCACGACCGCGGCGCCGTCGCGGCGACATTACGGTTGAAGGCCGTGACTGATTCGGCGGGGCGTGGACTGCTGGTCGAAGACACTACGCCTCTAAAGGCGACGGGCTACGTCCAAAGTTACAGTCAGATAATCTGGCCAGAAAGCTCCGGGGAATTTGACCTTCTCGCGCTCGACCTAGCCTCACCCGAACGCCTTTTCCTCCTTAGTATTCGCGATCTCAGCCCGCGCCGGCCCGTCGTCTCAGGCAGGGGTAACTACCAGGTTGTTTTCCAGGCGTTCGCGGAGGGCTTCCCGATTGTTGACATCCCCGTAGCTCTAACCGTGACCGGGGATGAGAACCCCAAGGCCACGCTCGCCTTGCCATGAGCCAGTACCCCAAACGGCTGATCGAAGTTGACCTGCCCATCAAGCGCATCTCCGAACATGCGCGGCGGGAGAAATCCATCCGGCATGGGCATATTTCGACGCTCCATATTTGGTGGGCCCGCCAGCCTCTGGCGACGTGCCGGGCGGTCATCTGCGCCGCGCTTTGGCCCGAACCGGCGGACCCGGTCTGCCCAAAAGCATTCGTCGAAACAGCGACAACGGAGATGCTGAAATGGACGGCTCACGACCGGCAGCAGCTCTTGAGCGATGCAAGCCGAGCTCGATGCACCTGGTTGTTGAACTTGCTGCGCACAGCCCCCGCCAAGGCCAAATGGTGACCTTCGGCAAGGATAAGCTCCTCAGCCGCCGGTCTATTGCCCGAGCTCGCGGACCGCCCGGAAGTCCTGTTATCTGGATGAGCGCGGGCAATGCCCGGCCCCGTCCACCAGACATTAAGTTCACGCAAGCCTGCTTCTGTTCGGCTGCGGGACTCCACCATTGCATCCCGCACCGGTTCTCGAATCCACCCTGATGAGCGGCTGAATTGTTCATCTTTATGATTGACCAGAGCGGCCATTCTGTGCCGAGATAGTGAGCCCACGGGTGTAATCAGAAGATGGCCAGAGTGTCATTAAGAAATGGGAATGGGTCGCGTTCTGCGCAGGCGTCCAGGTACGATGCGCATCATACGGTGCTTTCCGAGACTTACGGTGTCCTGGCGGACCTGCGCCGCGAACTAGCCGATTCCAGGGCCGCCGTGACTCGGCGCGAGGAACTGCTGAAAAACTTTGCCAACTGCGCCGATTCACAGCGGGCCTGGCTGTTGCTGGAGGATTACTTCGAGAAACTGTCCCTTTCGCGCAAAGATTTTCCGACAACCGACTGGTGGCCGCGCTTACTGGCCACCCAAGGCACCGGGCGTCTGCAAGAAATGGCGTTCCTTTTTCTGCGTTCCAAGCGCTCATTGCCGACAGAACTCGCCGCCCACGCCGATCTGGATCGGTTTGCCAAAGTCGAGCAAGCTGAGCAGGAGGGGCAAGTCGCCAAGCAATTGGAGGCCTGGCTTTTCCCCAGCGCGCCTGCCTCTCTGGATTCGCCGCGCGCCTCCTTGCGTGTCGTCTGTGAGGCCCAGGCCGACCCGCAACAGGCAGGCCTGCGCCGCTTGGCCGTCCAGTTTTACCTGTTGCGCCCGCGCACGGGGGAGAAACTCAAGACTGCGCGCCACCTCATGGAACTGACAACGCGCGCCGCTCACGCACAGGAGCAGTTTGCGCCTGCGGATTGGGAGTTCATTGACTGGCTGGCGGGGGTCGGAGCTCAAAGCCCAGGGATCGGAGGCCAGACGGCAACGCAAGAGTCCCGAGTAGACAGCGAAGAAACGCTGGTGCTGTCGGATTTGGAATTGCTTCGCTGGCTGGCGCGGTGGGGCCACACGCCGCGGCTCGAACTGAGATCGCTCGACGGCTACAAGTCGCTGGAGTTTCATGGCCAGGTCGCGGAGTTGACGCCACACCTGGAACACCGCGACAGCGAACTGGTATTCACGCACCGGCTCAGGTCCTCTGGGGGCAAAGCCTTTTCGCTGAATGAAATCCAATTCTTTAGCGGTTGCCCGCCGCTGGCGCTGGTCGGCCACTCCTTTTATCTGCTGCGCAATGCGCCGCCGGCGCAATTGCTGGAGCACTGGGCCAGCCGGCCAGCGGTGCCGGTGCGCAGACTGAGCCATCGATTGCTGATGCACTTGCGCAAGACTCACGCCAATGAGCAGGTTGATTGGGAGCAGCTTTGCCTGGCGCATCCGGCGGCGCCGCTGTTCATTTTTGAGTTGCTCGACGAAACGGTCCGCCTGCGGCTGCTGGCCAAAAGTCAGCGCGACCAGAGTGTCTGGCTCTGGACCGGCCAGCAATGGCAGTTGCGCGACGAGAAAAGACGGCCCGCAGACAAGCCGGAGATTCTCGACGACCGACGCCTGGAGCCCGCCACACTCTGGCTGCGACAACTGGATTGGTTCACACCCGAGCCTGGTCTATGGATTGGCGATGCGAATGAAGGATTTCTGAGCGCGCTGGCGCGGGCGTGGGCCGATCGCCCGCGTGAAGCCGAATACCTGGGCAATCCAGCGTTTCACCGGCTCTTTCTCGCGCCCCGCCAATTGCGGCCCCATCTGGTGGTCAAGGGCAGCGGCATTGACTGGCTTTCCGTGTCGGCTGAGTGGGAGCAGGAAGGGCTTAAGCTCACGGCGGCCGACCTGCAGCGGCTCCAATCCGCCACGGGCCGTTTTGTGAAGTTGCCCGACTCCGGCTGGGTCGAGCTGGATTCCCCTGCAGTCCAGTCGGCGCAGGAGGCGATGGCGGACCTGGGGGTCGAGGGGCTGGTTGCGGCGGAGCAACGCATCGGCCTGGAGCAAGCCGCCCATCTGGACCAGGAGGCCTTGCAGCGGTTTGGCGATTCGGCCCCGGCCAAAGCGTTGCGCGAGCGGCTCAGAAACTTTAATGGCATTCCCGCCGTGCAACTGCCGGCCGAAGTCCGGGCGGACTTGCGCCCCTATCAAAAGGATGGCTTCGACTTCCTTTGCCACCTGACACAGGCTAGACTGGGTGGAATTCTCGCTGACGACATGGGCTTGGGCAAGACGCTGCAAACCTTGGCGTGGCTGGCCTGGTTGAAAGAGCGGGATGGCACAAGCCCTAAACCGTCGCTGGTCATTTGTCCTGCTTCGGTGCTGCACAACTGGGAGCGGGAGGCAAATCGTTTCACGCCGCAATTGAAGGCACTGGTCCTGGAGAGCGGCGCCGCGCGGCACAATTTGCGCAAGCAGATTCCGCAGCACGACTTGATTGTGACCAATTATGCTCTGCTCCGGCGCGACCTGGCGGAATTGCAGAAGTTCTCCTTCCGGGCGATAATTCTGGACGAGGCGCAATTCATCAAGAACCCCGGCGCACAAGCCACCCAATCGGTCAAGCAGTTAAAGTCCGAGTATCGCCTGGCCCTGACCGGCACGCCGCTGGAAAACCGCTTGCTGGACTTGTGGAGCATCGTTGATTTCATCCAGCCGCGCTACCTTGGCAGCCAGGAACATTTCCTGGAGACCTACGAGCCTCGGGGTGAGCATGCTGAATCGGCACAGCGGATCGCCCGTCGCCGGCTTTCGGCCCGGCTACGCCCGCTGCTGCTGCGCCGCATGAAAAAGCAGGTCGCCAAAGATTTGCCTGAGCGCATCGAGCAGCGGCGGGATTGCCAGCTCGGTGAGGGGCAGCGCAAACTTTATCTGGCCGAACTGCGTCGCAGCCGCCAGCAAATCCTGCAGACCGTCGCCCAGAATGGCCTCAACAAGAGCAAGATTCACGTTCTGGCGGCGTTGACCCGGCTGCGCCAGATATGCTGCCATCCGAAGCTGGTCGGCAACGATTCGGTCTCAGGCAAGACCGAGACACTGTTCGAGTTGCTGGATTCGCTGCTGGCTGAAGGCCAAAAAGTGCTGCTCTTCAGCCAATTTGTGCAGATGTTGGAATTGCTGGAGTCGGACTGCCGCCAGCGGAAAATCCGCACGCACCTGCTGAGCGGCCAGACCAGGAACCGCCAGCAAGTGGTCAACGCGTTCCAGGACGATCCCGACGCCGCCGTGTTCTTGCTGAGCCTGCGCGCCGCCGGCACCGGCCTGAATCTGACCACGGCCAGTTACGTGGTGCTCTACGACCCATGGTGGAACCCGGCGGTCGAAGCGCAGGCCATTGACCGCTCCCATCGCATCGGCCAGACCCAAACCGTCAATGCCTACCGTCTGATTTCCCCGGGCACAGTGGAGGAAAAAATCTGGGAGTTGCAGCAAAGCAAAGCCCACACCATTGCTGAGGTGCTGGGAGAAGAGGGCTTCACCAGCAGCCTGTCCAAGGCGGATCTGGAGTACCTGTTCGCAGAGGACTGAGCCAGAGGCCGGAGGTCGGAGGAAGATCATGGGGGAAAAACTCCAAACTCCAAGCACCTGGGAAGCCACAAGCTACAAGCCACAAGCTCGGCCCCTCTTGAAGCTTGATGCTTTGAGTTTCCCTGAAGCTTGGTGCTTGAAGCTTGGAGTGTTCCTCAATGCTTGGGCCGAAGCAAAATGGCCTTCTTTTCCGTGCCTTCAACTTCCACGCTGTGAGTCTCGATGTTCGGGTCGTCCTTGAGCGCCTGGTGGATAATCCGCCGGTCGAACGCGCTCAGGGGTTCTAATTCCACTACGTCACCCCAGCGCCGGACCTTTTCGGCGGCCTCCTTTGCTTTCTTGACCAGCGCCTCGCGCGCCTGCGCCCGATAGCCGCTGACATCTACCATGACTTTTGGGGCAGAGGGGTCCTGCTGAAAGAGCAGGCGGTTGGTGATGTA
>WNGL01020059.1_pt1 | contig 11663 bp, 6 predicted proteins | sample 5400591 | NCBI WGS metagenome assembly WNGL01 (sample SAMN13153377, study PRJNA577476) | soil metagenome | isolation source: 80 cm soil or saprolite under Garry oak tree replicate 1 | place: USA:California | collected 2016-06-15
CGCTGCTCGACGGTGTCGCCATACCGGACTTCGTCGAGTTGTATCGCGCAGCGGCCGGACAATGGGCACCGGAACTGCGGCCGCGTGCCACCTACCGCGACGCGTTCGCGATGCTGGAAACGCTGGCCGGTGGGCCCGACGGCGTGCCGCGGGCCGTAATTTTCGTCGAGTTGCTCGCCAATCTCCTCCGGCCTGACCTGGCCCTGAAGCTGCATGAGTGGTCCGATCGGCAGGCGACGCTGATCGGCGTCACCGACGAACTGCGGATGGCACGAGCACGCCCGCCACTGGCCGGCGGCCGGGCGGCGTTACCCACGAAACCGGCCCCACGCGCCCCGGCCTACCTCATCCTGATGGTGCAGCCGGAGGGTGTCGACGGCAACATGTACCGGCTGAGCCACTGGCGGCAGTTGGACGCGTCCGGCGAATGGCGGCCCGATCGCGGCCCGGACCACCGGGGTGATCTGGTCGGTGTCCGGCATGCGGTGGCGCGGCTGATGGAGAGCCTCGAAGAAGAATGGGCGCCCTACCGACCGACCATCTTCGTGGAGTTCGTATTGCCGGAGGAATTATTGAATCTCGATGTCGACCAGTGGGCATGGGATACCGATCCGAGAATGCCGGAGCCGATTGGCTGCCATTTTCCGGTCGTCATCCGTAGCCTGGAACGCATGGTCAAGCCGAAATGGCACCGGCCGTGGTACCTGCGGTGGCAGCTCTTGCAGGACCAGTTGGCCAAGAATGGCTCGATCGCGCAGAGTTCCGGTTACTGGAGTACGTCGGGGGACGCGGACGCGATCCGCGCGATCATCGCAGCATTCGAACAGGAACCGACGCTGGTCGCGCTCGTGCCCAGCGCGCCACCGCACGCCAGGACGAATGGCGCGGATGAGGTCGCGGCCGGTTTTCGTAAAGGGGTACCGGTGATGTTGTGGCACCGCGAGAATTGCCGGTCGGAAACGTTTGTCGCGGCCGCGATGGATATGCTGCACGGCGATGATCCGCGTGACGTGCTGGAACGGGCCCGACTCATGCGCCTGTCCGGGTTCGCCGCCGGCGCGGACGCGGCGCACGTCGGCACGCGCCTGACCCTGCTGTGGGACGACCCAGGCCGGAGGGTCACGCCCGATCGCCCGGCGCCGCCCGCTCGGGTGGCGGTCTCATGACCCCCGACGAGCCCACGAACACCGGCTGGCAGGTCTACCACGGCACCGGCCGCAGCGCGACGTCGTCGCCGACGGCACTGCCACCGCCACCACCGTGGCGGCGGTTCAACGGCACTGGCACTGTCACCCGACCGGTTGGCAATCCGGCGGAGACTCACCGCCGGATCGGCGCGTTACTCGATCGGCAGCGGCAACCGTATGAGGATGAAGTCGCGATGGTCAATGCGGCGATCTACCTCCGGCGGCCCCTACTCGTGACTGGCCGGCCGGGAACTGGAAAGTCCAGCCTCGCGCATCTGATCGCGCACGAGCTGGGGCTGGGACCGGTGCTCCGATGGCCGATCACCAGCCGGACGACCCTCGGCGACGGGTTGTATTTCTACGACGCCATCGGGCGTGCCCAGGCTTCGGTCGGTAGTCGTGGCGAGGCCGATCCGGTGGATATCGGCAACTACGTTCATCTGGGCGCACTGGGTACCGCGTTGCTGCCCTACGAACTACCACGCGTACTGCTGGTCGACGAACTGGACAAGAGCGACATCGACCTGCCCAACGACCTGCTGGACGTTTTCGAGGAAGGAGAATATTCGATACCGGAACTGATCCGGTTGGCGAAACACCAGCCCGAGGTCACCGTGCTGACCCATGATCCGGACGGCACCGCGGTGATACGGCACGGCAGGGTCCAGTGCCGGGAGTTTCCCATTGTCGTGGTGACCAGCAATGGTGAACGCGAGTTCCCGCCCGCGTTTCTGCGCCGTTGCCTCCAGTTACGGGTCGGTCAGCCGAATTTCGATCAGCTCGGCACGATGGTAGCCGCTCATTTTGGCGCGACCGACGCCATTGACGTCGCGCGGCTGATTCAGGAGTTCCTCCAGCGCAGCGGCGAGGTCGGTGGCCTGGCGTCCGACCAGCTACTCAACGCGGTCCATCTGGCCGTACAACTGGCGACCTCCGGTGCCTACCAATCCGACGAGGACTGGCCGGACCTGCTGCGGGCGATCTGGCAGCCGTTGACGACATCGGAATTCGAGTGAGCGGCGCACCGGCCGAGGAACCGGCAGCGCCGGCCGGCAGAACCGCCGAGTCGGTAGTGCTCCAGTACCTCGAACCGGGACAGGCGCCGACACCGACGCTGACAAGCACGGACCTGTCCGCCCGGGAGATCGCCGACTCGCTGTGGCTGGCCGCCGCACTCGCCCGCCCCCATCGTCCTGACAGCGATGATCCTGGCGCCGCCGCTCCGCACACCGGGCCTGCTCAGAGCGCGCCGCCGGATACCGGTGGCGGCAACGAGGCCGCACCGCCGACGCGACCGCGCGCCGATCCGGCATCCGATCCGACGGAGCGACAGACCCGGGAGGATTGGGGACTAGGCGGCCGGAGGGTCGTGCGCCCGACCACCGTCGATCCCGGCGGTCCGGAGGTGAAGGCACCGCTGGTCTGGCCGACCGCCCCCGCCCTGCCGAATCCGCTTGTCATCGGGAGGGCGTTGCGGCCCTTGGCGATCACGCGGGACTCACCGTGGGTGCGGACGCTGAACGAGGAGGCGACCGCGGTCGCCCTCGCGGAAACGAAGTTGTGGCTGCCGCAGTGGCGAGCGCAGCCGTATCACCCATACGACGTCGCGCTCGTGTTGGACACGTCGCTGTCGATGGAGATCTGGCAGCACGTCGTGCGAGAGTTCCGGGACGTGCTGCTGCGACAGGGCGCGTTCCGGGACGTACGGACCTACCGGCTGGACTGCTCCATGCCGGCGGCGGAGAAACTGGTGCTGCGTACCGAGGCCGGCGCCGCGCGCGGTTGGCGTGATCTGCTCGATCCCACCCATCGGCGAGTCGTGCTCGTCGTGACCGACACCGTCGGCGCGGCATGGCACAACGGCGCGGCTGGTGCACTGCTGGCGGCGTGGGGCGGATCGATGCCGGTAGCGGTGGTCCAGACGATGCCCGAGCGGTTGTGGCACTGGGGCGGGCTCGCGCCACGCAGGATGCGACTGGTCGCCGCGGAACCCAGCGTGCCCAACCGCCGGTTGTGCGTCGAACCGGCCGAACCCGCATTGGGACCCCGACCGCGGTCGGGCGATCCGGCGGACGTGGTGGTTCCGGTGCTGGCATTGGATGCGGCATCGCTGAACAACTGGGCACGGCTGTTCGCCGCCGCCAGTGCGGTGAACCTGACGGCGGTGTTCGTCAACCCACGCGGTGAGGTCGATGCGGACGCCACGATGGAACCGCCCCAGCCGGACACCGGCCGCGAGCGGGTGCGCCGGTTTCGGACATTCGCCTCGGTCGAGGCGTTCCACCTGGCCGGACTGCTGGCCGTGGCGCCAGTCAGCCTGGCGACCATCGACCTGGTGCAGCGTGTGCTCCTGCCCGGCGCTGGGGTGGACACGCAGGCGGAAGTGCTGCTGGGCGGTCTGATGCAACGTTCACCGGCCGGGTCGGCTGGCTTTTCCTTCGATTTCTGCGACGGCGTCCGCGATGAACTCCTGCACGGACTGTTCCGATCTGACGTGGTTCGGGTGGCCCGGCTGGTCGATGACCATCTCGGGGAGAGGTTTCCCGTGTTGCGCAATTTTCGAAGCGTTCTTGCCGATCCGCATGGCGCCGCACTCCCGGAAGTGACTGCGGCTGACCGGCCGTTCATCCATCTGCAAGCCACTGTCTTGCGCGCGCTCTCGGGTCCGTATACCAGACGAGCCAAGTTACTCGACCAGCGACTGTCGGCCGAACGTGAATCAATTCAGGAAGGCTCTGGAGATACCCAGCCGACGCCAGAGGGAATCACGGTGGGGACCGGAGTTCACCCTTCTCCACCGTCGGCGACGGCGGACGTCGTCGCGGGGGGAAACAACCTGGCTGTACCGACTGTGCCGGACTACACCCGCCCGTTCGATATCAATCGGAGCAGGGTGCACCAGCCGCGAATCTGGGGCGACGTGATGCCATTACGCAACCCCGACTTCGTCGGCCGGGAAGAATTGCTGGAGCGACTCCGGCTACGACTGGCCAAACCCGGTGCGACCGCGGTACTCCCCGAAGCGTTGCACGGCCTCGGTGGCGTCGGCAAATCGCAGACCGTCGCCGAATACATCTACCGCCATGCAGGCGAGTACGAAGTCGTGTGGTGGATCTCAGCGGAACATCCGACGCAGATTAGAAACAGCTTCGTGGAGCTCGCCAGCAGGCTCGGCATCGCCACGGTCGGCGGTGCCGATACGGCGAGATTGGCCGTGTTGGAGGCACTGCGAGGTCGACCTGTTCACCCGGGCGGAGAGCACGGAACTGTTGCGTCGTCGTGGCAGTGATATCAGCGACCTCGACGCGGACCGACTCGCGCACGCGCTGGGTGACCTGCCACTCGCGATCGAACAGGCAGCGACCTGGCGGGCGCAGACCGGCATGCCGGTACCCGAATACCTCGGCCTGCTCGACGGCAACCGGAGCGAACTGCTCCTGATGGGCACGACCAGCGACTACCAGTTGCCGGTGGCGGCGGCATGGAACGTACCGCTGAGCCGACTGCGCACGGACCATCCAGAAGCCCTTGCCCTGCTGGAGATCTGCGCCTTCTTCGGGCCAGAACCGATCTCCCGACGACTGTTCAGCGGCGTGCCCGAGGCGAGGGTACCCGAGGCCCTGCGGGCAGCGCTGAGCGACCCGATCAAGCTGAACAGCGCCATTCGGGAGATCAGCCGCTACAGCCTGGCCAAAATCGATCACCGGAAGAACACACTGCAACTGCACCGACTGGTACAGGCCGTGCTGAAGAACCATGTAGCCGAAGAGAACCGCGCGGATATGCGGCATATCGCACATCTGCTACTGGTCAACGGCGATCCGGACGATCCGGATGACTCGGCGAACTGGCCGAAATATGCCGAACTCCTCCCGCACGCGATCGCCTCGGGGGCCGTACGGTGCCAGGCAAAATGGGTACGAGCCCTGCTGCTCAACCTCGTTCAGTATCTCATGAATATCTACGACTACGAAAGCGGTCGAGAACTGTCCGGCCAGGCATGGGAGATCTGGCGAAGCGAGATCGGGGAAAGCGACCTGCAAACCCTGACGATGGCCCGGCACTACGGATTCATTCTGCGGCGTCTACAGGAATTCGAGACGGCGCGAAGACACAACAAGCGAACGTATGACCTGATGGTTGAGACGTTTGGCGAAGATCATGAGGCCGTGCTGTCGGTGGCCGACGCGGTGGCGCTGGACCTACGCGGCGAAGGCAAGTTCGTCGAAGAACTCGCCATGCGGCGCGACACCTACGAACGGGCGTGCCGCATCCACGGTGAGGCCGACCCGGCGACGTTGGTCTACGGGTTCAACCTGGCCAGTTGCCTGCGGCAGGTCGGCGACTACTTCCAGGCACGCGAACTGGACGAGGACATCTACCGCAGAAGAATGCTCACGCACGGCCCGGACCACCAACGCACGTTCCAGTCGCTCGACGCGATCGCCATGGACCTGCGGGAATGTGGCCAGTACGTGGAAGCCTGCCGCATGGAAGAGGAGGCCCTCCAGCAGCAACGGGAGATCCTGGGCGATGATCATCTCCGCACGATCGGCGCGCTCCGTAACCTCGCGGTGGCCCGACGCAAGGCAGGGGACCTGGAGGGCGCGCTGACGCTGTCGACCGAATGCTACGAGCGGTACAAACGGCGGCAGGGCGAACTGCATCTGGACACCATCACGTCGCTGATGAACATGTCGGTCGATCTACGCCATATGGGCGATCTGACCAAGGCTCGGGCACACGGTGAGCGCTGTCTGCAGCAGTACCGGAAGGTCTACGGCCTCAATCACCCTTATGTGCACATCGCGGGAACCAACCTCTCCCCCGCCCTCCGACTGCTCGGCGATGCCGACGGCGCACACATGCTGAACGAGGCGGCGCTGAGCTTCTACCGCTCCGCGTTCGGTCCCGACCATCCATCCGCTCTGATGATGGCCACCAATCTGGCCAGCGATCTTGCCGCCCTCGGTGACACAACCGCCGCGCACCTGCTGGACCAGGACACCCTGACCCGTTCGAGGCAGGTACTGGGCGAGCAGCACCCGTTGACGCTGGCCATCATGGTCAATCTCGCGCTCGACCTGACCAGCATCGGGCGCATCGAAGAGGCCACCGCGCTGCATACCACCGCGCTGCACGGCTTCCGCATCAGGTTGGGTACGGATCATCCGTCCACAACCGCTGCCGAGCGGAAGGTACGGGCCAACTGCGACACGGACACCATGCAGCTGTGACCGGTCACCCGGTGGGCACCGACAACCACGGTCAGGCGGCGCCCACAACAACAGTACCGACCATCGGAACCAGCCAGGTCGCGACCGCCACCGGGTCGACATCGACGGCGAAGCCGTCAAGGCCCGTGCAGACGCCGGCCACGATCTCCGGCCGTGCCAAGATCGCTCTCGCCGCGTCGTGATCGCCCTTCGCACGCAGACACAAGCCGATCCCGACCACAACGTCCCCGGAGTAGTCACGGGCCAGCAGGTAGCGCGACAACGCGTCGTCGTAGTCGTCCCGACCGTAAGCGGTGTGAGCACGGAAGATCGACGGCCCGGAGTGATCAGCGGCGCGGACCGCGTGGGCGAACTGATCGGGATCCAGCACCCGGATACGCAGCAGGTCGAGCCGGCTTGGCGGGATGTCGTTCCGCGCCTTGAACACGCCCGGCTGGAGCGGTCCGGCAGATCGGCCGTGTCGCCAGTTGTCGACCAGCGCGGCGACCGTGCCATCGTCGGGCTGGATGTTCCTCAGCCGCCAACAGGCATAGTGATCGGCTACCAACCGTTCCGCGATGGCGGTCAGTTCCGGCTCCACGCGTTTCTGGTCGCAGGCGGCCAGACGCCGTTGTACGCCGGCGACCAACTCTGCGCCGAGATCGGTCAACCCGTCCGCCACCGCAAGCGAATCGAGCGCCCACCTTATCTGCTCGCGACGGTAAGCGAGTAGGAAGTCCGCCGTGGTCGCGTCCGTGTCCCCCGCATCGCCCTGCGCGAGCCAGAACTCGGCAACGGCGACGAAGGCGTAGATACCGTGCAGCATTCCGGTCAGTGGCCGGGGATCGTCCCGCCACGGTGCGTAGTAGTGGCCGTTGACTCGCACGCTGACCAGATCGACCAGATTCGACACCGCGTTCAGTTTGGAGTGCTGCATCTCGTGCACGAACGTTTCGGCCAGGTCGGTGGCCGTCAGACCGGTGGGCACCGCGACCGCGCCGATCGCGGCGGCCGAGGAGAATCCCCCACTCGTCCGGGCCGGATCGACCGGTGTGAGCGTGCGTAGGCCAGCCGCTGCTTCGACGGCCCAGCCAGGATGCCTACACACCAACGTGTCCCACGTTTCGTCGAGCAACCTGTGCCATTCCAGCAACTCGGTCGGACCGGTCTCGTTCGGCGGCAACGGTTCGGCAAACTCCCGATACGGGTCGGTGTCGTCGATCCAGATCGTCAGCCCAACACCCCGTACGGTCACAGTGTGTAACGGAGCAGGCCGGAACATGTCGTTCGCACGTGTCGTGTCCACGCGCACGGACACGTGTCCATCCGAAGCCGTGATGTGGGTTTCCGTTCCGGTGTACCGCAGTTCGGCCGTGCCGGCCGGAAAACCGGCTGGCAGCCGCAGACGACCAACGGTGGGCAGCACGATCGCGCCGGACGACACCGGGAGCGGTAGGACGCACGGCATCCGCGCCCTGAGCGCCGCGGCCGCCGCCACCAGGTACAGGTAGCCGCAGTGACTACGTGCACCTGACCGGTCAGTATCACACGGTGCCGTAGCCGTCCGCCGCAACCAGATCCCGAACGGAGGGTGCAGGATCAGCTCGCTGACGACATCCGGTGCCACCGCCTCCACGGCTGCCAACAGGTCCCAGGCTGGCTCGGGGTCGGACAACGCCGCGCCGGTCGTGAAATCCGTTGCGACGTCCGCCAACGCTCGCAAAAGCAGCCGCCTGCGGCTGTACTCCCCAGCGAGGAGCGTTGCCATGGTGTCCCGGCTGGCGACACCCGCACAGATCTCACGGAAAGCACCATGCGAGAACGAATGTGAGGGTAGCTCGCGTTCGGGTGTGGTCAGACTCGCCTTCATTGACACAAATCTATCAAGAATAGATCACGTTGTCTCTCACTTGCCCAGGCTCCTGAATCTCATCACGGTCGGACAACGGAACGTTCTCGACCAGGCAACGCAGGGCATCGAGAAGTCGGAAATCACGCATAGCACGGAGTTCGGACAAGGGCACGTGTGTGACGTCCAGCAACTTGGTATGCAGATCGTCGGCGGACAGACCCATGGTGCGCCTCTCCTCCGGATCGACTGGGGCGGACAATGCACGACATCATGCCCTAGGGCCGTGGACCCAGCTACTTCGGGGTGCCCGGCTCCTACCGATCACCGGTCGTGTCACGATACCCGCTGTGCAATCCCGCTACTGCCGGTAGTGTTGACGGCACCCTGCCCTCCGCGCTCGGAGGTGAAAGATCTCATCAGGAGGAGTCGCCGTGACAGAACCTGGCCGTGCTGTCGGTGTCCCCGGTCCTGCTCGACCGTTGGACGTCACTCGAACGATTTTCAGCCAGCCACGAGTCTGGGGCGACGTAATGCCGTTGCGCAACCCGGACTTCGTCGGCCGGCAAGAGTTGTTGGAACAACTCCGACAACGACTTGCCGCGCCGGGCGAGGATGCCACCGCCGTACTCCCCGAAGCATTTCACGGACTCGGCGGCGTCGGCAAATCGCAGACGGTCGCGGAATACATCTACCGCCATTCCGACGAGTACGATGTCGTATGGTGGATATCGGCGGAGCATCCGACCCAGATCAGGAACAGTTTTGTCGAACTGGCAAGAAAGCTGGACCTTTCGACAGCCGGTGACGCGGAGAACACCAGGCTCGCCGTGCTGGAGGCGCTGCGCAGGGGCGAGCCGTACTCCCGCTGGATCCTGGTGTTCGACAACGCCGACCGCCCCGACGTAATCACGGACTTCCTGCCAAGGGGCGCCGGACAGACCGGCCACGTCGTCGTCACCTCGCGCAACGCGCAGTGGGCCAATGTCGCGCGAACGGTCGAGATCGACCTGTTCACCCGGGCGGAGAGCACGGAACTGTTGCGTCGTCGTGGTGGCGAGATCAGCGATGTCGACGCCGACCAGTTGGCCGAGGCACTGGGTGACCTGCCGCTGGCAATCGAGCAGGCGGCGACATGGCGGGCGCAGACGGGCATGCCGGTGCCGGAATACCTGGGCCTCCTCAAGAAGAACCGGACCGAACTGCTCCAGATGGGTACGGCCAGCGAGTCCCAGTTGCCGGTGGCGGCGGCGTGGAACGTATCGCTGAGTCAACTGCGCCAGGACCATCCGGAAGCCCTCGCGCTGCTGGAGATCTGCGCGTTCTTCGGGCCGGAACCGATTTCCCGGCGACTGTTCAGTGGCGTGCCCAACGCCCAGGTGCCGGAAGCGCTGCGCGAGGCGCTGAGCGACCCGATCAAGCTCAACAGCGCCATTCGGGAGATCAGCAGGTACAGCCTGGCCAAGATCGACCATCGGAGCAACACGCTGCAACTGCACCGACTGGTACAGGCCGTGCTTAAGAACCAGGTGGCCGAGCAGGACCGTGCTGACATGCGGCATATCGCGCACGTACTGCTGGTCAACGGTGACCCGAACGACCCGGACGACGCGGCGACCTGGTCACGCTACGCCGAGCTCCTCCCTCATACGATCACGTCCAACGCGTTGCACTGCCAGGCGAAATGGGTACGCGGTTTACTGATCAACCTCGTCCGGTATCTCATCAACATCGACGACTACGAAAGCGGGCGCGACCTGTCCCGCGAAGCGTGGGAGATCTGGCGGACGGATATCGGGGAACGTGACCTGCAAACCCTGACGATGGCTCGCCACTATGGATTCATCCTGCGACGCCAGCAGAAATTCCGGCAGGCGCGGGAACTCAACCAGCAGACCTATCGCCTCATGGTCGAGGCGTACGGCGAGAATCACGAAGCCCTGCTGTCCGTTGCCGACGCGGTGGCGCTGGACCTGCGCGGTGAAGGCAAATTCGTCGAAGAACTCGCCATGCGCACGGACATCTACGACCGTGCACGCGACGTCCTCGGCTCAGACGACCCAACAACGCTCGTCTACGGGTTGAACCTCGCCAGTTGCCGGCGGCAGGTCGGCGACTACTTCCAGGCACGCGACCTGGACGAGGACATCTACCGGCGACGCATGATCACACACGGCCCGGATCACCAGCGCACGTTCCAGTCGCTCGACGCGATCTCCATCGACCTGCGGGAATGCGGTCTGTACGTTGAAGCGTGCAAGATGGAAGAGGACAAGCTCGACAAGCAGCGGGAACTCCTGGGCAGCGACCACCTGGGCACAGTCGGCGCCCTCCGCAATCTTGCAGTGGCCCGCCGCAAAGCGGGCGACGCTGCGGGTGCGCTCAAGCTGTCCACCGAGTGCTACCAGCGGTACGGACGGCGGCAGGGTGAGATGCACTTGGACACCATCACCTCGTTGATGGGCATGTCCGTGGACATGCGCCAGCTCGGCGACCTGACCAAGGCACGGGAGCACGGCGAGCGCTGCTTGCAGCAGTATCAGCGAGTCTACGGAGCGGATCACCCCTATGTGCACATCGCCGGCACCAACCTGTCGGCCACGCTGCGACTGCTCGGTGACGCCGATGGTGCGCGTGCGCTGAACGAGAAGGCACTGGGCTTCTACCGATCCAGGTTCGGCCCGGACCATCCGTCCGCACTGGTCATGGCCACCAACCTGGCCAGTGACCTCGCAGCCCTCGGCGACACCACCACAGCACACGACATGGACACCGACACGCTGGACCGGTCGAAACGGGTCCTGGGTGATGAACACCCGTCTACGCTGGCCGTCATTCTCAACTTGTCGCTCGACCTGACCGGCCTCGGTCGAACCGAGGAGGCCGCCGAGGTGCACGCCAGGGCGTTGGAAGGCTTCCGCAGCCAACTGGGGGCGGACCATCCGGCGACAACGGCTGCCATCCACAAGGTCAGGGCCAACTGCGACACGGACACGATGCAGCTGTGATGTGCCGGTGTCCCATGACCGAGCGGTCATGGGACACCCACCCGGGTGCTGCTGACGGCCTGCCCCAGCCAGCCGGCCACCGCGACCGGATCAACATCCGGACCGAGCCGTGTCACCAGCGCTGCCACGATCTCCGGTCGCGTCAGCAGTGCCCGCGCCGCGTCGGGCTTTCCCAGCGCCCGCAGGCAGAGGCCGATGCCGATCAGTGCGTCCCCGGTGTGGTCGCGGATGGCCAGATAGCGTCCGAGTGCGTCGGCGTACTCGTCCTGGGCGTAGGCGGCGTCGGCCAGGAACGCCGGTTCGTCCGCGCGCCGGGCGGCGCGCAGGGCTCCGGCGAAGCCGGCCGGGTCCATGATCCGGGCGCGCACCAATTCGCGTCGGTCGGGCCGCTGGGCCGCCCGGA
>WNGL01008914.1_pt1 | contig 11662 bp, 7 predicted proteins | sample 5400591 | NCBI WGS metagenome assembly WNGL01 (sample SAMN13153377, study PRJNA577476) | soil metagenome | isolation source: 80 cm soil or saprolite under Garry oak tree replicate 1 | place: USA:California | collected 2016-06-15
AGCGTGAAGCGTCATCGATGGTGAAGCCTTATTCACGGTGGCTCAGCGAGGACTATTTCATTTTCCACATTCGAGAAGCAGCCGGAGCGCCCACTGCAGCCGAATTAACCCGGGATCACGTGCTACAGATTGCTCAGATTGTTCGCGGCGACAGGTTTGACTTGTCCGCAGGCGAATGCGCAGAGGTGATGCATTCGCAGATATCCTACTATTCGAACGATGTGGCTGTGATTGGCTGGAATGCCGCTTTCCTTTACGACAGTACAACGGGAGCCGAGACCGCCATTCAACTTCTCGAGTATGCCAACTCGCAGCTTCTGGAATTCCGACATTACGATGAGCTGTTGACGGGAATCCTTGACAGCGTTTACGACCTGCTGGAGCAGAAGACGGGCACGTTTGCGCGTTGGCGAATGGCTCGCTCCGCAACCAACCTGCACACTGTGCTCCTCGACGTGGCGGAACTCACCGAACACGCCGACAACGCAATAAAGTTCCTGAGCGACATGTTCGCCGCTCGGCTCTATAAGTTGGCCGCAGCTAAAGTGGGCGTGCCGGATTACAAGGATCTGGTTGCGCGGAAGTTGAGAACTGCCGAGGACCTCTACCACTACATGGTCGAGCAGTTTAACCAGAGCCGCGCCTTCCTTCTTGAAGCAACGGTCGTCATGATCTTGCTGATTGAACTCTTTTATCTCTTCCGCGGCCGGCCTTTGTGAGAAAGATCGCAGGGATGCAGGCGGCTTTATGCATTCATCGCTGCTGTCTGCACGGACTGCACGATGGCCTCTAAAATTGCAGTGGGATTTGGCGGACAGCCTCTAACTGTGTGATGTACGGGGATGACGTTCGCAACCGCGCCCCGGCTGGCATAGTTCTCTCCAAATATTCCGCCGCAGGCTCCACAGTCCCCTACGGCGACAACTAATTTTGGATCGGGTACGGCATCGTATGTGCGCTTCAGAGCTTCTTCCATATTGACTGATACGGGACCGGTGACCAGCAACAAGTCGGCGTGACGCGGGCTGGCAACGAATTTGATCCCTATGCCTTCAAGGTTGTAATAAGGGTTATTGAGTGCGTGAATCTCGAGTTCGCAGCCATTGCAGGAACCGGCATCGACGTGGCGTATGCACAGGGCCCGGCCCAGGACGTTTCTCAGACGCTGCTGCAGTACCTCCACTGTGCGCGAAGTTGCGGCTTGCTTGGGAAGAGCCTCAGTCAACATGCGCGTACGTATCATCCGCGCTAGAGTGTTCAGCATTCTCGCCTCATCCGTCGTGTCCGCTGTAGGACAAGTTGAAAGACTTATTAATTAAGGGGAAGTCAGGGACAATGTTGCCGAGAATCGCGTATTCGAGAAGCGGCCAGTTTTGCCAGGAGGGGTCGTGCGCATGGCAGCGCCGGATTCCTCCTAGTGGGCCAGCTTCAAGAGCGATCATCACGGGACCCCGCCATCCTTCGATCAGGCCGAGACCAAGGCAGTCCGGTTCTGCGACCTGAACATCCGTCTGAATTGGCCCCTGCGAATGATCGTCGAGGATCACTCGGCATAGCCGGAGAGATTCGACAATCTCGTCGAACCGCACCTGCACCCGCGCTGCGACGTCTCCTGAAGTCTGTGTTACCAACTGGGCGTTTATCTTGTCGTAGGGCGGCCAAGGGTGATCTACGCGCAGGTCGCGACCGACGCCAGATGCCCGCCCTGCCAATCCGATAACACCCAACTTCTCAGCCAATTCCTGTTTCAAGAATCCTGCTTCGCGAAAGCGGTCCTGTAGACCGGCGTGTTCATCATAGATGGAGCGCAAGTCCGCGACGGCCCCCTCTAGCTCTATGTATTGAGTTCGTAGCAAGGCACGAGCATGATCCGGCAAATCCGTTGCTACTCCTCCAGGCAGTATGTAGTCCAGCAAGTAGCGCGCCCCGAAAACATTCGCGTTTGTGCGCAGCAGGTCCTCTTTCAAGCGCGAGAACTGAGTGAGTCCAAAGGCGAAACCTGCGTCATTACCCAGAGCGCCCAGATCGCCGAGATGATTGGCCAGCCGTTCGTGTTCGAGCGCCAGGGCACGCAGATTCGCGGCGCGGGGAGGGCAAACGGACTGGGTGATCGCTTCTAATGCCGTGCAATATGCCCAGGAGAAGGCCACGGCCGAATCACCAGAGAGGCGCGCCGCAAGCCGGTGTGCATTGTTCAGATGCATTTCTTCAAACCGCTTTGCAACTCCCTTGTGGGTATAGCCGAGACGTTCTTCCAGTCGCAATACCTTCTCACCAACGACAGAGAAACGAAAGTGTCCCGGCTCGATCGTACCGGCGTGAACTGGGCCGACCGCAATCTCGTGAACGCCATCCCCTTCCACCTGGACGAACGGGTACGGTTCCGACTGCACGGGATATTGCAGTCCACCGTCGACGTCTCGCCGAAGTGGAAAGACCGTCTCGGGCCAGCCGCCATGGCGCAGCCAGCCACGCTTGTCCTGGTCGGTACTCGCGATTCCAAGCAAGTCGTAAGTCGCCCGTTCCATTCGCGACGCTGTTGGAAACAGATCCGCAAGAGTTGGATAGGTTGGGTGTATCCCGCCTTCCATCTCGTGTTCGAGCACCAAAACTCTAGCTTCGGGAAGAAGGAAGAGAGCGTGGATGCGGAAGCGGCCGTCCCGGTCGCGATCGTCGGCGCCCCATAAGGTGAGAAAGCGGCCGCCTTCCTCAGTCAGCTCTTCTCCAACTTGGCGCCACTGCATAGCCCCCACCTTCACAGTGCCGCAAGCGAGATTCGATGGAAGCTGCCTCATCGACTTTTCCGAGAAATCAAAGCTCATATTCATCATCCGATCAGTTGTGCAGCAGCGCGATACCACGCTGCAAGTGCAGGCGGCATATACAGTCCCAGCGTCAGCACTATGGCGAGATGGACGAAGACAGGCAATAGCGCCGGAGAATGCGGCAGCGGCGGTGCGTTGCTGTCTCCGAAGACCATTGGCTGAACCCGGCTGAATATTGCTGCGAATGCCACTCCAAGCGCAAGTAGCAGCAATGGAGTAGTCCAGGGATGCTCCCGCATGGCGGTTGTAAGAATGAGAAACTCGCTTGCAAATACTCCAAACGGTGGCATACCGAGAATTGCAAGCGATCCCAGCCCGAGCCCCCAGCCAATGGTCGGGCTGATGCCTATGAGACCACGAATGCCATCCATTTGCTGCGTTCCGGCAGTCTGAGATGCATGCCCTGCGGTGAAGAAAATAGACGACTTGGTGAGAGAGTGAACCGTCATGTGCAGAAGGGCGGCGAAATTAGCTATTGGTCCCCCCAATCCGAATGCGAAGGTGATGATGCCCATGTGCTCGATCGAGGAGTAGCCAAAGAGCCGCTTGATATCGCGCTGCCTCCAGAGAAAAAATGCGCCAAGCACCGCCGAGAGCAGCCCAAAGGTCATCAACATCCGACCAGGAAGAGAAGATCCGACGGAGCCTTCGGCGAGAATCTTGCAGCGAATGACAGCGTACAGGGCGACGTTCAGGAGGAGGCCGGAAAGGACGGCAGACACAGGCGTTGGGCCTTCGGCATGTGCGTCAGGAAGCCAGTTATGCAATGGAGCGAGCCCGACCTTGGTCCCGTATCCGACCAGAAGAAAGACAAACGCAAGTCCCATGACCCTCGGCTCAAGTTGCCCCTTCACGGCATTGAGGTGCGTCCACAACAGCGCAGTCATGCCTTCGCGCCCGAGCGCGTGCTCCGCGGCAAAATACAACAAAATGGTGCCAAACAAGGCCTGCGCAATGCCGACACCGCATAGGATGAAGTACTTCCAGGCCGCTTCGAGGCTCGCTGGCGTGCGGTAGAGAGAAACCAGCAGGACGGTGGAGAGTGTAGCGGCCTCCATGGCCACCCATAACAGGCCCATGTTGTTGGTCAGCAGAGCCAACAGCATGGCTGCCATAAAGAGCTGGTACATGCTGTGATAGAGGCGCAGACGGGGCCGGGTTACGCGCCCGTGATGCTCTTCGATGCGCATGTAGGGGCCGGAAAAGAGCGCGGTCGTGAAACCAACGAATGCGGTTAGAGCGACCAGAAATACATTGAACGAATCGACGAAGAATTGCTCGTGCCCGACCAGCATCGGACCCCACCAAATCACTCGTAGGACCAGGAACGATGAGGCAATCAGCGTGGCAAGACTCATGCCGGCATTGAGCTCCGCCGCAAAACGGCGTGCACCGAATAGGGCCAATACGACGGACCCCAGCAGTGGCAAGCCCAGAACCAGATAGATCTCCACGCTATTCCTCCTTGAGTCTTTCCAGGTGATGCAGATCGAGGCTGTCGAACTGCTCCCGAATCTGAAAGAAAAATATGCCGAGAATGAACACGCCGACCAGCAGGTCGAGTGCGATACCGAGTTCGATGACCATCGGCATTCCGTAAGTTGCGCTGGTGGCCGCGAAGAACAACCCGTTCTCCATCGCGAGAAATCCGATCACCTGCGACACCGCCTTGCGGCGGGTAATCATCATCAGGAAGGCGAGCAGGATGACGCCGAGAGCGATGCCGATGTTGTGGCGCGTGACTGTCGTCGCGAGCATGGTGATCGGTTGCGCCAAACCAAAGGCGAAGATCACAAGCACCAATCCCACCAGCATGGTCGTTGGAATGTTGACCAGCGGTTCATTGTCCCATTGCGCGCCAAGCCGCTGGATCAGCCTATGGAGGATCAACGGAAGTGCGATGACTTTCAAGATCAAGGTGAGTGCTGCAGAGTAATACGGCTCCTTCAGCCCGGAGCTATAGGCCACGATCAAAGTAGAAAGAAAGAGGATGGCGCCCTGCCAGGCAAACAGAATAATCAACCGCTGCGTGCGTCGTGCCGAGAGCATGGCGAACGAGATAAGCAGCAAGCCGGCGGCGAGAACCTTTAACAACTGCGAGATTAAGTGCGACATGTGCATTTTGTTCAGGCTCCCTGGAGAAGGTGGACAAGCAATCCGAGCACAGCGAGCAGGAAGGACATCGCCAGATACTCCGGTGCCCGAAAGATGCGCAGCTTGGCCGACAACGATTCAATGAGAGCTAAAACCGTTCCGGCAATCACGAGTTTTCCAATCAGTGCGGCAATGGCCAGCAAAAGGGCCGCACCCCCATCCGCCCCGTGCGTCGCGATGCCCCATGGCGCAAAGAGAGCGAACCCCATGCAGGCATAGTTGAAGAGCTTGAGACTGGACGCCCACTCGACAAGGGCGAGGTGGCGGGCGGAATACTCCAAAATCATGGATTCATGAATCATTGTGAGTTCAAGATGGGTCGCTGGATTGTCAATCGGGATGCGGGCGTTTTCGGCCAGCAGCACCATTATGAATGCGACAGCAGCGAAAATCACACTTGGATCGACGACAGATCGGGGCGCGCTCGAACCCTCCACCAGACTCGGCAGCGCGGTTTTTCCAAAGAGGAGAAATGCGTTGAATAGCACCATCAAGAGCGCAGGTTCAGCAAGGAATCCGATCATCATCTCCCGTCGAGCCCCAAGCGTGCCGAACGCCGTGCCGATATCCATCGCCGCGAGCGAGAGGAAGACACGCACCGTGGCAAAGAGGCCGATGAGAGCAATGGAGTCGGCCACGCGCGCGAACGGCAGATCGGTAACCAGCGAGGGAATAATCGCTGCCGCCAGCACCATGGTTCCAAACAGCACATACGGCGTCGCTCGAAAGAGCGGCGACGCGTCAGTGGCGAGTGCCACTTCTTTGTGGAAGAGCTTGCGCAGCATTCGATACGGTTGCCACAGGGGTGGCGCGGATCGGCTCTGCAGCCAGGCGCGGCATTGAGCGATCCATCCGCTAAACAAAGGCGCAATCGCAATGGCCAGGCCAATCTCCACGAATTGTCGAAGGAAGCTGATTCCTCTCATAAGACAAACACCAAAAGGCCAAGCAGTGTCAGAAAGCTATAGAGCAGATAGATCGACAGTCGGCCGCCTTGAAGTATGCTGATTGCGTTCGCGAGCCCTTGCACACTGCGGGCAATCGGCAGATAGATCCCGCGCCACCAGCGATCCTCCAGATGAATCCGATACCGTGGGACGATATCGGTCGGCAACGGCATATCGCGTTCCATCCGAAAGAAGATTCCGAACATGTGACGAATCGGTTGACCGAATCCCTCCGCCGTATCCTGCATGCGAGGTGTCTGCCACGGATAGCCGCAGTCCCAGGGAGCCGTTCGGCGTACCCGCCCGTGAGCCAGAAGGCGCACCAGCACGAACGTGACGCCTACAACGCTGACGATTCCAGCGAGCAAGATCAGGCCGCTGTAGGAAGCCTGTTCCGGTGCAATCGGAGCAATCCACCAGACTGTGGATCCGGGTGCGACGGTCTGGTTCAACAAGTTGTCCGTGACTGCCGCTGCCGCTCCCAATGCGAACTGAGGCAAAACGCCGATGAGAATGCACCCCAACGCGAGCCAGCCAAGGCCGAGGCGCTCAAGCCAATTGGCGTCGTGCGCGTTTACCAGAGAGGATTCTCGTGGTTGCCCCAGAAAGATGATCCCGTAAAACTTCACCATCACATACGCCGCCAGCGCGACGGTCAAGGCAAGCGCTGCAGCTCCGAGAGGGACCAGCATATTTATGAACGCATGAGGAATTTGCGGGGTAAATAAAAACGACTGCAAAAGCAGCCACTCTGACACAAAGCCGTTGAAAGGCGGCAAACCCGCAATGGAGAGTGTCCCGATAAGGGCGAGGGTCGCTACCCAGGGCATGCGGCGGATAAGGCCACCGAGCTTTCCAAGGTTACGCGTCTTTGTAGCGTGCAGGACGGATCCTGTAACCAGAAAGAGCAAGCTCTTGAAAAATGCGTGATTGAGCGAATGGATCAATGCGGCGCTGAGAGCGAGTGCGGCATACAGATGGAGGTTGGACGTCTCGAACAGAATCGACAGACCAATGCCCGTGAAGATCAGCCCGACATTTTCAATCGAGGAATATGCCAGCAGACGCTTCATGTCGGTCTGCACGGCAGCGAAGACGGCTCCGAACAATGCGGAGAACAGACCAAGCACAAGCAGGAGCACTCCCCACCACCAGAGCCTGACCTGCAGCAGATCGAAGCTGATCCGCAATACTCCGTAGATTGCGGTCTTCAGCATCAATCCACTCATCATTGCCGAGACCGGCGAGGGCGCAGCAGGATGGGCTTCTGGCAGCCACACATGCATCGGAACCAGGCCCGCTTTCGCTCCGAAGCCTATCAGAGCAAGCAGGAAAGCAGTTGTGCCAACGAACGGCGTGAGCGAAGCTCCACGCATCGCGTCAAAGGTGAAATGCCAACTGCCGCCTTGAAGCACGCCAAAGCAAAGCAGGATGCAGATCGCGCCTACATGGGCCATGACCAGATATAGGAATCCGGCCATCCGGATTTCCGGAATGCGGTGATGCGAGGTGACCAAAAAGTACGAACTCAACGCCATCGTTTCCCAGGCCACCATGAAGAGGTATGCATCGTCGGCGAGTATGACCATTGCCATGCTGGCGAGAAACACATGATAGTGAAGGCCAAGCAGGGCCGGGGCGGTTCCTTCGCCCGATCGAAAATAACCGGCAGCGAAAGTCGAGATACCGGCGCCGGCCAAGCCCAGAAGCAATAGAAAGAAACTGGATAATGGATCCAGACGAATATGGAAGGGCAGATCTGGGAGCCCGAGCGGAAGAACCATCACCTCCGGTGTCTGCGCCTTTGCAAGATGGACTCCTGCCACGACTGCGACACCAAGACAAACGAGTGTCCCAATTGGGAAGAGCACGCGTGCAACATATCGTATGCTGTGAGGCCGGAGCCAGCCCATCAGCCCCAGCATCACGTAGGTCACTATAAACGTCAGGAGGAACCGGAGACCGTTTGCAGAGAGAACAGCCATCACGTCGGAGATCGAATTAGGAAAGTTCAAAGATAATCCTCAGACATTTCCAAGCGAAAACAGGCGACGCAAGTCTCAGTCGCCAGCTGCCACGGATTGGACTTGACCAAGGCCCAATCCGAAACCGGTTTCGGAATCCTCTACATTGTCGAGATCACGCCCTGGCCTTTGCAGAGTGGTTATCCATCTCTTTCAGCAATCCTTGAGCTTCTTTCAAGTGTTTTTGGAAATAGCGGCGCATGAGAGCAAGCACTTCAGTGATGATAGGGTCGCGAACCGAATAGAAAACCTGGTTTCCCACTTTGCGGTTTGCGACAATCAGTTTTGCCCGGAGCACGGATAAATGCTGGGAGACGTTTGCTTGTTCCATCCCTAGCTTTCCCATCAGCTCACCAGCCGACAATTCGCCGTTCTGCAGCAGTTCAATGATTGCGATCCGCGTCGGGTGCGCAAGAGCCTGGAAGATGTCGGCCTTGAAGCGACGCAGCGAGTCAGGCATACCGAACCTCTACAAATCATGAATATTCGAAGTTGCGAATATATTGTATCAGAACTTTGATTAGCCTGCCGTTCAGCGAACCTTCCAATTTGGGGAGACTGTACACAGGGCCCACGTGTTTCGAACTCCGGCAGTTCGAACTGGAACCAAATACATAATCCGATTGTTGGCTCGCTACACTGGGACTCCAACTGCGGTTCGCCGCGTTCGTAAGGCGCTTCCTTCCAAAAGGAGGAAGAGTCTTATGTGGAAACGCTGGTTCAAAGTGCAACTTCAGTAATACTTTTCCGTGACTCTCGTAAAGCCAAGATTCTTGATAGTTAATTGCAGAAAGGATCTATCGAGCTACTCTTGTGTCAATCCTCTAAAGGAGTGAAGTTCAACGTGGTCACAGTTTCTTAGGCAGCAACTGACAGCCATGTTTGAAACTTCACGCTCAGAGAATTCAATGAATAGCGTGCGGCGTTGGCGCTGCATGCTTTTGAGGGAAGTGTCGTGCCTCTATTTGTTCAACCTGTTGGGATGTCGACCGTAAGCAGCTCACTCTTGGTGCTATTACCATGCCGTGTGCACTGCACCAAGGTTGTATTTACCTCCAGTGCGGCAGCCATCCACACTGGGTATCGTTGCGAAGTCGGGAGGCCGCGCAACGCATTCTCTTCTCAGGCTCCAATAGCCGCGCTATTTCCCCAGGCGGATGAAGGAATGAGATCGTCCACCGACATTCATTGGCTTTATCCTGGACGATCTCCCGTTTCAATGCCACGTCGCCCTCGTTTCGGGCCCAACAACTGTCCACTCTCCGTCTGCGGTGACCCGTGGATGCGCAAAGAAGAGAACTGTAAGTAATAAGAGGATTGCTCCGATGAAAAAGATTAGCGCTTTGTTCGTTTCAGTTTTGGCCGTTCTCCTTGGCCTCGCGGGTTGTGGTGGTGGAAGCAGCAGCAGTTCCAAGAACACCAACCCGACCGTAACTCTCGCCACAATAAGCGTTACCAGCTCTGGTTCCGCCACCTCCGTTTCAGCAGGTGCAACTCTGCAGCTTATCGCGACGGGCAAGTACAGCGATGGAACGACCGCAAACTTGAGTTCACAGGTTACCTGGGCTGCTTCCGATGCCACTCTGGCGTCGATGAGTGCCTCAGGTATGTTGACCGCATTGAAGGTTGGATCGGTCACGATCACGGCGACCAAAGGATCAGTTTCGGGCACAATGGCTGTCTCGGTAACCCAAGCCACACTATCCTCGATCGCCGTTGGCGGCGGGGCTTCGCTGGTGGCAGGGTCTACTGAGCAATTGACGGCTCAAGGCACGTACTCGGACAGCAGCACTCAGATGCTGACCACTCAAGTTTCCTGGCAGAGCTCCGATACAACGGTAGCCAGTGTAAGTAGCGCGGGTGTTCTTGCAGCATTGAAGTCAGGCTCCGTTACCGTCACAGCTACAATGGGGACGGTTCACGGAACTGCGACGATTGCAGTCAGTGCCCCGACCGTTGCCTCAATTACGATTTCTCCGGCTGTGTTCTCAATCGCTTCCGGTCAGAACCAGCAGTTGACAGCGCAAGGCGTCTTCAGTGACGGCACGACTCAGGATGTAACCGCCCTGGTCACTTGGGGATCTAGCGCAAACAACGTAGCAAGCGTTAGCGGGACCGGCCTTGTAACTGGCGTATCGGTCGGTTCGGCGACCATTACCGCAACGCTCGGTTCGGCCAGCCGCACAGCAACTGCTAATGTATCGGCGGCCCTGCTTAATTCAATTGTGGTGACTCCCGCGACCGCTTCGATTGCAATCGGTCAAACCCAGGCATTTGCGGCTAACGCTATCTTTTCGGATGGCAGCACCACCGACATAACCAACAGTGTCTCCTGGAGCTCGAGCGCCACGAATCTCGCAACGATCGACGCAACGGGACTTGCGACCGGAGTTGGTGCAGGTGCGGCAACCATAACGGCAACCTCGGGAACGGTGAGCGGAACAGCTGCGCTCGCGGTTACCCCTGCGGTATTGAATGCAATCGACATCTCGCCGGACGGTCAGATCATTCCTATCGGCGGCCAAGTCCAACTTGTGGTGACTGGCAGCTACAGCGACAACACGACACAGACGCTTACCAATGTGACGTGGTCATCTTCCGATTCAACGACTGCGTCGGTTGATCCCGTCACGGGGGTTGTCACGGGTGTAGCAAATAGTAACGGCAATCCCGTCACAATTACCGCGAGTGCGAGTGGAATGACGAACACGACCACGGTCGTTGTCACCGATGCGGTCGCCAAGTCGCTGACGCTCACGCCTGCCACCGCCTCAATTGCCAACGGAACCACGCAGCAGTACTCAGTCAACGCCGTCTACAGCGATGGCAGCATCCAACCCTTGACGGCCGGCCTGACTTGGGCATCATCTTCTGCGACGATTGCAAGTATCAGTGCGACCGGCTTGGCGACAGGAATCGCTCCCGGCCAGGCGAACATCACGGTTTCCTTCGGCTCGCTATCGGCGTCTGCCGCACTGACTGTGACGCCAGCGACCCTGACCTCAATCGTGGTCACCCCGGTGACGACCGTAGTAGGAATCAACGGAAACGTGCAGTTCACTGCAACGGGTGTCTTCACCGACAACACTACGCAAGATTTGACGGCTCAAGCAAGTTGGACCTCGTCGGTCGCAAGCTTTGCATTTATCAGCAATTCAGGGCTAGCCACCGGTTTGAGTGCAGGAACAACGACAATTACCGCATATTTCAATGGAATTACTGGATCTGCGACCCTCACGGTAACCACCGCGACTCTTGTATCCATCACCGTCACTCCAGCAAATGCGATTGTGCCGCCGCACTCGAAGATTCAAATGACGGCGACAGGAAACTTCAGCGATGGCTCGCAGATTAAGCTCTCCGGAGTCTCCTGGCACACCAACACGGGACGATATGCCACAGTCTCCGGTACTGGGTTGGTGCGCACCAAGAAGGCCACGAACCAGCCCGTACCGGTTTACGCGAGCTTGAATGGCATCACCGGCCAGACCACGTTGACGGTCACGTCGATGTCAGTCACATCGCTGCAACTGACACCGGCAACCCCGACGATCGCTGTCGCCACGACACAGCAGTTCTCATTGATTGGAACCTTCAGTGATGGCGTGACGACTGTAGATCTTACGGCGTCGGCACGGTGGCAGACATCTAACTATCTCGATGCCGTCATAAATAGGGCAGGTCTCGCTAGCGGTATTGCCGCCGGATCGGT
>WNGL01027707.1_pt1 | contig 11662 bp, 14 predicted proteins | sample 5400591 | NCBI WGS metagenome assembly WNGL01 (sample SAMN13153377, study PRJNA577476) | soil metagenome | isolation source: 80 cm soil or saprolite under Garry oak tree replicate 1 | place: USA:California | collected 2016-06-15
CACTCCTCCCTCGACAACGCTGCAGGCAGTGGTGCTGAACGTCTGGTCGTAAATGACCCAGCTATCCGCCAGTCGTTGACCGTCCACAATGAGGTCGGGCGTCCCGTCCAGGTCCTGGACGTGGTCGAATTGCGGTCCAGAGACAGCGCGGTGATCGGTCGGACCGCAGGCGCTCAGAGCAGCGGCGGCCGCGAGACCGATGATAAAGTTTTGGCGCATGGGTAAGAACTCCGAATGGATGTGTCACAAAACGTGTAGGCGTTCCGGGGCGCGCGCAAGAACGCATAAACTTTGCGCCCGTATGCATAGAAACTCAGTGAATCCCGCCGCCGCCGAATTGCTTGACTAGCTCACCCAGCACCGCTTTCGCATCCCCGAACAACATCCACGTGTTGTCCTGCACGTACAGCTCGTTGTCGATGCCAGCGAATCCGGGATTCTTGCTGCGCTTCACCGCGATCACCGTCTTGGCCTTGTCCGCGTCGATGATCGGCATGCCGTAGATGGGCGTGCCCTTGTTGTAGCGGGCGGCGGGATTCACGACGTCGTTGGCGCCGAGCACGAGCGCGACGTCGGTCTGCGGCATCTCGGGATTGATTTCATCCATCTCGACCAGCGCCGAGTACGGAATGTTCGCCTCGGCGAGCAGCACATTCATGTGCCCGGGCATCCGGCCCGCCACCGGGTGAATCGCGAACTTGACCGTGACGCCCCGTTTGGTCAGCGCATCGTACAGCTCGCGCACTTTGTGCTGGGCCTGGGCGACCGCCATGCCGTACCCCGGAATGATGACGACGGTGCGGGCCTGCTCGAGCAGCTGCGCCGCCCCTTCGACCGTCTCCTGCTTCCACTCCTTCTGCTCGCCGGCGGCGAGCGCCGGCTGCGCCTTGCCGAACGCGCCGAATAGCACGTTGCTGAAGGAGCGGTTCATGGCGCGGCACATGATGATCGAGAGAATTAGCCCGCTCGAGCCGTCCAGCGCGCCGGCGGTCACGAGCAGCTTGCTGTTGAGCACGAATCCCATCGCGACGGCGGCGAGACCGGCGTACGCGTTCAGGATCGAGATCACGGTGGGCATGTCGGCGCCGCCAATCGGGATGATCAGCAAGACGCCGAAGATCAGCGCGAGCACGTCGATCCCGATGAACGCCTTCCCGCCCCACGCGGCGTCGGGATGTAGCACCAGGGCCACGCCGAGCCCCACCGCGAGCACCAGGACGCCGAGGTTCACGAAATTCTGGCCGGGATAGGTGACCGGGCGCTGCGGGATCCATTTGACTTCCTGCAGTTTGCCCGCGGCCATGAGGCTGCCGGTGAACGTCAGGAAGCCAAGGATGATTTCGATCACCAGCGCGCTCATGCGGAACGGCGTCAAATGCGCGGCGCCCCCCCCGGCCTCGCCCAGCCAGAGGAAGTACTCCGCCGTGCCCACGAGACCTGCGGCAAGACCGCCGAACGCGTGCGAGAGCGCCGTTCGCTGGGGAACAGCGGTGAGCGGCACGCGCGAAAGCGGGACCCCGACCGCGAAGCCCAACACGATGGCACCGACGATCCAGCCGTGGTGCAGGATCTCGGGTTGTATCCACGTCGCGAGCACCGCGACGGTCATCCCAATGACCCCCGCGATGACGCCGCGCCGCGCCGTCTTGGGATCGTTCATCCAGTACAGCGCGAAGATGAAGAGCGCCGTCGCGAGGACGGCGGAGAGCTCGCCGACGAGGCGCATCACTGCTTCTTGAACATCTTGAGCATGCGGTCGGTGATCATGAAGCCGCTCACGATGTTCGTCATCGACGCGAACAGCGCGACGGCGCCGAGGATCCGGATCGTGAGCGGATGATCGGCCCCGGTCACGACGATCGAGCCGACGACCGCGATGGCCGAAATGGCGTTCGTCAGCGACATCAGCGGCGTGTACAGCAACCGCGAGACCCGGCGGATCACGCCGAGCCCGATGAACGTCGCCAGCACGAACACGAAGAGCATCGATCCGAAATCGGTCATGATTTGCGCACCTCGCCCGCGTGCGTCACGCACGTGTCGCGGATGATTTGGTCCTCGAAGTCCAGGCGCAGCTTCCCATCCTGCACGATATGGCCGAGGAATGCGGCTACGTTCTTCGCGTACATCTGGCTGGCGTCGCGCGGCAACGTGCTCGCCAGATTCAGCGGGCCGAGAATCGCGACGCCGTTGCGCACGATCTCTGAGCCGGGCTCGGTCAGCTCGCAGTTGCCCCCCGTCTCGGCGGCGAGATCGACGATCACCGACCCCGGCTTCATCCCTTGCACCGCCGCCGCCGTGAGCAGAATGGGCGCCTTCTTGCCCGGAATCGCCGCGGTCGTGATCACGATGTCGGCGTCCTTCGCCGCCCCTGCCAGAAACGCGAGCTCCTTGCGGTGCGTCTCCTCGGACAGCTCCTTGGCATAGCCACCCGCCGTTTCCGCGTGCTCTTCGATCGCCATCTCGAGGAAGTTCGCGCCGAGGCTTTGGACCTGTTCCTTCACGGCCGGCCGCACGTCGAACGCCGAGACGATCGCGCCGAGGCGGCGCGCCGTCGCGATCGCCTGTAACCCCGCGACGCCGGCGCCGAGCACCAGGACGCGGGCCGCCGGGAGCGTGCCGGCGGCAGTCACCAGCATCGGGAGCAGACGGCCGGTTGCGGACGCTGCCAGCAGCACGGCCTTGTATCCGGCGACGGTCGCCTGGGACGACAGCACGTCCATCGGCTGCGCCCGCGTGATGCGGGGCAGCAGCACGAGGCTGAAGGCCGTCAGCTTGCGCTGCGCGAGCTGCCGGAGGAAATCGGCGACTGGTTGGAAGAACGCGACAAGCGCCAGGCCCTCGCGATACTGCGCGAGCTCCGCGGCAACGGGCGCCTGGACTTGCAGCACGATATCGGACTGACCGATGACTGATGACCGATCACTGACCTTCGCGCCGGCAGCGCTGTAGGCCTCATCCGGAAAAAACGCGGCCGTTCCCGCGCCGCGTTCGATCAACACCTCGAAGCCGCCCTTGATCAGGCGGCCGGCGACGTCAGGCGTAAGGGCGACGCGCCGCTCGTTGGCGGCGATCTCCTTCGGCACTCCGATTTTCATGGGAATCAGGAGTCGGGAGCCGGGAGTGAGGGACGCGGACTCCTGGCTCCCGGCTCCAGACTCCGCTGTTGAGCCAGCATCCGCTCCGCAAAGTCGACGCGCTCGGCGAGATCATTGAACTGCTGGCGCAAGGCGTCGACCTCCTCCTCGAGCTCACTCACGCGCTGCTCCGCGCGCCCCACTAGATGGCGCTGCAGAAACGGCGATTCCGAGACGCCCCAGTTCCGCAGTGGCAGCTCGTCGCCGTCGCGGAATTCGCCTGCCGCGAGCAGTACGAGATCGTAGAGGTACCAAATCCCCATGCCCCCGAACGTCAGGATCATCGCGATCCCGGTGCGCGGCTTGTCGACGTAAAAGCGATGCAGCCCGAAGACACCGCCAAAGAAGGCCAACAGCAGCGCCACGCCGCGGGAGCGCTTGGAGACCTCGGGCTCCTGCGGGGTCTCGTCGGCGTCGTCGCTGTACAGGTCGGGAAGCGTCATGACCGATACTACCGGGCGCGTTCCGAGGGGGCAAGCAAGTACCGCAACGCGTGCTCGACGTCCTTAAAGGAAAAATCGAAGCCTGATGCGAGGAGTCGGGCGGGCGACACCCGCTGCCCGCTCTGCAACATCGCCGCTCCCTCCGTCCCGAACGCCATCCGCAACGCCAATGCGGGAACGCTGAGCACGGCGGGACGGCCGAGCACCTTCCCCAATGTCCTGGCAAACTCGCGGTTCGTGATGGGCGCCGGCGCCGTCATGTTCACGGGCCCAACCAGATTCTGATTATTGAGCACGTGCAGGATCGCGTTGATCATGTCGTCGAGGGCGATCCAGCTCAGGTACTGATTGCCGCTCCCGACCGGCCCACCCAGGCCGAGTCGGAACGCCGGGAGCATCTTGGCGAGCGCGCCGCCGGCCGTCGTCAGCACGACGCCGGTGCGCATGGTGACGACGCGAATCCCGGCGCGGGTGGCGGGCGCCGTTGCCGCTTCCCAATCGCGCGCCACGTGCGCGAGAAAGTCCTCGCCCGGCGCGCTCTCCTCGGTGACCGCCTCTTCCCCGCGGTCGCCGTAGTAGCCGATCGCCGACCCCGCGAGCAGTGTGGCCGGACGCCGGCGCAGGCCCGCCAGCGCCTCGCACAGGACGCGCGTACCCTGCACGCGGCTGTCCCGGATCCGCCGCTTCTTGGCGGGCGACCAACGGCCGAACACGTTCTCCCCGGCCAGATGAATGACGGCGTCCGCGCCCTCGAGCCCCGCGCGATCGATGGTTCCCCGCTCAGGATCCCACGCGAGCGCGTGCTCCCCCGGCGACGGCCGCCGCCGCACGAGCGGCACGACCTCGTGCTCACGCGAGACGAGCGCTCTGCGCAGTGCGGAGCCGATGAGTCCCGTCGACCCGCTGACAACGATTTTCATTCGGGGAGAATCGCTTCAGCCTCGATTTCGACCAGCATGGTGGGATCCACGAGCCGCGTGACCGCCACGAGCGTCGCTGCGGGCCGAATGTCGCGGAACACTTCGCCGTGTGCCCGTCCGACCGCCTGCCAGTGCTCGATGTCCGTCACATACATGCGTGTCCGCACGACATCCGACAGACGAGCGCCGGCCTGTTCCAGCGCTCGGCCGATATTGCGCAGCGCCTGCACCGCCTGGGCATAGGGATCACCGGGCCCGACGATCTTGCCGGTTGCGTCGGTCGCCGTCGTTCCGGAAACGTGGATGACTCGACCGACGCGGACGGCGCGCGAATAGCCGACGATGGGCTCCCACGGCGCGCCGCTGGAGATCTGCTGCCGCGTCATCTCCCCTCGAAACCGGTGGCGGGTGCGGCGTTCCACGTGATGTGTGACAGCGCACCGGTCGACTTGGCTTCGGTGATGCGCTCATCGGTGGCGCGAATGATCTCGTCGACCGCGCGGGGGGGATTGAGGAACGTCACGCCCCCGATGGTTGGCACGGCGACGCGCCCGTCGCCGCTGCGCAGGTCGGCCAGTCCGACCCGCAGTTTATCGAGCACGATGCGGGCGGAGGCTGTCGTCGTCTCCGGGAGTAAGGCGATGAACTCATCCCGCCCCAAGCGCGCGACGACGTCTGTGGCCCGGAGCGCTCCACGCAGTACGGTGGCGGCCGCCCGCACCACATCATCTCCGACCCGGGTGCCGAGGTCCACCACGACGACGCTGAAGGGGTGCTGGTAGCGGCGGGCGCGCTCGATCTCCGCCCCTGCGGCCTCGTGGAAGGCGCGGGCATTGCGGACCCCGGTGAGATCGTCCGTGCGGGCCAGCCGGCGCTCTCGCGCGAGGGAACTGCGGAGCGCCATGATGGCCCAGGTCAGCCCCCCGATGGCGGCCAGGGCCAAGACGATGATCGGCACGCATTCCCGCACATCCCAAAGCTATCGCGCGGGTGCGTTTTTGCCCAAGGGGATCACGGCGACCGCGTACCAGCAAGGATTCCAACGACATCCTTCCATCACGACCCGAATGCCGTAGGGCGTGGTCGTCTCAGGGGTAAAATGCAGGGTCGGCAGACTTTCGCTGTTCCGTTCCTTGGCGATTTCGCTGCCGCTGGGTGTGAGCAGTGTCAACTGCAGCCGCGAACAATCGTCGTCGCACGGTCCCAGCGCTGTTGCCCGATCGCTACCGATGGCGCGGCAGCGATCACGAGTAGAGCGACGAGGACCCTCATCGCACCTGCCGCCGCCACGCCGTGGCGGCCACCGCGGCCAAGGCAATGACCGCGATCGCCAACGCGATGACCATTGCTCCCAGCGGAGGCATCGGGCCCAGCCGGATCGGGCGGACAAAACCGCGTTCCCAGTCCGCGGTCCATTCACCCACTGGTCGCTTGAGCGCTAGCGCGAGCGCCGTGTCCACCGGCTGCCCTGAGGTCCAGAAATCCAGAAAGCGGTCCCGCCCGACTGTGCGCGCGACATCGCCGAGGTACCGTTCACCAGGCAAGAGGTGCTGCACGCGCCACCAGCGGCGCTCGACCAGAACGACGTTCGGAATGGGAATCGTCCGCTCTTCGGCGGCCCCCGCGAGAACCGCGGCACTGCATCCGCTCGGCCGACCGGCGAGACACGCCACCGTTACGGGCGGGAATGAGTAAACACCGTCCCAGTACCAGGGGGAGCTGGGGTTGCCCATGAGGTCCAGGGAGGAGAAGCGCTCGCCCGCGATACCGTGCGAGCCGAGGTAGAGTCCTACATCCCAATTGCGCGCCGCGAGCCAACTCCGCACGGGTCTGCCGGGAGTCCCGTAGGCAGCATAGAACGCGCAGGGGCCGAGGCCTGCCTCCAACCACTGCGCAAATTGGCCGACGCCTTCGTGCCGCTTGCCCAGGATGAAGGATGTCCAGTATGTGCCGGCAGGCAGGTACGCCAGACAGGTCGTTCGGTGGGTAGAGTCGGGCGCGAGATATGCCACCCGATCCTGCAGAGGAGTTGGTGTGTCCCCCGAGCCGTACGGCCGCTGCAATTCAATCACCAGGGTGACTCGCACTTTGGTTTCGCCCAACCCCAGATCTCGCCACGCGCTATCCATCACTGCTTCGACGTTGTGAACGGAGTTCGGAGGCAGCGTCGCACCGCGGAACACGATCGTGGGACTTGCCCGAAGCGAATCACGCCTCACTCGTTGGCGGTCCTCCAGCAAGGCCACAGTCGCGTCCACCTTGCGCCATTCATCCGCCAACGCCTGCGCGTGCTGCCGGGCCGGCGTTCCCCACAGCGACTGGCCAACGAAGGGCGATTTGCCGCTCGACTCGGCGCCACGCGGCGGCAGGTATGCAAGCGCGAGGACGAAGCATGCCGTCAGTCCGACCGCTACCCAGCGCTTCAGAGACGCCACCGGCTGCTCCGTAGCGCGCAGAGTCCAAAGAAAGCTGTCCAACCCATTGCGGCGAAACTGGCCCACCACGGCAGCGCGAGCGGCTTGGGACGCGCCGCCCGCACGTCGTTGCGCCACCGCACGACCAGCGAGTCGATATCCATCCCTGCCGCACTCGCCAGTCTCTCGCCGATAGGCGCGCTCGGACGCGCGACGAGACGCCGGTACGCGTCGCGTCCTCCCAGGCGCAGCGCTTCGCGAACGAGCAGAATGCCGGCGGCCTGCGCGAGTGGGCGCGGCAAAGTCCCCGGCGGTAGCGACTGCAACAGCGCGGTGCACGCATCATCATGATGTTGACGGCATCGCTGCAGCGATGGTGCAGTCGCGCCGCGCGCGAAGTAATGCGTGAACGCTTCGGTGACGAGCGCTTCGCGCTCCGCCGGCGTCAGGTACCAGCGCGCCAGCAGTCCAGTCGAATCGCCGACCTGCAGCACGTCTTTGCAGCGGGCGATGTCGCCCAGGAAACAGCGGCGCACCGCCTCGGAGGGCGCGGTAACGAGCAGCACGAAGACAACGGCGCGCTCATCCTGCGGCCGGAGCGTCGGGCGCAACGCGGCGCCCAGCCAGGCCGCCAATGCGGGGTCGACATGCGGCGCCGTCACGGTCGTCAGAAGGACCGTGGTGGTTGCACCGAGGTCGAGGTCCCAGGGGACCTCGATGCCCACATGCAGCACCGCGCGGCGCACGCCGCTGTCGGGATCGACGGCGCGGAAGATATAGGGATGTTGCGGCAAGTCCTCGGCAGCGCTGCCGTAGAGACTGTCGATGACGGGCCAGGCAAGTTCGGCCGCTCGCCGCCACGGCAGAGGCGATGGATTCACGACGATTCGTAGGCCACCCACGGCGATCGTATCGGAGCCGGCCGTCGCGCGCACCTGCTCGAGACTATCGGCGACATCGGCCAGCTTCTGTGCTTCGCGCCAGCTGCCGAGCAGACTATCAGCGTGGCTGCGCAGCCGCACAATGAGCGAGTCCTGGCCGCAAAGCGGTGACGCGAGCAGCGAGGCCGCGACCACCAGCCCGAGGAGTCTAGACATCCACCAGCATCCATCGCCCCGTAAAGACGGCGAGTGGCCCCGGACCGAGTAACAGCACAGTCTGCGCGGCCGCAAAGAGGTTGACATCGAGGTTGGCAATGCTGGCGACCACCTGGACGAAGACCGCCGCGGCAATGACGCCGAGGATGATGCCCGCAGTGCGAGCCGTTCCCGCGGACACGGCAAAGAAGACGGCATAGGCGACAAACACCGCGAACGCAAACCGCACCGCCAACGCGATCGGATACGCCTGCAATCCTGGCGGCAGGGTGGCGGTGAGTACCGCGAGCGAGGAGCCGATGAGGACGGCAGCGATTGGCGCTGCCAGGAGCACGAACCCGGCGCCGAACCGCAGCAGCACATATCGCCAGCGTGCGAGCGGCAGGGTGAGCGCGTGAATGTGCCGCCCACGGTGGTCGGCGGCCCATGCCGCCATCGCCATCAAGAGGCCGAGTGCGGTCGCGAGCAGTGGATACAACGTTCCCCACGACTGCACGGCCCGAAGCAGGTCCTGCGTCTGGAGGGCACCTCGATCGGCCCGCGCGGCTCCCTGGAGCGACAGGAGGGGAATCGCGAACGCGGCGACAGTTCCCAGCACGACGATGAGACGCGACCACTTCCATTGACTGTAGAGGACTGCGCGGAACATGGCGATCATCGGCGTGTCCCCCCTTTCCGGAAACTGCGTAACAGCTCGACGAATCCATCCTCCAGATCGAGATCGATCACATCCCGAACGGACGCGCCCACGCCTTCGAAGTACGACGTCATGCCCGGCTCCCAGTCACCGACGACCCAGTTCTCACCCGCCCCGCCACCGTTCGTCCGCTCGCGTGTCAGGACTCGGAACGGTGGGTTGACGATTTCAGCCGGCGCGCCCATCACGACCAGGCGCTTGGTGCCCTGTTTGAGCTTTTCCATCGGCGCCTCGGTGATCAGTCGACCGTCGTCCATCACGGCTACCCAGTCGCAGACCCGTTCCAGCTCGTGCACGAGATGGCTCGAGATGAAAATCGTGGCGCCGCGCTCCGACACATATGTGATGAGGGCGCTGAGGATGTCGCGGCGCACGACGGGATCGAGTCCATCGGTCGGCTCATCCAGCACCAACAGATCGCCGCACTGCGCGAGCGCTAACAGAATCATCACTTTGGCCTTCTGACCCTTCGACAGGCGGCCGAAGAGCTGGTCGCCATCGAGCTCAAACCGCGCGACCAGCTCCTCGGCGCGCGCGCGATCCCAGCGCGGATAGAACGCCGCCTGGAAAGCGATCAGCTCTCGAACGGTCAGCGTCGCATCCAGATGCGGTTGCTCCGGCACGTAGCCGACGCGACCGAGGATGCGGGCGTGTTGCTCGGGCATCGGATCGCCCAGCACCGTGATCCTGCCGCTCAGCGGCCGCAACAAGCCGAGGATGAGTCGAATGGTGGTCGTCTTGCCCGAGCCGTTGGGACCGAGAAACCCGTAGATCGATCCCGTGGGCACGTGGAGATCGAGCTCTTTGATCTCGAACGCCTTCCCCACGCGATAATGCAGGCGCTCGATATGGATGGCGTCGCTCATGTGGCTTTCACCCCCAACTCGGCCTCGAGGGCTCGCTGCAGCTCGGCCAGCGACACCCCGGAGCGGCGCGCCTCGGCCAACAGCTTCCGCACCAGCCCGAGTGCTTGCAGCGTGCGTTCGCGGGCCCGGCGGCCCGGCGCGAGCTCCCGGACGAAGGTGCCGGCGCCGTGCCGAATCTCCACGAATCCCTGGTCCTCGAGATCCCGGTATGCCTGCGTGACCGTCGCGGGATTGATGCGCAGTTCGGCCGCGAGTTGCCGGACGGACGGCAGCGGCGCGGCGCTCCCCAGCGTGCCCGTGGCGATCGCGAGCCGCACGCGTTCAGCGAGCTGGACGTACAGGGGAATGGGGCTCCGGGGATCAATGCCGTGAAACAGGGGACGGCTCCGAGTTCCAGTGTAACGGTACAGTATAACAGTTGCCTGGCCCTCGCAAGCGCCGTCCAGTGTGCGAGATTTCAGCATCGCCTCAACGAGGAGAGCACATGAGCGAGAAGAAAGCGTTTCTGGACGCCTGGGAGCGGGAAGCGGCGACGACGGTGAAGGTCCTGCGCGCCTATCCCGGCGGGAAGGAAGAGATGAAGCCGCACACCACCTGCCGCAGCGCCCAGGAGCTGGCGTGGACGTTTGCGTTCGAAGGCGTCGCGGCCACCCAGGCGCTCCAAGGGGAGTTCAAGTTTCCCCCGACCAACATGCCCGCGATGCCGACGACGTGGTCGGACACGGTCGGCGAAGTCGAGCGCGTGTTCAAGAAGATGGCCGATACGGTCCGGAAGGTGGACGACAAGCAACTGAGCTCGACGATCAAGTTCTATACGGCACCCAAGCAGATGGGCGATGTGCGCCGGCAGGATTTTCTCTGGCAGATGCTGAACGACATGATCCATCATCGGGGGCAGTTCTCCGTGTACCTGCGCATGGCGGGAGGCAAGGTCCCGTCGATCTACGGCCCCTCCAAGGATGAGCCGTGGCAATGAGGATTTGAGCGCCAAAACCGGATAGAACTCGAGTGGGTACTCGCAGTAAGTTCTTCGCCATGAGTCCCACTCAGCGTTGGCAGGCCGTGATGGCACGCGATCGGCGCTTCGACGGGGCGTTCGTGTACGCCGTCCGCTCGACCGGCATCTACTGCCGGCCGTCGTGCGCCAGCCGCCGCCCCCGGCGCAGCCAGGTCACCTTCTATCCGATTCCCGAGGCGGCCGAGCGGGAGGGTTACCGCGCCTGCCGGCGCTGCCATCCTGCCGACGTGAACGGCGGCGATCCTGCCGTGACCATGGTCCGCGCGGCCTGCCAGGCGATCGCCGCCGGCCAACCGCTGGTGGGAGATCGGCGACGGCTCGCCCGCGCGTTCAAGCGGGTCCTCGGCATCACGCCCAAGCAGTACGCCGCCGCGCGCCGCATTTCACGATTCAAACAGGAATTGAAACGGAGGAAGCACGTGAGTCCCGCACTCTACGAAGCCGGATATAGCTCGACGAGCCGCGTTTACGAACGCGCGCATGAGCAGCTCGGCATGACGCCGGCGACGTACGCCCGCGGTGGCGCCGGGATCGGTATCGCCTACGTCACCGTTCCCACATCCCTCGGCCGACTCGTGGTCGCGGCCAGCGAGCGCGGGGTGTGCCGCGTCGCCCTCGGGGACAACGCCGCGGCCCTCAAGGCGGATTTGCTCGCCGAGTTTCCCGCGGCGCGGGTGGTGCAGGACAAGAGCGGCAAACTCCACGGCTGGGTCACAGCGATTCTCGCGTATCTCGATGGCCGCGAACCCGACCTCGACCTGCCGCTCGACATTCGGGCGACCGCATTCCAACGGCGCGTGTGGCAGGAATTGCAGAAGATTCCGTTTGGGCAGACGAGAACCTACACCGAGGTGGCGAGACGGATCGGGCAGCCCACGGCTGTGCGAGCCGTGGCGCGGGCGTGTGCAATGAATCCTGCTGCGCTGGTGATTCCGTGCCATCGAGTTGTCAGAGAGAATGGAGACTTGGGTGGATACCGCTGGGGCATCGAACGGAAGAGATCGTTATTGACGAAGGAAAACGGGGACATGCAAAAACTAGGCAACAGACGCAGCAGCGGTTAACAGTCC
>WNGL01008919.1_pt1 | contig 11661 bp, 10 predicted proteins | sample 5400591 | NCBI WGS metagenome assembly WNGL01 (sample SAMN13153377, study PRJNA577476) | soil metagenome | isolation source: 80 cm soil or saprolite under Garry oak tree replicate 1 | place: USA:California | collected 2016-06-15
TGGCGGCGGAACGCGGAGGAAATTGCGAATCAACGCGGCCGGGCGAAAAAGTGGTCGAGCACGGGGTCACGATCATCGGCTGGTTCAACCTGGCCAGCACCGTGCCCTATCACGCCAGCCAGATGTACGCGCGCAATATCAGCGCCTTTCTCCTTCATCTGGTGAAGGACGGGAAGCTGCAACTGAATTTCGAGGACGATATCGTCCGCGAAACTCTGCTCACGCATGCAGGTGAAGTGGTCAACGCCCGTGTGCGCGAGTTCTTTTCACTTCCCGCGCTCGAAACGCAATCCAAGGGAGGAGCCCGATGAAGCTGGACCTGCTCACGAGCCTCTATGTCTTCATGCTGGCCGGGTTCATCGGCTTTGAAGTGATCCGCCGCGTTTCGCCGCTCCTGCATACGCCATTGATGTCGCTGACCAATGCCCTCGACGCCATCGCCGTGGTCGGCGCGATCCTCCTCGTCGGCGAACACAAGAGCACGCTTTCCACCGTGCTCGGCACCATCGCCATCGTCGCCGCTACCAGCAACCTCGTCGGAGGATTTCTGATCACCGACCGGATGCTCAAGATGTTCCGCGCGAGCGGACCCAAAAAGCCGTGAACGCCATGATCGGCATCGAACAGATCATTGAAATTACTTACCTCATCGCCACCGCTCTTTTCATCCTCTCGCTCAAATGGTTGAGTTCCCCGAGCACGGCGCGCCACGGCGTGCGGGCCGGCGAGCTGGGGATGCTCCTCGCCGTTGGCGGAACTTTGCTGCATCGCGGCATCGTGGACTACAAATGGATCGTCATCGGACTGGTGCTCGGAACGATCATCGGAGTGCCCCTGGGAAAGGTACAAATGACGGCGGTGCCGCAGCGGACCGCCCTCAGCCACGCTTTCGGCGCGCTCTGCGTTACGTTGGTGGGCACGGCGGAGTTTTATTTGCGCGCTCCGGATGTGCCGCGCTTCATGATGGCTGTCCTCTCGATGGAGGTGATTCTCGGCTCGCTGACCTTTACCGGAAGCCTGATGGCCGCAGGCAAGCTGCAGGAGATTCTTCCGCAGCGGCCGATCACCTATAGGGGACAGAACATCGTCAATCTTTCTCTGCTGGCCATCGCTGTCGGAGTCGCGGCTTACCTTGTATTGCACCCGGGGCAAACCCAGTATTTCCCCGCTGTGGTAGGGATCCCGCTCGTTTTTGGAGTATTGATGATCATCCCCATCGGCGGCGCCGACATGCCGACGGTGATTTCGTTGCTGAACTCCTACGCCGGGCTTTCCGCCGCTGCGATGGGATTCGTCCTCGACAGCAAGCTGCTGATTATCGCCGGAGCGCTCGACGGCGCTTCCGGCTTCATCCTGTCCGTGAACATGTCGAAGGCGATGAACCGGTCGTTCTCAAACGTGTTGTTCGGCGCGTTCGGGCAGGAACAGGCCGCCGGAGCCGCCGTGCAACAGGCGCGGCCGGTCCGGAGCGCAACGGCGGAAGAGGCAGGCGCAATCCTTGCCGCGGCGAGCAAAGTGGTGATCGTTCCCGGGTACGGGATGGCCGTGGCGCAGGCGCAGCACAAGGTGCGGGAACTCTATGACGCCCTGACGAAGCGCGGCGTGGACGTGAAGTTTGGCATTCACCCGGTCGCAGGCCGCATGCCCGGGCACATGAACGTGCTGCTCGCGGAGGCCGACATTCCCTATGACAAGCTGCTGGACATGGACGAAATCAACGGCGACTTTCCGCAAACGGACGTGGCGCTCGTGATTGGCGCGAACGACGTCACGAACCCCGCCGCGCGGAACGATGCCTCGAGCCCCATCTATGGAATGCCCATTTTGGATGTGGACAAGGCCCGCACGGTGATGGTGATCAAACGCAGCATGAGCCCCGGTTTCGCCGGAATCGACAATCCGCTCTATTACCTCGACAAAACCCTGATGCTCTTCGGCGACGCCAAATCGTTTGTGGGCGCTCTCGTGCGCGAACTGGCCGGCGGCCAGAGCTAGTCAGCCGTGAAGAAAGCGGCGGTCATTCGTACCGAAGGGCGACCACCGGATCCACGCGCGTTGCCCGCCGCGCGGGCAAATAGCACGCGAGAAGGGCGATGCTGCAGAGCACTGCGGCGACAGCGACGAACGTCAACGGGTCCGTCGGCTTCACGCTGAAGAGCATTCCAGCTAGAAGCCGTGTGAGGCCAAGCGCGATCACCACACCAATCCCCAAACCTGCCAGGGTCAACCGCAGCCCCTGCCCCACGACGAGCCGCAGGACATCCGCCTGTTGCGCGCCCAATGCTACGCGGATGCCGATTTCCTGCACACGCCGCCGGACGGCATAGGAGAGCACGCCGTAGATCCCTATCGCCGCGAGAAGCAAAGCCAGCCCGGCGAATGTCGCCAGCAGGAGCATGGTGAAGCGCCGCTGCGACAGCGAGCTGCCAAGAATTTCTTCCATCGTGGCAACGTCTACGACGGGCTGCTCCCAATCCACCTCCCGAACCGCGTTCGTCACCGCCGAGATCAGGCTGGCAGGTTTTCCTGCCGTGCGCACCACAAGCGACATCCATGGACCCGGATTCCCGGCCACCGGACCATACACGGTCTCTATCGGCCTATCCACTTCCAGCCCGTCTTGTTTCACATCGCCGACAATGCCGACAACTTCCCGGGAGGTGTCCCGAAAAAAAGTCAAAGTCAGATGTTTGCCGATGGGATCTTCCTTTGGCCAGAAGCGCGCCGCCACGGACTTGCTGATCAAGACGACGGCTGGTCTGTCCAGCGTGTCCCCTTCGTTGAACTCGCGCCCTCGCAGTAGCGGTATGCGCATGGTGCGAAGGTAGCCGGGCGTAATCCGGCGGACCGCAACTTCGGGTTGCTCAGACATGGGGACAGTCGGCTGACCTTCGATCGTGACGGGCTGGGTCGAGCCGCCCATTAAGGGTAGCGCATCGGTTGCGCCCGCTGACTCAACTCCAGGCAACGCTCGCACACGCTGAAGCAGTTGGTCGTAAAACTCGAGCTGCTGAACCGGCAGGGCATACTTCGTCCGCGGCAATGGGACGAACATGGTCAAAACGTTGTGCGGGTCGAAACCCGGATCGACGCGCCGCAGCATCCACAGGCTGCGAATCATGAGTCCGGCCCCGATCAGCAGGACGAGTGACAACGCAACTTCCGCGACTACCAGTACGCTGCGCGTGCGCTGCCCTCCCGAATCCGCACTGGTCCTGCCGAGGCCCTCCTTCAACGCTTGATTCACATCCGTTCTCGTCAGACGCAGAGCCGGCACCAACCCCGCGATGAGCCCGCTGAAAACAGAAATGACGAGCGTAAATGCCAGCACCAAAGCGTCGAGGCCGATCTCGCCCGATCGAGGCAACCTCGCCGCCAAGAAGTGGACGATCAGGTCGATCCCGAAACGCGCGAGCAAAAGACCCAAGGCGCCTCCGGCGAGCGAGAGCAGCAAGGTCTCCGAGAGCACCTGCTGGAGAACGCGGCCGCGACCCGCACCAAGGGCGGTCCGTATGGCGATTTCCTTTTTCCGGGCAAAAGTTCTCGCAAGCAAGAGATTGGCCACATTCGCGCAGGCAATGAGCAGCACAAAAGCCACAGCCCCAAGAAGTACCAGGAGGGCAGGCTGTGCGTCTCCCACAAGCTGCTCGCGCAGCGGCACAAGAACCGCGCCCCATCCCTTGTCATCTTCCGGGTATTGCAGCTCGAGGCGGCTAGAGATGGCATTCATTTCCGCCTGCGCTTGCCGCAGTTCCACGCCGGAGCGCAGGCGCGCGATCACTAAATAATTGTGGTTGCCGCGCACCGCGCGTTCCTTGTCGGTCCACCCGAGCGGAGTAAAGATTTGGGGATTCCATTGCGCATCCGGCGGGGCGGGAAATTGGAAACTCGGGGGCATTACACCAACCACCGTGTACTTGTTACCGTTGAGAGCAACCGTTTGACCGATGATGTCGCGGTTGGCGCCGAAACGGCTCTGCCAAAAGACGTGCGTCAGAATCACGACATCGGCCCGTCCGGGCTGATCCTCCTCGGAAGCAAAGATTCTGCCCATCATGGGCTGCACCCGCAGAACGGAGAAAAAGTCCGCCGCCACGCGCGCGGCTTGCACCACCTCAGGACGGTCCCCGTTCGTGAAGTTGAAGGCCCCAAATCCGTAGATCGCTATCCCCTCGAAAACATGGTTTTGGCTGTGCCAGTCCAAGTAGTTCGCTGGAGAAACGGCGAACCTGGTCATTCCAGGAAAGCTTTTCGGGGGTGGCACGTGCCAGACCTGAAGGATACGCCCGGGGTCCGGATACGGCAGTGGCCGCAGCAAAACGGCGTTGACCACGCTGAAGATGGCCGTATTGGCGCCGATGCCGAGGGCCAGCGTAATGATAGCAACTGCGGCAAACCCCGGACTCTTCGCCACAGTGCGGACACCGAAGCGAAGGTCTTGCCAGATTGCCGCGACCCCTGTTTCCCAGCCTACCGCGCGTACTTCTTCCTTGACCGATTCGAGGCTGCCCATCTCCATTCGCGCGGCTCGAACCGCTTCGTCACGGGGCACGCCCGCCCGCATTTTCACATTCGCCGCCGCATCCAGATAGCCGCGCAGTTCCTCGTCCAATTCGCGGTCCTCCCGTTCCTTTCGGAACACTCCGCGCAGTCCGCCGACAATGTGTCGCAGCAATTTTATGGGTGACCGCAAAGGGTTTAACGACATCGTCGTTCTCCTAGAACGAAGCCTCCAGAATCCTGGCAATCGCCGCAGCTTGCCTGCCCCACTCGCGCGTCTCGCTCTTCAGCTTCTTTCGTCCCGCTTCCGTCAACCGGTAGTATTTCGCGCGCCGGTTGTTCTCCGTGGCGCGCCATTCGCTTTCGAGCAACCCATCGCGCTCCAGCCTGCGGAAGGCCGGAAACAGGGAGCCCGCGTTCACCAGAAAAACGCCCCGGCTGATCTGCTCGATGCGCAGGGCGATTCCGTACCCGTGCATCGGCTCGAGGGCCAGCGTTTTCAGGATGAGCATGTCCAACGTTCCCTGCACGAGACCACCCTGTTTTTCCGCCATCGGCCACTCCTCTCGGCTGTCGAGGGTAAGCATATGCCTCTACCCTAGATTGTCAAGAGGAAAAGCACTGCGCGCCACAAATACCCGGCATGCACAAGCGAGCAATCAATGGCTGGCGCCTGCCTGCGACTTCTTCCGGTTCATCGCGGTGCTTTGCCTATCTCGGGTAAATCCCCGAGACTTCGTAAATTCGAATCGAGAGAATTCAAAGAATTGGTTTGCAAGGGCGTTCGTGGCCGGGCAGGATAAGTTGACAGAGAACTGCGGAACCCCAAGCTGACGCAGATTCTTCGGGAGGCGCCAAGAAACAAAATTGGCATTATCCCCACGGAATCGTGGCGTTCACCGTCGAACGCCGATCATGCGTCGTCCGCACTTGCGTGCCTCCTTGGCACGCGCAGTACCTGCCGCGTAGACGAATCGCGCTCCAAGAAGAGCCTGAGGCAAAGTTTTCGTTCTCTTCCGAAGGAGGAACGAAGAATGTTTTTGGTGTGGCTTGACTTGACCGTTGGAGGTGCGCATTGGACTACGTGAAACCACACGAACTCGTGGAAGAAGTCGTCCTGACCGCCAAGAAAAAGGCGAATCTCTCTGTCCGCGATATGCTGCTGCGAGGTTTCCTCGCCGGCGCCTTCCTGGCCTACGCGACCTCTCTGGTCATTGTCGTTTTGTCGCAAGGATTGCCTTCCATTGTCGGCGCGATTCTATTCCCGGTTGGATTCGTGATGCTTGTGCTCCTGGGCACCGAACTGGCGACGGGGAATTTCGCTCTTTTGCCCGCGGGCATGATGGGCGGCGAAGTGCCGCTCGGCAAAATGCTTCGCAACTGGGGCTGGGTTTACTTCGGCAACTTGATCGGAAGCATGTTCTACGCCGTTTTGTTCTACCTCGCAGTGACGAGCTGCGGCGCGGCGAGCAGCGGCGCCATCGGCGACCTGCTCAAAGCAGCGGCCCAGAAGAAAACGCTGGCCTACGCCGCACTGGGTGCGAACGGGTGGGCGGCGGCATTCGTAAAAGGCATTCTGTGCAACTGGATGGTGACGGTCGGCGCGGTGCTGGCGATGGTCTCTCGCTCCACGGTCGGCAAGATTCTGGCCATGTGGCTGCCCATCATGACTTTCTTCGCTCTCGGCTTCGAGCACTCCATTGTCAACATGTTCGTCATCCCGGTAGCCATGCTGTTTGGCGCCCCGATTTCCATCCGCCAGTGGTGGTTCTGGAACCAGTTGCCGGTCACCGTCGGCAACATTGTTTCCGGAGCGCTTCTAACGGGGTTGGCGCTCTACGTGACGCACTCGCCGAAGCGAATTCTTTCCATCGAACCCGCGCAAGCCAGCCAACCGGAAGCACGGGTCGCGCTGGAACAGGCGGCTGGCGTCCAGGCGCTGTGACCCACGTAGCGTTCATTACCCGGGAGGGGGACCATTGCACGAAGTGATCGCGATCATCCGGCCGGAACGCTGGCATGCCACGCAAGCCACACTCGAGAGGCTGGCGCCTCCGCCGTCAACTCAGCACCGGGTTCTCGGACGCGGACGCGAACTGGGCTTGAGGTTCCTATCGCGCCTAGGCGCGGCGAATGGCGCCGGCGTGCGGTATTTGCCGAAGCGAATGGTGACGTGGGTGGTCGAAGAAGCCTGGGTGGCGCCGCTGGTCGAAGCGATTATTGAAGCGAACCGCACGGGCGCCCTCGGCGACGGCAAAATTTTCGTCCTGCCGGTCGAGAAGAGCATTCCCATCAGCGCGGATTGGACTGATGCCGAGGAGAAATTAACCGAATGGCTTATCGAAGTCGGCGGCGACGATTCTCTCGCACTGGAAGCGGAAAGAACGCATGCGCCCGGGAAATAACACTATAGAAGAATGCAAGGCTGGCCTCGGTGGCGACGGCCTGCGGATTCGCGCGAAGCTGCCGGAGCTCATCGAGCGGGGCCACGAGTCACTGACGACGTCGGAAAAGGACTTGCTGAAATGGGTTGGCGTCTTTTTTCGTAAGCCCACGCCGGGCCAATTCATGATGCGCATCCGCATGCCGAACGGCTTCGCTGCGGGCGAGCAGCTTCACACCATCGCCGAGGTATCGCGCCGCTTCGGAAACAGCGTGCTGGACATTACCACGCGGCAGCAAATCGAGTTACGCGGCTTCACGCTCGCGAGCATCCCGGAAATCTGGGAAAAGCTTCGTGGCGTCAATCTCCACTCCCTGCAGACCGGAATGGACAACGTTCGCAACCTCAACGGTTGTCCCCTCGCGGGCCTCACCCCAAATGAACTCCTCGACGCTTCGCCCGTCCTTTTCGAGCTAGATCGCATCCTGGTCGGCTCCAACGGCAATCCCGAGTTCACCAACCTCCCGAGGAAGTTCAACATTACGGTCACCGGATGCCTGGAGAACTGCACGCACAACGAGTCGCAGGATATCGCGCTCGTTCCCGCCCGCGCCGGCAAACGCGTGGGATTCAACATGCTCGTGGGCGGCAAAATGGGCTCCGGTGGATTCACGATTGCCTCGCCGCTGGATGTCTTCGTCGAACCCGAAGAGGCCCCAGGAGTGGCGGTCGAGCTAATCCGCATTTATCGCGAGCATGGTCCGCGAGACGTCCGTTCGAAGTGCCGCCTGGCGTTTCTCATCGAGGAGTGGGGTCTAGAGCGCTTGCGCGCGGAACTGATCGAGCGCCTGGGGCATGCCCTTTCCCCCGCCGGCACGGATATGCGCTGGTCGAGTCACGCGGATCACCTGGGCGTAACAAATCAGCGGCAAACTGGCTTGGTGGCCATTGGATTATGCGTTCCCACGGGCCGCTTGGACGCAGAGCAGATGTCCGAGCTGGCGCGCCTGGCCGAGAACTACGGCGACGGCCGGATACGTTTCACGACGGGACAGAACGCCATCATCCCAAACGTCCCCGAGGAGCGCGTGGACGGATTATTCGCCGAGCCGCTGCTGCGCCAGTTCCCACACGCGCCATCGCCATTCTTCCGCAGGCTGGTCGCCTGCACGGGAACCGACTACTGCAACCTTGCTCTGATCGAGACGAAACGCCGTGCAGTCGAGCTATCGAAAGCTCTGGAGAAACTTCGCGGGAGCAACGGCGACCCGTTGACTATTCACTGGTCCGGATGCTCCGCGGGATGCGGGAACCACCAGGCGGCGGATATCGGCCTGCGCGGCGTGCGCGCCAACATTGGAGGACAGGTGGTCGACGCAGTGGCGGTCTACGTAGGGGGCCGCACGGGGCCGAACGCCGTCGCCGGACAGCAAATTCTGGAAGCAGTACCGTGTGATGACGCCCTTCCCGACGTCATTGGCACAGTGATCCAGAACCTGGAACTGTTCAAACAGGTGGAGCGCGACCCAGCAGCGAAGGAGCGCATTCTCATGGTGCCGGCTGGTTCAGCGGAGTTTGCCGCGGCGCCGCAAGACGAGCTGATCGGCATCGAGACCGCCAGCGCGGCATTGGATTGCCGCAGCGATTCGAGCTACGAGTCCAAAACCCCTGTGGCGGTGGCAGAAAATCTTGCAGTGCAAGTATGCACCGTGGACGAACTGCGACGCCGCAGGCAAGTGAGGGTCAAGGTCCGCGGCAGGGCGTTGGCCGTCTTCGCCGCGGATGGGCGCATCTATGCTGCCGACGCGGAGTGTCCTCACGCCGCTGCACCGCTCGAAGAAGGAACGCTCGAGAATGGTTGCATCGTCTGTCCGTTGCATGGTTACAGGTTTGATTTGACGAGCGGGAGATGCGATACGGATCCGCATCTGACCTTGAAAACATATTTCGCATTTGCCCTGGACGGCGAGGTGTTCGTCGACCTGGCGGACTCTAATTCCGTCAGGTCGGCAAGCGCGCAGGCCGGCGTGATGTTATGAAAATGATCCGGGCGATGATCAGGCCGGAAAAGGAAGCCGAAGTAGCCGCGGCTTTGGAGCGGGTTGGGTGCGGTGCGCTGACGAAATGGGATGTGCTCGGGCGCGGCCGCCAGCGCGGCATTCAGGTAGGTTCCGCCGTCTATGGAGAATTGGCCAAGGTTAGTCTGATGCTCGTCGTCTCGGACGAAGATGTTTCCAAGGCTGTGGACGCGATTCTAAAAGGGGCAAGGACGGGCCATCCCGGAGACGGGCGCATTTTTGTGAGCGATGTGAAGGCCTCGTACACGATTCGCACGGGCAAAGCAGATCAGTAAGGAAATGAGGACCTATTGTCGATGATGGGGAACTCGAAGAATTTCCTGAGGCGTGCTACGTTCGCGACCCATGGTCGCTCTCCTGTGGGCTCGACGTCCAGGGCAACTCCACGACGATAGGACCCGCGAACTATCGCGATTCAAAACGAAAGAGAGACGAGACGCGTGTTCGCATTGCACGATTCTTCGGATTGGCAGCCCTTCTGCCTGCGACCCTTCCACTTTTCGCGCAGCAACCGGCATGCCCGGCGGGCCAACCTGCTTCTGACGATCCAGGCATACCGGGTTGTCTGGTCTCTTTTCTCACCTTGAAAGTCGGCCCTCGGATTTACGGCCCGAAGCGTCATCGCAGGTCCGGCCGCAATCCTCCCTGATGGCTTGCACGGCTCACCGTGCGGCGAGGGTCCAGATATCCCTTTCCAAGCAGCCTCCTGAGCAGCGAAAATTGGGTGAGGAGAAACCGATGGCCGCAGAGAATTTCGCAGGTTTGCGCGTGCTCGCTCTGGAGAGCCGCCGCGGCGAAGAACTCGTCCGCCTGATCGAAACCTACGGTGGCCGGCCGGTTGTCGCTCCGGCAATGCGCGAAGTGCCGCTCGAGTCCAATCAAGAGGCGCTGGAGTTTGTTCGTGCTTTACTTAGAGACGAATTCGACATGGTCATCTTCCTGACCGGCGTAGGCACACGCGCTCTGACTGGCGTGGCTGAAAGCGTCGGCCCACGGGAGGAGTACGCGGCGGCGTTGCGGCGCGTGCGCGTGGTGGCGCGCGGGCCGAAGCCCATCGCAGCGCTGCGCGAGCTCGGCGTGACCCCCAACGTTTCCGCCCCCGAGCCGAATACGTGGCGTGAGCTCCTGCACGCTTTGGATGCAGACGCCGCTTCCCTAGCGATCCGTGGGCTGCGCATCGCCGTGCAGGAATACGGCGTCGCCAGCGAGGAACTGCTCGCCGGTTTGCAAGAACGTGGCGCGCGCGTCACGCGCGTCCCCGTTTATCGCTGGGCTTTGCCCGTAGACATCGCTCCTCTCCAAGCCGCCGTGAGAGCGCTGGCCCGCGAAGAGATTGACGTGGTTCTCTTCACCACCAGCATCCAAGTCTCGCACTTGTTGCAGATTGCTTCCGAAATGAGCCAGGAGGAGCCGCTGCGGACAGGCCTCAGACGTTGCGCGATCGCTTCGATCGGTCCGACCACTTCGGAGGAATTGCGCTCCCACGGCCTGGAAGCCGATCTCGAGCCCTCGCATCCCAAGATGGGCTTTCTGGTAAAAGAAGCAGCGGAGCGCTCCGCGGAGATCCTCCGGCGTAAGCGGGGCCAAAGCGTCTCTCCATAGCGCCCCGAGGCTTCCGCAGCTATCTCCAAAGCTGGTAGCGGGCAACGGAAATTTGAATTTGACGCTTTGGGCGCTTTCTGAATACGTTGGAATCATGAACCTGGACGCTCAAACTGGCGACAAGCGCGAGATCGACTTTTTACATGAGATTGGACGGCGTATCGCCGCCGCCGACCCGCTTCACGAAGTTTTGGAGCGCGTCGTCGAATTCGTCGCCGCGGTCGTGAATTGCGACTCCTGCTTCGTTTATGTCTTGGAGGAGAATGATCTTGTTCTGCGGGCCTCAAGAAACCCGCATGCAGAGGTAGTTGACCGCTTGAAGCTGCGCATGGGACAAGGCATAACCGGATGGGTGGCCGAACACAAACAGCCCGTCGCCGTCGCCCACCACGCTTTCAAGGATCCGCGCTTTCAATCCTTCAATGAACTGCCGGAGGATCGCTACGAGGCGTTCCTCTCCGTGCCCGTTCTTTGCCGCGACAAGCTCGTCGGCGTCATCAACGTTCAGCACTGCCAGCCCCATGATTATTCCCGCCGCGAAATCCAACTAATTTCCACGATTGGCTTCCTCGTAGGGGCCGAGATCGAAATGGCGCGCCTCGAAGGGGAAAACTCACAACTTTTCGAGCAGTTGGAGACGCGGAAGGTCGTCGAGCGAGCCAAGGGCATCCTGCAACGCGATCTTGGTCTCAGCGAGGAAGAAGCTTATTTAGCCTTGCAGCGCAAAAGCCGGCAGCGGCGCGTGTCCATGAAAGAAATCGCCGAAGCGATTCTGCTCAACGAAGAACTCCGCCGCGGACACACGAAGCCCGGATCAGCCTGATCTCTCGGGAAGCCCAGCCAGGGTCGCGATGGAGCTTTGCGCCTGCGCGGCTCGATCCCTCACTGTTCTAAGTGGCGTGAGTCCCGTGCTCAACCTGGGCCGCCGCAACTTCTTGGGCGGCCGTTGCCGGCACAACCTCAATGTGGATTCCGGCGCGGCGCAACACCTCCATTTCCTCGCCGACGCCATCGGAGCTGCGCGAGTCCCCCGACTTCAGGAACAGCACGTCGTGGCCCCGCCGGACCGAAGAGAGCAGCACTTCGTAAACCTTCCCC
>WNGL01024778.1_pt1 | contig 11660 bp, 9 predicted proteins | sample 5400591 | NCBI WGS metagenome assembly WNGL01 (sample SAMN13153377, study PRJNA577476) | soil metagenome | isolation source: 80 cm soil or saprolite under Garry oak tree replicate 1 | place: USA:California | collected 2016-06-15
TTGCCCGTGCAGCCGTGCGCCAGGCCGTCCGCGCCGAGCTTGAGCGCGAGCTCCGCTTGCCGCTTCGCCAGCACCGGCCGCGCCATCGAAGTGCCCAGCAGATACTTGTGCTCATAAACGGCTCCGGCGCGCAGCGTCGGCCAGATGTACTCGCACACAAACTCTTCGCGCAAGTCTTCGACGTACGCCGCCGAAGCGCCCGTGGCCAGCGCCTTCTTGCGGGCCGCCTCGAGGTCTTCCTGCTGGCCGACGTCGCCGATCATGGCGATGATCTCGCACGCGTAGTTTTCCGTCAGCCAGGGAATGATGATGGAGGTGTCGAGCCCTCCGGAATACGCCAGGACAACTTTCTTCGCCTTGCTCACGTTACCTCTCTTGTTTCCACGATTGCGCCCGCGCGACGCGAGCCTGCCGGCGGACGGCAGAGCACTTCCGCTCCGTCAACGCGACAGCCTCCGTATGAATTCGGCTGCGGCGAGCCGGCTTCGCCGTCTCTTTGCATGAATCGCTGGAAGGACCGCTTGTGGCGCTGATTCTCATCCGCCGAGCAGCGTCTCGAGGATCGCCTTCTGGGAATACATGCGGTTTTCCGACTGATCGAGGGCGATCGATCGCGCCGAGTCCAGCACTTCAGCGGTAACTTCGTGGCCGCGGTGCGCCGGCAGGCAGTGCATGAAAACTGCGTCCGGCGCGGCGAGCGCCATCATCTCCCGGTTCACCTGGTACGGCGCAAACACTTTCTCCCGCACTGCCGCCTCCGCCTCGAAGCCCATGCTCGTCCAGGAATCGGTGTACACCGCCTGCGCTCCGGCAACCGCTTCCCGCGGATCGTTCAGCAGCTCGATCTTCGCGCGCGTTTCGCGGGCCACACGCTTTGCGTCGGCGATAATTTCCGCAGCCGGCGCGTAATTCGCGGGCGTGGCGATGCGCAGGTGCGCGCCCAGCCGCGCCCCGAGCAGTATCAGCGAATGGCAGACGTTGTTTCCGTCGCCCACATAGGCCAGCCTGAATCCCCGCAGGGCTCCGAATTTCTCTTCCAGCGTGAAATAGTCAGCCAGCGCCTGGCACGGGTGGAAGCGGTCGGAGAGCGCGTTGATGACCGGAATCTGAGCGTTCGCCGCCAACTCTTCGAGAACGGTCTGGTCATAGACGCGCGCGATGATGCCCTGCACCCAGCGCTCGAGATTCCGCGCCACGTCCACGACGGCCTCGCGCTCGCCGAGCCGCGCCGCCTGCGTATGGTCCAGGAAAACCGTCGCTCCGCCCATGCTCTGAATGCCGACCTCGAATGTGACGCGCGTGCGCAGCGACGGCTTCTCGAAAATCAGCGCAAAAAACTTGCCGCGCAGCGTGGTCGCGTAGCGCGCCGGGTGCGCTTTGATGTCCGCCGTCAGGTGCAGCAACTGCTTCACCTGCGCCGGGCTCCATTCCGCGCCCGTCAACAGATCGTTGGTCAAAAGCAGGGGTGCCGTCAGTGTCGTTGCGGTCATGTTCACCTCGCCGCGGCGTGGGCCTCGCGGGCCCGACTGGCCGCTCGCGCAGCCTCGGGCCCGGGGACCACTCGCGGGGTCATGGAGAGAACCGTCTCGAAGAGACGCAGAAATTCGCGCACTTGCGCGCTGGTGATGAGGAACGGCGGCAGGAGGCGCAGGGTGAAATCGTGCGTACAATTGATGAGCAGGCCGCGGCGCAGCGCCTCGGTGACAAACGACCCGCCCTCCACAGATAACTCCACGCCGAGGATCAAACCTTCGCCGCGAATCTCACGAACGAAAGAAAATTTCCCGCTGAATGTTCGTAGTCCTTCCAACAGTTCCTGGCCGCGCGCGCGAATGTTTGCAAGCAGCTTTTCGTCTTCGACGACGCGCAGAAACTCCAGCGCCACCGCGCAGGCGAGCGGCCCGCCGCCGAACGTCGTGCCGTGCAGGCCCGGGCTGATGCAATCGGCGACGGCCTGCGTGGTCAGGACCGCTCCCAGCGGCAAGCCTGCCGCGAGCGGCTTGGCCACGACCGCAATGTCGGGCTTCGCCTCGTATTTTTGATACGCGAAATACCGGCCCGTCCGGCCGAGCCCGCACTGAATTTCGTCGGCGATCAACAGCGCGCCATGTTCTGTAGCAAGCGCGCGGGCGCGATTCCAGAAATCTTCGCTGACGGGACGAATGCCGCCCTCTCCCTGAATCGGTTCGATGAGGATTCCGCACACCGTGCCGTCGAACTTCGCCTCGAGATCGGCCACGTCGTTGAACCGGATAAACTCCACTCCGGGCACGAGCGGCGCGAATGGCGCGCGGTATTTTTCTGTTGACGTCACGGAGAGCGCGCCGAAGGTGCGGCCGTGAAAGGAATTTTCGAGCGCGAGAAGGCGCACTTGGTGTGTATCCGCTGTCGTGTCGCCCGCGCGCCTTCGCGCATGGATCCGGGCCAGTTTCAGCGCCCCCTCGATTGCTTCCGTGCCGCTGTTGGTGAAGAACGCGCGTTGCAGTCCGGAACACTCAACCAGTTTCTTCGCGAGCGGCCCCTGCCAGACATTGTGATAGAGGTTCGAGAGGTGGATCGCGCGCGCCGCCTCGCGCCGGATCACACGAACGATTCGCGGGTGCGCGTGGCCGAGCGCGTTGACGGCAATGCCGCCCAGGAAGTCGAGGTATTTCTTCCCGCGGGCGTCGAAGACATACGCCCCGCGGCCGTGCGTGAACACAATCGGCGGCCGCTTGTAGGTCGGCAGCAGAAACTGTTCGGCATCGCGCAGCGCCGCATTTGCGCCAACCGCGTCCTTGCTTCCGCCCGGATTCTTTTTCTTCGCCGCCATCGCTTTAGGCCGTCACCTGCGCCGCCTGCGCGAGGAGGAGGCGTTCGCGCGTCACGAGCGTGCCCGACAGTGCCGCTGGCTTGCGCGCAGCTCCGTTGCCCGCAGCCCGCGCCGCGTTCAGCAGCGCGCCCGGCGCAACGCCGCCGACGATCCGGACCTCGCCCACGCCGCCCTCGAGCGCCCGCTTCGCCGCCTCCAGCTTCAAGACCATACCCCCCGAGACAACATGCCTCTGCACCAGGTTTCCAATCTCCTCGCACGCAATTGCTGGCAGAATTTTTTCGCCCTGCAGCACTCCGGCAACATCCGTAAGATAAATCAATTGATCCGCGTGGACGTATTCCGCGCAGGCCGCGGCCATGTGGTCCGCATTGATGTTGTAAAGTTCGCCGTCGCTGCCGAGTCCCAGGCACGGCGCCACCGGCACCAGCCCTTCGCGCCAGAGCGATTCGAGAAATGCCAGGTTCACGCCCGTGAGATAGCCCACAAAGCCGAGCCCGCCTTCCACTTCGTTGTAGATCAGCGGCTCCGCGCGGAAGCACGCCGCATCCGCCGCCGAAATCCCGACGGCCGGCTGGCCTTCGGCGGAAATCGCCGCCGCCAGCCGCTTATTCAGCAGCCCGGCGAAGACCATCACGGCCGCGTCGCGGGTCTCCTGATCGGTCACGCGCAAGCCCGCGACGAAGCGGCTCTCGATATTCATCCGTTTTAGCGTCTCGGTGAAAAACCGCGCGCCGCCGTGTACGACCAGGATTTCGTGTCCTTCGCGCGCGAGCGCCGCCACCTGCTGCGCCAGCGCGCTCACCGTCGCCGCATCTTCGAGCAAAGCTCCCGCAAACTTGATCACGAGTCTCATTGCAGTCCAGTTGTCTCCTCCAGGCCCAGCATATGATTGAAGTTTTGCACCGCCTGGCCCGCCGCGCCCTTGCCCAGGTTGTCGAGGCAGGACACGACGATCAAACGCTCGCCCGCCGCGTCCAGCGCGAATCCGATGTCGCAGAAATTCGTATGCGCCACGTGCTGCAGCTCTGGCAACTGTTCCGCCGGCCAGATACGCACCATTGGCCGCCCCGCGTAGAATTGCCGGTACAGCGCTTCGACCTCGGCTGCTTGCCGCGGCTTTTCCAGCCACACATAGTTCGTGGAGAGGATCCCGCGCGCCAGAGGAAGCAGGTGCGTGGAAAAGATGACTTGCGAATTCGCGAGGCCCGTGTGCTCCAGGATTTCCGGCGTATGCCGGTGCGTGAAGAGCCCGTAGGCGCGGAAATTTTCGTCCATTTCGGCGAAGTGCAGGTCCCGGCGCGGTTCTTTGCCCGCGCCGGTCGCACCGGACTTGCAATCGCAGATGACGCCGCGCTCCGCCGCGATCCATCCCGCCTCGGCCAGCGGCCGCAGGGCGAGGATGACCGATGTCGCGTAGCAGCCCGGATTCGCCACGAGTTTCGCCTGCGGCAGCGCGTCGGCGTACAGCTCGGGCAATCCGTAAACGGTCTGCTCCAGCAAGGCCGCAGGCGGAGCCGGGAGCTTATACCAGGAAGAAAACGTATCGCCCGAGCGAAAACGAAACGCGCCGCTCAAATCCACGACGCGCAGGTCAGCCGCGAGAAGCGCCGGCGCGATCTCCGCCGAAGCCTCGTGCGGTGTCGCCAGAAACGCCGTACCCGCATCGCTTTTCACGATGGCTTCAACCGAAAGCGGCCGCACAGGCGCTTCGCCCCAGCTACGGAATTGCGGAAAGAGTTCGCCGAGACACTTTGCGCCGCTGGTATCCCGCAGATAAAAGACCGGTTTCTCGACCGCCGCATGCCGCAACAAGATCCGCGCAAGCTCGAGCCCCGTGTAGCCCGACACTCCCGCCACGGCGACGTGTCGTGGATCTCTCATTTCAGCAATTCCTCGATCCTTGACTGCAACGCCTCGCGCGCTTTCCGCTTCGGCGTGACGATCAGCACCGTGTCGTCGCCCGCGATGGTTCCCGCCACTTCGCCGAATTTCGCGCTGTCCAGCGCCGCCGCCAGCGGCTGAGCTCCGCCGGGTGGAGTTTTCAGGACAAGTAAATTCTCGGCCGGCCGGATATCCACCAGGAACTCGCGCACCGCCCGCGTGAAGGGCGGCAAGGTGATGCTCTCCTCCGCAAGCGGCGCGCCCGGCTTGTAGCCGTCGTCCGTCTTGACCAGCTTCAGCTCGTGGATGTCGCGCGAAAGCGTGGCCTGTGTCACCCGCAGCCGCTGGTGCGCCAGCCGGCGCCGGAGATCATCCTGGCTGTCAATGTGTTCCGCTGACACCAGCCGGAGGATCTGTCCTTGCCGGAATTTCTTGCCCGTGCCCATCCGCAATCCGTAAATATGCATTCGACTGTATATTTATACGATCTGCCGGGGTCCCTGTCAAACTTTATTTCGCCGCCGCGTGCCTGTCCGCACGGCCGATATCCAGTTCGCGCCACGCCTTTCCTCAAGACTGGATTTTCCCTGCGGGGAATGTTACGAATCGCCATTACGGCCCTTGCCATGCCCAGTACGTGCAAATCTCCGGCCTGCAAGTCGAGCGTGCCCCGCAGGATCGCCAGAAGGAGATCATCGGCTTCATCGGGGAGAACGGCGAGCGGCTGGCTCGAGTGGCCACCAGCGGCCTTCCCCTCACGGACGATTTGAAAGCTCGCGTGCTCAGCACGTTTCTAACGCTGATGAATCTCCGCGAGAACCTCGACCGCGCCTCGATGCGTTCTCCTTTTGGTCGCAGCGGCGTGCTGCGCTGAACGCGCGGGGAGCAGTTTCCACATTTTTCGGAAGGGGTCTCAAAGCGGGGAGGAATTATGCGCCGATGTATCGCGCGTAGAGCGAGCGCGCGACTGCGGGATCGCGCGTGCCCTTGATGATAGCCCGCCCGTCCGCGAACACAGCCACTTCGTAGGGCGGCACGCGGAACCGCAGAAGGAACTCATTGTTTCGAACATCGGCCACCGCGGGAGCGATGCGCCGCCCGAGTGCCGCAAGATCCAGGCTCCGGCTGCGCTCGTGAATCTGCACCGAATCCCGGCCGCAGAGGGTGAGGTGCGGCTGTGCTTCTCCGGCAAGATAGCGGAACTCGCGGCGCGCGCAAACGCGGCAGGCGGGATTCCGCTCCGCGCGGACGGATTGCATTCGTCCGTTCCACACGTCGCACGATTGCAGCCGCCCATGGAGCGCCTCTTCGCGTCCGGCAAGAAGCTTCATCGCTTCGGCGACTTCGAGCGAAGCGATAAGATTCACGATCGGCCCGAGCACGCCGACCGTGTCGCACGTGTCTTCGAGTCCTGGCGCGCCACCCTCGATGACGCAGGCGAGGCAGGCAGTCAAGCCCGGACGAATCGTCATCGTTACGCCGTAACTCGCCACCGCGGCGGCGTAAATCCACGGCCGTCCGGCTTTCACCGCGACATCATTGATGAGAAAACGCGTCTCAAAATTGTCGGTGCCGTCCAGGATGACGTCGAACCCATTGAGCAACTCTTCCGCGTTCCGCGGGCCCACGTCGGCCACGACGCCCTCAACGTCCACAGCCGAGTTGACGCCGCGGAGTTTGCGCTCCGCCGCCACAGCCTTTGGCAGCGCATCGCGGGCGTCGGCTTCGTCGAAGAGCGTCTGCCGCTGCAAATTCGTTGGCTCGACGAAATCGCGGTCCACCACACGCAGCCGACCCACTCCCGCGCGGGCCAGCAGGTTCGCCGCCGCGGCGCCGATTGCGCCGCAGCCCACGACGGCGGCGCTCGAAGCCAGCAGCCGCTCTTGCCCCTGTTCGCCGATGCCGGCAAAAAGGATCTGCCGCGAATATTTTTCGTAGAAAGATTCGTTCACAGACGGCATGGCCCGGAAAAATCGCGCGATTTTCCTCTTCAGTTCATAATAGCGCCAAAGCCGCGGAAGCGGGCAACGCCGGTATGCTAACCTTCGTCTGAGCCTTTAAACGCATGAAACGCGCCCACAAAATGGGCTTGGCGCTTCTCTCTCTCGCCCTTTCTTGGGCCAGCGGCCGCGTTTGCGCGCAAGCTCCTGAACCGGCGCAGTCCGCAAGTCGCACAAACCGCACGGTGGTCTCCATTCGCATCGTGACGCAGAACGGGCGCGTTCTCTCCGAATCGCCGGAGGGCCTCGCCATTCGCGTCGGCCAGCCGCTCGATGCGTCTGTGCTACGGGAAGTCCTGCGTCAGCTCTATCGCACCGGCGACTACGCCGACCTGCAAGCTGTACTCACGGAGTTGCCCGGCGGCGTGCGTTTGGATTTCGTAGTGCGTGAAAATCTCTTCTTCAATGAGATTCGTTTTGAAGGTCTCGTCTCGCCTCCCAGCGAGGCCAGCGCCGCCGCGGCGATGCAAATTAATCTTGGTCAACCGTATCGAAAAGAGCTGCTCGACGAAGCGCTGGTGCGATTGCAGGACGCCCTCCGGGAAGAGGGTTTCTATAACGCGAAGGTTTCTGCAGAAACGATTCCGCACGCCGATACGCTGCAAATGGATGTTGTCGTGCACGTCCAGCCCGGCAGGCGCGCGCGCGCCGGCACGATTCAAGTGGTCAATGACACGGAGTATCCCGACCGCGAACTCATCGCGCGCTCCAGACTGAAGCCCGGCCAGGAAATCACAACGGCGCGGCTTCAGCGCGCGGGCGACCGCGTGCGCAAATTTCTCGCGAAGAAGGGCCACCTGAGCGCGCGGGCGTCCATTCGCCGCAGTGAATACATTCCGGAAAAGAATGCGGTTCCGCTCGACCTGGAAATTACCGAGGGCCCGCTGGTGCGCGTGGTGGTCACCGGTGCCAAGCTGTCCCACGGCAAGATCAGAAGTCTTGTGCCCGTCTACCAGGAGGGCGCGGTGGATCCCGACCTGCTGGAAGAGGGCCGGCGAAACATCCTCGAACAGCTCGAACGCGACACCTATTTCGACGCCAGAGTAACCTACACGACCGAGCAGAAGGAAATCAGCCGGAAGACACACGCCGGGCCAAGCACGGAAGAGCTTATCACCTACCGGATCGAGCGCGGCGAGCGGCACCACCTCATCGGCATCGAAATCACCGGTAACCGCTACTTCAGCGACGAGCTTCTTCGCGGCCGCTTGAAGCTTTTGGCCGATGCCTTCGCCTCGCGCGGGCGTTTCAGCCGCGGCCTGCTCGAAAGCGACCGCCAGTCCATGCAGAATCTTTATCTCGCCAACGGGTTCGAGAACGCCAAGGTGGAAGCGCAGGCGCTCGATGATTACAAGGGAAGGGAGGGCGACCTCCTCGTTCGTTTTCAGATCCAGGAAGGGCAGCAAACGCGCGTCGCGTCGCTCTCGATCGAAGGCAATCACGCGTTCAGCAAGGACGAGTTGCTGGGCGTAATCGGATCTACACCGGGCCAGCCCTATTCGGAATTCAACGTGGCATCGGATCGAGACAACATTTTGGCCCGGTATTTCAATGAAGGTTTCCCGCAGGCGCGCTTCCAGGCCTCCGTGGAAAAGGTGCTGCCCTCGGAAGCCTCCGCGCAAAAATCGGCGCAATCGGAAAAAGATACGATGCCTTCAAACGGAAACCATAGCAAAGCGCCCGTGCCCGCTGCCGCCGAGGAAGTGCGCCTCACTTACCATATCGAAGAGGGTCTGCAGATCCGTGCAAAGCGGCTATTGCTCAGCGGTTACCATTACACACGGCCCGGTGTCATCCGTCGTCATCTTCTCGTGCGCGCGGGAGAGCCCTTGCGCCAAGGGGAAGTCGTGGAATCGCAGCGGGAACTCTACAACCTGGGCATCTTCAATCGCGTGACGATTGAACCGCAGAACCCCTCGGGCACCGACCCCCAAAAGAACGTTGTGGCCCTTGTCGAAGAGGCCAAGCGTTACACCCTGGGCTACGGCGGCGGTCTCGAAGTCCAGCGCCTGGCCAGTAGCCAAGATCCCACCCAAACCGAGCTTCGCGCCAGTCCTCGCGGCATCCTGGAGCTATCCAAGATGAACCTCACCGGGCGCGGCGACACGCTTGCTCTCAAAGTCAGAGCCAGCACGCTGCAGGGCCGCGCCTTGCTGGGCTATTCCTCTCCGGACACATTTGCCAAGAAGTCGTTCAGCTTCCAGGCGACGGCCTACGCCGAGAAGACGCAGGACATCAATACGTTCACGCAACGACGCTATGAAGGTTCCGTGCAGCTCACCGAGAAGCTCACCTCGCGCACGACGCTTCTTTACCATTACGCGTTCCGCCAGGTCCTGGTCTCGAATCTGAAAATCCAGCCGCAGGAAATTCCGCTGTTTAACGCGCCCACCCTCGTATCCGAATTCGGCGTCACCTGGTTTCGCGACCACCGGGACAATCCCGCCGACGCCACGCGCGGCACGTTCAACAACCTCGACTTCAGCCTCGCCGACACCGGCCTTGGCTCGAGCGCCAGCTTCCTCCGCTTTTTCACGCAAAATGCCACCTATCACCCAATCAAGCGGCGCTTCAGTTTCGCACGTTCGTTCCGCTTCGGCATCCTCCAACCCTACCGCGACACCGTCTCGCTCGCTTTTCCCGCGCCCACCACTCCGCCGCTTCCCACCCTCATTCCTCTGCCCGAACGCTTCTTTGCCGGCGGTGGCAATTCGCTTCGCGGATTTGCTCTGAATCAGGCCGGGCCGCGCGATGCGGCTACGGGTTTCCCGGTCGGCGGCCAGGCGGAGCTGATCCTCAATCAGGAGTTTCGCTTCCCCATGCGCGTCCCGAAATTCGGCACGCAGCTCGGGGGCGCGCTTTTTTACGACGCCGGAAACGTGTTTAGCCGCGTGACGCGCCTCACATTCCGCTTTTCTCCTCCGAAACCCATTTTCGATCCCTCGAATCCAACAAATTGCCAGTTCAACTGCGCAAACGAGCTCAATTATTTCTCGCACACCCTAGGCTTCGGCGTTCGCTATGCCACGCCCGTCGGCCCCGTCCGGATCGACCTGGGCTATCAATTGAACCGGGCAACGTTCGCCGTTCCGATCCCTTGCCCTGCCGGCACGCCCACCGGCACGCTCTGCCAGCAGCCTGCGCACTTGCCACGGTTCCAGATCTTCTTCAACCTGGGAGCGCCGTTCTGATGTCTTGCCGCATTCAAAACCGGGCCGCCCTCGCTGTCTTGCTTTTGTTCGCGCCGGCGGGCTCCGCGCGTGGGCAGCGAGCCGTCGACGGCATCGCCGCCCGGGTCGAAAACGACATTGTCCTCCTCAGTGAAGTGCACGAACTGGGCGCGTACCAGATGCTTATGAACGGCAAGAAGGAAAGCGATTCGCAGCTCCTCGACCGCCTGATCGACCAGTGGATCGTCCGCACGGAGGCGGATGCCTCGCATTTCCCGCCGCCTTCCGATGATGACGTCGAGCGCGAACTTGAAAAAACCCGCAGCGCCCTCGGCCCCCCTGAACGCTTTGCCGCGCGCCTCCGTGAGTCGGGTCTGCAGGATGCGGACCTCCGCCGCCTCGTCCGCGAGCAGCTCTACCTGACTAATTATCTCGACTCGCGCTTTCGCCCCGCCGTACAAATCTCCCCGCAAGCGATCGAGGACTACTATCAGAAAACGGTCGTGCCGTACGCGCAGGCGCACGGCGAGACGCCTCCATCACTCGATGCCGCCCGGGACTCGATCCGGGAGGCCCTCATCCAGCGCGGCATCGACGAACAGGCTGACCGATGGCTGAAAGAAAGCCGCGTGCGGCTTCACATTGAAAAGAGGATTGAGTGAGTGAAGCCCCCAAACCGCGAAAAGCTCGCTGGCGGCGATACCTCCGACGCATCCTCCACGTCAAGATTGTCTTAATCGCCTTAGCCCTTCTTGGGGTAGCCATCTTCTTCGGCAGCGGCGCCGGCGACCCGCTTCTCCGCCGCGCTCTCGTGCATCGTCTGGAAGCGATGACCGGGGCGCGCGTCGAGCTGCGGGGCTTCTCCATCCGCTGGCGCAACCTCCGCGCCACCCTCCAGGGCCTGGTCATCCACGGCCGAGAGCCCGCCGACACCGAGCCGCTCTTCGCCGCCGACGAAGTGCAGGCCGCCCTGCGCATCGATTCTTTCTGGGGCCGCAAATTCTCGCTTGAGGATGCCCTCATCCGCGCACCGCGCGTGCACATCCGCGTCGAAAAGGATGGAAGAAGCAATTTGCCTTCGCCGCCGGCTCGCTCGGCTTCTTCAAAGCCTTTCAGCGAGCGGCTCTTCGACATGCACATCCGCAAACTCACTCTCCAGGACGGCTGGATCCTATATAACGACGTGCGCGCTCCGCTCTCGGTCGAAGGCAACGCATTTAGCATTTCTCTCGCTTCCGGCGGCGCGCCAGGGCACACACTCTATGTCGGCACAGTTGAGTGGCAGCAAATGGATCTGACTGCGAAGCGATACCTGCCCGTGCTCGCCGACGTTTCGGTCAAGTTCACCCTCTCGCACACCGGCTTCACTGCGGAACAGGCTGTCCTCCGCTTCGGCCATTCGCAGGTTGACGCCCAAGCCGAACTCGCGGACTTCACGAACCCGGACTGGAAGTTTCGGTATCGCGGTTGGTTGCGGCTCGAGGACCTGCGCACGATTCTGCGCAGTCCCTTGACCCCTGCGTGCCGCGTCGATTTCCGTGGCGAGGGTATTCTCGCCAAAGGGCAGCTCCGCAGCAGCGGCGGATATTCGGCAAGCGAAATCGTACTCAACTATCCCATCTTCCACGCTGCGGGATTCACCAGCCGCGGCAGCTTCCGGTTCAACAACGATGGGGCCGAAGTGCCTGAATTCACAGCGGAGGCATTCGGCGGCTCCGTGCGCGGGCAAGTCTCGATGCGCTTACCGGGCCGCACATTTCTCGCGCACACCCATACGGAAGGCGCGAGCTTGGC
>WNGL01010799.1_pt1 | contig 11659 bp, 11 predicted proteins | sample 5400591 | NCBI WGS metagenome assembly WNGL01 (sample SAMN13153377, study PRJNA577476) | soil metagenome | isolation source: 80 cm soil or saprolite under Garry oak tree replicate 1 | place: USA:California | collected 2016-06-15
TCTGAGTGTAGAAAACAGAAGAATTCCGTTGCTCTCTTATGCCCTGAACGGGGCGCGATCGATGCTGACATTATTGGCGATTATAGGGGCTTTGCACGGACGAAGGTCACCTCGAACCTCTGCTTTGCAACGACCTGGTTGTAAACGCCCGTGAGCCTGTCGCTCGTCGCATCGTAGTTTAGTGTGTAGGTTGATCCACCGTATCCACCAGCCCGCAGTTCGAAGAAAAGTCTGAGGGCGTTGCCGTCTTTGGTGGCCAGCGCGCTGTAAAACGGCAGCGGACGCGGGTTTGCATAACTGGCGTCTAGCTTGCCATCGGCATCGACTGCCCTGATGGTGATCACATAGCCTCCCTCTACCCGCACCCAGCGGCCGGGCAGAGCGTTGAAAGCGGTTTGAGAGTCCGACCCAGTCGAAGTCGGGGCGGTCGTTGTGGTGGACGGCTGCTGTGCCTGCGCCTGGGGAAGAGCGATAGCGAGGCTCATGACGGCAAATTGGATTCTTTTCATGATTTTGTCGCCTGATCTGCTTGTGTCGGTGAAGCGACTTGGTCACGACCAACATCGACTTCTCTTCTCTCGTGCACCCGGGCGCACCACAGATCGATCTGGATTATCATGCGTCCGGCCACCGCAATGCTACTGAAATTTCGTGCTGCTCGCCTATGCGAATTCGGCAGATCTTGCGCGCCATTGAGGGCTGGTGGGACCGAACAAGCAGAATTTGAAGATGCGCGCTCAGCTATTGCTTCGGTGTGGCCAAAAGTTGTTACCGACCACGGGTTTGGGAGTTGGGTCGCTTCTCGGTAAGTTACCGCGCAATGTGGAGGGAAACACCTTCGACGACATTGCAGCGACCGTCGGATGACCGGTCCATGCTTCTATTTTGCCCGCTTGAGAGCCCGATTTCTGCATATCTGAAGTAAAGCTTCGGTCGTGTTACGCGATCCATCGGCTTCCAGAAATGTCCGGCCGAGCGGACTCCACGTCCATCAACGCGGCCCAATGTACTGAATCCAAAATAATTTGTCAGCTTCCGAAGTCGCATAGCGAAGTCGGAGCTGGTCCTCCAACCTGCGGGTTCGGCGGTCGCCGTTCGCAATGGCGCGTCGCGTGTCGAACGAGATGGAGCGGATGGCGGAGAACGGCACAGCCACGTTTGCCAATCCGGACGACTACCAGGCCGGTATTGGAGACGCGATTGTCAATCTCATCGTCACCGGCGGCGGAGATTTCAATGCGCGCCTGACGTGGTTGAACTTGCGCCGTCTCTATGTGCTTCGTGCTTTCGAAAATCTGCCGCGCATTGCCTTTTTCTCGTTGTCGCCGGCGCAGGTGTTTGTTTCGTTTCCAGCGAGCGAAGGTCTGCCCTTAACATATGGCGGACTTGGATTGCAGTTCGGCGACGTCGTATTTCACAAAAGGCCTGTCGTCTCGCTGAAACCAGACATGAATTAATCGCGAATCCGGAAGTCGCACGAGCACTCGAGCAGGAATTGCTTCACGCGCTGGTCAATTGCCTGACGGCCGACGATGCCAATGGCAATCCGAAAACGAGGCGGCACCACGCCGATATCATGGTCCGGCTCGAGGATGCGTTGGCCGCGCATAGTGGCCCACAGCTGAACATGCCTGCGCTTTGCGCGGCCATCGGCGTGCCGGAGCGTACGTTGCGGGTGTGCTGCACCGAATTCCTGGGCATGAGTCCTACCCGGTATCTTCTGCTGCGACGATTAAACATGGTGCGCTCAGCGCTGCGGCGTGCCGACCCGGTAACGGCGAGCGTCGCAGAGATTGCCCGAAGTTGCCAATTCCTGGAACCGGGGCGCTTCGCCGTGACCTACCGCACCATCTTCGGGGAAACGCCTTCGTCGACGCTCCGACAAAAATCGATCAAAAAATATGAATCGGCCGGAATTGCATAGCGAGGGCTAAGCAACCTGCGCAAAATCGATGGATCGATAACGAAGCGGATAGCCTCGCGATAGCCAGAGGCGAAGAGCGACGACCTGTTGCCTGTGCTCCGCACAGGCAAGTCGAAAGTGCTGCCCAATCGCCGATCACAATTTGCAAACGGAGGATTTGGAATCATGAAGATCAGTAAACGGATCGGAAGCATGCTAGTTTCAGGCGTCGCGCTGGCGGCGTTAAGCTTGCCCGCAATCGCGCAGGCACCAGCCAAGCCCAACATCCTCTTTATCATGGGTGACGACATCGGCTGGATGCAGCCGAGCATCTACCACCAGGGCCTGATGGTCGGGGAAACGCCCAACATCGACCGCATCGGGCAAGAGGGTGCCAAGTTCGTGGACTATGTCGCCATGCAGAGCTGCACCTCCGGGCGCAATGCCTTCTTCACCGGCATGTATCCGCTGCGCACCGGCATGATCCCGCCGCAACTGCCGGGCAGCCCGTCCTATTTGCGTCCCGGCACCCCGGCGCTCGCCAAGTTCCTGCTCGATCTCGGTTACAACACCGGCGAGTTCGGCAAGAACCATTTGGGCGATCACACCGCATCGCTGCCCACGGCACACGGCTTCCAGGAATACTGGGGCTACCTCTATCACCTCGACGCGATGCAGCAGGTGAGCTTCCCCGACATCAACAGCAGCCCGACCGTGCAGGCCGTCGCACCGCCGTGCCGCAACACGCCGATCCCCGGCATTGCGGAGGTTCCCGGCGCGGTCGACCAGAAAACGACGCTCTGCCTGATGCCTCCGCGCCCGATGCTCTCGTGCAAGTCCCCCGACGGCACGGAGAAGAACCAGATGTGCAAGGACGAGGGCCCGCTGACCTTGGAGCGCTCGAAGACGGTGGACGAGGAGATCTCCGCCAAGGTCATCGATTTCCTCGACCGCAACGACCCCAGGAAGACCAACAAGCCTTTCTTCGCCTGGTACAACCCGGCGCGCATGCACGTCACCACCGTGCTGTCGGACAAGTACTTGGCCATGGTGGGTGAGCAGGGCGGCAAGGACTGGGGCGTCAACGAAGCCGGCATGAAGCAGATGGACGACAACATCGGCCTCGTGCTCAAGAAGCTGGAAGACATCGGCCAACTCGACAACACCATCGTCGTGTTCACCACCGACAATGGCGCCGAGGCGATCTCCTACCCCGACGGCGGCGTCACCCCGTTCAAGGGCCAGAAGGGCGAGGCCTGGGAAGGCGGCTACCGCGCCCCGATGGTGATCCGCTGGCCGGGCCACATCAGGCCGGGCACGGTCAAGAACCAACTATTCGCGGCGCTCGATTGGGTGCCGACGCTGGTCGACATCGCCGGCGGCCCGAAGGGCGACGCACTGAAGCAGCAGATCGAAGCCGGAAGTTACCCCGGGATCGTCAAGACCACGCTCGACGGCGTCGACCAGCGCGCCTATCTCGAAGGCGCGTCGGAAAAGTCGGCGCGTAACTTCTTCTTCTATTTCTCGGGCGCGACGCCCTCCGCGGTGCGCTACAAGAACTGGAAGATGTACTACACCATGTCGCAGCCCGGGCCGGCCGGCTGGATCATGCCGCTCATCCCCTTCCACTTCACCTTGGTCAATAACATCAAGCGCGATCCGTTCGAGCAGGCGGTCGGCATCGACCAGAAGACGGCCATGAGCATGGGCGGTGCACTCGGTGGCCCGGTGACCGCTTTCCAATACGACTGGAACATGCTGCCGATCGGCCAGCAGCTGTGGACGGAGCACCTGCTGTCGTACGAAAAGTTTCCGCCGCTGCAGGCGCCCGAGTCCTACAACCTCAGTGGGATCCTGGATCACGTCAAGAAGGCTAATGCCAGTCACGCGAGCGACTAGCTGCCTGCGACGAGCACGACGTGACCAAGCGGGCGCCCCGTCATGGGGCGCCCGCAGACCACGACAGCTTTTCCCGGGTGGCTACTTGGGAAGTGTAATATCAAACAGCGGTTGGATAAGTGCGGCGGTGTTGTTTGCCATGCCCCATGGGGTGGTCAGCGTGAATTCTCGTCCGGCGAAATACAAGCTCCCTTGGGTTACGATACTACTGGCTACGGCTGCCACATTGCCCTCGCAGTCGACGATGGGAGCCCCTGACGCGCCATGGTCGAGCACATAACGGTCGTTATTGCGCTCCTCGATGTCCCACATCTCGAAGAGACCCGATCCCGGTCGCACTTTGGCAAACGGATGATCGCGAGCGATGTCGCTACTACCCGCAATTTCAGCGAACCTGCCCTTTGCAAAGCGGAGTCCGTCGAGATAAGCAATGCTGAGTACCGGCTCGTTTCTTGAGAGCGGCTTCTCGCGAAGCTTGAGGGTCTGCGCGTTAGGAAATGGTTCCTGCAACTCAAAGATCGCGAACCCCTCGGGAAGTGCCCTTACGACGGCAAGTAACCGGGCACTCACCTGCACCGTGACGTCCTGCTGCTGCACATCGACCTTCCTCCACTCGCCTCTCGGCAGTACAGGGACGTCATCGACGAAGTGCGCTATCGAGATTAAATACCGCGTACTGCCGTAAAACCAAGCTGTCGCGCGATATCCCTCAAGCGATGGCCTGGGTTTCTCGTCAGCGGTGAAGTATCGCGTGATGCTGACCGTTGTTGTCGCGAGCGTTGAAGGGTCGATACAGGCGTCCTCCGCACGAGCACATTGCGCAATCACCATCATGGGCACCAAAATCATTAGTCGCGTGGTCAGGCGGGCAGCCAGCCCGGCGCAGGCCTGTTCCAGTCGCGTGAGGAGGGCGCTCCTGCGACCAGAGCCTTTTCCGTTTCGAAAGAATCGAAACGGGGCTCTAGATTCTTGATTTGACGCGTTTTCTTGACGCGAACCGGCCTCCACTTCGCTTGAAAACGCTCTAGTAATTCGGCCCAGCAGGAGCATGCAGGTCGCGGACGCGAGGCTGCTTAGCGTGGTGCCATGATCCTCCTCCCCGGCTGATTGATCGAATACAATTCGGACACCCACAGCCCGCAGGCCCACCAGCATTCCCACATGCGCCCCCATTTGCCCGGTCCCGATGACATGAAAAGTGGATTCGGGCGAACGGACAATTGGCACAAGGGCTTAGTCTTTGATTTTTCCCCGCTATTCTGGTCTGGTTCGGTCGAATATTACCGGCGCTCTCTGGCCCAGCGGGACGGCGCTGAATTCCGGCGGCTGTGCTGACAATAGCCTTGAAAAAATTCGAACCCGCCGGCGGCAATCAGGGCCAGTACGCGGTGAAGATTCTCCTCGACGATCCGGATCAGTTGAAGTTTTCAATCGGAGCGCAGGGTCGATGGCCATCTACACCGGCGGAGAATACGGCGCTTGGGCTGCGCTGCGCCAAATCTCCATCCGCGCCAACTCCCGGTTCAACTGGCTCTGTCCAATCAACTTTCTGACAAAAACCAGCAGTCGTAACGATAGCTGCGCGAAGCGAGCCGATCGCTCGGCCGCGCTGGCGCCGCGGCGCGCTCCGACCGAATTGGCGTGACAGCGTTTCTGCCGAAATCGCATAGCGCGTGAAACACCTCATCGGGCAGTGTGATGAATGAAGCCGCAGGCTTGATGCGCGGCCCGGAGTTCATCATGAATCTCACCGATACGAGACCGTCATCTGACCGTGGACAATCGTTCGAGCATCCGGCGGACATCGAGATGCACTACGTGCCGGGCGGCACGTTTCGCATGGGCTCGGATCGGCACTATCCGGAGGAAGCGCCGGTCCATCGCGTTACAGTGGACGGGTTCTGGATGGACCGTACACCGGTTACCAATCGCCAGTTTCGCAAATTCATCAACGCGACCGGCTACGTTACCTTCGCCGAAATTACGCCCGATACGAAAGACTATCCGGACGCCTTGCCCCACATGCTTAAGGCCGGCTCGCTGGTGTTCACGCCGCCCAAGCAGGCCGTGGACCTGCGGTATTGGGGCGAATGGTGGACGTTCAAATTCGGCGCCAACTGGCGCCGTCCCTACGGTCCGCGCAGCAACATCAGCGGGCTCGATGAGCATCCGGTCGTCCACGTCGCCTATCGGGACGTCGAAGCCTATGCCAAATGGGCCGGCAAGGAATTGCCGACCGAGGCCGAATGGGAATTCGCCGCGCGCGGTGGGCTTGAGGGCGCGGAATTCGCCTGGGGTGACGAGCAATCTCCTGGCGGCAAGCACATGGCGAACACGTGGCAGGGTAATTTCCCGCACCAGAATCTTGCCACCGACGGCTTCGAACGCACGTCGCCCGTCACTGCATTTCCAGCCAACGGCTACGGCCTGCAGGACATGATCGGCAACGTCTGGGAATGGACGGCCGATTGGTATTCGCTGATGCATGAAGCCGATGCGCCGAAGGCGTGCTGCATTCCGGAAAATCCTCGCGGCGGGCCCGAGGCCGCGAGCTACGACTCATGTCAGCCGAACATCAGGATTCCGCGCAAGGTGCTTAAAGGCGGCTCGCACCTTTGCGCTCCCAACTACTGCCGCCGCTATCGTCCGGCCGCGCGTCATGCCGAGCCGATCGACACCTCGGCAAGCCATGTCGGCTTCAGGTGCATCACCAGGAAGAGGATCACGTCATGAGTAACGATAGGATTCCGGAAAAGCCTGAGATGAGCACGGGACCAATCGGCGGAGGATTGAAACGCCGCGATCTGTTGTTGAGCGGGAGTTCTCTTGTCGCCGCTTCGGCACTCTCGGCCGTCGGACTGACAAGTCCTGCGCAAGCCCAGCAACCAATGCCGGCGCCGGCCGGGCAACGGCCCAATATCGTTGTCATCATGGGTGACGACATCGGCATCTGGAATATCGGCGCCTACCACCGCGGCATGATGGCCGGGCGGACGCCTAACCTCGACAAGCTCGCCGCCGAGGGCATGCTGTTCACCGATTATTACGCCGAGGCGAGCTGCACGGCGGGCCGTGCCAATTTCATCACCGGCGAGCTGCCGATCCGCACCGGTATGACCACGGTCGGCCAGGCCGGCGCACCCACCGGCATTCCGGCACAAGCGGTGACCATTGCAACCGCCCTCAAAGGAATGGGCTACGCCACCGGCCAGTTCGGCAAGAACCATCTTGGCGACAAAAACGAGTTCCTGCCGACGGTGCACGGCTTCGACGAGTTCTTTGGTTACCTGTATCACCTCGACGCGATGGAAGACCCGGCGCACCCCGCCTATCCGCAGGAGCTGCTGAATACCGTCGGTCCGCGCAACATGATCCATTCGTATGCAGCCAACGTCGACGACGCCACCGTGGACCCACGCTGGGGCAAGGTCGGCAAACAAAAGATTGAGGATGCTGGAACGCTTTATCCCAAGCGGATGGAAACGGTGGACGACGAAATCCGCGACTTCGCCTTGAAGTTCATCGACAAGGCCAAGGCCGACAACAAGCCGTTCTTCCTGTGGCTCAATCCGACCCGCATGCACATCGTCACCCACCTGTCGCCGAAGTACGAAGCGCTGCGCAACTCCAAGAACGGCTGGACCATCCATGAGGCCGGCATGGCGCAGCTCGACGATGACGTCGGCATCGTGATGCAGAAGCTGAAGGATATGGGCGTCGATGACAACACCATCGTGGTCTTCACCACCGACAACGGCACCGAGGTCTTCACCTGGCCCGATGGCGGACAGACGCCATTCGCGCAGAGCAAGGGCACGATCATGGAAGGCGGCTTCCGCGCGCCGGCGATGATCCGCTGGCCGGGCAAGGTGCCGGCGGGCAAGGTCGAGAACGGCATCATCTCCGGGCTCGACTGGTTTCCGACTTTCCTTGCGGCGGCCGGAAACCCGAACATCGCCGAAGAGCTGAAGAAGGGCAAACAGATCGGCGACACCACCTACAAATGTTATCTGGATGGCTATAACCAGATGGACATGATCACCGGCAAGGGGCCGTCGAACCGGCATGAAATCTTTTATTTCGGCGAAAGCGAGCTAGGGGCCGTGCGCATCGACGACTACAAATATCGTTTCATCGACCAGCCTGGAGGCTGGCTGGGTGAAAAAAGCAAGGTTGACGTGCCCTTCCTGATCAACCTTCGCCTCGATCCTTTCGAGCGCACGGGCTGGCCCGATAGCGGGACTAAATACGGCGCGCAACAATACTTCGACTGGTTCAAATACGAATTCTGGCGCTTTGTGTTTGTTCAGCAGCAGGTGGAAAAGCTGGCGATGACCGCGATCGAGTTTCCGCCGATGCAAAGGGGCGCGAGTTTCAATCTCGATGCTGTGAAAGCGAAAATCGAGGCAGCCCGGGCGGCGATAGCGAAGTAGGCGTGCCATAGGTTTGACTGACAATGGCGGGCGTCCAGAGACCGGGGCGCCGGTCAAGCTAGCGCGGCGTGGATTTTGGAACGCTAATGGCATGCCTAGCCCAAACGAACCCTTACGTTGGCGGTTTTCCGGTATTCAAAAAGCTGGGAAACGGCGGTGTCCAGTTGAGCTGCCGCAACCTGACCTCCCGTCAGATCGATCAGCGCGGACGCATCTCCGCGATAAGGAGCATGAACCATGTTGATGCGATCAGCGCCTTGAACGACTCGCCGGCGACGTGAGTGGCGCCGCTGGTGCCGGCCGACGCCATGGCGACCTTGCCCAGGGTGTGAATTCGCTGGCACTTTGCTAGATTGGCTCACTGCGACCTTGGTGAAGGGCGCGAGATAATTTGCCGTGATGCCGAAGATCATGCGAATTTTGGCCGTGGCCGCCTGGGTGGCGGCCGGGAATGGGATGCCGACTCGGGTTCACGCCGAACCTGTGGCTGCAGCGCCGTCAACGGCCAAACTTGAACGCCTTTCCGGGTTCTTTGAGAATGAAGTCACGACCGGAAAGCTTGCCGGCGCGATCGTGTTGATCCAGCAGCACGGATTACCCGTCTATTTCAAACGCTTCGGCGTTCAGGACGTCGCGACCAAGCAGCCCATGACGCCGGATACCATTTTTGCGCTCCACTCGATGACCAAGCCGATCACCAACCTGGCCGCGATGATGCTGATCGACGAGGGCAAACTGGCGCTGGACGATCCGGTGTCCAAATACATACCGGCATTTGCGGCGGTGAAAGTCGGTGTCGAATCCGAAACAAGGGAAGGCCAACCGATGCTCCGCCTCGTGCCGACCGACCGCTCTGTGAGTATTGAGGATCTGATGCGGCACACGTCCGGCATCTCATACGACTATATCGGCGGCGAACTGATCAGGCAGGCCTATTCACAAGCCCACCTACTGGACGGGCATGTCGACAACCAGGTTCTTGCCGACCGCATAACCGGTCTACCACTAGCCCGACAGCCGGGAACCCTCTGGCGCTACGGTTATTCGGCAGATGTTCTCGGACGGGTCATCGAAATCGTTTCCGAAAAATCCCTCTTTCAATTCATGAAGCAACGCATCTTCGACCCGCTTGGAATGACCAGCACCAAATTTGTGCTTGAGAGCCCGGGTGAACTGGCGCGGATGGCCGAACCTCTGCCGAACGATGCCATTCTGTTGCGCTCGGAAAAGGAGCGACGCGGGCACCCGGAGTGGGAATCCGGCGGTGGCGGGTTGGTCTCAACAATTACCGATTATGCGATATTTGCCCAGATGCTGCTCAACGGTGGAACGTCCGGCGGCAGGCAATATCTTAGCCCGGCGGCGTTCAAGCAGATGACCACCGACCATATCGGGCCTAACTCCGGCGTTGGCCGCGACTACTTCTATTTTCCGGGCGACGGTTTTGGTTACGGTTATGGTCTTGCGGTCCGCACCGGTCCCGGAAACGCGAAACCACCACCGCCCGGCTCGATCGGCGAACTGAAATGGGACAGCGGCAGTGGAACTTACTTCGGCGTCGATCCCAAACTGGACATGCTTTACATTCTTATGGAGCAGACCCAGCCGGAGCGCGAACGCATCTTACCCCTCTTCAAGAAGCTGGTGTATGACGCGTTCGAGCAATAGTAGTCGTTGATCGTCGAATCCACGCTTACGGATTAGGTGCCGCTTGTAGTCGTACGTGCGTCGCTCGGCCTGCCCGCGCCGCATCGGCAACAGCGGTTGCGTACGGTCGAGCGCCCGCACCTGGCTTTTCTCATCGACACACAACACGATTGCGCGTTCGGGTGGCGACAAGTGGAGCCCGACGATATCGCGTACTTTCTCTACGAACAGCGGATCGGTGGACAGCTTGAAAGTCTCGACGCGGTGGGATTGCAGCGCGCCAGATGCGATGCACCGTCGAAGGCGCATGACCGATCTCTTTAGCCATGCTCCTGAGGCTCCAGTGTGTGCCACCCTTGGGTCGCCTCTCCAACGTTTTGCGGATCGCGCTCGCAATTTTCGTCGTCGCCAATCTCGCGTGGTGCGCCGGGCCGCGGCTCGTGTGCGTGCAGATGCTTCGAGGCGACACGAGCGCGTCCCAACGCGCGCAAACGTGAATTGACTGGGAACAAAAGGGCCTGTCTGCTTCGAAACGGAAAATCCGGTTGAGGCCGGAGCGGAGGACGCAAATGCGAAGGGCATTTTGGGCGCGAGCAATGCGCATTGCGGCTTTGGCGATTTTGCCGTTCGCGACGGTCTTGACAGGGACACCGGCTCAAGCCCAGACGTACGATCCGGCCTATCCGGTTTGCCTGCATGTGTATCAGTGGGGAGGGAGCCACTATTACGAATGCCGCTACACGTCGCTGCCTCAGTGCAACGCGTCGGCATCGGGCCGCCCTGCCCAGTGCGTCATCAATCCATATTTTGCTAACGCGCAAGGGCCCGCTGATTATGGGCGGCCTCGCCGCGTCTACTAAGCCTATGGCAATCTAACGCCGTAGCGAGCAGCTGTACCTCGTTGTGGTTGGGTCTCGGAGCTGCGTTCCGGGGCCTCATTTTTTCAACAGGTTGCCAATCGGCACGACGGCAGTTCCGCGAACGAGTTTTCTGCCCAAAACCTCTTGCTCAGTCGCGCCATCGATCTTCCGCTTCATCATAATGGCTGCGATGATCCCGCACCTCGGTTGCCTTGACCGCGCCGCCGAAGATCGGTCGTGATGCATTCACGCATCGGGGTGCTGCGCTTTTGTACCACGGACCGTGCACTGATGTCGTTTCTTCCAACGCTGGAGCTTGCGCTCAGTTGGCGCTTCCCAATCTGTTAGGGCTAAGAATTGATGCCATTCCGCGTTAGGAGAGGTGCCCGGCGACGCGCCAGATTTTCGATACGCCTTGAGGTCAGCACCGCCACGATACTTTGCAATACCCCTTGCAAGATCCGCACAGGAAGCGTGGGGAAAAGCGTCAAACAAAAACTTTGCAGCCTTACGGATTGCAAGCTGATCCCTGAACTTTTGATCCGTGTCCATAGGATTGCATGATGGCGACAGTTTGGATCTATGTCGATACGAAGAAGCGCGCCCCCTGATCCGGGAGCCAAATATTACCTGTCGCGATTTGGTGCTCACGACTTAGGCCGGCCCACCCCTCAAACTAGCGATGTACAAGCCGTTAAGCCGCATTGCCGCACCGGGTTCCCGCTGTTAGAAAATGACACGACGCGGCGTTCCGGCTGCCGGGCCATCCGCCGCGTCCATTCCAACAGCGGCAGCGCATGGACTATTTCGCTCAGCAACTCATCAACGGCATTGTACTGGGTTCGATCTATGGCCTGATCGCCATCGGCTACACCATGGTCTACGGCATCGTCGGCATGATCAATTTCGCCCATGGC
>WNGL01018500.1_pt1 | contig 11658 bp, 11 predicted proteins | sample 5400591 | NCBI WGS metagenome assembly WNGL01 (sample SAMN13153377, study PRJNA577476) | soil metagenome | isolation source: 80 cm soil or saprolite under Garry oak tree replicate 1 | place: USA:California | collected 2016-06-15
GTTCAGGATCGGCATAGCTGAGGAAAAGCGCGTCCATCGCAGCTTCAGCCAGTACCGTTCTTGGAGCTTGAATCTGCATTCCATCCCATGGATGTGGGATAATTCCGGCGGAGGGCCGTATCGTCATACGCAAGGTCTCGAGGTCATAGACCCAGCTCCGCCGCCAGTTCTCCGGCCAGTCTCCCGTGAGTTGAGGCGCGCGTTCCCAGAACGCTTCATCGTCGGCGTGGTGTTGAGCCTCAGCAAGCGCGATCTCTTCGATACTATCTTCCCAATTCCGCCAGGCTTGATCCTGCGAGACGCCCCGAGCCAGAACCACATTGAGAAAATGGACTTTATTGCTTTCTAAGGTGAGATCACACGGCAGAGCGACTGTGCGCACCTGCCACCCCGTCTCTTCCCGGCTCTGAGTAACGCGCGGCCAGGCTACCTTCTTACCGCTCGCCCAGCGTGCGATGTCTTCGAGTGAGACGGCATATCCCATAGCGCCTATCGTTAATGCAGCATTATCTGCTTCACGTACTCCATGTATAAAGACATCACCCTCACTGGCAAGGCCCAGCATGCTAGAGCCATGTGCGCGGTCTTGCAGCGCATAGAGTCCATGTTCCCACAAACGGCTGGTGTGAGGATTGTGCGTATGCTGGTGAATGAGATAACAGGTCACGGGAAGCGGCGCAGTCGAGGTCGTCGCAAGAGTCAGGATGCAGCCCAGCGCGTGTTCCTGCACCAGGAAATAGCGTGCAGTGAGCGTCAAGCCATACTTTGGAACGATGCAGGTATATTCAAAACGGCTTTTCGTGTGCAACTGACTGTTGATGACGCACTTCTGACGGCGGAAATCGTCAGGCGTGACAAGCACGCTACCATGAATCTTGAGCCCGAGCATGAGATGAGCCGTATAGTGAAACTGGTTCCGCACGTAGCTTCCGAGGTTGGGCACATGCCAGCCCATGCCGAGCGGGGGAAGAGAACGTAGAACTCCACTGGGGTTGAGCTTCCAGGAGTGGTAGGGATTATCGAGGTAGCCGTGCGGCGTAAAATCGTCGTGAGGGATCATTGCGCTAGACTCCATCTTGACTGACCATAATCGAACTCTCGGAAAAAACTGGTCGTCTCGCCACATTGTATGCTACCCCAGTTGAATGGTCAAATAGCCTTTTTCTTGTACTTTTCAGAGTTAGCCTAAAAGATGTTGCTGGGTGATGCGTGCCTGGGCCTGACGCAACTGCTCTTGCGTTAGGCGTAATAGCTCGAAGGGCTGGTGTAATTGTTCTTCTCGCAACGCTAAACGCTCTTCTGTAATCATAGGGCCGGTATATCAAACAAGGTTCATTCTGAACAGTTTCGCAGAAGGTCCTGCTACCTCTTGTAATTGCTTCAATGAATGTCTATAATTGAGGAGGAGAAAACAATTGGCGATGAAGCTCGCCTAACGCCTTGTGCTGATAGCTTCTAGCGACCGACTATAGAGATGATCGGCTGTTAGAAGCGTTTTTGTTTTCAGAACTGTACTTATCACCTGACGAGCGTACGTTCGAGCATCAAAGCGCCCCTGCCGATAGAACTCTCTCAATGGCGGGGGCGCTTTGTATCATCGTTTGGAAGTCTAGTTCGCCGAGAGGGAACGCAATGCTGCAACAGAACTCTTCGCCTGGAGAAGCCCAGTTGCGTGTGAGCGCAGCGAGTTGTTCAGATACGGGACGCGTGCGTACACTCAACGAAGATGCCATCCTCATATGTGAACCGCTGGATCAGGCAGTGTCCGCACAGTTCGGTTGGCTCTACCTGCTCGCTGATGGCGCGGGAGGTCATGCTGCTGGAGAAGTTGCCAGCCGTTTAGCAGTCGAGACGATCGCTGCCGCCTACTATGCTCAGCAGACCTCTGGTTATACCCTCGAGAACGCGTCTCGCTCTCAAGGGGAGGTCAGGCACCTGCACGGTCCACTTGGTGATCTCGAGACTCTCATCGAGCAGCTCCAGTGGGCATTCTTTGCTGCCCATATACGTATTCGAGAGGCGGCTCACCTCAAACAGGAGTATGCGGGTATGATCACCACGTGCATTTCTGCTGTGGTTAAGGGTGCCCACCTCCTGATAGCCCACGTCGGTGATAGTCGCGCCTACCTGATTCGTCCCTCGTCTGCGTCCAGGCCCTCGATTACCCGCCTGACAATGGACCACTCGATGGTGACAAAACTCGCGCGGGCCGGTGCCATATCTCCCGAACAGGTGCGCAACTCGCCATTTCGCCATATTATCCTGCGAGCCCTGGGGGGAAAGGAGCAGGACAGCTCGAGCCCTGATGTAACGACCTGTGTTGTGCAAGCTGGAGATGCCCTCCTTCTCTGCTGCGATGGCCTCTGGAGCATGCTTACTGAGGAACAGATCGCTCTGGTGGTGAGCAGCGCGCCACCACGGGTGGCATGTGCCGAGTTGATCCGACTGGCGAATGAGGCCGGAGGCGAGGACAACATCAGCGCCGTGGTGCTCTCATTCATATAGGGTGCTCAGGGTGTTCGCAAGACGAAGGGAATGCTCTCATCGGGAGTCCACGTATGGAAACAGATACTTCAAAGAAAGAAGCCAGGCAACCATCACGAATGAAGGCCGCTGCACTCAAATTCGTTTTGCTGATCGGCGTCATGAGCTTTTTCGCGGACTTCACCTATGAGGGCTCGCGCAGTATCATCGGGCCATACCTGGCAGTGCTCGGGGCAAGTGCGGCGGCCGTAGGGATCGTCGCCGGCTTCGGAGAATTGCTTGGGTACGGCCTGCGTCTGGTTTCGGGGCGCCTCAGTGACCAGACCGGTAAGTACTGGCTGATCACCATCGTCGGCTATGTCGTCCAGATGTCCTCGGTGCCGCTCCTGGCATTGGCCGGGAACTGGCGGTTTGCGGCCCTGCTGATTATCCTGGAGCGCGTAGGCAAGGCGATGCGCAACCCACCCCGTGATGTGATGCTCTCGCACGCCGCCAAGGAGATGGGATACGGCTGGGCTTTTGGAGTGCATGAGGCACTGGACCAATCCGGCGCGCTTTTCGGTCCGCTGGTCGTTGCCGCCGTGCTGGCTCTGCGCGGCGAGTACCGGATCGCCTTTGCCGTGCTGCTCATCCCCGCCCTCGTGACGCTCAGCATCCTGATCGTCGCGCGCTTGACCTACCCACGGCCACAGGAGTTGGATGCGACTCCCCCGGACGTGAAGGCCAGCGGTCTTCCACGTGTCTTCTGGGTGTATCTCGTGGGGGCTGTACTGGTCGCGGCCGGGTTCACCGACTTCCCGCTTATTGCCTACCACTTCGCGCAAGCGTCCACCGTGTCAAGTACGCTGATCCCGGTCTTCTATGCTGTTGCCATGGGCATGGGTGGGATTGGCTCGCTCATTTTCGGACGTCTCTTTGATCGGGTCGGTATCGCCGTCCTGGTCCCCTTGACGCTCCTCTCAGCTCTGTTTGCCCCGCTGGTTTTCCTGGGAGGTTTCTGGGCGGCGCTCGTCGGTGTCGCGCTGTGGGGGCTCGGTATGGGCGTCCACGAGTCGATCATACCTGCTGCTGTGGCCCTTATGGTGCCGGTACAGCGACGTGCCTCGGCCTATGGCCTCTTCACCGCAGGGTATGGTGTGTTCTGGTTTCTGGGTAGTGCGGCTCTCGGCATTCTGTATGGTGTGTCACTACCGGCGCTGATTGCTTTCTCCCTGGTCGCAGAACTCGCCGCCATTCCGCTGTTTTTCGTGGTGAGGCGGCAGTTCCGCCCGGGGACCGCTGACGTTTAACCACGCTGATCGTGTCATGGAGTGATGAAAGCTTCCAGAAAAGGACTGTCAGGCATGAACATTGCATTTCTCTTTCTTGGTATCGTACCTGGGTTGTTGGCAGGTCTTCTGGCTTTCGTCATCACCTATGATGAGTATTCACGCCATTATGTAGACAGGAGAGGACCATTGAGATTGGCACTTGAGGCGGTATATGAGTCAATAGCTGCTGGCAGATTGGGCATAGGAGTCAAACATCTTTCTAGCAGCGAGTGTTTGTGTATTCGGAACTTCATGAGCGAGGAGAAAGTGAAACGAAAGGCATTGGGGATGTACTGATGTATTCTCTTGAAGGCAAACAACTTACACGAGAGGAGGTACGCGTCATTGTGGCTGAGGCGCATGTCTGGCAGAAGCGAGCCGATCTACGGCGGACTGACCTGAGCAAGACTAACCTGATTGGGGCAGACCTGCAAGGGGCTGATCTGCGCGAATCGCTGCTCCATGGAGCCAATCTGATGGGTGCTAATCTGTCCGAGGCCAACTTGATGGAGGCGAATCTCCGCTGGGCGAATTTACAGGGTGCTCGTCTGGAGAGAGCAAACCTCACAGAGGCCTCACTACGCTGGGCAGGCCTGTTTGGAGCAAATCTGCAAGAAGCCAACCTCAGCAATGCACACCTGGAGTGCGCCAATCTGGAAGATGCTGATTTGCGACTGGCGGTGATGCGCGGTGTGTTTCTCAACCAGGCCAATATAAGGGGAGCGTTGCTTCCACTGAGCCTCAAAGAGAGGCTGAGCCAGTATCTTCGTGATAGATCTCACCGTTTCGAGCAACTCAACTAGCGTCGTGAGATAGATGACAGGTGATTTTATGGTCCATAGCCTCTCTCATGGATTGTTGTCCAGGGCTATTCAGCTAGCCGCACCTGCACAGGTCCGCTTACGGACCTCTTCGCCAGGTGCCTCTCCTGACAATACTTAATGTTATTGTAATGTGTATGTAACAGTGACATGCACGATTGTGAGAAGATTGTAAGGCTCCTACATTACCCTTCAAAAGGGGTGTAGCTCCTACCTGATGAGGTCTCGGAGGGTCTTAACAGAAAATTTGCATGTCACGTCATGTCGCCCCTTGGCAAACTATGCTACCGAAGTATCAGAGTTATATTTCATGAAAAGGAGAATCATCATGCCTAACAGTCTAGACAAGTTTACCAGGATCGAAGATGTGGTTGCACGCGAAATTCTGGATTCGCGCGGAAATCCTACTATTGAAGTCGAGGTCTTTTTGATAGGTGGTGAGCATGGAACTGCGGCCATACCCTCTGGAGCCTCAACAGGAACACACGAAGCTGTAGAGTTGCGTGATGGGGACAAGAGTCGCTATGGCGGAAAAGGTGTCCTGATGGCGGTAAGGAATGTCACCGAGACCATCCGCGAGAAGATAGTCGGCCTTGATGCAACCGAGCAGGTGGCACTCGATGAAGCCATGATCGACCTGGACGGAACGCCAAATAAGGGTGCTTTGGGAGCAAACGCCATCCTTGGAGTCTCACTTGCCATCGCAAAAGCCGCAGCGAATGCTCGACAACAGCCACTCTATCGCTACCTTGGAGGCGTCTCCGCCCGCACGCTTCCTGTTCCCATGATGAATATTTTGAATGGGGGCAAGCACGCTGACAACTCAACCGACATGCAGGAATACATGATTCTACCGGTCGGTGCGAAAAGCTTTCGTGAGGCATTGCGCATGTCCGCGGAAGTCTATCAGAGTTTGAAGAAGGTACTCCACTCCAAAAAACTCAACACCAATGTTGGTGACGAGGGTGGCTTTGCTCCATCCCTCAGCTCCAATCGTGAAGCGCTCGAGCTTATTATTGCTGCCATCGAGTCTGCAGGCTACAAGCCAGGTGTTGATATTTTCCTGGGCATGGACCCTGCAGCCAGCGAATTGTATGAGAATGGGAAGTACGTACTGGCACGTGAGGGCCGCACGCTCACCTCCAGTGAGATGGTAGATCTTTATGAGCAGTGGATGAACGAATACCCCATCATCAACCTTGAAGATGGGTTGGCTGAAGACGACTGGGAAGGATGGGCGCTGCTCAATCAGCGGCTGGGCCATCGTATACAGCTTGTGGGTGATGACATCTTCGTCACCAACCCGACTCGGCTCAAGCGCGGTATCGAGGAACACTCGGCAAACTCTATTCTAATCAAGCTCAATCAGATCGGTACGTTGACAGAAACGCTGGAAGTGATCGAGATGGCCAAGCGTGCTGCCTTCACGACGGTCGTCTCCCATCGCTCGGGTGAGACAGTGGATACCACCATCGCCGATCTCGTCGTTGCGACGAATGGCGGGCAAATCAAAACCGGGGCACCTGCACGCAGCGAGCGAATAGCCAAGTACAACCGCTTGCTCGCGATCGAGGATGAACTTGGCGAAAAGACGGCACGCTATGCAGGCTTCAGCGCATTTTACAGTGTACCTGCGCTGCAAGCGAAAGCCTAAGTTCTTCTCTACGAGAGTATCTTGAGCTATGGCAAGGGACTTTGTCCCCTGCCAGGATTCTGACTGATTAAAAGTCCTTTCTAGTGTCAAAAAGATACTTGGCTGCAAGGAATTTCCTCAGTATAGTAAATAGTAGCGCAATCAATAGCGATGAAGCTCGTGTACTGCTGTCAGGCTAATGGCTTCTACTGACTGGAGACATGTCTTCTCAACAGTAGAGGTCTTTTCAGAGAGCTCCCTCCACGCCATAATGCCGTACATGGGTACTTCACCCTCGTAAAGTCGCCACTAAACGTTTGGGATTCAGTACCAGGTCAATAGCATCAACCGGGCCAGATGCTAACACATCTGCGGCTTGCAGCGCGCCGATTGCCAGGCCTTCTCCTGCCAGAATTGCCACGCCGATAGCGGCCAGTCGCAGCATACCGACATCGTTCATGCCATTGCCGAAAGCGATCACACTGGCTGGTCCAAGTTGCTCCACATAGCGTAATTTCTCCTCGCTGCCAGTGATGATGTAGAGGGGTAGCCCCAACACGTGTTCAAGCTCTGCTATGTTACCATGGGTACCCGCAGTCAGCGCATGCAGGGTAAGATGTTCGCTGAGAGCTTTCAAGCGATTCGCCACTCCCGGGATAGGCAATCCGTCTGTGGCAAGTGTACCGTTGACATCAAAGACCGCGTGTTGTAGCTCAATGATCCCTCTCTGGGGAATGTCTATTCGTATCATATTCTTACTCTCGTAAACGTATGATGTACAATTTCCTCTTTCTCATGCACTGCTCTAACGAAGACCGTTGTCCCTTTGCTTTCCGGTAACCAGGATAGTGGAAATTTGCTGATCGCGCTTCGCTACATGAACCTGAGGAGGCATTTTTGATCTTCTACTTTATTGAAGTGTACCACGTTCCTATCGACAGGCAAAGGTATAGAGCATGTGTGGTTAAACTGCTACCACGTGTTTCTCTTGACGCTCGCCGCAGCGATTGCGTATACTAATAGGCAAGTGAAGATTCGGTCGCGCGATGAGGCTCGCGTAACGCCACTGGGCTAATGGCTTCTACATGCTGCACGGCACAGAGAATGTGTTGTGGTTGGCAGTAGAAGTTTTTTTATGCTTCAGATCTCGAGAAACAGGTGATGCAATGCAAGGGAAAGCTGAGGGTTTTCAGACAGTCAATCGCTCGCGTGATGCCGATTCACTTCGTGTCGCATTTGGACGCGAGGGCTGCCCTGTCTGCATCGTTGTGCTTGATTATTTAGAGCGCTCCATGGATAGTTGGGAATACGAAGGGTTTAGCGATGTAGAGCATCGCCATGAACTCATCCAGTCGCGGGGTTTCTGCCCGTTACATACCTGGCAACTGGCGCAGCGCAGCAATGCTTTTAGACTCTCTTTGGTGTATAACGAAGTACTTACTGATGTATTGCATACGTTGGATGGCGAGGACAGCAGGCAGGCTTCTGGTGTGAACCGTGCGAAGCGCAAGCCAGTCTTGCATGGATGGTGGAAAAGATGGCGCCATCAAGCGGATGAGAATCCCGAACGGACGCCATGTCCTCTCTGCAGTAATCGTGCAAATTTTGAGCAGCGTCTCATATCGACGCTCGTGCAACAACTGCGTTCTGAAGAGATACAGCTCCTGTTCTCTCAATCTACGGGCTTGTGCCTACTGCACTTTGCGCAGGCCCGCCGTGAAGCCGAGATCAATGATCCCGCGCTATCGGGTCACTTGCTGGACTGCCAGCGGACCTGCATCCAGCGCGTGCTGGAGGAGGTACGAGAACTCATCCGCAAACACGACTACCGTTTCAGTGATGAGCCTCGGGGGGACGAGATGCTATCCTGGCGGCGCGCGGCTGTGTTATGTGCGGGCAATCCTGGTATTCGCTGAGCAGCGTTTGGAGAGAGGCGAGTGGCAGATGAATAAGCATCATCCGCATCATGATAATAAAACAAGGGGGCTATCGGTGACGTCCTCAATGATCATCGAAGTGCAGGTACGCCAACCACATCTTGACTGCCCCATTTACCGTTGGGATCGCGAACGGGAGCGCATGTGCGTGGCAGACATCTACCGTGCTGAACCAGGATTGCCGGCCGATCTCGCCTCGTTCCAATTGGAAGGGCAGTTGGAAGTGCCCGTTCTCCTGTTGAGCACACAGAGCTTTCCTCCGGGGGCGCTTGCTTCTGCGCGTCTGCTTGGCGCGTTGTCTCTCACGTCTACAGAAACGCGGGAACAGCAGTATCCATTGGACGATTGGGTGTTTGTCGCGGCTGCCGAGGTAGACAGTTCGCTCGCTCTCTATCAATCCTTGGAGATGCTCCCGCCAGCGCATCTTGCCGCGCTGAGGGCGTACGTCCGAGAGCGAACGAAACAGGAGAGACAGCAAAGCACAGCCGAGATCGAGGTGTATTCTGCAGAAATGGCAGCCCGGTGTATCCGCGAAACGCGTCTTCTCTTGAAGCGTGAACAACGCAGCCAGCCAAAGGGGAAGAGCTGGCTCAAACGGGAGGAGGAAGAGCGACCCGTTGCCTGGCGTGCCATTGAGGGGCTGACCGAGGCACTGCGCCTCCAGTTGCGGCAGGACGCAGTGCTGCAAGATGGCAAGAATGCACCCCATGCCCAGGCGGAGCATCTCATCCGTTTTGTCCCTCAGCGCTTTCAGCAGGCGCTTGCAGACCTCTTGTTTGATGATGAACGCCTGCTGGCATTTGTAGAACGCCCGCTGTTGCGTCATCGTAGCGGCTGGCTCGGTATGCAGACATGGCGTTCCAACGAGGGACTCTTCCTCGTTACCGATCGGCAGGTACTCTGGCTGCGCGATTTCTTCGCGCCGGGCAGTAGCTTTTTACCGGGAGGGTACATCGCGCATTCTGCGCCTTTAGAGCACTTGCAAGGAGTAGCCATCCTTCCCGCCGGTAATGTATCGGGTGAACTGGCCAGCCGCTTAGAGCCAGGAGACTCACCCTACCCACGCCTGGTGATGGAGATGGCGAGTTGTACTGGAAGCGAATGCTTCGCTGTCGAGTTTCCACAAAAGGCAGAGATGGAAAAAGCCCTGGCCCAAATCAATAATATACTCCGTGCATTCCTGCCATATCCAGAGGGAGTGGATGACCGGCGCGTGCGCCGCCTGCCAATCGTCGAGGCATGGTTGCCCCGCGGTGCGGAGGCCGAACAACTCGCGCTGCTGGGGGGAACGGTTCCCCCAGCTATTGCCGAGCAGCTAGAGTCACAGCTAGCACACCTGCTGAAGACAACAGGAGAGGAGCTGCTGGCGGAAGCCACGGTTCCGGCCCTGGAGGACTACAAGAGTCCGGCACGCCTGGTCGCGCTCACCCGTCAGGCGCTACTAGTCCTCGAAGATACTCGCGGCACGTCCCGCCGCTCGTCGGGAGGACGTGCGAGCCAGACCGAGCACGTACATCGCTACGACCTGGCAACGATCTCATCTGCGCAAATACGCCAGTCCCTGCTCGGGTCGAGCCTGAGCATCTTTGTGCCGCAGCCCGATGGTCATACCCAGCAGCACGTCTTTCCCTTTCACAGCCCGGCGATTGCCCGGTTTTTGCCGCTGTTCACGCGCCTGCGGATCTTGCTCGGCGCACCGTATCGCACGCGTTGAGCGAGCGTTCGACAGGATAGGAGGACTCTCCTATGGCAGATGTTGAAGAGAACCGAGCCGATGAGCAACAGTGGAACGCTCGCCTGCTCAACGAGAATCACCGGCGTTCACTTGCCACCGTGTTGCGGCGGGTTGAACTCGCGGCCTGGCGCCTGGAGGACCGGTTGATCCGGGAAACGCCCCCCCAGCTTGCGCTCACCCGCTTCACCGATCCACCTGATTCAGACCAGCGGACCGCACTGCTGCGTCTCGTGAAACACGTCCGTCAGGAGGTAGCGAAACTCGCTGCAGACTACTACCTGGAGGTCGCCGAGGAGAGCTTTGTGCGCAGCACGATGGGAGAGTTTACACTGTTATGGTGCGACTTAGAAGACAGCCGACCGCAGAAACTGCGCAGATATGGTGCTATACACCCACAGGCGGATGACGTACTCGGTCCGCGTATCGTGCGTCTGATCGAACTGATGCTGGCCATCGATGGCGTGGCGAGTGGGAAACAGGAGACGATACGTACGTGGCAAGATGTCGGTGAAGACAGCCCAGAAGGATGAGGATGGTGGGAGGGCATACGGTGTGCTATGCTTAAGAGAAAGCACCAGAAGATGAGGAGGTATCAATAATGAGCTTGTTACGCCAGGGCAAGGCGCAGGTCTTGACCATCTATCTCGGCGAATCCGATCAGTGGCAGGGGACGCCGCTCTACGTTGCCATCGTCCAGTTCCTGCGCGAGCAGGGATGCGCGGGAGCTACAGTGACGCGAGCGGTAGTGGGCTTCGGTGCTGGAACACGCTTGCATGAAAGCGGAGGCTGGCAGTTAGCCTCTGATGCGCCAGTCGTCATCCAGGTAGTGGACCAACCGGATCGATTGCGCCGCCTGCTGCCGCACCTGCAGGAGATGCTCAGCGGCGGCCTGATGATGCTGCACGAGATTGAAGTGCTCAAGTATAGCCATGCTCGTCAGCGGGGACTGTCTTCTAAGCTACTCGTAGGACAGGTCATGGAAACGGCAATCTCAACAGCTTCGCTCGATACGCCTGTTCCCGTCGTGGTCAACCTCCTGCTTGCAGCCCCATTTCGTGCGCTTCCAGTCATCGATGGCCAGCAACGGCTCCAGGGCATTATTAGCACAGGAGACCTGATCAACGCAGGATTCTTACCGATGCGTCGGGGCTTAGTGCAAACGGCGCTGGAACTAGATGATCTCACCGCTGAAGCCATAGAATCGCCACTGGAACACGCGCGGCAGAGCACACGCACCGCCCAGGATATTATGAATCGGCAGGTACGTAGCGTGACACCAGACATATCCATCCGCGAAACTGCCCAGATCATGCTCGAAACGGGCTTACGGCGCCTTCCAGTCACCACGACTGATGGCAAGCTGGTCGGGATGGTAACGAGAACAGACCTGCTGCAGGCTACTCTCAGCAGCCCACTCATGAGCCCCCAGGCGAATAGCGTCACACAACCCTTGCAGCGCACTGCGCCACTCACCGATAGACCTCCACAGCTGCAGCCTGTCTCGAACTACGTTAATCGCGACGTAGCAACAGTCCGTGAACAGGCACCCGTTGCTGAGGTGATCGATGCGTTGATCACCTCACGGCTGAAGCGTGTGATCGTCGTCGATTCCGAAGAGCACGTACAAGGCATCATCAGTGATGTGGACATGCTCTCACATTTGCAGGAGGAGGCGCGTCCTGGCCTGCTCAGGACATTAACGAGCTGGGCGCGTGGCAAGCCAGGGCGGTTGCCCACC
>WNGL01008928.1_pt1 | contig 11657 bp, 8 predicted proteins | sample 5400591 | NCBI WGS metagenome assembly WNGL01 (sample SAMN13153377, study PRJNA577476) | soil metagenome | isolation source: 80 cm soil or saprolite under Garry oak tree replicate 1 | place: USA:California | collected 2016-06-15
ATGGGCGGCGACCACGCCCCGGACGAGATAGTCCGGGGCGCTCTGTTGTATCGACAAGAAGGTGGCGCGTCCGACCTCGTGCTTGTCGGCCGCGAGGAGGCCATTCGCAAGCTCGTCGGCGCCGAGGTCCCGCCCGGCATCACCATCCGCGACGCGAAGGATGTCGTCGGAATGGACGAGCATCCCGCGACCGCGCTCCGGCGCCGCGGCGACACGTCGATCGGTGTTGCGACCGCGATGGTCAAGCACGGCGAGGCCGACGCGGTAGTCTCCGCGGGCAACACCGGCGCGACGATGGCGGCGGCGCTCCTGGTGCTCGGCCGCATTCGCGGGATCGACCGCCCCGCACTGTGTGGCATGTTGCCGACGACGAAGGGAAAGCCCGCCTGCCTTCTCGATGCCGGCGCCACGATGGACGCGGACGAGAACAACATCGTCCAATTCGCGCGCATGGCGTCGCGCTTCATGGAGAAGGTGCACGGCGTCGATCGACCGTCCGTCGGACTCATCAACGTCGGTGAGGAGCCGGAGAAGGGCGGGCGCATGCAGCTGGCCGCGCACGCGCTCCTGGAAGGCGCCGAGGATCTGAACTTCTACGGCAACATCGAGGGCCGCGACGTCATGCGCGGGATCACCGATATCTGCGTCACCGACGGCTTTACCGGGAACGTGCTCGCGAAAGGGATGGAAGGCGTCGTCGACGTGTTCGTCGACGGCATTCGCCACGACATCTTCGGCGGGCCGCTCGGCAAGGTCGCGGGCTTGTTCGCGCTCGGTGGCCTTTCGAAGTTCCGTAGCCGCATGGACTACGACCCCTATGTGTCCGCACCGCTCCTCGGGGTCGCGGGAATTTCCGTGGTCACGCACGGCCGTGCGCGGGCGAACATGATGCGCCGCGCGATCGAGGTCGCCGAGCGCGCCGTCTCCACGCGACTTCTCGACGCGCTCGGTGAGGGCGTCGCATCAGCAGCGTGAGGGAGCGGCCAGCGCGCGGCGGTCGCCATCCGGCGCGTCGCCTCGCCCTGCAGACGCTTTTCGAGATCGATTTCAATCGCGCCGATCCCAAGGAGACCTGGCAACGCGGCGCGTTCCGCGCCGGCCTCACGGACGAGGCGAGCGCCTTCGCGTGGGATCTAGTCGAGGGAGTGCTGAAGCATCGGAAGGAGCTCGACACCGAGATCGCGCAGCTGGCCCCGGAGTTTCCAATCGATCAGATGGCGCGCATCGACCGCAATGTCCTACGCATCGCGCTCTACGAGCTCCGCGTCTCAGGTGACGCGCCCGCCGGCGTGGTTATCGACGAGGCCGTGGAGCTTGCGAAGATGTTCGGCTCCGAGGCCTCGCCGAAGTTCGTCAACGGCGTGCTCGCGACCGCGGTAGGCGGTCGCGAGCAGCCGTCCCCCTAGCGCCCTCGCCTAGGGTTGGCAGATCGTGCCCGCCGGAAAATCCGTGTCGCAGATGTTGTCGATCCAGGTGTTCAAGGTGCGGTTCTCGTCGTGGGCGTCGTGTTCGGCGTTCCCGTGCATGCGATTGTCCTTGAAGGTGTTGCCCGCGGACGTCCCGCGATTTCGGATGCCGTCACGGGCGTTTGAATCGGCTTGGTTGGCGATGACGAGGATCTCTGTCGAGTCCCTCACGCCGATACCGTCACGACTGCTTCCCTGAATGCGATTTTCGACAACTGTGCTGTGGCTGGTTCTGTTTAGGAGAATGCCGTCCTGCGGCACGGCGGTCCCCGCGCGCGCCACAGTGTTACCGGCGACGGCGATGTTCGTTGGCCCAGTCGGATAGAAGCAACAACCGAACGGATTTCCGTCGACCCGAATGCCGACGAAGGGGCTGTCCTCCACTTGATTGCGGGCGACGAGCACCTCGGACGCCGGCGTGTAGACCGCGATCGCGTTTCCGGTCCGAATCAGCTTGTTGTTAGAGATCGCAACCCTTTTGACGTTGGAGACGATGATGCCGCCAACCCCGTCGTCGACGCTCAGATTCCCAGTCACGATGAGGTCCCGGTTCGGCGCCGTGATCACCGGGAAGGCGACGAGGCCGTAGCCCAGGAACATCGACGCGAACTCATGACCCGTGAAGGTGTTGGCCTCGATGCGCGCGTTGCTCAAGAGTCCCTGCTCCGCGAAGATGCCGCTCTCGCCCTCGCCGCCGAGGTTGTTTCGCCGGATGCAGTTGTGATCGACGACGGTCGTGCTCGCGCCGCTGCTATTCAGGTTGATGCCGTCGGGGTTGTCCTGGACGACATTGAGCCGGATGCTGTAACCGGAGAACGCTGCGCTCGTGGCAATGCCGCCTGACGACAGCAGCAAGGGATCCGGGGGCCTGCCTTGGACAGTGAACCCCTCGAGAGAGACCCGGTTCGCTTCGAGACGGACGCCTCCGTTGATGACAGAGTCGACCGTGGGGTTCGCCGCCGAGTCACCGCGCAGACACGGCTGCGTCGAGCTGCCGGACGTATAACCCCGCAGCGAGAGCGAGGCCTTGTTCACGACTACGGTCTCGTCATACAGGCCGGGGCAGACTCTGATGGCGTCGCCCGTCGAAGCCGCCGCGATGGCTGCGTTGATCGAGGTGTAATCGGCGTTCGGACACTGCTGCTGGTCATCGTCGACCACCAGCGTCCGCTGTGCAGCCGCCGCCGGAGTCACGGGTACGGCGACGAGCACGGTCAGGATTGTCGCGAGTGCAACGCGTCTGAGGTTCATCGCTCATCCTCCACCTGGCTTCTGATCGCGACCGCAGTTCTCGCCTCGAGGACTCGGTCGAACGAGAGCTCCGCATGCCGCGCGAAGCGCTCGGCCGCCGCTGCTGTAGACGCCTCGACGAAGTGCAAGCAGGTCTCGTCCGTCGGGACGTACGTCGAGTGGAGATAACGAACGCGCTCGCCTTCGCGCGAAACGTTTTCTGCCGCCGAACTCAGGCGGCCCGCCAGCTCGACAAGGTCCGGCGCGCCGACCGCGCCGAGATACGACTCGAGGAGAAAGACGGTCACGGGCGCGACCCTATGAGCGATGATCTCGCGACGAAATGTGGAAAGCCACAGACCTTGAGCTCGGGGCGCGCTGGTTAGGAGGTCTCCGTTCCCGCGAGCATGTGCGCGAGCTCCGTCCGGGAGCGAATACCGAGCTTGCCATAGATACGGGTCAGGTTCGCCTCAACGGCACGCACGCTGCTCACGAGCGCTCCGGCGACCTCCTTGTTCGTCAGGCCTTCGGCGACGAGTTGCGCGACACGCCGCTCTGTCGGGGTCAGCTCCCAACGCATCGCTGCTCTCCCCCCGATCCGCGAAAGCTCCGCCACGGCCCGTTCGGACCAGCGCCTGGCGCCAAGCCGCGCGAATCCGGCCCGTGCTTCTTCGAGCGCCTCGCGCGCCAGCCGCTTCTGTTTCCCTCGCCGAAGCACTTGGCCTAGCGCGAGCAGAGTCCTCGCGCGTTCGAACGGCAACGGAATCTCCGCGGAGAGGGCGGCTGCGTCCTGGAGCGTGTCGATCGCACCTTCAACGTCGCCGCCGGCGGCCGAGAAAAGCCCGCGACACCGCAGCACCAGCAATCGAAACATGCGAAGCCCGGTCCGCTCCGAGTAGCGCGCGAGCTCGTCGAGCGGCTTGCGGGCCTCGACGGTGCGCCCGGCCCCGATCAGAGCCTCAATGCCGTCACCCGCGATCGGTAGTACCGACAGAACCGGATGGTCAATCGACGGTCCGAGTTCGGTCACCGCGGAGTCGTAGCGCTCGGCGGTAAGCTCGGCGAAGCACCTGATCGCCCGCGTCTTGGCGACAAGCAGCTCGTCTCCGAACGCATCGGCGATCGTTCTCGCCTGCTGGGCGAGCTTCCCAGCGTCTTGGAGGTTGCCTCGGTATGCCTCGAGCGCGGCGATCGAGGACAACACGAGGCCACGTCGTCTGGCGGCCTCGGTCTCGTCGGCCAACGCCATTGCCTCGTCGTTCCAGCGTTGTGCGAGATCGAAGGAACCCGCTGTGGTCTCCAGCTCCGCAAGGTGCACGCAGAGGAGCATTCGACTTGCCTCGTCGCCCGCCTCCACCGCCCGCTGGTATTGCCGATCCAGGAGCAGGCGCGCCTCATCGAGCTCGCCGTTCTTTCTCTGCCAGTCTGAAAGCATGGTCTGCGGCGCCCAGTAGGGGTCACCAAAGGTCCCCGAGGAAGCTGTCTGTGCGGCCACCTGTGCATCGAGCTCGATCGCGCGCCGGTAGTGACGAGCCGGATCTCCAACCCCGAGAAAGGTCTCGTACATGCCAAGCGCCGTGAGAGCGGATGCCGTCGCCTCGAGGTCTCCAGCGGCCTCGGCGACCCGCAACGCTTTCGTCGCGCAGTCGACGGCCGCGGGCCATTCCGTACGGAAGTGCCGGAGGGTCCCGAGGCGCAGGAGAACGTCCACCTCGCGGCGATGGTCGCCCGCAGCCTCGCGGAGAGCCTCCTCGGCGTACGCGATCGCCTGATCCACGGTTTGCGCGTTGTCCTTGTCGGCCAGGCGCTGCAGGGCGTCGGCGCGGAGCGGACCGTGCGGAATCGTTCGCCGAACATCTTCGCAGAGTGCGGCGGCGCGTCGCCTGTCTCCGCAGTCGAGCCACGCATCCGCGGCGGCGAGGCTACGGCGAGCGCGTTCGTTCGCTTGATCCTCTGGCGTCAACCGCAGCGCGTGCTCGAGGAGGCCCGCCGCGGCGAGTGGCGCGCCGCGACGGCGCGCGTGGTCACCAGCCGACTCGAGCCGAAACGCGACCGCCTCGTCGGGAACAAACGAGACGAGCGCGAGGTGGTGCGCGCCCTCCTCGACGTCGGAAACGATGTCGACCAAACGCCGCTGCCAACGTGCGCGGTCAGCGGCGGGGATCTGCGCGTACACGACTGACCGGATGAGGGGATGGACAAACCTGATCGCGCCTTCGGCTACCTCGATGACGTTCGCGTCGAAGGCAGGCCGCAGGTCTTCGGCCGAGCCAGCGGTCGCGCTCGCGATCGCCTCGATCGAAGGGCGGGCGAGCAGAGCTGCCACGGCAAGGGCATCGCGGGTCGCGGGCGGCAGCTGCGCTATCGAGTCGGACAGCAGAAGGCGCAGATCGGCCGGCACAGGCAACGGCTCGTCTGGCTCGGGTGGTGTGTTTCGTCGCGCGAGTGCGCGCGCGAGCTCGAGTGCGAAGAACGGGTTCCCGCCGCTTGTTTCTTGAATGCGTCGGAGAAGGTGGCGCGTGAGTCGGAGATCGGTGCGCGTGAGCAGTAGCCGCCGTAGTGCACCGAAGCTGAGCGGCCGGAGTTCGATCCGACTGACGCGCTCCGCAAACGGGGTGCGGAATAAGTCCAGCGGTAAGGCAGCGCGCTCGCCACTACGCATGGCGAATACGAGCGCGACCCGATCTCCCCGGAGCCTTCGAATGGCAAACGAGAGCGCGTTCGCGGTAGCCGTGTCGAGCCACTGAACGTCGTCGATGGCCACGAGAACCGGTCCCGTTGTCGATAGTTCACGAAGAACTGTCAGTAGCGCCGCGGAGATCAGGCGAGGAGTGGGTGTGCGCTTCGGTTCCGAGAGCAGCAGAGTCGCTTCCATCGCGCTGCGCTGAGGCATCGGTAGCCGCGGCAAGACTTCGCTCAGCACGGTGCCGAGCAAGTCCCCGAGGCCGGCGAATGCAAGTGTCGTCTCAGTTGGCGCACCGCTCGTGGCAAGAATTCGGTGGCCGTTCTTCTCGGCCATGCGCAAGGCGGCTCGCCAGAGCGTTGTCTTCCCGACTCCCGCTTCACCTTCGAGGACCAGGCCGGCGGGGCGGCGGTCGATGTCGTCGATGAACCGCGCGAGCGCTCCGAGCTCTTCCTCGCGGCCGACGATCTCCGCGTCTTCTGTCGACTGGGCTAGGACCATTTCTGTCATCGCATCATGGTCGAAAGTCGGCGCCCGCGAAACCGCGCTGCGGATCGCGGCGGGCGTGGCGAGCGCGCGCTCCGGCTAGCGCACCGTCAGCGGGACCTGTACGAGACCTAGCTCGCTCCCGTCCTTGGGGCTTGGCCAAAAGACTTCGAGGGTCACGTTGCCGCTGACGTTCGCGGGGATCGTGACCGACGTGTCGAACGTCCCCCAGGTCGGGCCAAAGATGCTTGCGCTCATGAATCCGTTCGCGACCTCCCGTCCGGCGGAGTCCTTGATACGCCAGTTGACGTGCGCCTCGAAGGCTCGCGCGGCCCCGGTGACGGTCACGGTTCGTCCGGTCGTCGTTCCCGCCCTGGGCGAGTAGACGGCGACGCTGTCGCTCGTCGCCTGTGGAACGCCGCCGATGTCGATGACGATGCGCGTCGGGTTGGAGAGAACGATCGCCCGCCATGGCCGCTGGTCGTCGAGACCGAGTCGGTAGACCTGCGCACGGAACGAGTTCGGTTTGCCGACGGCTATCCACCGGAGCGGGCTTCGGTCCACCTGCGTCGCGGTCGTGGTGGTATCGGAGCCGTTCGGGACGGTGATCTCGAGCTCGGCCTTTCCGGTCGTCTCGTTCGTCGCGGGAATGAGCACCGCTGAGAACTGAGGATCGTTCGACGCGCCCGAGGTTCCGTAGTTGAAGGTGATCACGAACCGCGCCAGGCCTGGCGCAAGAGAGTCGACCGAGTAGGTCGTCGAGAGCTGCGCCGGTGTGGAGACGCCACCGATCTGCAGCGGGTCGACGCTGCCGCGCGAGGTGTAACCCGAGACGTCCTCGCGCGAGAGGGGCTTGTCGACGACGAGCTGGTCGATGACGGCCTTCGGCTTGCCTTTCTCCGTGATCAGCGCGCGCCGAATACCCGGCTCCTCGGTGATCGTGTAGATCAGCTGCTGAAGGAGAGCCTGCGACTGCGCGGCCCCGCGGACGCCCCAGCCGGGCACGACATCGAACTCGACCGTAGCGAGATCGCCTTGCCAGGCGACACCCATCCACGTCTGGGCTCCTCCGGCGGCCGCGTTGAAGGCGACGAGCGACATCGGGTTGCTTGCGCCCGCCGGAACCTGACCGGCCGAGCGATCACGAAGGACCGAAAGCCGTTCTGCGATGTGGGCGCCCTGCGACGCGGTAGTGAGTGCGTATCCAGGAATGAACGCCCCGACCGGCGGGAGCCCATCGCGCGGGAAATAGACCCAGGTCGGTACGCTCGTCGCGACGGCGGCACTTGGGCTTGGGCCGACGGTCGGAACAGTCGAGCTCGGCGCGGTCGGCGACGCGGCGACACCCGGCTGACCATCCGTCGGTCGGGTGAGCCACGAGCCGATCGCAAGCGCGAGGACGATCGCCGCGACTCCCGTCGCGATCTGCCAGAGGCCGAAGATGGACCGACGCGCCGGCGCGGTCGCGATGCGCGACCGCTCGTACGGGGTCTGGTTCACGTCGATCGTCTCGATCGCACGCGAGAGCGCGCGCCCGATGATCTCGTCGTCCTGACGTTCATTGCTCATCGCATGGCTCCTCGCGCGAGGCGGCCGGCGAGCTGGATCTGGCGAAGGCGTTCGATCGCCTGATGCAGCGTCGCGCCGACGGTCCCGCTTTTGATCTCGAAGTGGTCGGCGATCTCGTCGTAGGAGAGGCCGTAGTAGTAGCGAGCCACGACGATCGCCCGCTGCCGGTCCGGCAGCTCGCCGAGTGCGGCGAGGAGATCGATCCGGTCCGCCGTGGTGTCGAAGCCGTCGTCACGACGAGGTAACGAGGCCCAAACTTCATCCTCGCGGCGCGCCCGTTTGGCTTTGCGGAAGACCTCGCGAGTCCCCACGACCAGGAGCCAGCCGGGGAGCTTTTCGATGTTGTCGAGCCCCGTCCGGTGTGCCCTCACGAAGGCCTCCTGCGCCGCGTCTTCCGCCGCGGCGGGGTCGCGCCCGATCGCGAGCAACGCCCGCACCAGGCGGGGATACTCGCGCTCGTAGACCTCACGCCAGCGGTCTGTCATCGGCTTCCACCATAGAGAGGCCTGCCGAGCCCGCTTTCTTTAGCGCTACCCGATTGACAGGTCAGACGGGTCGCCGTGACACTTGCGCGAACCTGCCGCTGCGGGCGGGCGGGAGGGGTCGCACTTGACCCGGAGGAGGAATTTGTTGGCGCAGGGAAACACCTACGACCGCCTCAAGAAGATCATCGTCGAGCAGCTGGGCGTCGACGAGGTTGACGTAAAGCCTGAGGCCTCGTTCGTGGACGATCTCAACGCTGACTCGCTCGACTTGGTCGAGCTCATCATGAGTCTTGAAGAAGAGTTCGGGATGGAGATCTCGGACGAAGAGGCGGAAAAAATCAAGACCGTGGGCGACGCGCAGGAATACATAGAGGAGCACGTCGCTTAGCGCGCACAATCACGTCGAACGTAGCGCGTAGGGGAGGCAGGGGCATCGGAGCCCCTGCCTTTTCTGCGCTTATGGAGGAAGTGACCGACATCGAGATCGGCGGGCATCGCTTCACAGATCCTGTGTTGCTCGAGAACGCGCTGACGCACAGCTCGTATCTCCACGAGCATCCGGAAGAGAACGCGCACGACTTCGAGCGTCTCGAGTTCCTCGGCGACGCGGTCGTCGATCTCGTCGTGGGCGAGGAGCTCTATCGGCGCTTTCCCGACGCGACCGAGGGCGAGCTCACCGCACTTCGTGCGGCGCTCGTGTCATCCGCGGCGCTCGCGGAGGTCGGCCGGCAGCTCGGTCTCCCGGAGAAGGCGCGTCTCGGGCGCGGCGAAGAAGAGACCGGCGGCCGCGGACGGGCCGGACTCTCCGCGAGCCTCTACGAATCGGTCGTGGGCGCGTGCTACATCGAAAGTGGACTCGATGCGGCGACCGCGCTCGTTCAGCGAACAATGGGCGATGCCATCGCCGCGACGCTCGCCGCGCCGCGCAAATCCCCGAAGACCCTGCTGCAGGAATGGGCGCAGGGCGCGCATCACCCCTTGCCCCTGTACCGCACGCTCGAGGTAAGCGGCCCCGAGCATCGGCGTGGGTTCATTGTCGAGGTCGAGGTCGCGGGCAACGTCGCGCAAGGCACCGGCGCTTCGAAGCGCGCCGCGGAAGAGGCCGCGGCCGCAAAGCTCATGGAACTGGTCACGCAGTGAGCGATGAGCTGAAGGTGATCGAGGGAGGCGGACAAGCGCACGCCGTTCTTAAGAGCTTGAGCCTCGTCGGATTCAAGTCGTTCGTGCACCAGACGCATCTGGAATTCGCGCCGGGCATCACCGCGATCATCGGCCCGAATGGTTCAGGCAAGACGAACTTAGTTGATGCGATACGGTGGGCGCTCGGCGAAAACAACGCCCGCGTGTTGCGAGCGAAGAGAAACGAGGAGTTGATCTTCGGAGGCTCGGAGACCCGGAAGGCTCTTGGATTCGCCGAAGCGCTGATGCAGTTAGACAACTCATCCCGGCGTCTTCCGATCTCTTTCGAGGAGGTCGAGGTCGGGCGGCGGCTCTATCGCAACGGTGAGGCTGAATATCTCGTGAACCGCAGTCGCGTTCGCCTCCGCGACATGCAGGAGCTGCTCGCCGGCGCGAACCTCGCGGACAACGCGTTCGTCGTCGTGGGGCAGGGTTTGACGGACCAGATTCTTGCTCTGCGCCCGGCGGATCGGCGGACGGTGATCGAGGAAGCCTCTGGAACGCGGCGGTTGCAGCTACGCCGCGAAGAGGCACTCCAGAGAATGAAGCTCTCGGACACGGAGCTGATCCGCGTGAACGACATCCTTCGCGAGATCGGTCCGCGAGTCGAGGCGCTCCGCGATCAGGCTGCCAAGTGGAACGAGTACGAGACGATCCGCAACGAGCTCCGCCGCCGCGCACTGCGCTGGTACAAGGCGTCATTCGGCACGACGGCCGATCAGCGTGCCGACCTCACGACGAAAATCGTCGGCGTCGACAAGGAGATCGAGCGTCTCACCGACTACGTGGCCGAGGGCGAGTCGGCGACGGCAGGGACCGACGAGGACCTGCGCGCGGCACGGCAGGAGGAAGAGCGTCGCCGCATCGCCTCCGCCGACGCCGCGTCCACGGAAGCATCGGTCCGCGAGCGCGTCGCCGGGCTCGAGGCGAGCCTTGTTGCCATCGCGGCGGAGCGCGAACGAACCGGCACGTCCCTCTCGGCGCTCCCGGGAGAGCTGGCGAATCTTCGCGAGCGCCGCACGCGCATTGACGAAGAGGCCACCGCCGCTGCGCGCAGCGCGCGCGAGTCCGCCGACGGCGCGCGTACCGCGGAGGAGGAGGCGTCGCACACACGCGTGGCCCTCGCCGAAGCGCGGGCCGCCCGCGTCGAGACCGAGCGCGCGCACCTCATCAGAGAGAGCGATGAGCTGCGCCTCGGCGACGAAGAGCGATCACTCCTCGCGCGCGATGAGGAGCTCGCGGCGACTGCCGCGACCCTCACGAAGGAGCGAAGCGAACGCGAGCGCGAACGAAGCCGCATCGCCGCGGACCTCGCGCGTGCCCGCGAGAAGGTTGCGGAGACTGCGCGCGCCACGGAGAGTGCGGCCGAGCGCGCCGGCGCCGCGCGTAACGAGCTTCAGGGGATCGATGGCGACCTCGCGCTGGTCCGTGGGCAGACGACCGCGCTCCGCGAGGCGGTCGACCGCGCGGACGCCGAATTGGCTGCACGCGAGGACGCACAGGACCTGCCTCCGCTGCCAAAGGGGTTCGCCTGGCTGCACGAACGCATCGCGTCACCGGACGCGGTCCGCGCAGCACTTGGCCGAGCCGTCGCGATCGCGGGCGGCGGCGCGTCCGGCGATGCGGCCGCGCCGAAGGGCTGCCGGCGCATCGCGGAAGGAGTCGCGATCTTCGTGGCGCCGGACGACGCGACCGCTCTTGCGGCCGCCACGACATTGCGCGCCGGCGCGGTGATCGCGCCGAGCGGTCTTCTCGTCCTGCCGGGCCTCGCCCGGATCGTCGACCCGACGAAGCGCGCCGAACGCGACGCCACCGCACAGCTCGCGGGTATGGCCGCGCGACTGCACGAGGAGCTCATGACCGCTGAGCGCGCGCAACGCGACATCCTCGCGCAGCGTGCCGATGCAGAGCGACGCCGCGAGGAGGCCGACAAGCGGCTCGTCGCCGCGCAGGGTGCGCGCGGCGACGCCGAGGTCGCCGCGGATCGGCTCGCGACGAGCGAGGCGGATGTCCGCGATCTCGTTCGCGCGCAGGAGGCCAGCGCGACCGCGATCGAGCGTGAGCGCGCGGAACTCCTCGGCCGTCGCGAGAAGCTCGCGCGAGAAAGCGAAGTCGCGGCGACCGCGCGGAACACGGCCGCCGATGTCTTCGCGGCGTCGGAGCGCGGTGAGCAGGTCGCCGTCGACGCCCACAACGCCGCCTCGAAGCGCGCGGAAGAGGCACGCCTTCAGTCGGCGACGATGGAGGAGCGCCGCAGCGCATCGGTTCGGGTCCGCGATGCGCTCAGCGAGCAGGTCAGCGCGACGGAGCAGCGCATCGCCGATGAAGAGGAACGTCTCCGCGCCCTCGTCGCTCAGGAGCGCGAGTCTCGGGTCCGGCTCGAGACGGCCCAACAGGACCTTGGCCGGGCGACGGCCGACGCGAAGGACGCGGCGCGTTCGGCGGAGCTCGCTCGTGAGCGCGCGCTCGCCGCGGAAGGGTCGCGCCGAGAATCGGAGCAGCGACTGGCGAAAGCGCGCGAGCGACTCGCGGAGCTTCGGGGCGAGCGCGGCAAGCTCG
>WNGL01023442.1_pt1 | contig 11656 bp, 10 predicted proteins | sample 5400591 | NCBI WGS metagenome assembly WNGL01 (sample SAMN13153377, study PRJNA577476) | soil metagenome | isolation source: 80 cm soil or saprolite under Garry oak tree replicate 1 | place: USA:California | collected 2016-06-15
CTCGTTATCACCACGATGTTCGCGGCTGCGGCTGCGGTGGGGCTGAATTGGCTGTTCTTGCAGGCGGCATTCTTGATGATGCGGCCGGCCACGGCGCAAAGGATTCCTTTGCGCGCGGAGTTGGCGCGCGGGACGGCGCAACTGGCTCGGGCATATTCGGCGATGCGCTGAACTGGGTTGAGCTGAGGAGCTGGCAGGGAGGAACGGGTGGGGCAGGCCCCGCCCTACGAAACTAGAAGAGCCGGCAAGATGCCGGCGCTGCAAGGGAAGCAACGGCCCGCCTCAGCAGGCGGGCCCTACACGCTTCCCCGGCTTAACGCGAACGAAAGTGATTTTGATGGAGCCTAAGAGCACAGGCTAAAGCCTGTGCCACTGGTTCTTGCCCCGGCGCGACGCGAGCGGCGGAACACCGCTCCGCCGCAGCTTTCCGGGGATTGGAGGAAAGGGGTACTTCGATGGTGGCTTTGAAATGGCTGTTGATGCTGGTGGGTGCGGGACTCTTCGGAAGCGCGGGAGCACTCGTAGCCTACGACATATATCTCTCGGAACAATTACGGCGGCTATTGTCGCGGAACAAGACGGACGAATCCGGCGTGGAGGTGGGAGCACTGGCTCGCCGCCCTTTCCGGCCGGTGCGTTGGAGGCTGGCGCTACAACTAACGGCGGCCGGAGCTCTGACGATTCTGGTCATGGAATGCAACGTAGTGATACCCGATGGAGCAGCGGGCGTACGCGTCAGCGAAATCTGGGGCGCGCGACCCGGTACGTTGTATCCCGGCGTGCATCTGGTGACGCCGCTGGTGGATTCCGTGGCGATCTACGACACGCGCGAACAGGTGTATTCGACGCAGGCGGCGGAAAATCCCAAACAAAAGGGTGATTTGCTGACGGTGCAGGCGCGGGAAGGGTTGAACATCGGGCTGGCGGTTTCCGTGCGTTACCGGATCGATCCGCGGCGGCTGGATTCGATTCATACAAATTTGCCGCAACCGGTCGACGAACAGGTGGTGGCGCCAGTGGTGGCGACGATTTACAGACAGCTTGCGCCGAACTACATGACGCGGGAAATTTTCGCGACAAAACGGGAAGAGTTACGGTCCAAGGCGGCGGAAGCGATTACAGCGCGGCTGGCGAGCGACGGAATTATCGTGCGCGAAGTGCTGCTGCGCGATCTGCAGCTTCCCGCGGAATATGCCAAGGGGCTCGAGGGGCTGCTCTTGAAGGAGCAGGAGAACGAGCGCCTGGGCACCGAACAGGAGATTAAGGGCAAGGAAGTGAAGATTGCCGAGCTGGAAGCGGAAGCGCAGAAGGCGCGCGACGTGAAGCAAGCCGAAGCGCAGGCGCAAGTGCGCGTGCTACAGGCAAAAGGGGAAGCGGACGCGATGCAGTACACGCTGCCGCTGAAGCAGAAGCAGATCGAGCAAACCAAACTGGAAGCGCAGGCGCGCAAGGAGTCGACGCTGCAAAACGCGGAAGCCGCGGCACAAGCGAAGATTATTGATAGCAAGGCGGAAGTCGAGCGGCAGAAAAATCTGTCGGACGCGGAAGCGAACCACATCCGGGTGACGGCGGCAGCGGACGCGGAACGCATGAAATTCGAAGCGTCAGTGCTGAAGCAAAACCCGATGCTCATCCAGAAGATAATTGCGGAGCGGCTGTCGGACAAGCTGCAAATCATGATGGTGCCGATGGATGGAAAGAATTTCTTTGCGAATGACGTGATGCGGTCGGCGTTTTCGGGTGTGAGTGGTAACAAGGACAACGGAACTTCGGACGACAATCCGGATGATCCGGCACCGACGGCGACAGCGGCCGCACGACGCAAGCAGCCGCGCCGGCCGTAGTGGAGAGAAAAGAGATGCGCACAGCCGCCTCGCGATTAGGGGTAGGGATTAGTGGCTGTGCCAACGAGTTCCGCTAGCCAAAACCCCCGTGGGTGGCTCGGGACGCGAAGCAGAAGAGAGGAAATACTTTGGCCTTGGTGACCGCAAAGCGGTCAACGAGCACGAAGGCAAGCACCGCCGCGCTTGTACCTTTCCGCCAGGGAGTTTCTTCCTCTTGCGCCGCGCTCCGTGCCACTCGGTTAGCGGCCAGAAATTGCAAGATGTGAATCGGCGTGGCGCTCGAGTTGGACAAACGAGGAAAGAAATTCGCGGCCTGAGGAGATTTGAATCCCAGCATTGGCGGAAGATAATCCTTCAGTTGCAGCCGTGATATCATCACACCTTATTTACTGAGCCAAGCCATGAGCTTCCGAACGAAATTGTTATTGGTGGTGCTGCTTACCATCTTCGCGTCCGTGTCGGTGGTCGCTTACGGCGTGACGCACTACGCGCAGGCGGCATTCGAAGCGATTGATGCGGAACGAACCGAAGCGCTGGTGGCACAATTCAAGAAAGAATTCGTGCAGCGCGGAGCGGAAATCGCGCAACAGGCAAAAAACATCGCTGAAGCCAACTTTACCGAACGCATGGCCATTGACCTGTCCCGTCCCAATGCCGACCTGTCTCTGTACGTGCGCGATGCGACCGGTTCTGCTCAAGAACACGGACTGGATTACGTGGAGTTTGTGAATTACGACGGGGTGCTCATCTCGTCGGCGCAGTTTCCGGCTCGGGTCGGCTATAAGAATGACTGGGTGACTTCGGTGAAGGACTGGAATGAGATCCCGGCGTTCCTGAAGAAAGAAGACTTGCCCGACGGTGTGGCGTTGTCTCTCAGCGTTGTTCATACGAACAACACCGTCGGAGACAAGAGTTTGTACATCATCGGAGGTCACCGGCTGGATAAGAATTTCCTCGCTTCGTTGGTCTTGCCTGCCGGGATGCGCGCGCTGATCTACACCAATCTCGAGCCGACGTTTGTTCCCACCTCCCTGATGGGGGAGAAGATTGATGCCGAGCAAGCGGAACGGTTCGCCCCACTGGTCGAACAGTTGCAGAAGCAGCCACAGCCCATGGTGCGAACGATTGACTGGACGAGAGATCCAGCCGACGCGGAAACGTTTCATGCCATTCCCCTGACCGGCCGCAATAATGAACTTCTTGGCGTTTTTTTCGTCGGCAGCTCGCGAAAAGAGCTGGTCCTGTTGACCCGCCAGATCTTGAAAATTGCGGCCGCCGTTGCAGCTGCCGCGCTATTGATTGGAATGCTCGTCAGCTTCTGGATTTCCGCGCGCATCACCAAGCCGGTGGAGGAGCTTGCCGAAGGAGCCCGCGAAGTTGCCAGCGGACGATGGGATACGCGCATCGACGTTCATGGAAGGGACGAGATCGGCCAACTCGCCAAGGCCTTCAACGCCATGACGCAAACACTTGCGGCGCAGAAGGAACGCCTGGTGCAGACCGAACGCGTGGCCGCATGGCGCGAACTCGCGCGGCGCCTGGCGCACGAGTTGCGTAATCCGCTCTTTCCCATGCAGATCACCGTTGAAAATCTCCAGAAGTCGCGCAAGCTCGACGCCAAACAGTTTCTGGAAGTGTTCAACGAATCGACGGCCACTCTGAAGGCGGAACTTGCCAATTTAAACACCATCGTTGGGCGGTTCAGCGATTTCTCGAAAATGCCGGCGCCAGAGTTTGTCCGCGTGAATGTGAACGATGCGCTACGTAACGCGGTGCGGCTTTTCGAGCCGCAATTCAACGAAGTGGGCAAGCCGACGATTACGCCGGAATTGTTCCTGACCGAGTCGTTGCCGGATATCGATGCGGATCCAGATTTGCTTCACCGCGCCTTTCAGAATCTGGTGGTGAATGCGCTGGACGCCATGCCGGCCGGCGGGACGCTCACGCTGAGAACGTCGGAACAAAATGGCCAAGTACGCATCGAAGTCGCGGACACGGGCAAGGGATTGACACAGGAAGAGTGCTCGCGGCTGTTCACCCCGTACTATACGACGAAGCTGCAGGGCACCGGGCTGGGGCTCGCCATCGTTCAGTCTGTAGTCAGCGATCATCACGGAACCATTTCAGTCACCAGCGACGAGGGCCGGGGAACGGCGTTTCGAATCGAATTGCCGCGGCGCCAAGCCGGGCACGCCGCGGCACCGCGCGCGGCAGCACCAGAGTCCAAGAGCACGCCACCAACTACTCTGGCTGCGGCTTCTTCCGATTAGCTCCATCACTAAGGACCGACGCTTGCCGCGCAAAGCTCACCTCCTCCTGGTCGACGATGATCCCAACACGCTGGCATCGCTCTCTCGCGCCTTCCGGCTGGCGGGACATGAAGCCACGGTTTGCGACAACGCGGCTCGCGCGGTCGAACTTCTTCGCGCGGAAACATTCGACCTGATTCTTTCCGATGTGGTGATGCCCGGCAGGAGCGGATTGGAATTGCTCGAGGATTTAAAGAAGGCCGGCGTAAAAACGCCGATCGTTCTCATCTCCGGGCAAGCGAACATCGAAATGGCGGTGAAAGCCACTAAGCTGGGTGCGCTGGATTTTCTGGAGAAGCCGCTTTCCACCGACAAATTGCTCGTGACCGTGGAGAACGCGCTGCGGCTGACGCGGCTCGAGGATGAAAACCGCGAGCTGCGCCATCGCCTGGGCAAGCACGAGCTCGTCGGTTCCGGGGCGGCGATGACAAAGTTGCTGGCGCAGATCGAACGCGTCGCGGCAAGCGAAACGCGGGTGTGCATCCTCGGCGAGACCGGCACAGGCAAGGAACTGGTCGCGCGCGCCATCCATGAAAAATCGCCGCGGCACGAACACCCCTTCATCACCCTGAATTGCGCGGCGGTGCCCGCGGAATTGATCGAGTCGGAGCTCTTCGGCCATGAAAAAGGCGCCTTCACCGGCGCTGCAGCCAGGCATGCGGGCAAGTTTGAACAAGCCGACGGCGGAACACTTTTTCTGGACGAAATCGGCGACATGCCCGTGTCGATGCAGGCGAAGCTGCTGCGCGTGCTGGAAGAAGGCGAAGTCGAGCGTGTCGGCGGCGACAAGCCCATCAAGGTGAACGTCCGAGTGGTAGTCGCCACGCACCGTAACCTGGAAGAACTCGTGAAGCAGAACGGCTTCCGCCGCGATCTTTTTCATCGCGTTTATGTTTTTCCGCTGACGCTGCCGCCATTGCACGAGCGCCCAGAGGACTTTCCGGAACTGGTGGCGCACTTCGCGCGCCAAGTGGCGGCCCAAAATAGCTGGAAAGAAAAGATTTTTGCTGACGACGCCATCGGTGAATTGCGCAAGTACGGCTGGCCCGGAAACGTTCGCGAACTGCGAAACATCGTGGAACGCCTCATCCTGCTTGCTTCGGACGAGGATGTCTCCGCCGCAGATGTTCGTCTCATTCTCCCAACTTCAGATTCTTCAGGCGGCGCGTCTGCTTCTGCTGCCGGGAGCTCAACAGGTACGCTGGCCGAACGCGCCGAAGCGTTCGAGAGGGAAGTGATGCTCGCAGAAATCCGGCGGCACAACTTCCATATGACCAATGTGGCGCGAGCGCTAGGCCTGGAGCGCAGCCATCTGTATAAGAAGTGCCAGCAGTTGGGAATTGACATGCAGTCTCTCCGGAAGCCAGAATAGGCAAACAATCGAGATAGGCATGTAAGTGATTGAAAACAGGGGCAATTTTTCGCTTGACAAAATAGCAATATGTAATATTATATTTGCAGATTGCAATAAGGAGTTCTTCCATGAAACTCGGCGACAAACTCCGCTCCCTCCGCTCTGTGGAAGGTTCGCTCCGTGGATTGGGCCGTTCGATGACCCAGCAGGAACTCGCGGCCGCGATGAAGCGCGAGATCGGACGCGGCTTGAGCCAGGCGTATCTCTCGCAAATCGAGAATGGCGCCCGACCGCACTTGACGCACACGACGCGCGAGTTACTGGCACGATTCTTCCGCGTCTATCCCGGATTTTTGGTGGACGACCCGGAGGGTTACACGCCAGGGTTGCAGTCTGAATTGCGCGCCATTGACGCGAAAGTCGATTCCTGGCTTTTTGCCGGCGCTGAACAGTTCACGGCAGACCCCGTTCTTCAGCGCGGACTCCTGACTATCGCGGAGCACGAAGACTCTCGCCGGGCGATTTTGCTGTTAGCGGAAATTCTCCGAACACCGGATTTAGCTGAGCGTCTCGGAGAAGTCTTGCACCCCGGAAATCACCAGAACGGGGGACAAAAGGGCAGCGGTCATCCGCCGCCTGTTTCGCCACTTCGAAATTGAAGTGGATCCGGCCCGGGGTGGGCCGCCCAGAGGTTTGAAGGTCCGTGTCTCGAATCTCAGCTCGCGCAGCGCAACGGCAAGTTGCGCAAAGTAATGTCGCGCTCGAGGTGACTTATGACCTGGTCTGATTTCTATCTTCTCTGCTTCCTGGTGGGTTTCTCGCTGAGCGTGCTTTCGTTTCTGGCAGGCGCGGTGCACATCCATCTGCCGTTCAAGATGCACTTGCCGTTCCATGGCGCGCACCACGGAGGCGCCGGCGCTTCCCACGGCGGCCTGCGAAGCGGCACGCACATTTCCTGGTTCAACGCGTCTTCGGCAATGGCTTTCCTGGCGTGGTTTGGCGGAACGGGCTATCTGCTGACGCGGCATTCGCATTTGCTCGCAGTGGTAAGCCTTCTGATTGCCACGGTCGCTGGCTTGGCGGCGGGATGGGCGGTCTTCCGTTTCATGCTGAAACTCATGAGTTCGACCGACGAACCGATGAAGAGCGAAGACTACCGGATGGAGGGTTCACTCGGGACCATCAGCATGCCGATCCGCGAGAACGGCACAGGCGAAATCATTTTCTCGTTGGCAGGAGTCCGCCGAGTGAAAAAGTCTCTCGGACTGGCGTTCGACACAAACAGTCCGGAAGGATTGAAAGGAGGCTATATGTTCGGGTTGCCAAACGAAGTGGTGGTTATCGCCGGACTTCTCGTTCTGGGGCTCTTGATGATCATGATTGTGATCGCCAAGATGTATCGAAAAGTCGGGCCGAATGAGGCTTTGATCCGATACGGCATGGGAGGCACGGAAGTTTACAGCGGAAAGGGCGCCTTGATCTTTCCGATGGTACAGACTTGCCGGGATCTCTCGCTGGAGTTGATGTCGTTCGACGTCGCCCCGCAACAAAGTTTGTATACCAAGCAGGGCGTCGCCGTGACGGTCGAAGCCGTAGCGCAAATCAAGGTGAAAAACGACAAAGAGTCGATCCTGACGGCGGCCGAGCAGTTTCTTACCAAGCGGCCGGAGCAGCGCGAGGCGTTGATTCGCCTGGTGATGGAAGGCCATCTCCGGGGAATTATCGGCCAGCTCACCGTGGAACAGATCGTCAAGGAACCGGAAATGGTGGGCGACCGCATGCGATCGACGTGCGCCGACGACATGAGCAAGATGGGGCTGGAAGTCATCAGCTTCACCATCAAGGAAGTACGCGACAAGAACGAGTACATCACCAACATGGGGCGTCCCGACGTTGCGCGCATCAAGAGAGACGCCGAAGTGGCTGCGGCCGAAGCCGACCGCGACATTGCCATCAAACGTGCCGAAGCGACTCGCGCCTCGGCCGTGGCAAAAGCGCAAGCAGACATGGAGAGAGTTGCTGCGGAAACGGCTTCACTCGCCAAGCAGGCGGAGGCGGAACGCGACCTGGACCTCAAGAGAGCCAGCTATCTGGAAATGACCAAGAAAGCCCAGGCCACCGCGGACAAAGCCTACGAAATCGAGACGAACATCATGCAGCAGCAAGTCATTACCGAATCGGTGAGGGTGCAGCAAGTGGAGCGCGAAGCTCAAGTGAAAGTGCAAGTAGCGGAAATCGAGCGTCGCGAGCGCGAACTCATCGCCACCGTATTGAAACCAGCAGAAATCGAGCGCCAGCGCATCGAAACGCTCGCCAGCGCCGAGCGTCAGCGTTCGATAACTGAAGCCGAAGGCCGCGCCTCCGCGATTCGCGCGCAGGGCGAAGCCGAAGCGGAGATCATCTTCAAAAAGGGCGAAGCCGAAGCCAAGGCCATGAACGTGAAGGCGGAAGCCTTCCAGGAATACAACCAAGCTGCCGTCATCGACAAGTTGTTCACCGGATTGCCGGACATCGTGCGCGCTCTTGCCGAGCCGCTCAGCAAGGTGGACAAGGTGACCATCGTCTCCACCGGCAATGGCGACGCCGCTGGCGCGTACAAACTGACGGGGGACGTAACCAAAATTGCCGCGCAAGTGCCCGCGCTCTTTGAAGCGCTCTCCGGCATGCAAATGTCCGATTTGCTGAGCAAGGTTCGGATGATCGGCGACAAAGCGCCGAAGCCACCACTGGCGCCGGTCAAGAAGGCCTAACGTTTTCTTCCGTCCCGGCGGGCGGCTGAACGCCCGCCGGGACGCTAAATGGTCTCGGGGGATGGGCATGGGTATGAAAGAAAAAATTCTTAGTATTTGGCTGGTCATGGTGGTGACGGTAAGTTTTGTCATCAACCATTTTTGGGCAAGCACTATTTGCGCGCTTGGCAGGGCAGTTGCGCTAAGCGTCGTCGCTTTGCCCAGTCTTGCGAAACTTGTGGCCAGAATTTGCGGCGTGCACTTCCTGCCCTGATTAAGTTTGCAGGGCTGACAGATGTGGTCGATGGTGTTTAAGAGTTTTGAGTGGTTCGCATCATTTGGAATTCGAAAGGAGATTTATCATGGGACTTTTAGAACGAGTAAGCACTCTGATCCGCGCGAATATCAACGACATGGTCGATCGCGCGGAAGATCCTGAAAAAATGATCAAGCAGGTGATTCTCGACATGGAGAATCAGTATCTGCAGGTCAAGACGCAGGTGGCGGTTTCCATCGCCGACCAGCACATGCTGGAAAAGAAATGGCGAGAGAACGAGGACTCTGGCAAGGACTGGATGCGCCGGGCCGAAACCGCCGTGGACAAAGGCCAGGACGATCTGGCGCGGGCCGCGCTCGACCGCTTCCAGACTTCGCAGCGGCTGGCGCAGAGCTACCGCGAACAAGTGGACGATCAGAAGGCGCAGGTCGAAACGCTGAAGGGGGCGCTCATGAAACTCGAACAAAAACTCGACGAAGCCAAATCCAAACGCGATCTGCTTCTCGCGCGCCACCGGCGCAGCATTGCGCTGGGCAAAGCGGCGCACGCGCAGACGGTGTTGGGCGACAACTCCAAGAGCGCCACATTCGACCGGCTCAAGGACCGCGTGCACCACACCGAAGCCGTCGCGACCGCCGAAGTCGAGCTTCTCAGCGACGATGTCGGCGAAAAGCTAACGCGTCTCGATCGCGACGCGGAGGTAGACCGGCTGCTGGCCGATCTGAAAGCACGCCGCGGATTACCTGCTTGAGCAAAGGAGAGATACCATGAAACCTTACGTCACTTTTCGTCGCCACCCGTTCGGCGAGGTGGTAGCTCGCGCCAACGAAGATCGTCATCCTCTGGAAGTCGTCCCGTATGGCCAGTATGGCGCAGGTCTGTGGACAGGCCACCCGATTGGATTGGTCGTTGTCGCAGGATTACTCGTGATCGGTCTGATCGGCATTCCCGCGGCGCAATTGTTTTTCGGATCCACGGTCATTCTTGGAACCCTCGTTGGCTACATTCTTTGGCGCCGCCAGCAGTGAGGAACGGCCATTAGACAGGATGCTACGGGGCTTGTGCGGATTGAAGCCCTTTGCGCTTCACGGGCTTCCAGGCGAGGTCGCCGCGAAAATACTGCCAGAGGCCTTGCAGCCTCCAGATCATGTGCAGTTGCCGGTAAGGAAAATGCTCGAAGAAGCAGTAGCTGACGAGCCGCGTGACGTCTTGCCAGTCGTTGTAGCGTTTGTAAGTAATTTCTTCCTGCAAAACGGAACCAATCGAGATCACCGTCGCGAACGCATAGCCGAACAGAAGAAATTGCAGAAAGAATTCGCGGCTCAACACTCCCAAAAAAGCCGCGAGCACGATGGTTGCGATCCCGACGGTCTCCACGACCGGCGCGAACAGTTCAAAGAGCCACAGGTAAGGGAATGCAAAGCAACCAATCCTGCCGTAGCGCGGACGGAAGAGCATGTCCCGGTTTGGCCAGAGCACGTCCAGGAGTCCCTTTTGCCAGCGTGCCCGTTGCCTGGCGAGCGACTTCAGGTCCGAGGGCACTTCCGTCCAGCACATGGGATCAGGAACAAAGTGGATGTGGTAGTCCGCGGCTTTTTCCAACAAATGCCGGTGCAAGCGTGCCACCAGGTCGAAGTCTTCGCCAATCGCATGCGGCCGGTAGCCGCCAACGGCGCGCACCAGGTCGGTGCGAAATACACCGAACGCCCCGGAAATGATCGTCAGCATGTTGCCCTGGCCCCACGCTTCTCTGCCGATCAGGAACGCGCGCAGATACTCAATTACCTGGATCACTTCGATGCTCTTGCGCGGCAAACGCACGCGCTTCAGGTGCCCTCCTTCAATCTCCGACCCATTCAACACGCGGATGATTCCTCCTACCGCCACAACTCGTTTGGGGTCCTCCATGATGGGCAGCATGATTCGGAGGAGCGCGTCGCGCTCGAGGACGGAATCGGCATCCACAATGCACACGTAGGGTGAGGTCGCCGCATTCAAGCCGGCGTTCACGGCATCCGCTTTGCTGCCAGCGGATTCTTTATCGATCACGAGCAGACTTGCATTCACCTCGCTGCGATACAGCCCGCGCACCGGAGCGCTGTTCGCTTCGGGTACGTACACCGCCCGGACCGGTCGCAACTGAAACTCTTCGCGCATTTCCTCCAGCGTACGGTCTTCCGAGCCGTCGTTGACAACGATGACCTCGAGCTCTGGATAATCCAGATCCAGGAAGTTTCGCACCGCCACGCGAATGGATTTCTCTTCATTGTGGGCTGGAGCAATGATGGTGATGGGCGGTGCCAGCGGCGATTCTTTGAACCACGACAGGCGATGGCTCTTGAGCCTGCGCTGGTGCGCTGCACTCGTCTTCAGCGCGACAATCAACATCGTCAGGTAAGATAAATTGCTTGCCAGGTAGTACCAGAAGAGCGTGTGATTCAAGAATCCCAGCAAGCGAATCATCGCAGTAACACCGATTGCACCGCGCCACTCTCGACCATTCCGGGTTCATCCGCCAGAAGTGATCCCGCTTGAAGAATTCTCCGCAGTCTCTCTTTCTCATCGTGGTCGCCGGGCGTGCTGGCCTGCAGTTCCTCCTCCAGGCTTCCTCGTAGGCCGGCATTTTCGAGTGCGGTCAAGTACGCGTGCAGTCCATAGCGATCTTGCGTCGCTATCACTTGCCGGAAAACGGGAATCATCGCCGTTTTGAGTCTTACGAGCCCTTCGCCCGCACGCAAGCGCACCAGCCGGTGCGAATCCTGCAGCCCCCGGATCAGATCTGGAATCGCGCGAGGTTCGCAGAGCTGGCCCAGGCTTATGATTGCGCGCAGCCGCACGAACCATATGGGATCTCCCACCAGATCCTTGAGAACGTCGAAGGCCAGGCCCCGTTCCACGTGAGACATTGCCCGGGCCGCCGCCGCGCGCAATTCATCGCGATCGTCTCCCACGAACTGCAGCAGGTCGTCGCCGAGCGAGGGAGTGGCCACTTCGCCCAGCACGCGGCCAAGCACTTCCCGCAGGGGACCTTCGGCGTGCTGTGCGTAAGGGAGCAGCAGCTGGGGACGCTCAGCGCAACATTGGATGAGAGCACTTTGCAGTGGCAGCGCTGGCACGCATAATCCTCTTTCGCCCACCCAACC
>WNGL01008931.1_pt1 | contig 11654 bp, 8 predicted proteins | sample 5400591 | NCBI WGS metagenome assembly WNGL01 (sample SAMN13153377, study PRJNA577476) | soil metagenome | isolation source: 80 cm soil or saprolite under Garry oak tree replicate 1 | place: USA:California | collected 2016-06-15
AGCGCCTCGTGGCGCACTCAGGCTGCCTCCAGCTTCACCCCGCCGCTGCGACGGCGGGGAGATGGACGGTCTTTCACCTCCATCCGTAACGACAGCGCCTCGTGGCGCAGTCCGACCCGTCCCACCGCCACTTATAGAGGGCGGCCAGCTCGGGCGCCGGGTATTCCCCGTGGTCCATCAGGTCGGTGACCAGGCAGAACATCTCCGGGACCTCCTGTCCCTCCACGTCGGTGAAGTACTCGATCGCCCGGACCGCGACGGTGACGCCGTCGCCGGACAGTTCCGCCCGGTACGACCCGTCAGGGAGGATCTCCGAGGTCCGCTTCAGCGGGATGTCGCTCTTGAGCCTGATCAGCACGTGCGCGGACCGGATCATCCGGGCGATCCGTGCCGCTCCGTGGTAGTTGCGGTCCATCAGCCAGATCCAGCCCGGCGCGAACAGGGCGGGGAACCGGTCCCTGGCCTCGTCCAGGAGGGACTGCTCGGCGGCGGCCTTCTCTGTCCCGGCGGGGCCGTGCGGCATCGCGAACAGCGACCGGCACGCGCAGCAGGTCAGCGGCAGCGCCCGGACCTGCGGGAACGGCGACGAGTCGTCCCCGGTGCCGACCGACCCGAAGAACGCCCTGTTCCCCGGCGTGTCCGGAACCCGGAGCAGGGTCCCGTCCAGCGAGCCGACCTTCAGCGGCCTGGTCCTGCCGATGGTCACGGCGCCGGGACAGCCCGCCCCCTGGTGCTCCCGCCAGGACGAGCCCAGCACCGTGTCCCGCAGTTCCCCCAGCGGCGCGGGACCGAGCGCGTTCCGCCAGTCCCCGGCCGCCCGCGCCGACGCCGGCCGCCACGGCCGCGCCCACGGGACCAGCGCCAGGTCCCCGGCCAGCGCGGTGATCACGTCCTCGATCCGCGCCTCCGGCATGAGCGTCATCAGCACGATCACCCGGATCATGAACGCCGCGGACAGCAGCCGCTCCCGCTCGCCCTTGACGAACCGGCGCTCCAGCCGCGCGCTCCCCGCGATCCGGCCGATGACGCCCGGCCCGGCCTGCGATTCCAGCCGCTCCTCCAGTGGCCCCAGCGTCGCGTGGTGCACCGGGCTGCCCTTCGCGCGGACCTGCCCGTCCCGCTTCACCTGCGCCTCCGCGACCACGACCACCTTGCAGAACACCACGTCGCCACGCGTGCGGATCTTCTCCGTCCCCCCGATGACCAGCGCGGACCGGTCCCCGCCGCCCAGCGGCCTGCCGTTCTTCAGCGGCGACGCCAGCAGCTCCAGCGGCACCGCGACCATCATCCCGCCCGGAACAGGCACGGCACACGACGGGACAGGGTAAGAAGAAGGCACGTGAGGCTCCGGTGAGGAAGTGAGACGTCGACAATCACACTTCTAGCCGGAGCCTCACCCATCTCGCAGGAAACCTGAACAACAAGCCTGCAGCCAGTAACGATCACACAGCGCTACTACGAACGGAACCAGTCCTCAACCGCTCCGCCTTAAAGCCGCTGGCATTGCGGCCTATCTACCGCTCGCCGCGCGGGCGTCTCTACCGGATTACCGAATTACCGGACTTGCGGTGTACGTGCTGATGCGTAGGCTTGCCGTCACTGCTGATCACGTCGGCCACGGGTTAGTCGGCCTCCACCCGCGGATAGGTCGGCGGCTTACCTGCGGCTCGTGGACGACAGCGATCCGAGTCTCGAGCGAGCCCTGAAGCCCGATTCAAGGAAAAGTGGGTGTACGCCTAGTGCGGGCTGCTCGCAGCGCTTGTTCAACCGCGGCCAGTACCTGCTAGCTCAGCATTGAGCGTACGTGCTAGCGCATTTAGGGCCTCGTTGGAGCCCTTGACTCCGGCGCTCCGCAACGCTCGTCGTGTGACTGGCTGCCCTGTTGCGGCTAGCCTTCGGGCGACAATCCGGGCCTGATCCATTTGTGGCTGGGCGGCCTGCGGGCTAGGTGCCCTGGGCCCCTGGCCGTGTTGTGGCCCTGGCGTAGGAACGTTCTGGTCCGGCCGCGCGGACCGGTCCCGGTCAGCCTCCGGTCCTGTGCGGTCTGGTCCGTCCTGGTCCTCCGAGGACCAGGACAGGGACCGCAGGACGGCCAGTGGTCCGGTCCGGCTGTCCTGTGCCTCCTTGGCCTTAGCGTCAGCCCGCAACATGTGCGCCAGCGCGATCCCCATGCCTAGGACGAGGACCGGCAGGCAGGACACGATGGTGGTGACCGGCCACGGCGCCCGTGCCATCCCGGCCTGGGCCATCAGGTGGTAAGCGACTTGTCCGGCCATGCCGAGCGCGAAGGAGCAGATCGCCGACCACTTGGCGAATCCGCGGGTCCGGTCGCTGATCGAGCGGTCGAGCCAGGCGCGCAGCGCATAGGCGGCGTAGGCCTCGACGCCGACCGGCAGGGTGATGGCGGTGTTCAGATGCAGCGAGGGCCAGATACCCGGCAGCGGGGAGACCAGGCCGAACCCGGTCCTCTCCGCGATGCCGACCCACCCGGACCACACCTCGGCCGCGGCCGGGGCGGCCAGGACCAGCAGCGGCCAGGACCGGACGGTCCGGTCCGGCCGGGCGGCTGCGAGGGGCCGGTCCGCGGTGGCAGGCCCGGCAGTCCGGACCGAGACCGGACCGCGCAGGCCCGGGTCCGTGACGGGGGACGCGTCGATAGTGACAGCAGCTATGCCGGTCACCACCCCTCGGTCGCGGCGAGCGGGTGGGGCTCGCCAGTCAGCGCGGCCAGCGCGGCAGCCACTTCGGCGAGGCTAGCGCGCACGTAAGTCGCCGTGGCGCCTGCCTCACTGCCGCCCTCGGTGTGACCGGCATAAGCGCGGGCGACGGCGTACCCGAAGTTCCGCTCGACCCATGTCAAGGCGGAGACAATGTGCCGGATCCAGTGCGTGCTGATGCCCTGGGTGGCCACCCAGGACAGGTGCCGGCCGATCCGGGTCCACAGGTGGTCATACCGGCGGTGGGTGATCGGCCGCCCGTCGGCATACCGCAGCAGCTGTCCGCCGGGCGGGGCATGCCGCTCCTGGCCGTGCTCGACGAGGCGGCCCATCAAGGTGGGGGAGACCGGCTGCCAGCGCACCGTCTCGCCCTTCTCCCGCAGCAGGACCAGGCACTGGTCCGGGTCCAGATCCTGCGGGCGCAGGGCCAGCGCGCCGCCGCGCCGGCAGGCGGTCTCGGCGTGCAGCCGCAGGAGCAGCGTGTCCAGCTCCGGGTCATCGCCCGTGGCCGCGGCGGTCTGGTTGATCTGCGCCAGCCGGGTATCGGGCAGCGCCCGGCGGGTGGTCGGCAGGCGGCGCGGCTTGGCCACCTTGCGCGCCGGGTTGTCCGCCTCGGCGATCAGCCCGTCATCGACCGCCCGCTGATATAGGCAGCGCAGCGCCGCCACCAGGTGCTCCTGCGCGCTGCGGCCGCCGCGGGCGTTGCGGCGGGCCACCACATGGGTCTTGACGTAGGCCATCAGCTGCCGGATCTCCGACGGCGTGGGCTCATCCAGGCGCCGGCCGCCCCAGTGCTCGACGACCCGGTTCCAGTACGAGCCGTACGCCCGGCGGGTCCCGGCGCTGACCGCCGCCGACACCACCGGGACGTACTCGGCGAAGGTCGGCACCTGCTTGCGGGGCTGCGGGACAGCTGCCAGGTCAGCGGGGGACAGGCCCATCCGCTCCAGCAGCACCAGCGCCGCCTCCACCACCGCCTGCCGGGAAGCGTCCGGGTGCACGGCGGTCATGGCCGCCTCCCCTCGCCGCGCGGGAACGGGGCGTGCACCTGCATCGCCTGGTCCACTACCGCGAACGAGTACGCGGCCAGCATGTCCTCGCCGGGCAGGGCAGCCAGCAGCACGTGATCACCCGCCCGCAGCCCGCAGCGGCGGCGCAGCGCGGCCGGGATTACCACGTAGGCCCGGCCCGGCACGGTGACCATGCCGCCCGGGTCACGGCGCGCGACCAGCACCCCGGCATCCGCGGTCAGGGTCAGCCGGTCCCCGCGGCGCCAGCCCAGCGCGGCGGTGGTCACCCGGTCCGCGACCCGGCCAGAGGCGTCGATGCGGCCGAACCCGTACACGACGCCCGGCCGCCCCGGCGGGCTGGCCAGCGGCATCAGACGGCCCGCGCCAGGCTTGCCCTCACGGCGCTGGCCGCGGCTGGCGCCCGGGACAACGGGGGGAACAGGCCGGGCGGTCATGGCTGCCTCCCGGACAGGAGGCGGCTGCGCGGCCGGGAACCGGGGCGGCCATGCTGGCCGGCCGCCCGGCGTGCGTGTTCGAGCAGTGCGTGGTTTAGGGGAAATCGCACCGGTTTTGGTGCCCGAGGGGGGACTTGAACACATCCGTGTGCCCGGTCAATCGACCCGGCCCGGCCGGTCCTGCGCCCTTCGCCATTCACCCGGTATCCGGTCAGCCTGTCCTCCGCGCTGCTGCGCACAGCATCTCGGCCGGGTGCGGGGATGGCAGCTGCGAGGAGGACAGGGCGGGAGGCAGGGGAAGACCCACGTCAGCTCAAGATCGCCGGGGCAACGAGCGTGCGATCAGCCAGGGCGACAAGCGGTCAATCACGGCTACTCCAGGTCTCCGGAGTTGCCTGGTCACCGGCATCACAGGCCATAATCGGTCCGATTCCCGAGCTGGCAGTGCGGGTTCGATTCCGGGACACCGGACAGGGCCTGCGGGTATCACGCGCGAGCCGGGCGCAGGTCACGCTGCCGGAGTCAGGAGACCATCCGCTTCCCGCAGCCGGCCATCTCGGATCAGGTCATCGACCACGAGCGCATCGAACGTGCCCACAGCCAGTGGTCATAGGCAAGACATAGCCCGGCTGGAACAAGCGGACAGGTCGGGCGGGCACGTTGGCGCCAGGGTCGCCACGGCTGGCGGCCACGGCAAGAAGGAGATCACGCCATGTACGACTCGGCGAACGCCGGCGGGCGCAAGAACAGGTGGGCAGCAGCCGCAGGGTTGCTGGCTGCGGGCGCAATCGGCGGCGGCGTCCTGGCTAGCGCGCTGACCGCATCGGCCTCCAGTGACACCTCCACGGCAAGCGCCGGCACCGTGTCATCCCCCAGCGGTAATGCCAGGACGCCGGGACCCGGCGGCGCCCAGCCGGTCCGGCCCGACGAAAAGGGCGTATCGAGCGCCACGGCCGCGACGCTGCGTGCGGCGGCGCTCAAGGCCGTTCCGGGTGGAACCGTCTACAGGATCGAGACCGACGCCGGTGACGGCGTGTACGAGGTGCACATGAAGAAGGCCGACGGCTCTCTGGTCACCGTCAAGTTCGACAAGAACCTGAAGATCACGAAGGTGGAAAGTGGCATGGGCGCTGGTGATCCCGCCCCCGCGGGCCACGGCGCGCCGGGCGCAGCTACGTGAGCTAGCCGGGCCCTCATCAAGGCGGCCGCGCCTCGGGGCGAACGGGAGCCAGGGCGCGGCCGCCCGCAGTGCCGATGCTGACACGCTTCGCACACGCCCCCCGCAGGCCCCGGGCCGAGCACACGCCTGATCACTGACAGCAGAAGTGACAGCAACCCTCCCGCGCAACAAGCCGATTCTGCTCGCCCCCTCCCTTCGCATCCACGGAAGTGGTGTACGGGTAGCTGACCCAGATGGCCATTCCACACACCATCTCCAGGGACACAGCAGGCCACGAGGGCAGTGCCGGTCCAGCCATGGGAGCCGAGGAGGGAGCCATCATCGGCCGTCCTAGGGCCACATGGAGCCTTGTACAGAATTCGATTTCGGTTGGTTACCAGGTATCGGGCTAATGTGAGCCACTCCGGCCGACGGCAAGAACCTCCTTCGCATCGAAGGGGTCAGGAGACCGAATCACTCAGCTCCACCGAGTTCTTGCAGGTCAAGGCCTGTCAGAGTTTCCGGCACTCGGTGCGGAACCCAGGTTATGGATTCGAAGTATGGCTAGGGCGACGAGCGTCTGCCGTTTTGGCAGCTGGCGGTTCCAAGCGGGTGTTCGAGTTGCGGCAGGAGGCTGGGCTAGGGACGTTCCTCGTCATCCTCGTTCCCGGCAAGATCCGGAAGCGTCAGCTCAGTTGTCACGGTGGCTGGCCGGCCCGGCAGGATCACGGCCGAGCCTGTCGCGACGGCAACCTTCTTGCCGTCAGCGTCGAACACGTCCGAGGTGCCGACCGCCATGCTGCGGCCCCGATGTATCACCGTTCCCCGCGCCACCAGATCACGCCCGTCGGGCGGAACCGGACGCAGGAAATACACCTTGAGGTCCACGGGAGCCAACGCGGTACCGGCTGGGAGGGTTGTCTGCACCGTGCCGTCGATGGCCGTGCCGGCCAGCATGGCGATGGCGCCGCCATAAAGCCGCCCCTGGACGGGCGCGCACAGCCACCTGCTGGCCGGCATCTTCCACGTGGTCGTGCCCGCCTTTGCATCCACGGGGGTGATTCCGCAGAAATGGGCCACCGGGGGCGCCGGCAGATCACCGGTGATCAGGGCCTGCAGCACGCCGAGACCGTCCGTGCCGTCCCAGATCTCCTGCGGCAGCACCTGGCCTGCTGCCGGCCGCTGGTACGGATGGGGCGACGGCCAGTCCGGCTCCCGCAGACGGGGCGGGTTCTTCAGCGCTTGCTCGATGACCTCCCACGGCACCTCGACCCGCGGCAGGATCGCGCACCGGGTGCTCGTCACCGCGACCAAGCGGCCCGCCTGGTCGGTGACCTCGACCAGGGACACGCCCGTGGTCTTGCCGGCGTGGATCAGCCGTCCTTTGGCCGTCAGCGTCCCGCTCTGCGGCACGACGGTGCGCAGGAACCTGAACGAGATCTCGGCCGTGGTGAACGGAGTAGCCGGAGGCAAGGCGGTCTGGACCGTACATCCCAAAGGCGCGTCCGCCAGGATGCCGAGGGTGGCGCCGGAGACGACGCCCTGAGGGAACAGCAGCCAGTCGGTCACCGGCATGGTGAACGTCACGCCGCCAGGCTCGACGGAGGTGAGCTCGAGCCCGGACAGGTAGCGAACCGGGGGGCCAAGGCCGCCTTCCAGCATGCTGCGGAGCAGGTCGAGCCCGGACAGGGTAACGAACTGCCCGGGGTCGGTGTAGAACCCGCGAACCGGTTCTTCCCAGATAGGCGCCTGGGCGGATGGACCGGACTTCCCGGGATTCATGCGCTGCACCCGGCGGACAGCGGCCCCAGCCGTGCGGGCACGAACTTGCGGCGGGAGTGCCGCGCCCGCCCATCCGGCGTCACCGCATCAACGGTCATACCGCCTCCCCATCGAAGACCCATTGCCCGGTCGAGAACATGCCCGTGCGCGACCGTCTCCAGGCTGCACCGCTTGATGGCGCTCCCGCAGGCCCGGCCGGAAACCTGCTCGCATCGTCAGTTCCTGCCGCCAAGAAGATCGTAGGCCGCGGCCGGCGCGACGAGCGTGCCAGTCAGCTGGCCGGGAAAGAACCGCTGCAGAGGCCACTGCGTGCAGGTACGTCGTAGCCATGCCTACTCCTCCTTGAGTTTCCTGCTTCTTCCCCTCTTCCTCGTAGGCGCCCAATCCAAGTGCCGTCTGCGCATCCGACGTGTTCAAGTAATTCACAAACGGTCATGCGCCCTGTTGGGTGAGGGTCAGCGGATGACACCTTCGACGGCTACGGCGACCTACGCCAAGCGGCCGCAAGCCAGCCGGTTCGGGTGCTCACGGTAGCCCAATTGGGAGCCTAATTGGTTGCCAACGGCCGCAGTCACCCAGCCATACCCAGCCACGTCCAGCCTCGTAACACCTGGTCAGACGGCACATCCAGCCATATCTGGCATCGCCCAGCCACCCTGTGAGATCGACTGATACTCAAGCAGGTTTGCCGGGATCCCTGAGACCACGTGCACCGTTAGGCCGCTTCGTCCATGTCATGGCCGAGGCGCCTGATCCCCGATGACGGAGCAACCGGGGATCAGGCCTACAGAATAGGCCTCACCCGAGAACGGTGCCTACGCGGCATGCCTGCAACCTGTCAGCGTCGACTAATTCCCCACTCCGCCATGCAAGGAATTACATAGAGTCACGGCCATATTGGGCGGACGGGGAATTTCTCACACATATCGAGTGATACACGGGTGATCATCTCCGCATATCGCTTCGAAAAAATTAGTGATGATCACCCGTGTATCTAGCGTTATACGCCCGAAGGGCTTGGGTGATCTTCGATCACCCGTATCCCTGCCGAATATTTGCTGCGTGTTGATGACGAGTTCGCGTGGGGTGGGTGGCACTGAACTGCCATTCTGGCGTCTTCTGGCTTCCTACCGTGCTAGGTGAGGTTCACGTGCGGGCGCCGGGCTCGCACTGGAGGCTTCGGCATGGCATGCGATTGACCGCGCTCGGTGGCGGGGGTGTCTGGCTGGGCGGCCAGGAGCAGGTGCTGGACGGGTCCGGTGCGGGCGGACATGTCAGCGGGCTGCTTGAGGAGCCGGGGTGCGCCGACGTTGGTCCGTCTTTGCTGTTGACCGCGTGGTCGCTGCGGGTGGTGGACAGCGAAAGGACAGCGGCAGTCGGCAGCCTGGGTCTATCGCCGACCACGGAGAGAGGCTATGGCTGTCATCGCGCTGCGCGTGCCTGGTATGACCTGTCGGCGTTGCGTCCGGATCGTGACGGCGCGGCTCCGGGATCTGCCGGGGGTCGTCATGGTGGCGGCGGATGCGGCCGCCGCGGAGGTGGTCGTCCACGGCGAGGTGTCGGAGGACCGGGTGCGGGCGGCGCTGGCGGAGGTGTCGGTCCTGGTGAACGGCGCGTGTGACGGCGAGGAGGCCACGGGCTGCTAAGAAGGTGCGCCCAGGCCGGTTTCGGCGCCTTGGCGGGCGGCGTCGTTGTAGCTTTGCTCACCGAGGATGGCGCGGGCTGATGCCTCGGCGCGGCTGGCTGCTGCCTGCTCGGGCGGTGTCGGCGGCCGGTCGTAGGTGGTGCGCAGCCAGCTGGCCCGTCCGAGCAGCCGCGCTGTTTCGTGCGCGTCGTTGTCGGCGATTGACGCCCGGGCGAGCCCTTCCAGGCCGGTGGCGATGAGCCCGACTTCGCCGGCGTCCTCGCCGAGGGTGACCAGCCGCTGGTAGCCGGCGTGCGCGGCGGCGGCGTCACCGGCGAGCTCGTCACAGCTGGCTACTCCGCCGAGTGCCTGTCCGGCGGCGAGCGGCACCCCGAGGCGTTCGAGGGCGCCGCAGGCGCTGTCGAACAGGGGCCGGGCGCTGGCGTGGTCGCCGTTCTGCTGGGCGACGATGGCTGCGCCGTAGGTGGCGAGCGCCTTTCCCGCGTCGTCGCCGACCTGGTCGGAGACTTGACCTGCGCGGGCGAAGTACGTCGAGGCCTCGTCGACCCGGCCGAGGGCTAGCAGCGTGAGCCCGAGGTCCGCAGTGGCCCATTGCACCGTGTTGTAGACACCTGCTTCGCTGGCCACCTCGATCGCTTCTTGGTAGACTCCGACGGCCTCGGCGTGGCGGCCGAAACGCGCCAGGCCCCAGCCTCGGTGGTACAGCACGGCGGACAGGCCCCAGCCGCCGCCGAGGCGCCGGAACAGCGTGATCGCCTTGTCTGCGTACTCTTGCGCGCCGGCTTCGTCGCCGCGTTTGGTCAGGGTCTCCATCTGCACGAACGCGGCCACCGCCTGGCCCCAGTCGTCGCCGATCGCGGCGAACTCCCGGTCAGCTTCGGCGAGCAGCGCCGCCGCGTCGTGACGGGGGTTCGCGCCGACGCCTTCGACCGCGAGCAGCAGCCGGGAGAAGGCGGCCCGGGGCCGGTCGCCGACAGACTCGAAGATCTCCAGGCTGTTCAGCGCGGCGGCGGCGCACTGCTCGCTGGGGTGCACGATGCAGGCCCGGGGCCGCTCCACCAGCGACACGGCCTGCATGGCGCGGGCGCGCGCGGGCGGTGACCCGCCGGTCAGCGACATGACGCGGCGCAGCGTGTCGCGGCCCTCCAGGTGCCGGCCCATGTGCCAGTACAGGCCGAGCGATCCTGCCAGTCGCAGAGCCTCGTCCGCGTGGCCATCTGTCTCGGTGAGCCACGCCAGCGCGGCACGCACGTTGGCGTGCTCCGCGTTCAGGGTCTGGGTCCACCGCGGTTGCGCCGAACTGCGCAGGCCGGTCTCTGCCTGCTCGGCGAGGGCGAGGTAGAACCTGGCGTGCGCGGCCAGCAGCGCGTCACGGTCCGCGGCGAGGCCGAGCTTGCCGGCGGCGTACTGGCGCAGCGTCTCGAGCATCCGGTAGCGGGTGTGGCCCGCGGCGTGCTCTGCGACCACGAGCGACTGCCGGACCAGCCGGTCGAGCAGGTCCAGCACGGCTGAGGGCGGCAGCTCGCGGTCGGCCACGACGTGCTCGGCGGCGTCGAGGGTCCAGCCGCCGCGGAACACGGCGAGCCGGCGGAACAGCAGCCGCTCAGGGCGGGTGAGCAGGTCGTGGCTCCAGTCGACCGTGGCGCGCAGGGTCTGCTGGCGGGCATCGGCGGTGCGGCTGCCGGAGGTCAGAAGAGCGAACCGGTCCCGGACGCGGTCGGCGAGCTCGGCCGGGCTGAGGCTGGCGAGCCGGGCCGCGGCCAGCTCCAGGGCGAGCGGGATGCCGTCCAGGCGCTGGCAGATGACGCCGACGGCGGCCAGCGTCTCCGCGTCGGCGACCAGATCAGGAGCGGCGGCGCGGGCCCGGTCCAGGAACAGCTCGGCGGAGGCGAAGGCCGCGATGTCGCCGGGGGGTGTGCCGGGTGCCGGGACCGGTAGCGGCGCGACCGGCAGCTGCACCTCGCCGGGCACGGCGAGCGCCTCACGGCTCGTCGCGATGATCTGAACCTCGGCGCATCGGCTCAAGATGGTCTCGGCCAGGGAGGCAACCGGCTCGATGAGGTGCTCGCAGTTGTCGAGCACCAGCAGCGTGTTGCGCGTCCTGAGGTGCCCGATAAGCACGTCGCGGGGCCGGTGGGCCGCGGTGCCGCCTTCGATGCTGACAGCGAGCGCATCGGCGACCGCAGGCGCGAGCATGTCGCCTTCGGTGATGGCGGCGAGGCGCACGAACACGGCGCCGTCGCTGAACCGGTCCGCCGATGCGCGGGCGGCTTCTATGCCCAGTGCCGTCTTCCCGGCCCCGCCGGCACCGGCGAGGGTCACCAGCCGGGAGACGCTCAGCAGCTCCAGGGTCCGCCGGACTTCGGCGGCGCGCCCGACGAACGAGGTGGACCGCAGCGGCAAGTTACCCCGCTGGCGCGGGTGCTGGTGCGTGCCGGTCCGTTGCCGCGGGATTCCCGGCGGCGCGGCCGGGGCTGGGGTGATGGCCGGGTCCTGCCGGAGGATCTGCTCCATGACGGCGCGCAGGTCCCGCGACGGGTCGATGCCGAGCTCGTCGGCCAGGACGCGCCGGGTCCGGGTGAACACCTTGAGCGCTTCGGCTTGCCGCCCGGCGTTGAACAGGGCGGTCATCAATTGACCCACGAGCCGCTCCCGGGCGGGTGCCTCCGCCACGATGGGCTGCAGGTCCGCGGCGACTTGCTCGTACCGGCCCAGGGTGAGCATCCGCTCGGCGCGCTCACCGACGGCGGCCAGGCGCAACTCGGTCAGCCGGGCCGCCTCGACTATCGTCCAGGCCTCACCAGCGAAGTCCGCCAGAGGCTCCGCGCGCCACAGGGCCAGCGCTTGGTCGTAGGCGGCGACCGCGTGCTCTGCGTCACCACAGCC
>WNGL01009469.1_pt1 | contig 11653 bp, 7 predicted proteins | sample 5400591 | NCBI WGS metagenome assembly WNGL01 (sample SAMN13153377, study PRJNA577476) | soil metagenome | isolation source: 80 cm soil or saprolite under Garry oak tree replicate 1 | place: USA:California | collected 2016-06-15
GCGAAGAATCTGGTCGCCCTCAAAACTTCACAATATTACAAGGATATTGATAGTGCAACTATTTCGCGGACGAGGCCAGCAGAAACCCCAATCAACCGCGGTACAGTCGGTAACACGGCTACTCCCTGAGACAAGCTGGGCTAACGAGCCACTGCCTTCAGGCATTCCACCAGAAGGTAAAGTCGTCGTGACCATTTCTCGCCAGTTTGGCAGTGGCGGCGCCGAGGTTGGGCGCATTCTGGCTCAAGAGAGCGGTCTCAACTACGTTGATCACCAGATCATCGACGAAGTAGCGCGACAACTGGGAGTAAAAGTGGAACAAGCAGAGCACCAGGATGAACAAACGTCCAGCACGGTTGGACATATCCTCGAGTCGATACAGTTGAGCAACCCCTTTGTGGTCAATTACAGTACCTTACTCGGGCAGGAGAAAGGGGCAACGCCGGCACAAGAGGCTACCTATTTTTACCTGACGCAGAAGGTGATACTGGAACTGGCAACAAAGGGCGACGCCGTCATCATTGGGCGCGGTTCGCAGTTTCTGTTGCACAATGCGCCGCGCACGCTGCATACCTACATCTTTGCTCCCCTGGACGAGCGCATAACATATGTTATGCAGCATTCCCAGCTTGATCGTAAACATGCAGCAGATTTGATAGAACAGCGCGACTATGAGCATGCCATGTACTTGCGCTTCAATTACGGGAATGATGGGCATGAGCCTGGCCTGTACCACCTGCTGATCAACACTAGCCTCTTCTCCTTTGACATGGCTGCCAGTCTAATACGCCAGGCTCTGCCACTGGTTCAACAAATAGGGATACGGCCTATCATCGATCAAGAATCGGGGTCATAATTGGCCGCGTCGGCATTAAGAATGGTTCCGACGCCCTTTGGACTTGCATTAGCCCCAACGTTCGGCCCGGCATACACAGCAGGCCCAGGCGGATCAGCCCAGCTACTGTTGGAGTCGGAGAACACAAAGGCGTAGCTGTGATTGCCAGCGGGCAGTGTTGTACTCGCCTGAAATACTGCCCCGCTGCTATAAGACCCACTGATTAGATTCATCGGGTAGGAGGCGCCATCCACGTAAAGCAGCGCTTGCGCCGGAGCTTGATTTGCCGTCTCCGTATAGGTTGTCTGGAAGGTGAAAAGCGTAGCGCTATTACCCACCGCCGGACTTACCGAAGAGCCGGTCAGCGCCATCGGGTTAATTTGTGGGTGCTCATCACCCTGGTAGTTGGCGACCCCTGAACCATCATTGAAGCTGAAACGGTAATAGTGCTTGCCGATCGAGAGGTTATTCATGCTGTACTTGTACGTGACACCTTTAACGTAGTTACTGCCTCCAGCTGGCGCCATCGTGTACGGTACTCCATCAACCTCGATTACCGTGCGCGTTGGCGCAGTATTCGTTGCCGATTTGTACTTTGCGACGAATGTCACGCTTGTTCCAGGCAGCGTCACTTCATTCACGATGCTCCTGTTCACATCGAAAGGATGCACCTCGGGTCCGAAGAAAGGAACGTCGTTCACGGGAAAAGTCACCGTGCCGCCGCTGGGATTGGAGAAGGTAAACGAAAAGCCATGGGTGCCTGCGCCGAGTTTGGTGCTGTATTGGTACAGGTAACCCCCCTTCGTCTTTCCCAGGTTGACCATTGGGAAGGTAGCGCTGTCGATAGTTACATTCGCTACCGCAGGAGTTTGTTGTGGCGTGTAAACGACACTAAACTTATACGTCGTATTTGTTCCGCCGATGACGGGAACGATTGCGCCTCCTCCGGATCCTACCTGTTGCGACGAATTAGGCAGCGAGGGCTGCTTTAAGATTGAATAGGCTGGCGGCAACGGCAGCTGGTTCAGTATGAGCGGTGACTGAGCCGTCTGCTTAAAGTCAAAGAAATCCATGAGATCACTGGTTTGTGCCAGCGCATCCCTTTGCCCAAGGTTCGGAAGATGCCAGTTTTCCTCGACGAACTTGTCAAACGAGGCAAACTCTCCTTGCGCGTGGGAGATATAGCCTGCTTTAGCATAAGGCGAGATAACTATCAGGGGTGTGCGCGGGCCAAGGCCAAAAGCATCAAGTTGAGGAGGTGGCACGTGGTCATAGAAGCCGCCCCAATCGTCCCAGGTCAGAAAGATCGCGGTATTGGCCCAGTAAGCACTGTTCATGATGCTCGATACTATTCCAGTAACAAAGTTCTGACCCAATTGCAGCAACTGAGCCGGGTGATCGCTCTGTCCCGGAGGAGGTGTAACCCAGGAAACAGCGGCGAGATTGCCAGATGTTATATCGGTCGTAACCTGGTTCACATTCTGTATATCGTTTGGCGAGCCTGCGAGGGATTGAATGAAACTGGGAGCATCCCAGTTGCCTCCCGTTGAATAGTACTTCCACGAAACATTGTTCTTCTGCAGAATATTTGGAAGGCCATTGATAGTATAACAGGGAAAAGTCCAAAGATGGTCATCTGCCGCATCTTTTGAATAGGCCATGGTATTCTGCGTTGAGTTGCAAGATTTGGGGGTGCTGGTGGTGTCAATGCCGCCAGATTGCGCTGTAACCATGGCAATGTGGTTGGGGGTGCTACTGCTTGCTATAGAAGTGAAGAAGTTATCGCTCAGCCCAAACTGTTGCGCGTATGCCCAGTAATTGGGAATATCGCTCTGCGTATATTGGACATATCCTTCCGCCGGGAATTCATCCATTGCGCCGTTATCCATGGCGGCATAAGCTGCTGGGCTGGTATGGTCAAGATCGCCGCGCGGTGGGTTGCTCGCGCGTGGTAAATCGCCTCTACCATTGACGCCAGGGAATCTGCCAAAATAATTGTCGAACGTGTGATTCTCCATCATAATGATGACGGCATGCGTAATAGGCGTTGCTGTGGTCGCATTTCGGTGCATCTGAGCGTTGGCAGTGTGCGCAGAGAATACTGGAAGCTCCCGTAACTCCCCTAAACCTGAAATGCATATCAGTATCAGAAGAATGTTCAACCCCTTGAAATGATACATAGTCCCCCCAAGAAATATTTGTCCAACAGTCTATCCTTTCCTCTTCTGCATAGGACTAATTCATAGCCGCGTCGGTCTCCGGGTCTCCCCCGCCAGGATAGATAATGGTTCCTGCTGGAACAGGTTGGGCGTTTGCTCCCACATTTGGCCCGGCGTAAACCTGAGGATTAAACGGATCGGCCCAACTGGTCAAAGAATCGCCAAAGACAAAGAAAAACGCGTGTTTCCCGCTGGGCAGCTTCGTTTGCGCCTGGAAGACTGCTCCTGCGCTGTAAGAACCGGAGACAAGCTGCATGGGATAGCTCGTTTTATCTACATAGAGCAAAGCCTGCGCGGGAGCCTCGCCGTTCACCTCTGTATAAGTCGTCTGGAAGGTATAGACGGTAGTACTCGTCCCCGATGTTGGAGAGACCGACGACTGTGAGAGCAGCAGCGGGGTAACCTGGGGGCTTGAGGTGCTCTCGTAAGTAGCAGCGCCCGATCCGTCATCAAAGATGTACCGGTGATAGTGCACACCGACAAACAGTGAGCTTAAGCTAACCGAGTAGGTCACTCCAGTCTTGTAGCTGGTGCCGCCTGTCCGCTGCATGGTATAGGGAACGCCATCAATATCGATCTCCGTTCGCGTCGGAGCAATGTTTTTCGGTGATGTGTATGTCGCTGTGAAGGTAACAGTCTGGCCTGCCAGCGCAACATTCGGAACAACGCCTGCGCTGGCGTTACCTACATTGAATGGATACACCTGGGGACCGTATAACGGTACGCCATTATCCGGCAGACTCACTGTGCCTCCCTGTCCGTCAGAAAAGGTGTAACTGTAAGTGTGTGATCCCACCCCTAGTTTTGTCTTGTACTTGTAAAGATTGCCTCCCCCGGTGACTGGTCCTACAAGTGACATAGCATCGGCCACGCCGTCAACATACACATCGTGCACGGCAGGAGTTCCAGACCCCATGTAGATGATACTGTAGGAAAATGTCTGCGTCTTCCCGCCCACAAAGGGGTTGAGCGATTTATGAAGCGCAGCCCCTCCACTCACTCCTGCCTGTCCCTTGGGTATTTGCAATATTGATGAAAAAGGCAGTTGTTTGAGAATAAGCGGCGCTTGAGGCGTTTGGCTGAAGGCAAAGTAATCCATCAAATCGCTTGTGCCTGTCAGCGAGTCGCGCTGACCAAGGTTCGGTAAACTGAAATCCTCTTCGATGAACTTGACAAACGAGCTAAATTCGCCTTGCTGGTGAGAAATATAGTTCTGCTTTGCGTAGGGGGAGATGACCAGCAGTGGAACGCGCGGGCCTAATCCCACCCCGTCGAGCTGCGGCGGCGCCACATGGTCATAGAAGCCGCCCCAGTCATCCCAGGTGACGAAGATGGCGGTGCTATTCCAGTAGGAGCTGTTCATAATAGTATTGACGGCATTGGTCACGAAATCCTGACCCGCCTCCAGCGCAACCGGAGGATGATCGCTTGCATTGGCAGGCGGAGTGACCCAGGATATATTGGCCATATTCCCTGCCGCCACATCTTGCGCAAATTGATTGGGATTGCCAACGTTGTTCGCCGATTGATAATCTGACTTGAGCACAATAGGAGCATCCCAGATATTTACTTCACTGTAGTACTTCCAGCTTATGCCGGCGCTATCAAGCTCCTTCGGCAGGCTATTCATATTGTAGCAGGGATAACCCCAGTAGGCTTGACCCGAAGCTGACTTAGAATCCATCAGGTCGTTCTGTATCGAATTACAGCCGTTTTCAGGGGTCGACGCGAAAATACCACCGTTCTGTGCTGCGACCATCGCGATATGGTTGGCCGCGCTATTGGTCGCCATGGATGTAAAGAAGTTATCACCCAGGCCGAACTGCTTGGCATAACTCCAATAATTGGGGATATCTGCCTGCGTATATTGGATATGCCCCCGCCCTGGAAACTCATCCATTTTGCCCCCATCCATAGCCGCGAACAGGGATGGACCATCGTGATTATAGTCCTCTGTAGGATTGCCGGCGCGTGACATGTTTGTTACGCCGTTTGCGCCGGGGAAACGCCCAAACATGTTGTCGAACGTGTGATTTTCCATCATGATGACAACAACATGATTGATTTTAGTGGCGGCTCCATTGCGGTGAATACTCCCGTTGGCGTTAGAGAGCGCAGCGGGAATCAGTCGCAAGGCCACCAGTCCTACAATGGCCAGCAGAGCCACCGTGATATACCCCCGTTTGATCTTATTCATATATCCTCCACTCAATTCGTTGGCGCCCCGCAAATGTCACCCTGAGCCGCCGCGAAGGGTCTCTCCCGCCCGACAAGGAAGCGGCCAGATGCTTCGCTGCACTCAGCATGACAGTGCTCTTACTTACTTAAGTGCATAATTTAGCCCCAACAATTGACTATAGATCCGTATCTACTGGAAAGCCCGGGTCCTCCTCGTTGCTCGAAGTAATCAGGGTTCCAGGTTTAACAGCAACAGCGAGCGCCCCCACGTTGGGACCAGCATAGACACTTGGAGCAAAAGGATCGGCCCAACTGCTGGCGGAATCGCTGAAGACGAAGAAAAACGAGTGCTTCCCGGTGGGAAGAGTCATCGTTGTCTGGTAAAGCGCGCCTGTGTTATAGGAGCCAGAGATATAGGTCAGTGAATACGCCGTACTGTCCACAAAGAGCTGAGCTTGTGTTGGCGCCTGGTTGGCCGCGTCCGCGTACGTTGTCGAGAAAGTAAAGGATGTCGTATTTGGTCCAGATGTTGGGCTAACCGACGAATTGGATAGCATCACCGGCGTAATCGATGGTTCCGTGCTCCCATTATAAGTAACCAGGTCCGAGCCATCGCTACTGTCGTCGAAGCGGAAGCGGAACGTGTGCTCCCCTACCGGCAGTGTATTCGTGCTATACGAATAGGTCACCCCTTTCGTGTAATTGGTTCCCCCCGACGGGGTCAGATTATAAGGAACCATGTCGATTAACACCTGGGCCAGCGTTGGCGCTTTGTTTGCGGGAGAGACGTACTGTACTGAGTAGTTGACCGTTTGCCCGGGCAGAGCTGTTGTAGTAATCGTCTTATTTTGCAGGTAGAAAGGATTGATATCCGGACCAGGAAACGGAACGTTATACGGGATGGTGAGCGTTCCCGTTCCATCGGAGAATGTAAAACTGAAGCTGTGACTGCCCAGTGCCAGCTTGGTGCTGTACTGGTAAAGCGTCCCTCTGGGGGCTGGTCCCATGTTGGTCATCGCATGAGCCACCCCGTCAATGATCACATTATGGATCGCCGGAGTGCCAGTTTTCGTATAGAGGATGCTGTACGTAAAAGTATCATTCGTTCCTCCTTGTGTGGGGCTGACCGCTCCTGGGGCCTGGCTAAGCAGAGGCACCACGAGCGTTCCCGTAAAGGGCAGTGCATTGAGGATCAAAGGCGCCTGGGGTGTCTGGGTAAAGTCAAAGAAATCCATGAGATCGCTTACCTGTGACGACGAATCGCGTTGGCCCAGGTTACTCAACCCGAAGTCTGTCTCGACGAACTTCGCGAATGAACTGAACTCCCCAAGCTGGTGAGAGATGTAACCGGGTTTGGCGTAGGGCGAGATAACAATCAGCGGGACGCGCAGGCCCAACCCGCGCCCATCAAGTTGCGGCGGAGCCACGTGATCGTAGAAGCCGCCCGCTTCATCCCAGGTCAGAAAGATCGCAGTATCCTGCCAATAGGCACTGTTCATGATGGCACTGGTAATTTTGGTTACGAAGTTTTCCCCTCCCTGGAACGGCAAAGGGGGATGATCTGTGTAGTTCCCGGTTGGAGTGACCCAGGACACCTTAGCCATCTTGCCAGCTTTCACATCTTTCAGGAACCGGGTGCTGTCCTTGATGATATTCTGTGTGTCACTCGTATTGAGGTGCTGGATCACCGAAGGCGCATTCCAGATGGGAACCGAACTATAGTAGCGCCAGCTTATGCCGGCGCTATCCAGCTCTTGAGGCAGGCTGTTGATGGAGTAACAAGGATATGACCAGTAGGGAGTGCCCCCCGCGTGCATAGAGTAGAGAATCGTGTTTTTTGGCGAGTTGCAGCCGTTACCCTGCGTCCCATCGACGCCCCCCGTCTGTGCGGCAACCATATTCACATGATTAGGCGTGCTGCTCGTCGCGTCAGAGCTGAAGAAGTTATCGCCAAGACCAAACTGCTGCGCGTAGCTCCAATAGTTGGGAATATCCGCCTGCGTGTACTGGACATAGGCATGTGAAGAGAAGCCATCCATCGCCCCCCCATCGATTGCGGAGCGCGTGGATGGATCATCGTGGTTGAGATCTGTAACTATCGGGTTAGAGGCGCGCGGCAAATCAGACCTGCCGTTAGCGCCGGGGAATGTTCCAAACATGTTATCGAACGAGTGGTTCTCCATCATGATCACCACCACGTGTTTGATAGGTGTCGTCGCCGCCGCTTTGTGCAGAAGCGCGTGGGCCGGGTGTGAAGTGTTAGCTGGCAGAAAACGCCAGGTCCCAATGCCCACAAATACTAAAAGTCCCATCATAGAAATTAATCGAACAAAATGACGCATGAACAACCCCATTTCTATAAGTTATTGCATGGTTATGCGTAAGTGTTGTGTTTGAACACTGATTAACCCGCAATCAGTCAACGCGCGTGGGTGATCCCCCTGCCCCAACCATGCTCGCGCTAACTGGCTCGCCTCGTATCGCTCGCAGCAGGTGCTGCTCCACACGTCTGGCATTCCCCTCAATGGTGAAACGTTCCCGCGCCGTTCTCAGCGCAGCCTTCGCGAGTCGCTCACATTCATCAGTATTTTCCAGGAGGCGCGCGATCGCGGATGCCAGAGCCTGTTCATCGCCTGGCGCAACAAGCAGGCCGTCCACTCCATGTGTAATAATTTCAGCCGGTCCCCCCACGTCTGAGGCGATGACAGGCAAACCCCGCGCCATAGCTTCAGCAATCACCAGGCCGAACGGTTCTTGCCACAGAGATGGTACCAGCATCATGTCCGAACGGTCATAGTATTCGATCAATTCATCCTGTGGCACTTTGCCGTGGAAGGTAACGAGCCCTGCCAGGCGTTTCTCTTGCATGAATGTTTGCAACTCGCGGATATAGACTTCGTCTCCATCGCCAAAGATATGCAGGCGCAGGTCTGTTCTTTGCTGCCCCCTGGTGAGCACGTCAAGCGCCTTCAGTATGATCAGGAGGCCCTTCTCGGCGCGCAATCGGCCCGCGTAAAGTAATTGTTTGTTCGTGAGCGCTTCTTCCTCGGGCGCGATAAATCTGGCCCCTACATTTCTCGTCACGCGCGGAAGATCGAAGAAGCGCGCAGCTATGCCATTGTAGATGACCTCAATGCGCTGAGCAGCGCAGCCCACCTCGACATACTTCTGCTTGACCGTCTCGCTCACTCCGATGAGCGAAGTGTAGGTAAGCGCAGGAACCCTCCCTATCAACAGTTGCTTAAACCAGCGCAGGCGCAGATTCGATTGCTCGGTCTCGGGCGAAAGAGCGTAGGGCAGCCAGTAGCTTCCCAGGTGGAAGACGATAGGGATGGTCAATTCAGGCAGCACAGAGAGCAGCGAATTAATACCAATGCCATTGACCTCCCAAATATAGAGCGCGTCGGGCCTGTTCGCTGCAATGACGCGCCGCAACTCTTGCGCATTGGCAGCATTATGATAATCCCGGTAGAAATCGCTTAGCTTACTGAACTGCTGCCAGATCGAGCGCCTTCGATCGAAATGCGCAGACATCCCCGGGCGCAGCGTGCGCCATACCCGCCCATCCCGCTGCGCCTTTGGGAGTCCATACCAGCTGGTGAGCGCCAGCACTTCGTGGCCCAACTCCTCCAACCCACCTGCAATGTCCCGCGCCAGTATTTCCGCCCCACCCTCCACATGTGGTGGATAGAGATTGCTGAGTAGCAAAATACGCATAATCTGCCCTCTACAAATTATTCCTTAGCCCAGTGTAACCCATCGCTAGTAAAGGATATATTGAGAGATGGTTGAGAAACCGCTACAAAAACGGCCATTTCATAACAAAGTCTTAACCAATGCTTTGCCTCTTCCCCGCTTCCCCCTGGTACACTTGCAAAAAGGATAAAATCTTTTAGTAGAGCGAGGTTGTATGCGTATGCGTATTTTGTTCCTCACCCCATATCCTCCATCGCGCATCCGTGTGCGTGGCTACGAGTTTCTGACTCAACTTCATCGTAACCATGATGTAATCGTAATGACACAATGCGCATCGGAGCAGGAACAGGCGGATGTGGAGACGCTGCGGCAACGCGGGTATGAAGTAGTGGTAGTGCAGGAAGCAAAGCGCGAGGCCATGCTGCGTAGTGGATTGGCGCTGTTCAGCATGCAACCACTACAGGTGGCCTATGCTCGCTCAGCTCGTTTTACGCGGGCATTTCAAGAGATCTGCGCGCAACGAACCTTCGACGTAATACACGTAGAGCACCTGCGCGGCATCGCTTCTATAGCAGCGCATACCCACCCAATCGGCCCCCTCGTCTGGGACGCTGTAGACTGCATCAGTCTTCTCTGTAAGCATGCTGCTAAGGCAGGTCCAACGCTGCAAGTGCGCGCAGTAGCCTTACTGGAAAAGAAGCGCACGCAGCGCTACGAAGCTAGCATGGCGCAGCGATTCCACCATATAACGGTCACTTCAGAGCGTGACCGCCAGGCCCTGATTGATTTACAGCGCTCGCGTACAGGCGATCTCACAAGCAGCGATGACGCGTTGGGCGCAGGTATACAAGTGCTGCCCAATGGCGTCGACCTCGACTATTTCCGTCCGCTCAACCAGCCACGCCGCCGCTTCAATATCGTGTTCTCAGGCAAAATGAGCTACCACGCAAATATAGCGACCGCGCTATTTTTACACCGGCAGATCATGCCTTTGATCTGGCAGCAGAGGCCGGAAGCCACGCTGACGATAGTCGGCAGCAAACCGCCAAAATCACTGCAACTCTTAGCCCGTGACCCCCGTGTGGAGGTAACCGGCTACGTAGCCGATATGCGCCCGTACGTCGGGCGCGCCGGGGTCATGTTGAGTCCCATGGTCTACAGCGTCGGCATTCAAAATAAGGTGCTCGAAGCCATGGCCCTCGGCACACCCGTTGTGATTGCAGCGCAGGCAGCCGGGGCTCTTGGCGCTCGTTCCGGTCGCGATCTACTGGTGGCGAGTTCCGCGCAAGAATTTGCCGGGGCCACCTTACGCCTGATGGATGACGCTGCATTACGCGCGTCGCTTGGCCAATTCGGACGCGAGTACGTAGAACATCACCATGATTGGGACGTGCTGACCGGCAAGCTGGTCGAAGTCTACCGGCAAGCAATTGCTCATCATACAGTCAATAACCCTGCATCCCCCAACGTCGGGGCTCGTTTTATCGCGTCCGCGGGTGTTGAAAGGTAAATTCGTCTGTGCTATACAACCCCGTTTTACTTTCAAAAATGCTCCCCCCTACGCATAACGACAGAGCGGCCTTAGAACGCCTCTTGCAGATAGTTGCAGCAGATGCGCTTGCCTCGGGAGAGCCTATCAAACTAGATTCAAATGAAGCATTACTGCGCCTCATCCCCGTCCTGTGCGCCTATTTCTCTCGTGAGGAATTAACGGACCTGCTTGGCAAGAAGGCGACCGCCAGCATCATCGAGCTGCATCAACTGGAGATAGTGCAAAACCTTTTCCTGGAGGGGCAACTTCAGCAGCTATTACATACGTTCAACGAGGCGCGTATTCCTCTTATGCTCTTTAAGGGTCCCGCCCTTGCCCACACCATTTATCCCGACACAAGCTTGCGCACCTACCACGACTTTGATGCCTTTATCCATGCCGGTGATATAGAGCAAGCCAATCGCTTGCTGGCGCAAATGGGCTATGTCTTCTATGAAGAGTACCGTTCAAATGCCATTGATAACAGCCGTACAGGCTATAACTATACCCTGCATCAACAGGAATCCTGGCTAAAGGTAGAGATTGAATTGCATACCGCGCCGCATCCGAGCGACATTGGCACGCTTTTTGCTATAGACGCCCTGTGGGCAAGGGCACAATCCATCGTGGTGCTGGGCGAGCCAACATTGACCATGCGCCCAATCGACCACCTGCTGTACCTATGTTGGCACTTTCGCTTCCATAGCTTTTCCCGATTGCTCTGGCTCTATGACCTGGTGGTTATGCTGCGGTCTGCAGGTTCGGAACTCGACTGGACAGAACTTATCGACGCGGCACGACATCTCCAATTAGCAACGACGCTGTACTACTGCCTTTCCATAGCGCGGCTGGAGTATTTAAAGCCGCCCTGCATACTCTCTTTCCCTCGCCAGCCGCGCTGGCCAGGCGTTACATGGATCATTCGCGCTTGCCGCTGCAGCTCTATTTCCTTTTCTACCTGCTTCATCCATGGATCACCGTAGCCAGGGGAATCCGCTACCTCCTGGGCAACAAACGTAGGAGCCAATAATAAATGATTACACCATTTGTCAGCGTAATCATTCCTTTTTCAAAGCCAGACCTGGCTAAAGTTGTCCTTGAAAAACTCACGCGGCAGACATACCCTGCCGCAATGACCGAGATACTCCTCGTAGGGCCTGAGAGTAGCGCGCTGGCCAGCGAGCGCATCCAGGC
>WNGL01019775.1_pt1 | contig 11653 bp, 8 predicted proteins | sample 5400591 | NCBI WGS metagenome assembly WNGL01 (sample SAMN13153377, study PRJNA577476) | soil metagenome | isolation source: 80 cm soil or saprolite under Garry oak tree replicate 1 | place: USA:California | collected 2016-06-15
AGCTCTGCAGGGAAGCGAATCATCTCTTCCCGGTCGGCAAGTATCCTTCCGCCAAAGAAGAATGCCCCGACCGCAATCAACAGGAACAGATTCGAAACTCCGCGCAGAACCATCTTCCACATTAAAGAGCCTTGGGCCACGCGCAATCGCCGCGCCATCCAGCGTAAAGCAGAATAGCACTCCTCATCCGCTGACAACTCCCGTCGCGAAGGCGTTACAAACTGCCTCCCAAACGATACAATCCGAGGGGAATCCCTTCGAAGGTCGAGAGGTCGGCTCGGCACCGGCAAGAGTTCTGTCCCAAAAACCTGAGCCTACATCAAGAGCCAAATCCGACGGGTCTCCGGCAGAGCCAGCCGACTGCAAGCATGCAAGGAAGGCACAAATGACAACCCCACAAGCCCAGACCTGGAAGAGTTCCCCTTTCACCATCGAACGCAAAGAAGGCAAAGCTCCCGGTACGGTGATCTTCCGCCTCTCCGGTCCCTTCACCGCGCGCGACATGTACAGCTCGCAATCCCCAGCCACCTTGCAGAGTCTCTTCGATCTCCAATCGACGCCCGGCAGCGAGCCAACCGCCGTGAACATCCTGGACCTTACCGACGTTCCCTACATGGACTCCATGGGCCTGGGAATGATCGTCACACATCACGTCCGGTGCCAGCGCAACGGCGTACGGCTCTGTGCCGCCGGCGTAGGCCCTCGTGTCCTCCAACTCTTCAAACTCACCAAGGTGGACGCTGTCATTCCCATGGCCGTCACAGTTGAGGAAGCGGACTCCCAGTAAAGGACGTTCGGCAGGTAGCCCTTCCCGGATGCATACCTATTGCCGCCGGTGGTATTCTCCGGTCATCAGATTCCCCAGGAGATCGAAAATGTCTTTGCGCATCAACGACACCGCACCCAACTTCACCGCCGAAACGACCCAGGGCCGCGTCGATTTTCACGATTGGATCGGAGACGGCTGGGCCATTCTTTTTTCCCACCCCAAGGACTTCACCCCGGTCTGCACCACCGAGCTCGGTTACATGGCCGGCCTCGCCCCCGATTTCAAGGCGAGGAATTGCAAAATTATCGGCCTCAGCGTCGATCCCGTCGATAACCACGCCAAATGGGCCGCCGACATCGCCGAAACGCAGGGCCATGCCGTCAATTACCCGATGATCGGCGATCCAACACTCGAAGTCGCCAAGCTCTACGACATGCTTCCCGCCGAAGCCGGCGATAGCTGCGAAGGCCGCACCGCCGCCAACAACGCCACCGTCCGCACTGTCTTCGTTGTCGGTCCGGATAAGAAGATCAAGCTCATGCTCAGCTATCCGATGACCACAGGCAGAAACTTCGACGAGGTTCTGCGAGTTCTGGACTCGATTCAGTTGACCTCAAAACATCAGGTGTCAACGCCGGTGAATTGGAAGCCAGGGGAAGATGTCATCATCGCTGGCTCTGTCACCGACGAACAAGCGCGTGCGAAATATCCCGATGGGTGGCGGGCACCCAAGCCTTACCTCCGCATCGTACCTCAACCGAAATAGGCATCGATTGGACCCTGTTCAGGAGAGCCGTTTTCATTTGTTTGTGAGAGGAAGAACGATATGGAAATCCAACGTTTCTACCTGGCCTGCCTCGCACACGCCTCCTACCTGGTTCGCGATGGCAACGAAGCCGCCATTATCGATCCCCAGCGTGACGTGGATCTCTACATCGATGAAGCGCACCGCCTCGGTCTGAATATTCGCTGGGTAATCGAAACTCATCTCCACGCCGACTTCGTCTCCGGTCACCTCGAGCTCGCTTCCCGAACCGGCGCCACCATCTGCATTGGTGCCGGCTCCGGTGCTCTGTTTGAACATCGCGATCTGCAGGAGAACGACGAGCTACCGCTGGGCGCGGCCAGATTGCGAATCCTTTCAACTCCCGGTCACACAGAAGAGAGCATCTGCATCGTCGCTTACGAAGCTGGCAAGACGGAGCCTCGGGCCGTCTTCACCGGCGACACACTCTTCATCGGAGACGTTGGGCGGCCTGACCTTTCTCCCACCAAAACTCCGCAGGAACTGGCGTCCATGCTCTTCGACAGCCTGCACCAAAAGCTTCTCACTCTTCCCGATGAGACGCTCGTCTTCCCCGCGCATGGAGCCGGTTCCTTATGCGGCCGTCAGATGAGCAGCGACGATAGTTCAACCATTGGCAAGGAGCGCCATCTCAACTACGCTCTTCAACCGACCGATCGCGATCAGTTTGTTTCCCTCCTTACAGCCGAAATGCCCTCGCGCCCCGGCTACTTTCAGGACGAAGTCGCGCGCAACCGCGCCGGTGCCCTTCCGATTGAAAAACTCGAACCGGTACGTCGACTCGATCCAGATGAGCTCGTCGCACTTCAGTCCTCCGGAGCGGTAGTGCTCGATACCCGTCCGCCCGTTCAATTCGCTGCAGCGCATGTCCCCGGCTCGATCCACATTGGCCTGTCAGGACAGTTCGCCTCATGGGCTGCTCGCTTGCTTGGCATCGATGCAAAAGTGGTGCTAGTCGCTGAAGACGACTCGGCCATCGAAGAGTCCCGCCTGCGCCTCGCCCGCGTCGGTCTCGAAAATGTAGTAGGCGCATTGGCCGGAGGCATTCTCAGCTGGGTCGAGGCAGGCAAAACCGTCGATTGGATTGATCAGGTTTCTGTGCAGGATCTGGCACAGCTCATCGAATCCAATCCAGAGAGTTGGACGCTAATCGACGTGCGCGAGAAAAGTGAACGCCTATCCGACGGCGTAATCCCTGGCTCGCTGTCTATCCCTCTTCCCGAATTGCGCGCGCGGGTCGCCGAACTAGCCTGCGCCTCCAACATCGCTGTGCATTGCAAAGGTGGCTATCGCAGCTCCATCGCTGCCAGCCTTCTGCAGGCGTCGGGTGTACCTGTCGTGGCTAATATCGTCGGTGGATACGATGCCTGGGCACTCTCTTTCCCACCCTCGAAGCAGGTACAGTCAGGTTTAGAAACCGCAAAATCTGCGCACTAGATTCGGTAGCTCAGGCCATCGCGTTATACTAGCCCGTCACCGAATTTAGGGAGAACTCTGCATGTCTGAGAAAACGTTTGCTCGCTCGGTTGCCATGGCCGTCGCCGCCTTCACCGCCACCCTCGCCTTGTCCCAGGCGCCTCCGGCCGTCCTTACGATCCACGCCGATCAGCCAGTCAGCGCCGTCAGTCCAACTCTTTACGGCCTCATGACCGAGGAAATCAACTTCTCCTACGATGGCGGACTTTACGCCGAGATGGTCCGTAACCGCACTTTTCGCGCCGATTGGGGCGGAATCCAGTACTGGTACCTCCTGGAAGACGGCAACGCCAAAGCCAAAATCGAAGTCGACCCAAAGACCGGCCCTAGCGAGGCCCTGAAATCCAGCCTCAAACTTGAAGTCGAACAGGCCGATCCACACAATCAAGCCGGCGTCTTGAACGTAGGCTACTGGGGCATGAAGCTCAACCCCAACACTGCCTACAAAGGCTCCTTTTACGCGAAGGCCGATTCTGGGGATTTGGGTTCAGTGACGTTCAGCCTCGTGAACGACGACAGCGGCAAGGTACTGGCAACCGCGTCGGTCGCGTCCTTAGGCACGTCGTGGAAGCAACACGAATTCACCTTGAAGACGGGAGCAATCCAAGCCTCTGCCGGCAATCACCTCGTTCTCTCGGTCGGCCATGCAGGAACGTTGTGGCTTAACCTCGTTTCCTTGTTTCCGCCTACCTATCACAACCGCGTAAATGGCAACCGCATCGACCTGATGGAAAAGCTTGCGGCCATGCATCCAACCTTTCTGCGCTTCCCCGGAGGCAACTACCTCGAGGGCGATCACATCCCCGAGCGCTTCGAGTGGAAGAAAACCATCGGCCCGCTCGTGGACAGACCCACACACCCCAGCCCGTGGCATTACCATTCGTCCGACGGGCTCGGTCTTCTTGAGTTCCTGGGTTGGTGCGAAGACCTCAAGATGCAGCCGGTACTGGCGGTCTATGCCGGCTACTCCATGATGCAGGAGCGCGTGAAACCCGGCCCCGACCTCAACCCGTATGTGCAGGACGCTCTGGACGAGATCGAGTACGTAACCGGCGCAGCTGACACCAAGTGGGGCGCCGTCCGTGCGCAGAACGGCCATCCTGAGCCCTTCAAGCTGACCTACGTAGAAATCGGCAATGAAGACTTCTTTGACCAATCCGGCAGCTACGAAGGTCGCTATGCGCAGTTCTACAAGGCCATCAAGACGAAGTATCCGGATCTGCAACTCATATCCACCATGCCGCTCAAAGGCATGAAGCCCGACGTTCAGGATGATCACTTCTACGTGCGCGCCACTCAGAACTTCAAAGATGCCATGCACTACGACAAGACCGACCGCAACGGCCCCAAAATCTTCGTAGGCGAGTGGGCTACACGCGAAGGCGCACCCACGCCCAACTTCAACTCTGCCCTCGGCGATGCAGCTTGGATGACCGGCATGGAACGCAACAGCGACATCGTCGTGATGGCGGCCTACGCTCCGTTGTTGGTGAATGTGAATCCCGGCGGCATGCAATGGGAGTCGGACCTGATCGGCTATAACGCGATGAAGAGCTACGGCTCGCCGAGTTACTACGCGCAGGTCATGTTCGCGTCCCACCTTGGCGACCATACCCTTGCCTCAAAGTTGGAAGGTGCCGGACCGAAGCTCTTCTACTCTGCCACCAAAGACGCCGCGAAAAAGCGGCTCTATCTGAAGGTGGTCAACGCTTCGTCAACTCCGCAGTCGCTCGAGATTGACCTGAGCGGCGCCAAAGTGGCCAGCGCTGCAAAACTTGTGAGCCTCAGCGCGCCCGACACGCAGGCCACGAATACCATCGATGATCCTAGCCGCGTAGTACCCGTTGAATCTGTATTGAATGTTCCCGGCAGCAAATTCCACCACACGCTGCCCGGCTACTCAATTCAGGTCATTCAACTGACGTTGAAATAGAAACCACGCATTACACAAGCAAAGGGCCGGAACCCGCAAGGTTCCGGCCCTTCGCATTCCCGCTGAGCCCTAACTTAATCCTGTGCAGCCCAAGCCAGCCCATCCGGTCCGTTCACATCGATGCGCCCAACCATTTCCAGCGTCTTCAGGTCGATCACCGCAACGTAGGCGTCTTGCCCGCAAGCCACATAAGCCCGCGCTCCGTCCGGTTGCATCTGGATGCCGCCCGACCCGTGGACGTTCGCCAATCGCTTCACTTCTTTCCGCGTTGCAGCGTCCAGAATCACTAACGCCGAACCCGGAGTAACCAGAACTTGCTTTCCATCTGGCGTGAACTTGAGTCGATTCGCGCCGCGCACATTCGCTGCCAGCGTCTCCACAACCCGCTTCGAGGCCAAATCAATTACCGAAATCGTTCCATCCCAGGCATTCGCGATCCACGCTTCCTTGCCGTCCGGCGAAACATCGAAGCCTTCCGCACCGCCGCCAACCGGAATCACAGTCTCGTTCCAATCGCCGCCGGGAGGACCAGGCATCGGACCACGCGGCGGACCACCCGAACCAGCACCCGGTGGCGGACTCATCCCCGGCGGTGGCCCCGGCGGCATCCCTCCCGCCGCACCTTCCGTCTTCTCCAAGACCGTCACAGTCGCCGAATTCACATTTGTTGTCACAATACGTTTTGCGTCAGGAAGAACGTATAGCATGTGCGTCCGGTTTTGCCCGGTGCCCATGATCCAATCCACCGTCCCGGACGCCGGATCGTAGCTACCAATTGCCTTAGCCGCTTCAGCCGTAAACCAGACTTTCCCCTGCGCAAACATCAGCCCGTGCGGCCCGCGCAAGGCTCCGAGGTCTATCTGCGGCAGAGGCTTCTGCCCCACAAGATCGATAACCGCCAAAGTGTGTAATGCGCCAAACCCATAGTTCGAAACGTAAGCGGTTCGCCCATCGGCCGACGCGACAACTTCATGCGGATCATTGCCCACCGGAATCCGCGCCAGGATGTGAAGTGTATTTGGATCTACAATCGACAGCGTGTGGTCCTGCTTTGAGAGCGCCAGCAGTGCTCTCTTAGGCGTCGATTGCGCAGAAGTCTGCAAGGAGAAAAGCGCCGAAAAAACCAGCGTTCCCAAGAGACGGAAAGCAGTCGTCCTCATTGTCATGCGTCTTAGGCTACACCAGCAAAGTGCTAGACAAACATATCCTGGTCAGCTCCAATTCGAGCTGGCCGCGACTGGCGTTTACCCGTCGTCAGAACAGTGAGAAAAGCCTTTGCTGAAGCGATCATCGCTGAGATCTGCCGCGCCGGCCGGCTTACACTTTCTGCCACAACAGTGCTCGCATGCTCAACGCCATCCAGCACGCTCGTGAACATGGCATCAAGCCTGATCGTCTGCTGGTGTACGCGCTGCAGCACTTCATCGGCAGAAACCTGGAACTCCGCGCCTTGCTCGCGCAGATTATGCGCCAGTTCCGCCAGATCGGTGGCAATAGACTCCAACTTTGGCCCCAGACGATCAAGCAATTCCCGCGACTTCGAGAGAACAGGCGTTATGGAAGCCCGAAGTTCTTGAACTTCCACTTGCACCGACGAAACAGTCTTGCGAATCGTCATGAAGAACGCAAGGAGAATGATGGCCTGCGCCAGAAGTGCTACCCCGGTGAGGCCGACAAAGACAAGTAAGAGTGTTTCATTGTTCATATTTGGCACCAACTGATCGTACGCCGGCCCATGCTGCCTTGCTCGGCCTTTCAGCGCCTCTTCCGAAAACGAAAAGAAGGTCTATTGCAAAACTGGCGCACCGGCTCACAAAGCCGCTCACTCCTGGGCCCAGGGCACACCAAACCTCTTCACCCGACGAAGCCTGGACTCGAAAGGGTCCAGGCCAACGGGTCCAGACAGGTCCGGATTAGACTCCGGGCTCTGCGCTCGATTTATAAGCTTCGCGACCAGCTTCTACGGCTGCGCCCACTCTTGTGGTTTGCTCGCTGACCAGGTTCTTGCCCCGCTCAACAAAGTCCTCCCACTGAGCTCGCCCGCGATCAACCACTTCGCGCCCGCGACCAACGTATTGGCCTACCTGCTCCTTGCCCTTGTCAACCAGTGTGCCAACCTGCTCTGCAGCCTGCCTTGAGCGTGCCCGCAGGTATTCGGTTCCCTCACGCGCACCCTGTGCCAGATCTTCTCTTGTCTCGCGACCACTCTTGGGGGCATACAAAATACCGATAAGAGCTCCCACGCCGAGACCCGCTAAAAACCACGCAACGCCTTGAACTCTGTTTGTATCTTCACTCATGATTGATATCTCCTTCTGCTCAGTTTCTAGGAAGCCTGAGCGTATCAAATTCCCCGACGTGCCGCAAACTCCGTGTCCGTCGCCCAGCCTTATCCGAAGACCGGCGTCACAATCAGGCTTTGGCGAACCTCGGAATTCTGATGCCGGTGTCCGGCAGGGAGCAAAATGACAAAATGAAGAAACAACCCCTCTAGAATTCCAGTCGCGCGGATACCTGTCCAGTACGCGCACCGCCGAAGTCCGATCCAATCGTGCCGGCGACCAAGCCGAAGCTGGAATTGCTGAGATCCATGTTCGGATCACCGAGATTGGTGTGGTTGAGGACGTTGGTAAACGTGCCTTCCGCCTTCAGCCGTAACCGCTCCGTTATCAGGAACGTCTTGCTCAGTCCGGCTGACAGGTTCACCAGTCCCGGTCCTTCCACTGTGCCCACCTGGCTGTTGCCAAAGCGGCCGATTGGAAGGGGATGCGGGCTCAGTGGATCGCCGGTGAGCGGATTGAATCCAGCGCCCGTAGTGCAAGGATTGCCGGCCGTCCACGTTGTGTCGCCCGGGCAGGCAAACGCAGCGGCATTGGTCCAATTGAAGCGATCCTTCCCTGCCGGATTGACGCTTGTGCCGGTCAACTGGTCCGGGTGCTGGTTGCGATGGCCGCCATCGAAGCTGCCGGTCCCGTCACCAAAAGAACCATTCAGGCCCGAACCGGTCCCGGAGGGGTCGCCCTGTCCGTTGGGGAAGTACGGCGTCAGGTACGGACCCGACTGTACGGTTAGGATCGACGAAAGCCGCCAACCACCCGCGATCATGTCGGCAGCCCGGTTCATTGAAGACCCGAACATCTTTCCACGTCCGAACGGCAGATCGTACAGCGCGGTCGTGTTCCAGCGTAGCCGCCGAGTGCCGTAGGCATTGCCGAAGTCCACATGTCGGTTCAGGATCGAAGTGGCGCGCTGCCCGCCGTTCTCCCCACCGAAGCCGGTGTTTGCCGGCCCCTGGTTGTCAGCCAGATTCTTGGCCCAGGTGAAACCGGAGTGGAATTCCAGCCCCTGCTGCAGCCGATGGCTGCCTTCGACTTGGAGCGAGTTGTAGCTCTCATTTGCCCCGGTGATACGGGCGTTGACGCGTCCCCAATTCGGGAAAAGTCGAGAGCTTATCGGTGCATTGAACGCGGACAGTGTGGTCGAGTAAGGCAGCGTGTTCTCGTCCGGCGCCCAAACAAGCTGGTGCGTCTCTGAGCCGATGTATGTAATCCGCGCCGCATACCCCGACCCGAAGTCGTGATCAATTCCTAGCGACCACTGCTCGGTATAGGGATCTTTCCAGTTGGCGCTGTTCGCCGTTCCAAAATAGTCCGTCCCGTAGCAGTTGGTGCACCCGTTGCCACCCGAGCCGGGATCGATCTGAGGCCACTGGTAGCCAATTGCATGCGTCGCTGAGTTATACGAATTAGAGAATTGCTGCGTGTAGGCCTGCAGCGTCCCAGTCAGCGAGTAGAAGCTTGAGCCGAGCATGTTGATGTTGTAGATGCCCATACCGCCGCGGATCGCCCACTTGTCATCGCCGAACGGGCGATACGCAAAACCGAAGCGCGGCATGAAACGCAGATGGGGATATTTCTTCAGGCCCGTGGGATAGCCTGCCGTGCTATTGCCCTGCACCTGCATGCAAGGCGCTCCATTAACTGTGGCTGAATTCGTTGCCGTCACGCCATCGGGATCGCAAGCATTGGCGCTGGCCAGAAAGCCCTGCGCCAGCAGGTCCTGCTTGCCTTGTGGATACAGCGCGCGGCCGGCCTTGGCCACGCTCGGATCGAAGTTCCCGATGTCGCCATATTTGTCGTAGTAACCGGGATGCAATTCGTAGCGAAGTCCGTAGGAGAGCGTCAACCGAGGGTTGACGCGCCACTCATCCTGCGCGAAGAAATGATAGTGTCCCGAAATGCCGTCGTTGTCCTGCTTCACCACGTCATAGAAGGTCTGGTTCGGCAACCCCAGCAGGAAGTCTGCAAAGTCCACGCCCGTGAACAAGCCGACACTGCCGCTTGTGTTGAACGTGTAGGTGCCGTAATTGTCAGCACCGTTGAATCCCAGAGGAGAAATCGCCTCCAGCGTCTGGATGTCGGTACCAAACTTCATAGTGTGGTTGCCCTTTGTCCAGATCAGCGCATCGTTGTACACGTAAGTAAACGACTTATTCAAGCGCGTCAAGCGATCGGCATCAAGACCTTGCAGGTTATTGAAATCCATCTCCGGCACGCCGTTATAGAAAAGATTCTGCAAGCCCTGCCAGCCCTGCTGGTTCGTCCAGGCCAGACCGTTGAAGCTGTTGCTCGCGCCGGAAGTGTAGCGGGTAAACCCGAAACCTGCTTCATTCACCAGGTTGGGCTTGATGATCCAGTTAGTGTCCACCTTCAAGACCCTGCTTTGGCTTGTGTTCACCGAAGAGGGAAGGTTCAGGTTCTGCGGGCTGTTCGTCGGAAAGTTCTTCCACGTGAAGCGCCCCCAAACCAGGAATTTCTGGTTCGCTCCGACATATTGATCACCGCGCACATCGAACTGATTCGAATGCCCGCTCTGATCAATCTGGCTGAGTGACGAGCTGGGGATGGACGTGCCATAGCTGCCGCCCGTGTAAGGATTTCGCAATCCAGTAAATCCTGCCGAGTCGTATTTCGAAAAATCGCCTTGCTTCATCAGCGTGCTGGGCACCTTCTCTAATAGCGTTGTCTGCGCAGGATGACGCCATCCCTCGTAGGCACCATAGAAGAAGGTCTTGCTGTGTCCGTTATAAAAGTGCGGAATCATCACCGGACCACCGGCGCTGCCGCCAAACGTGTCGCCGTGAACGCTCGCCTTGCTCGTCGTCGTTGGATAGGTGTACGGTATCGCGTCGAACGCAGAACTCTGGTAGTACCAGAATCCGGAGCCATGCAGGCTGTTGCTGCCGCCTTTGGTTGTAACTACGATCTGACCCGGATCGCCAAACTCGGCGTTTGCGAGCACTCCGTCGGCGCGAATCTCAGAGATGGATTCCGTCGAAGGAAATGCGTTTCCGATGAAGCTGCCACCCGCCGGATCCTTCAGCGTGACGCCGTCAACCGTGACTTCAGTCTGGTAAGGCAATGCGCCCTGCAGCGAGATGCCGGAACTGTCGTCCTGCACACCGGGAAGCGTACCCAGAATATTGGAAGCGCTCGTGCCGTTGAAACTGGCCCGTGTATTCACAGGCAGATTGGTAGCGTCGTCTGCGGTAAATGTGCCGCTCACCGTTGGCGATTCCGTCTCGATGGCGCTTACGTTCTCGCCCGAGACCTGAACGGATTGCTGAACAGCACCCACCGCCAATTGAGCGTCCACTCGCAACTCCTGGCGGACGGTCAGCGTGACGCCGGAGGCTGACCATTTTGCAAAGCCCGCAGCCACCACATCCACCATGTAGTGTCCCGCTTTCACATCGACGAAGCGGTAATCGCCAACATCATTCGACTTGGCGGTCCGAGTTGCACCCTCATCCAGGTTGGTGAGGGTTACCACTGCGACTGTGACGGCCGCGCCCCCGGGATCCTTGATGGATCCGACAATCGCGCCCTGCGTAGACTGCGCCCAGTTCTGTATGCAAGCCAACGCAAGCATCAGCATCAGTCCGATCAACGCCATCGGCATGCGCTGATTCTGTCTCCTGGAAATACCAGTGCTTCTGTACATGGATCACTGTCTCCTGAAATTTGTACGGTTGAGTGAAGAGTGGGTTTGCGTGTCGGTGCGAAAGCACGATGCAGATCCCGTTTGGTGGTGCCACATTGGGAAAATGGAAAGAAGGCCCAACAACTTTCATGACGCCGCGAAACAGCAGCCCTTGAACGCCGGCAGAATCCTTCTAGAATCAGGGAAAGCTCCGCCTTGGTCCAATCCTGGTCGGTCTCAATTTCCGCCCACGATGATGGGTCTAGGCTACTTGGAAACCATTAAAGGACGAATCGTTTCGGGTTACAGATTGTTGAATTCGACATGTTGAATCCCCGGACCGCAAGGGAATCTCTCTGCAGGTAGACTGGGGAACTCTGCGATGTTTTGTCACATTACAAAATTTGCCGGGCAAAGTCCAGTATTTTGTCCAGCATTTTTTCGGTAAGTGTTTGCGCGTTGGAAATATCGTCGCCCCTGCAAACGTCGACCAATCAATCGACATCCTTCGGTTTGTGCAGACCGCGTCCCGCCTTCTCAACTTCCTCGCGGATCTCGTCGGCGTCGTCCACATCGCGCAGCGCAGCAGCCTCTTTCTTCGTCTTCGGTTTGGCAAAACGCGCTTTGGCAGCGACAAAAACGCGCGGGTCCGACGCCTTCGCCACAAATGGATCCAGATGCGGCTGAC